>Ga0209611_10000105_pt1 | contig 93933 bp, 81 predicted proteins | sample S1TSphgellanicum_3_FD_187693 | JGI IMG/M metagenome (GOLD analysis project Ga0209611, IMG submission 187693) | Host-associated microbial communities from peat moss isolated from Minnesota, USA - S1T2_Fc - Sphagnum magellanicum MG (SPAdes) (version 2) | ecosystem: Host-associated > Plants > Peat... | reverse complement strand
GGGGGTGTTGTCCCCCCCCTTGTCGTTTGATCATTGTTGTTGTTCAATCATCTTCACCATCTGGTCGTCATCATTTGAAGTCTGAGCATAAAGCTTAGCAGCAACAAGAGCACCAAGGAGGCTTTTGTGTAACAAATGTAGCAAAAAAGAAAAAGAAGAAGGAGAAGGAGAAGAAGAAGAAGAAAAGGAAGAGAATAAGAAAGAAAAGAAGAAAAAAAAAAAAAAGGAAAAAAAAACCAGGGGGGGAGGGGTGAGGCTTGGAGGAGGGCGACAATGGTGGGAGTGTGAAGTTCCACAACACCATCGCCATGAGTTCCTAGCTCACCTAAGCCTCCTCCTTGAACCTACCAAGTTTGACAAGTTGGGAAGTTTGCAAGGTTTGAAGGAGGCCCGAGATAAGGAAGGTCAAGGGGTCCAATTGGGACCTCCCTTTTATTTTTCATTTTTTTTCCAAATTTTCAAACCTGGGGCACAGGTTTGGCACCAATCCAAACCTACCAACATTTATATTTATATTTATATTTCTTTTTTTCATCCATTTGAAGGATTTGATCCAAATTTTGGATGAAAAAAATTCATCCATTTAGCTATGGGTAATTAGTGGATGAACATGGGTTAGTGATCATGTGGGTAGGCTAATTAGTAACAACCCACCTATGAACATACATTGAACGGTTTGACCCCCTAAGACCGGACAAAAATTTCATTTTTATTTTCATTTATGAATTTTCATTTTGAATTTCTTCAGAAATTCATATCTTTCGCATATGGAGTTAGATTAACAAATTGTCTACACTATTGAGTTTTTGGAGAGGAGAACTATATGCATGTGAAATTACAAAAGTTTTGGAGACAAAAGGTTTTGGAGCCTAGAGGTTGATTTGGCAATTGTGCAATTATTTGCCATTCAACTTTGGGAATTTAGTTCTCACCCATATGAAGGCAAAATTAAGAGCTTTCTATGGCAATTAATTCTTGGTGAAGAACACCTTTAGCATGGGAGTTTTCAACTCAATTGGAAATAGGAACTTTTGGAAGGTTTATTCCAAGATGTTGGGTGGTGTGTGGCCAACTTCTTGTTAATGTACCAATTCAACATTATGCTAGTGAGTTATATTTTTTGCATCTTATAGGTGGTGGAGTGTCGTGCCATCAACAAACATGGAGGATTTGAATTCATATTGTGATTCTTTTGCAGGAATCACAAAAGTGGAAACTTGTGTTGCATGAGTTATGCTCTCCACTTGTGTTTGTTAGGTTGCACCTATTGTTTATTAGCATGTTGATTGGGTTATAATATGCATTCAAGGGGTAAAGGGATTTACCAAACTATGTGCCATTTGGCCACAACCCAAGGGTGAACACATGCTTTCAAGTTGATCTTTTGGTAGTCTATACTTACTATTTAGTGCAAAACTTTAGGTGAAAGGTTATGGGTCCAAACAACATATAACGAACCAATGTGTTTACTTTGCATTTCAGACTATTGTCCTTTTTAGGGCCATTTTCCCCAAAAACATGTTTTCCTAAAGAGGAATTTTCAAATCAAATGTTTAGAAACTTTTTCTATATTGTATTTATAGTTGCCCTGATATGTCATATGTTTTTTTACAATCAAATTTGGAAAAATATGAAATTTTGAAAGTGCACAAATTTTGCCAAATTTTGTGTTTGGTTTTGAAAATTTGTCATGATTTCAAATCATACCAAAACATGTTAACATTTTCAAGTTGAATTTTTTATATTATAAGCTATAAATTTTTATTAAACAACATATACATTGCATCACATTTACAAGTTGAAAAGGATTCATGAACTTTTTTAAAATCTTAATTTTCGATAAACACACAATCGAAAAAATATGAAAATTTGAATTTTTTAAAAATGTGTCTAGTAATACCTTATTACACATTGATGTTAAAGATTTTTTATTTAGACCAAACTTTGATATTAGAATTTTGTTTGATTCATTTAAAATTTTTCAATATCCATATTATTCAATAAGCATAACTTTCCATGATTCGCATGCCATTAGAATGGCACCACATAGACAAATGTAACAAGAATTGTAGAAAAGTTGACATTTTGACATCAATTTTGGCTCGTTTGAATTCATCTGTGCTCCTATGTGCCTTCCCACACATGCCATTATTGTCACAATGGACTTGGGGGTTGTAATTGGTGTGATTAATGGTTGAGCATGGGACAAGGTTACCACCTAATCTTGATCACTGAACAGGTCCTACTTGACTTGTGGTTTCCTTGGACATGTTGATTAGGTTTTAATCAAGGTTTAGGTTGTATTGATAGGCACAATTTGCAAATATGTCAAGATTTGATCACTAATGTGTCCCATTGCTTCTTGTTGTGGTGAGATTGGGTTGATGACTAGTAGACCACCTTGTTATATTCATAGTGTGCCTTAGTTTGTTGGCCCTATGAAATGTTTTTATGGGTGCAAGTGCCCTAACCATATAGGTGCAACAACCTTGGGTTTATGTTTTGGGGGTCTGGTTAAATTGTAACAAGTTCAACATCCTTGTAGATTTAGTTTGAACCATCGCAAATGTATCATCCTTTTGTGATTAGATTTTAAGGTGGATACCCGAGTTAGGGTTTAAGGTTCATCATAGAAATGACACAAGATTCAAGGGACAAGGACACTATTACTAGTGATTTCACCAAGTGGGGTGCGGTTTAGACCACCCACACCACCTTCATCATCCTCTAAGGGAGATTCTTCAAATTTTGAAACAAATTTTTTTCTAAGGTTTGTCACCCCACCACTATTGTGGGACATGGAGGAAATGTATGGAGCCACCAAAAGGCCCTGTCAATATTCAGGGGTGGTTAGCACCATTGAGTTGGATGATTTCATTTAGGAGTTTGAATTTGTGTGATATGTAGCAAATGCATAATCCCCAGCTGTTCACACCCTTCATGGCATGGAAGGGTTTGTTTCAACATTTGGAAGGGCCATTTATGAATGATTATCATGAATTCAAACGTGCCCATGAGATTCAGATTGAGGAGTGGCAATTATATTGGTCTTTCAATTATGTTTCTATCACTAAGGGAATTGTGGCCCCAAATGGTGCAACAACAATTCTTGACATTAATTTGACAAGTGGAAGTGAAAATGTTAGTGGTAGTGGAGCCATTGGATGTGGTGGAACTATTGGGGGTGGTGGTGTAGGGGCATCCATTAGTACATGGGGTTCATTGCCCATATTTAACCCAGTTGTGTAATTCTTCCGTGAATTGTGGCAAAATTACCAAAGGGTAAAGATTAAAAAGCTATGGAGTTTGCAATATTTCCAATGTAAACCCCATGAAAGTTTGTAAGAAGCCTATGCATGGATGTGTAGGTTGATCATGGTGACACAAGGTGTCATAGAAGCCCCAGCAATCCAATTTTGGTATGGGATCCTAAATAAAGAGCTTAAGTGTTGAGTGTGGGATGCCATTTTATTGCAACTTGCCCAACCCACTTTGACTAGTGTGTTTTAGTTATAAAAAAGGATTGAGATGAGCATGGTGGAGGAACGAATGGTCACCCTTGGGTTTAACAAGGAAAACTTGAGGAATTTTCAACACCATTAAGCCATCAATCATGAGGTCAACCCACCAAGGCTGCACCACCCAAGGCCAAAGGGGCCAAATTAGATTCAAGTGGTGGTTCCACATCATATTCAATAGAACAAGGTGGAGAAGACAAATGTTTGAGATGTGGTGGGCCTCACAAGAAAAAAAATTATCCCAATCCACCACAAGCCACAACTTCCAACCTTAATCCCAACAAAACATGTTCCCATTATCATGCATGTGGGCATGATGTCAATCATTGCTTCACGCTTGACCTAGAATTACGGCAAGGCCAATCACAAAACACTAATGCTAGTAAGGGCCAAGGTTCTAGGAAAAGCTAGGAAGGGAAAAATGCAACCAACAAAGGGTTGGCCACCAAGCTAGCTCAAGGCCAACCCAACACCATGGAGGCTAGGTTTGCACAATTGGAGGCCCTAGTCACAAGCATAGCAGCCCAAGTGAAATCTATTTACATCTAGGCTAAGGAAGGTTAAGGATAGGGAAGATGGCCCATCATATGGGGCAAATGCAGATCAAAAATTCTTTTGTGGAGCTGGTTTTTCAAGATCAATGGCATTAGATGAAACGATGCCACACATGTTAAGAGTTCACGAGTCATGGGCAACGAATGATGGAAACTGTGTTATGGTTCTAAATCTTAATGGGATGATTTTCACAATTGCACCAATGACAAAAACTAGTGTGTAGGTGCCAAAATCACAAGGTGCTAATGAGAAATTAGATCCTTATCATGGTGAAACTTAGGGCCAAGTGTGGCTCCCACAATCATTTGTGTTAATAAACACCATTCCCAATCCCATTGGGGCATTAACTTCAAGTGGAATGTCAAGGAAAATGCCTAGTTCTTTTCTTAGGTCCAAGACACTCATAAGTTTGATGGGGGCACCCAAAGCAATGTGTCAAGCACCACTATTTTTTGTTAAGATATTAGCCATTTCAAGTATTCAACCAGTAGCCGTGTTTCACTTGGTGGCCACATTATGTGAGAATGGTGGAACACCAAAGGTGATGGTTAGGTCGAAGGACACCTTTGTGCCTCCTACAGTTCCCCATCTAATTTTTGAAGCCAATCACATGGAACATCCAAGGTTCAACTTGAATCTTAACATGTGGCTATGGCCAAACTTCACGACCTTCCAACACGGCCAACCATTGATCGAGCTAATGTTATTCTTAGGGTTGTGGTTGTGCACATTAAGGAAATAATGTTTTAGTTGAAGGGGGCATCAACATGATGATACCAACCCTTAGGGTGTCAGTGGATTCTGGTGTTCAACCATTGATGTTGGGCAAAGTTATTTTTAATGGCCTTGGATTGATCGATGCTAATCTTGACCCATGCCCATATCACATTTTGACATCCATGGGTGGGTCAGAAAAGGCATGAAGGTTAACCAAGTAGGAAATTGTGATCCAAGTTAATCCTAATAAGCCAGCAGATTATACTATTATGCGGCCTTGAACAGTGGTCATGCATGTTACGTCTTATGATGTGTTGGTTGCAAGTGTGGTGTTGTACCCCCTAGGGATTACCATTGACTTTTGGGAAAAAACCACATACTACTGTCTAGGCTGGCAAATAGGAGTTAGTCATAAGGCTTCATTGCTAGTGAGATTCATTTGGGGGGTAAGCAAGGAAATCTAACAAGTCAACTATGTTGGCTAGATTTTCAAGCCTCCCACATGGACTTGAGTTATTGGAAGGTAATGTCCATGACCAGGATGCACCTCCAAATGGTGAATTAGTAATGCTAGGGCCATAGGGGATGCCAATCATTTTAATTTCTCCATTGGATCCTAGGTCACCTTATGGGGCACATTGATTAGATTTTAAGCATCATCAAGTCATTATATTCATTAGGCTTGGCACATTCTATTATCACCAAGCCCATAGCCACTTGTGAACCTTAATAATGGGCCTCTAAGTTTAAGCCCATTGGATACCAATGTTATTTAGTGGGATATTCCCAAGGATGGGATATGCCTACTTGAGTTATTTGGAGGCATTAGTTCTAGATTAGCTGTAATTCTACAGTTGGGCATCTTAGTCCGGTGATACCATTATGTGGAGAAGGATCCACAAGCCAGACAAGCCTCCATGCGGCATGTCATGATGTTGCAACAAAAGTATCCCCACTTGTTACCAACATCGGCCATACATGGTTATCAACATTCCTCACCAAGCATCACCTTGTTAGGAACGCCAGAATTGGGAAAGATTGGGCCAATTGATTTGCTCATTTTTGGATGGCCATGTCAAGGTTTTTCACATGTGGGTATAGGCCAAAGACTTTTCAATCCTAAGTCGGGGTTATTCTGGGAATTGATTCATGTTGTGCAACATTTGCAATAGACACTTATGCACCCATGTGCATATTTGTTAGAATATGTCCCACCATTGGGGGATTCTACGCCACTTGTTTTGGCTGGATGGCAACAAATCAAGGCTTGGATCGACAAGCTAGTGCATGTGGATGTTGCTTAAGTTGGTTCACAAGCTCATTGGTTCTTATGGATGTGGATTAACCTAGCACCACCAAAGGTGATCCAATGAGCATATGAGCTCATCCTTAGGTCACCCACATGTTTGGTGGATGACATACTGGATCCAGGATACCATTCATGTGTGGTTCGTCATGATGATCGACCACCTTTGGCTCTAGTCAATATGGTTGGCCTTCCATGAATAGCCCTACCAACATTCTTGAGTTTTCCACATTCTTATGCATTTAAGAATGGGGACCCAAGGATGATTTCGGACCCCTATTCATCCAAGATGGAAGAATCCAATGTAAATGAAAGGGTACGAGCCATGGAATTCCACACTAGCACCACAATTGTGAAAGGCATATTTGAAGGAGCCTATAGGTAGATTTTGGGGCAAGTTATGGATTTCAAATGCTTCACATGGATTTTTAGTTTGGTATGGGTGCGGAACAAGAAATTGGTGATGTGGGGATGCCAAGACATGATGGCACCTTTGCACATTTTGCATAGCAATCATAGGTTAACTTCGAATGTTAGGGATGGTCCATCATCCCAACCCAAAGTACATGTGACTACAAAAACATGGGACCCAGGAATTGGCCTAACAATTATAGGAGGTGAGGTGCATGAAGCACGATGGATAACATGAAATTTCATTGGATGTTTGCCTTCCATTCGAAGGAATTAGGTCAATTAAGGGGACAAGAGGTTTGAATCATATTGGAAGATGAAAATCTAATTTTCAAATGACCTTACAAGCTAAATGAGGTGGAAAAAACCTTGGTTTAGGTTCGAACATTAGAGTTGTTAAATGTGGGTTTGGTGGAATTGTCTAAAGGTGAATATGTTTCAGCAATAATGATGTTAGCTAAGAAGGACATTTTGGGCAATTGGACTTAACATCGCATGTGTGGGGATTACCGTTCAATGAATAAATGGACCCATTCAGACAAATATGCCATGCCCCTATTAGAGGAAATCTTTGATGCCCTTAGATAAGACAAGGTTTTCAATACCTTGGACTTTGGGTTTGGCTACCATTAGTTGCCATTAAGGGAGGGCGATAAAGTCAAAACAACATTTTGGGGGATTGACCCCCATGGGAAGGATTATTTTTACCAATGGAAGTTTTTGCCATTTGGTCTGAAAAATGCCCCTACATAATTTCAAAGGGTCATGAATTGAATTTTGGCAGGTATTTATTTTACCAAATGTTACATTGATGACATCATTGTTTTTAGCTTGACCCTAGGAGATCATATGCACCATTTGCAGAAGGTGTTTGGAAAACTTAAGGAACATAACCTTAAGTTTCATCCGGGCAAATGCCAGTTCTTTCATACTTAGGTGGAATACTTGGGTCACATGATTTATCCAAGTGGATTGCGGGTTCAAAAGGCAAAGGTTGATGCCATTTCACAAGTTCCCCAACCAATAGATGTTAATTCGTTATGAGCTTTTATGGGCTTGTGTAATCACTACCGAAGGTTTGTGAAAGGCTTTAGTAGCATGGCCAAACCTTTAACCTAGTTGACACAGATTGACTAGGAGTTCATTTTGGATGAAGCACAAAAATAAGCCTTTTAGGAATTGAAGGTCGGGCTTTCATCAACTCCCATTTTGAAGCGACCCATTTGAGGACCCCCATTCCAATTACACACTAATTGGAACACTGTAGGGTTGGGAGTTGTGCTTACCCAACTTGATGATGATGGTTGAAAGTTTGTGGTGGCATATGCCAATTAGTCCAACAATAAGATGGAGGCCAAGTACAACTCATATTTGGGGGTGTGCCTTGTAATTGTTTGGGTTGTTTTGTCATTTTGATGATATTTTTATGGTAGCCCATTCATTTTGATTACTAATCATCAACCTTTGAAATTCCTTATGGAATCAGATCAACTCACTAGAAAATTGGCCAAATGGGCATATATTTTGAAAGAGTATGACTTTGATATAATTCATAAGCCTGGTAGGGTTAATCGAGATGCAAATGGGTTGAGTCGAAACCCAAGTTCCAATGAGGAGGATACCATAGGGCTCATTGGCATGGTGATGTGGATTTGGAAGTAGTACCATGATGGCATGCCTCTCTATGTACCTTTGTACTTTATTACGGTGTTTTGGGGATGTTTTTTAGACGAGTGTGGATGATGGGGATCCTCATGATGTGGACATGGAGTTGGAGGGCAATGGTGCCTTAGATATTCATGATGATGCACCTGTCATTGCATATTTGCAAGCAAGTGAAGTTTCGATTAGATTAACACCCAAGGAAAATGAATATGTTGTGCATAAGGCTAAGTGGTTCAAATGGGAAGGTAGTTGATAGATGGACAAATGAAGGTTGTGCCTTGCCCAAAACAATGTGAAAGCCTTGTGAAGCATGTTCACAAGGAATTGGATCACTTTGGGATCTAATAGACATACAGTTTGTTCCAAACATAGTAATGGTGGTAAAGGATGCAATTATAAGTTTAGTAATTTGTTTTTAGGTGTATGGTGTGTGATCAAATTTGGGCATCTTTCAATGTACCTACACCTCACCTATAGCCCTTACCAATTATGGGGCTTGGGTACCGACGGAATTTGGATTTTTCCGGCCCATTGAGTTTGACACCTCAACATAACCAATATGTTTTAGTTATAAGAAAGCATTTTTCCAAGTGGTTTGGGTTGGTTCCATTACCAAATCATAGTAGTGAAAGGGTGACATATGCATTTTTGCATAGGGTGTTTAATAGGTTTGGGGCTCCAGCTAAAATTTTCACTAACCAAAGTACAAAATTCCGTGGAGAATTCCAAAAGTTGTGTGAGAAAGCATTGATTGATCATCGCATGATTTCATGAAACCATCCTGAGGTAAATGGGTTAGCTAAGTGGATGGTGAAAATGGTGAAGCAAGGTTTGCGAAAGTATGGTCTCCACAAGGGCCATATTTGAGATTAGGACTTACAACTACCATGGTTAACTATGGGATATAGGTTCAATCAACAAGCTTTTCTTTCATCTTTTTCACCATACTTCTTATTGTTTGGCCATGAATTTGAATTATTAGCATTAATTTGACAAGATGCACTAGTAGTAATTAACTTTGATGATCCTGATGTGCGGATTCAAACATGTGAGCATCGAGCCATCTTGTTTTGACATGCTATGCCCATGGCTATGGAAAAATTTGGCAATTTTCCAACATTGAGATACATTGCATTATGTCATTACATGCGGAGGTGGTTATTTGTTTCAAATTCAGAGGTTTGAAATAAAAGATTATGTTTACTTGCAACAAACAACACTAACTACTTTAGATGTGACTATAGGACGTGTTATTTTACATGTGCGGAAGGGTTTACCTTATGAATGTTGTTGTTGAAGGGCTGAGATGGTCAAACATGGAAAGACCATATGTGCAATTATGCACCATGTCGATGGCCAAATGGACGCATCTTTAGCCGTGGTTTTTGCTAGCTTACGATGTGTGTTGTGTGGGCAAACTTCAGGAGTCACCACTATGTTGATTTGTGATAAATGTTCTCAAGGTTGGCATATCGGATGTCTCATGCCTCTAATGGAAGAAATGCCAGTTGGCAAATGGTTTTGTCCTCGATGCACCCAATAGACCTAGGTTCTTAGGGTCACATAGTAAAACTAATTTAAGGTTTTTTTCCATGGTAATTCACATTTGGCTAGGGATTCAAAGGATTACAACTAGGTGACTAATGATGGGGCTCACATTTGCACATGATCTAATGGTCCTTTTGCCTTGGAACCAAAGTGTTCATCCATAGTGGATTTCCAACAAGTAGTTCTATAATGTTATTTGGTTTAAGGGGACCTTAACCCCAAATAGAGGGTTGATTTAGATGTGGTGTAACATTTAGGGTATTTTTATGTTATGTGTTAAGAGTGTGGTGACAATGATGGTTATAGGTGATGACATAGGAGTGCACAATAACTATCAAATGTGTTAGTTTAACTATTTAGTTAAGTCTTAATTAATTAGGTGTAAACTAGGTTAGTTAAGCTAATTAGTTGATCTCGAACTAGTTCATGTGTAAAAGGGGTTCGAGATATTTGTCATGGGATATAATCCCATCTTGTGTGACCTCAAATCAAATTTGGTGATTTGAGATTCTAGAACATAGTTTTTGCTTTGTAGTTTTTTTTTGTTATGGAAGTGTTTTGGTTTTCTATGTTTTGGGCTTGGATTCTTGAATTGTTGCAAGTGAGTCAATCTTTTGGTTTAGATGTGGTGTACCATTCAAGGTATTTTTATGTTGTGTGTTATGAGTGTGGTGACAACAATGATTATATGTGCCAACATAGGAATGCACGACACATATTTACAAACCTATGGAGATGTTGTTTACAATTAGAACTCTTAGAAAATTTGATTTTTGTGAGCAAAAATGGGCCAAGTGATCCTAGAGATGGATGTAAATTGCCCTCCAATTTTGCAGAGTTAATTCAAATAGATTTAGGTTTTGAAGAGGAGTTAGAAGAATTTGAAGGTTCATTTGAACAAGATGAAATAGTGAACATGTAAAATGTTGATTTTTTTTTTTAGTAATTTAACTTTTTTTGTGCAATTTTGTTATTTTTTAACATTAAAAATTAATTTTTGAGATAATAAAATTTGTAATAACCAGTATGCAAAAACTGGCTTTGAAAACCGACTTGGATCACATGTCTGAGAACTGGTGCCTTTAAACCCGGGTGAAATTATTTTTTGCAAATTTTTGAAACGCTGCCCAGGTCTTGAAAAGATGAAAATAAAATTTAAAAAAAGAACCAGGTCAGGTCTTTCAAAACAGTCTCATACCTGGACCCGACGGTTCTCATAAAAACTAGAGACCCGCCCAACATTGGTCTAGACTATCTCAGTATTAAGTTCTTGAACTTTAAGGTCTGAATAGTCAAATCTTGTAGACATTTAATTTTATAAAAAATTCGGCACAAGTAACAAATAATTTTTCAAAAATTCAGCAAAGCAAAAAAAAATTGTCCAAAGGATTTGCCCAAAGTCATTGTATTTCAAGGAAACAAAAGTTGAATTTTGCCATATTCAATGCAATGGCAGCTCTCCAATGGAAAGACCCTAAATGGCCCTAAACATGATTAATTACATATTTTCAAATGTAGTTGCAACTCTCCAATGGAAAGAGACCCTAAGTGACCTTAAACCACAAAGGCTTCTTAATAAGGTTGCGTACTCACAAATTCCTGTCAGTTGCACCAGCCAGTCAATACGAAGTGGCCCCAAACAACAAAGTCTTAATTGGTAGGCCACATTTTTCACAGTTTGGTGGAGTGTTGTGCGCATAAATGGTTTGTTTTTGTTGTTATAGCAATTTGGTTAGTGTATAATCTCCATTCACATCTTTGTAAATATACAAATTTGAACATGTAAAGTGCAAGTGTAAAACTGTGTGTAAGGCCATTTCATTCCATGCAGTGTTGAAGTGTTAAGTGTAATGTAAAACACACCCAAAAATAAGCCCCCCCCACCAAAACAAAAAAAAAAAACGCACACTTACATGGATTATGCAAATTTGGCTAAACTTGATTAAACTTGCATTGATAATGTTAAACAAAACATTTGCTAATTGGGATTTTTGAGTGGGCCAAATTTGGATTGGCAAAGTCAAGAAAGTTTTTCCCAATCTGGAGTTTTTTGCCAATCCAAATTCTTGAGTGGCAAGCAAAAGGTCTTGTTGTGTTTACTATATGGATCTGGATTCTTGAGTGGCAAGCAAGAGGTCTTGTTGGTTTTACTAGCACGTGTGAAGGAAGATAGGCTTGGGTGCTATTTGAAGTCAAGGAGATAGGAAAGAGTTCTTCTTCATGCAGTTATATAGCAAGAATCATTTTTGAAGTGATTTTCAACTCTGTGAAAAATTATGGGATGGGAGGACTACAGTAGTTTTGCACCCTTGGGTTTTATTTCTTGGCATAATAATAATAACAAATTGTCAATGTGTTGTTTAACTAACCTACCATCAGCAGCTCTCTCTTAATGCATCATCATTGTTGTGAGTATATGATTCCAGTTGAAGTCTAGAGTGACAATTGCAAGCTGCAGCATGGGTGGGTGAACCTCTCTCAGTTAGTCACTTGTGAGTGAGCAGCTTGGCTGAAATTTCAGTTGTTGATCAGATTATCATCATCATCATCATCATCATGGCTTGCAGGCACAAGATGCAGGCACTTCTAGCTGCTACTGTGGTTGCAGGGCTTCTCTGTATGTTGGCATTACTCAACAGAGCTGAAGCCTCAGTGAGTCACTGCCAGCGACAAACAAAAGTTGCAGGAAATAAATTGATAGATACCCATGAGCTCCATATGAATGAATTCTTGTTTGTTGGACTGATTTGTACAGATGAGTAGCTAAATTGTAGGGGGATGTGTATATTGATTTCATGTGGCAGTATATCGAGTGTGGTGGATTCACAACATCTTGATAATATACCCATTCTCCATCTTGGGAAGTATCCTCTCAGCCAGCTGTGCAAACAATGGCAGAGCTTACCAGTCTACAAGTGTGGATCTCAATACCATCTAGGCAACAACAACGGGAACTTGGTGGAAAACTTTGGAGAACACTACATCAAGACATGCTCTCCACAAGGATTTGAGCTCTTTGGATCATCCTTCTTCATTTTTGCTATTTGCACACAGCGGAGTGGCAACATAATTAGCACCTTCTATGACATGAACAACAATTTTTTGAACAACAACAGGATTCTGACTTGGAACTGTTAATAATATTTGCTTCCTCGCTTGAATACATTGCAGGAACTCATCACTAGCTGTGGCCAGCAGGAAGGGATTAAGTTGCTCAATCCATTGATATTCAGAGTTCTTCAATGAGGAAAGGAATCTAGAGCTCAGATGGTAGTATGCTCATGCAGGTATTCATATTATAGTGACTGCAAATTATAGCTTTTGTGCAACATTCTTCCTGAAGAAATTGGAGCCTGGCCCGAGTGCACTGGACCCAAAGTGTGCAATTTAGATTTGTATGTTATGTGCAAATTAGTGAGGAGTAGGGTGGGTGCGTAGGTCAATTCTCAGTTACTAATTCTGAGCAATCTGTAGCCATGTTTTTGGAAATTTTGTATTTATGCAATTGGATTTAAGTAATAATCTTGCAGGTTTCCAGCAAAATCACAGGTTCAGTGGACGATATATGAAGGGACTAATATGTTCTTAACATCATAATATGTTCCACCACCATATTCATGAGTGAATTTTCAATACCCTCTCCACCAATTTGCAACTTCAATTGAATTTGAGAAAAATGAATTTCCAAGCTATTCAACACCTTCAGATTTTGTGGCCTACAATTTTCAATATATATTGCTCCAATTGTGTTTGTAGACATGTTCCAAAAGTATCATCACCTTGAAAAGGAACTTGCTCAAATTCAACATCAATGCCTACATTTTGTTGTTCATCCACTCCTCCTTATACCTTGCCCTACCTAATTTGCAACTTCCAATTGGGCCATTATTGACTCTATATCCTCATCCTTTTTCCATCTAGAATTACATTATGTAGCATGTAGGAATACACAACAACATCAAGTAGAGAAAGCATGTTTTGATTGAATGCATACTAATTGTCTTTTTTCATTGAATGCTTGCTAATTGTTTGTTTTGATTGCGTGCCTACAAGTTGTATGGTGATTGTCACCTAACTAATCTCTTCACCTTGAACCACAATTTCATGAGTGACATGAGTCAATAGAAAATGTGTGCAATTTGTTATTAGATTTAATGAGAAAAAATTTCAGCTCCATAGTTTCATTATATGGAAATTCTATTACAACACACCAACTAGTAGGCCCAATTCTAGTGATAATGATTCAAGGTGAAACAAAAGTTAAAAGTTGAATTTCTTGGGATAATAGATCTTACACTTTGAATAGTTTCTATGAGCCATTTGAGAATCACATTTGTGGGATAGGCTTTCAAGTAGTGTTCAATAGTGGTGAGGAAAGATTGGAACAAGATTGTTCATAATTTTTGAAATTACAAGATTGGAAGCTTTGTATGGGTGATAATGATAAATCCAATTCATTTTAGTCTACCGTGACTTGCAATTGTATGTATTTATACATGTAATTGCTTCAATGCAACCTAGATTTAGGAATGTTGGCAAATAGTGGGTAAAATGTGAGAACTTGAATGCAAGGTAGTAGTTGGTCCCATCATCGAGCATGCTAGTGACAAGGATAGTTGAATGCGACAACTCATGTTGTAGGCTTACATGGGTAGAGATGAACAAAGTTGTCATTCTATTGCATGGGACATATGGAAATTATTTTTTTGTCCTCAATGAACATAGAGAACCTTCAAGCCTCCATGGCAAAAATTATGTCCACAATGGCAAAAAGATCATTAACCCATTAGATAGCCATGTTAGGCTCTTACAACTTGGTGTAAATATTTGTTGTTTGGAGCACCTTGGACTTATGTAAAATTTCAAGTTTGATGAACATGGTCTAAAATTGGAAGACATTCAATGCACGAATAGACAAAATTGGGCTAGTGTTCAGCAAATGTACCAACAAAAAGTACACAATTATCTACAAGTTATGTGTGAGAAAGAAATGCACCAAAATCTTACATTGTGCACAAAGACATACTTGTTAATATGTGCTAATTACATTGACATTTTCTTTATTACCTACCTTGGACCTTTGCAACAAAATTGTATTAACTACAAAGGTGATTTTTTTCCTTCACTTGTGAAGGTTATATATCAAGTATGGGAATCATTTTCTTGGTGGAACACAAATAACTTATCACTAATAGAGTCTTCCACTAATAACTAATGCTTCATAGATGTGACAATGTCTTGTCATTTTGTCATTCTACTAATTGTCATTTTTCATGAAAAGTACATACATTTGAGTGTATATTTCATCTAATGGGTTCATATTCTTTTGAACTATTCTTTTTAAAGGTGGGAGGCATGGTTGGCATGGAGAAAGCCTTTGATTTCTAAGAGCTTGTCAATTGTGCAAATTCATTTAACCATCTTTTGGCCATTGAGAATGGTAAAAATGAGATGGTTTTTGGGCATGCACATAACAAAATGTGCAATATCTAGGCAAAGTTGCACCCTTTGTAAGAGGGGGAATCCAATCCTAATCTAAGGGACTACATCTTTGTCCAAAAATGTTTGCAAGGTGAAAAAAAAAATCAAGTAGACTACTTTTGAAAGTAATGATTTTCACATCTAAACATATAAATAATTCAAGAATTCCTCCTATCATAATGCAAAACTATGAAACCTTAATTGACATCATAAGAATGTAAATTCCATAAAAATGAAAAGCAATTGCATCATAAAAGCTTGTAAATAATGCATTTGAAAATTAAAAAATTGAATGTCTTAAACTTGTTTCATTTCCAAAAGTCAAATATAACATTTTAAAATCACATGTTTTCACAAAATCTATGGTATACTTTAAGGCTTCCATTTTTATTTTTTTTGTTTGGACTTTTTTTTAATCTACTTACACCTACTTTTATGAAACAGGTGCAAGTAGATTAAGTTAATTGACAACAACAATAATGGTGATCTTAAATTGTTTCTTAAAATCAAGAGGGGATTTTAAATTCAAATATGATGTTACCAATACCAAATGGATAGATGTAGATTTCATCAATAGTTCAATCACTATGACTTTTGATAGATCTCAACATGTTTATATCTTGAATGTTGCTAAAGTTGAAGCTTTAAATGAATTTGTTTCAAATAATTCATAAAGTGTATAACCTTCTAGAAAAATATTTTTATTTCTATGTTAATATATAATGCCAAATATTTTATGATTATCATCAATTTTTTAAAAAATAACCTACCAAATAATTTTTCATATTACAAAATTAAGTAATTATAGGGTCAATGAATTTTTTTAATAACCATACAAAAGTACATGTTTACACATGGAGTGACCTCCTCATTACCCTAAATTAAATTTACTACATATATACATGCATAGATTGGTTCTGTCTACTTTGAAAAAATAAATCCACATCCACATATGCACAAGGGGGGGTCACTATTTTTTGTATTAGAATACTATGTGAATAAAACTATAGGGTGTCATATATTAATTGTTGGGTAAAAATTATGATTCAATTAGTTCTATAATAATATTTTTTTATTCTCAAATTTTAAATATAACTAATATAGGCATTAATAATAGGGATTAGAAAAAAATAGAAAAAATATAGCATATTTACAAGATATTTATAATAAATATTAGTTGCTATAACTAATTAGTATAATTGTATATTTACTATTATAATTAGTAATATAGTTGTCAAATATTAATTAGTTGACAATATCTCCTACACCTTATGTTAAAAAATTTACAAAATCACCTCCATTAAATCTTATTCCTTGAGGGCTTTCCAACAACACCAATAACACACCCCACCATTTTGAACCCGAGTTTGAAATCCAATTTTCATTTTCATTAAAATTTGAGTTTTCATCACATGTTATTGAATTTCTAATGACAAAAAAACCCAAAATCCAATATTTCTTGCACTTTAAGTCCAAATAACCTTCATTAATTTACCTATTCACTGAGGGTTTTCCAAAAACACCACCAACTTTTTAAATTTCTGAAATTCAATTTTCATGTGTTGTTGAATTTCCAATAACAAAAACTACTCAAAATTCAAATATCTCCCACACCTTATGTCAAAAAATCAACAAACCAACCTCATTAAATTCTATTCATTGAAGGCTTTCCAACAACACCAAGAGAGTTCCACAACTTGTTTAGCCCACTTAGTCTAAATTTCATTTTCCGTTTTCATTAAAATGCGGTTTTCATTTGTCACTAAATTTCTATTAACAAAAATAATTCAAAATTCAATATCACTTGCACTTTAGGTCATAAAATTATGGAATCACCTCCATTAACTCCTATTCATTGAAGTCTTTCCAACAATATTAAAAGTGCACACCAATTGTTTTGAAATTTTTAGATTTTATTTTCTTGAATTTTAATCTCAATGATAAAATTGTTTTAATATTCATAACTTATGCACCATGTAGGTCAAAAAATTTGGTGCACACTTAGTAGTCAAGAGGTTTCTAACAGTACTAAAAGCATGGTGGGAGGTGTTATGCTTTGAGAGATATCAATGTGATAAAACAAATAAATTACTTTATTTAATAGTAAGATGGTTATAAAAAGAAATTAAAAACATGATAAATTTTTTAAATTTTCATTTTGTCTAGTAATTCAAATTTTAAAATAAGCATACAACACATTTTTCAATTTTAATATTTACACATCATCAAAAACTAACATTGTATAGTTAAAATATTGCATCAATATGTGGATGACTAAATTCAATCACATTACTTAAATTGGACAACTTGTGTTTACATCATGTAAGCATCATGTTTGCCATGTGTATAGTTCAACATCCAATTTGATTAGATAACTTGTTATTTTTGTCAAAATGAAAATAATTATTTTTTATGTTAGTCAAATTGAATAGAATTAATCATTTAAAAGTACTAACCTCACACCATTGAAATTTGTCTCTCATGACTACATGATTATGTAGTCAAATAAGACACATCACATAGGACATTTAATTATGTAGTCACAAACATGGATATGAGTATGAGTTTTTTAACTATTAGAAATGAAGGATGTCAAGATTAAACAATTTTGGTCATTGGATCAAATGGGATATGGAACAAAAAAAATTCAACTCATGTTGTTAGCAATTTCAAATGTGTTCACAAGATGTCACATGTTTACCCTAGCTTAAGGCTATGTACCATATGTGGCATTTAGGCTAGGCTTAGGACTAGGTAGCTTACATGACACCTAGCCTAGGTGGCTTAAGTATCCTAACATAGGTTGCAAGTACAAGGACTTGAACTCCTCATTTCCATGACAAGAAGTCATGTCCTTAACTAATGAACCACACCTTCATAAGGTGTGGTCTATTGTGAACATATAGTATATAAATGTTTTGAAAACTTTTGCAAGTCTACTTACATAGGTAGGTGGAAGGGTAAGAAATATGTAAGTAGGTAAGAAACTAGGAAATTCATAGGTACCTAAGGTAGCCTATGTAACCTATGTAGATAGGTAGCCTAGCCTAAATATATAGGTGACCTAGGTTAGCCTAGGTAATAGCCTATGGACATAGGTAGCTTAGGCTAGGTAGGTAGGTAGCTTAGATTAGATATGTAGCCTAGCCTACCTAGCCTAGTTTGCTAGGTATATATAGATTAACATATAATCATGTAGTCATGTAGTTGCATACTCATGTAATAATGTAGTCACAACAATGACTAAAGGGATTATAACTAAGGGCGTATGACTACATGACTAGAACTAAGACATAATCAATAAATGTCCTAATGATAAAAGACACATTTCAACATTGTGCCTTGACTTTATAACCATCTTGGTTATGATGTTACTAGCGTAAAATCCATATTTTTGTTGTCGTGTGGTATTTTTTTCCTATGTCATAGGCTTCAACTACATTAAACATTGCACAAATTCTTTGTTAACATGAGAATCAATCAAGCAATGGTCATCATACACCATCATCAAGAAATGGGAGTACTAGGTGCTACATCTCAGCTTAACCCAATCACTAAGCTCCCTATTCCTTAAGAGTTCATAGACAAAGGAAATCTAAAATTAATGAAGAATCAAAACATTGTGATTGTTTTGAAAAAAAATCATACATCTTTTGAAGATGTAATGTGGAATTAAACCACCTCATGGCCATGCATGATCAAATTTTGCACTTGCAAAACCAACTACAATAATTACATGGGGGAGAAGAATGAACTTCAACCGACACATTTCAACCATAAGAATTGCAACAAATTCCAAGTTGGAAATGTAGCAAATGATTCAAAACAATTGAAAACTCAATAGACTCAAGGTACCTAAAGACTAGCAAAGCAAAATCAACTTGAAGGATATAGAAGAACACAATGAGAAAGTTGAAAGCACACAATCACACATTCACAATGATGATGAAGTTTTTGGTCATGAAACTTGAGTGATGATGCATAATAGATAAAAACTAAGGACAATAGGTAGGGCTTATGATTTTGAGGTCACCATGAAAAACGGTATTTAATCTAGTTATTATAAGTTACTTAACCTAATTAAGTGTGATATGTGTGAAGAAGGATAGTGAATGATTGATTTATTAAATTTTTGAAATGAATTAATGATGTGTCAAGTAAATTAGTGAGTTGCCTAATTTTCTCTCTAATTATCATTTTGGGTCGTTTTTGGTAGATTATTAGCAAGTCTGAATTAACCCTTACAAGTTTCTTTACTCCTATAATCATGCTTTTAATATTAACCTCTCAAGTTCTCCTATTCACAAATCTGCCATTTTGTGCAAAGATCCATACATAAAATTCTCCAAGTCACATTGAACAAGTGGTCTTCATTAATCATTCCTTCAATCTAGATATATAGTTGTTCTTTCAAAGCTCCGTGGGTGATTACACTTCCAATTGCTTGGACCATGTTTTGAAACTAGTTGATTTTTTCTTACTAAAGATATCTAGTGGCACTACACACAAACAATGTAAAAAAGTGTCACACTTTTGTGCATAAATTAGTTAGAAATGCAATTGAGTAAGAGATCCTTGAAAATGATCAGAACATTAGGTTCATATCCACAAACTTATGAATTATATGATGTTTGCATGTGGAATACAAATAATGGGTCTTTGAAAAATAGCATGTAAAGGTTTGAATGTATTAATGAGAATTATTTCATTTTATATAATTTCTTAATAATACAATAGATTTTTGTGATTGCATGAAATCAACTTTTTTTTCACAAATCAAAATCTATTGCCAAATAATAATAATGAAAAAATAGTTGATTTCATGCAATCACAAAATACAATTGCTTAAGAATAGGTTGAGACCATTGCTATAATAATTTTGAAAACATTTCAATTATGGATAGCCTATATGAATAATCACCAAAAAATCTCCAAGAACTAATAGGTGGTAGTAGTGGATGAAATTGAAGCTAATAGGTTTGTGTAGAAATTGAAGCTTTGGATAAAATGATAAGAGTCCTATAACTAGTACTCATGTTAGTTCCACAAAATTTGTGAATTTCACTTAATGTTGTCTTTCACTAGACCTTTTATTGGATTTTAAATATTTTGTATGTTAGTAATCAATGTTTACTACAAAGTGCAATGATATTATTTTCAATTTTTTGATGTTGTGTCATTGGGTTTGCATCCCAAGAGACACTTAGCATTAAATTGTGAACTTGTTTAAATAGTAAAAAAAAAACTAGTTAAAAAAAAAAAAAAAAAAGCTACCAAAGTAAAATGAGGGTTCAAATGTGATGATTTTTATTTATTTTAATTTCAAAATCTGGCAATTTGTTTCAGAAAAAATGGGAATATTTTGACATAATATATATTTTTTTAATTTAATTTATTTCATTTTGCTGAAATAATTTTGCACAAAGAAAGAAGATGTTAATTAATGCAGTGTCTAACTGCTTATGATTTGAGGAAAACATATTAAAATCTCAATCAACTGAATTTTCAGCCTAACCCCACCTTACCAATAATTTTTTTGTGGAACTTAATCTGATTGGAAATCAGTAGGCCACACAGCCGTTTTTTTTTGCTGGCTATGTATAGCCAAAAAAGATATATTAAAATTTGAAAATGCTGAAATCAAGTGCTTTTAAGGATTTTCAATAGCCAGAATTTGACCAAATTTTATTACAAAAATCATCAGATTTCTAACTTGGTTCATGTATGTAGCGCAAAAATATAGAAGGATGTTTAAGTTTTTTTTTTTTCATATTTAACATATAAGGTGAGGTTTGAAAAAAAATAAAATTACTTTTCTCTCTGACAAGTAGCAAAGTTTGGCAAAGTCCTCTAGTGGATGATTCTTGATGACCTACCTCAAAAAATTGGAAACTTTTTTTAATTAATTTTAAAATAACAATAATAAAAAATTTAATAATATAAATTTATTAAATAAAAAATATAAATAAAATAAAATAACCACCTTGGTCATGATGGTACAAAAATGTATCAGCATTGATTGCTAGTCACCTACCTTACAAAATTAAAAATAAATAAATAAACTGGAAGAATTGTGAGTGGGACTCAGGCTCAACATACTGTGTGACATTTGTCCTTTTTTTCATGTGAACATGTGTTCCCAGAGTTCCTAACATGATTAATCACGTATTTTCAACACACTTGCAGCTCTCAAATGGAAAGCGACTGACTATCCACATAAGGAGAAACAAGGCCTTCCATCAGTGGCTTCCCATTAGGTTGTTGTGATCACAACACATTGTGTATATCTATCTCTGAAAGAAGTAGCCCAATGGAAATAATAGTGGTGTGGCCCGAAGCCACATAGTCTTTAATAATGGTGTATGGACAATGGTGTATGGACAAATTCCTTCAATTGATTTCTTTATGTCACATAAAATATACTTTGAAATTTGATACAAAATCCCAAGCCACAAAGTTTTCATTGGTAGGTCACATTTTTCACAGTTGGTGGAGCATTGTGGGTGTGTACCTTACCCTAAGGTCAGTTTTGTCATTAAATTGTCCTCAAAATAATGAAATGAAATTTTATGAAAAATATGAAGTTGAGATGTTGAAAATCATCATAATTATCATAGGCTACACTCTGAATAATTTCACTACTCATATCATAATATTATAGTAGATGATGAAACAATTGTATAATTTCAAATAATTTTTTTGTGTGAAGGAAAACGAATTTAATTATTTTTATAGAGTGTTTGACTTCTGAAATGAAGTTTCAAATTTTATTAATTAATTATTTGACAAACATGTGTTGAATCAGTTCATGCATTATAGTATATCTTTGGACATGTATAGTAACCCCTATATAATCACCCCCATTTTAGTCACATTCTTGTTTGTCTTACACAATTTTTGGTAACCATTCATTTTAGTAAGAAACACCAGTTTTTAGAATCATTATCACAATTGTTAATAGCACAAAATATTTGCAAAGCTTTTTTTTTTTATGTGACTATGATAAGGAAAAATTTAAAATAAATATTAGAGTTTTGTAAATTGTAATTTGGCAATGTTAGTGTTGCTTTGTGTTCAAGTTGTGCAAACTAACAACAATGAATCTAGTTGAAGAGGAAAAAAGAAACGATGTTTTAATGTAAACAAAGAAAAGATATGCAAACTTGCGAAGAAAGCAGAAAATTTTAATTGAAAAAAAATAATTGACAAGATACACAAGCTAATACTTAAGGAGCTCAAACTCAATGTAAATCATCAAATGAGGAAAAAAAAGAAGAAGAAGCAGAAATCACAACTTTCTTCAAGTCTAATAATGCATAATAAAACTTAGAATAACTCATGTAGAAACTTTAATCAATTGACACCTTTATTCTAGCATAAAAAGGTTGTTTTGTAAAAAACATTTGCCTATAGTCACAATCTTGTAATGGTTTATATGTATGTGACTATACACATTTAAATCACAATTCGTTAGTGTCACAAAAAAAAGTGGTCACCAAAGGCATGATTATAAAGGGGGGTTATTGTAAATGCAAGTGTAAAATTGTGTAAAATCATTTCATTTCATGTAAAAAAATCTTAAATGTCCGTGACAAAACACCCCCAAAAATACACACAACACACACACACACTCTTACTAGTGGTTTTTTTCCCCAATTTTGTGATGTTGCCACATTGGTGGTCCAACATGATGAGATTTAGCCATATTTGGCTATAGACCAGTTATGAAAGCAGAAATTTATTAAAATCCTCTTATATATATCCTGACTACTTCTTGCTTGAACAATGTGTAGAAGAAACATGGCCAGTTTTGAGATTTTTTTTCCCCATTTTTGTCGATTTTTTCTTAAAGGGCATATATTTCACAGGATATCATTTTTTGGAGGAAAAAAACTCACCAAAAAACATTTAAAAAATGTACACAGTTTATGCAAAAACATGGCTTTGTTTATGCAAAACTTGGTCATACTTTTAGGTTGCAGGAAATTCATACATGCATACATACATACATACATACAAACAAACATACCCATGAGCACCATGATAATGAATTCTTGTTTGTTGCACTGATTTGTACACATATGACTAGGTGGGAATTCAGAACCCGAAACCCTAAAAACCCATCTCCATAACATTTGCTTGTTATTGGACTGATTTGTACAGATGACTAGCTAGCTAATTTGTGGATGTGTTGTATGATGTTGGTAGAATGGCCAGTGTGGTGGATTCACAGCATCTTGCCAATATCCATTCTCAATCTCAGGAAGTGATAGAGATCACAAGTGTAGATCTCAATCTCCATCTAATGAACCAAAATGGGAACTTGGTGGCTTGGGGAAATGACTACATTGTGACCTGCACACCACAAGGATTTGCCTGCTTTGGATCATCCTTCTTCATTTTTGCTGATTGTTAGCAGGGGGATGGCAACATTATTAGCACATCCTACGATGTCAATAAAAATGTCCAGAACAACAATGGGTTTCTGGCCTGGAACAATTGTTAACAATGGAGGAGCTGGAATCAACAGATTTTTCACAAGTTTCTGCTTTCGGCTCAATGGCAAGCACTTAATACTATACATCCCAGGATGGAGTATGAATTGGCAACCAGTCTTAATCTTTGTGTAGTTTGGCTACATACTGCAGTCAAGAATAGAAATGTGATGAACCTGACCCAAAACTGCTCGTTTTTTGACAAATTTCTTTTCTTCAACAAACATGAATCTTGCGACAGAATACTCCCTTTTTTCAAAAAGAAATTCTCACCCAACCCAAAAAAAAGGGAAAAAAAGCCACTGGCTAGAATATGCTGCACTCACAGCTAGTGGCTGGCCAGCAGGAAGAGTTTTTGCTCAATAGTCAATGAGGATTAGAAAATTGATAAGGATTATTTCTCTAAGGCAATAAAGCATTGGGGGTCTTTACCTTGAGGCAGATCTCTCACAATGGTCCTTCATTCTGCCTGCAGTTTACAATCTAGATTATTGTTGTATGTTATGTGCAAATTAGTGAGGAGCTGGTTGGGTGATTGGGTCAATTCTCAGATACTAATTCTGAGCAATCTGTAGCAATGTTTTTGAAAATCTCAGATTTATGCAATTGGATTTAAGTAATAATCTTGCAGATTTCCAGCAGGAGCCCAGGGAGGGTGTGAAATGAAAAGACCCATGTCATGATGTGTGATGCAGCAGCTACAGAAGAGGCTCCAGCTTGTACAGTTCTTTTTTATCACCATTGAAGCTTGAGGTGGAAGATCATATGGCTGGGCAGCTATCATCAAATGTGACAGTTGAAACAATGTAGACTCAGCTTGGTAAATGTGAAGATTGAAGAAACAGTGCAGAGAGAGCTCATGTTTCTGAACAACAGAAGACACTCAAGAGCAAAATTCTGCAACAAAAATGGATCACACCAGTCTTGAAACCTCCTGCCTTGTGATCTGCACAAGTGAAGCAAGAGCTAGTGTGTAAAATTAGAATCAAATTAGCCTTTTGCATGATCAACTAACCCTCTTTCGTCACCACCTTCAGATGAATTGGAAATGGCAACTTCCTCCTCTAGTGGTCCTGCCATTCAACTCCCGTGGAAATCAACACCAACTGCTTTGTTTCTCTCTCTCTCTCTCTCTCTGAGAATAAATAAACTCTCATGAATGCAATCCTATCATATTATATTTGGGTTTGTGATTTTTGGTGGAATGTCTGCTGCTCCCACCTGCTGCATCTGTGTTGCATTTCGATCATGAACTTTTGAAATTGATTTGAAACATGCATTGTGTGTGTGCAATATTGTGTGAGCAAGAGCAGCATCTGTGCCAGGCATCCCCAATTTCAGTTCCTTTCCAACCAATTCCTCTGACCAGCTGAGGACATCATCAAGAATTGAGTAAAATCGCATTAGTGCCAATGCTTGAGGTTCATTAGTACCCTTCTTGCTGCAGGAGGTGTGGATCTATCTCCGTGTTGCATGCTTTGCTGCTAACTGGCTCACATCTTTCCATGAGGTTGCTGTGATCACAACTGCTTTCCATTATGCTTTTTCAACTAACTGTGCTCACAATCATCTCACAGCTCTACCAGTCCAGCATTGACCAAGTGCAGTAGTAGCTGTGAGTCGAAGTGTGACTCGCCATACAGTGACATCTATCCCCTTTTTCAGAAGAACATATGTTCCTAGAGCTCCTAACACGATTAGTTACATATTGTGACACACACTTGTAGCTCTCCAATGGAAAGTAACTATCCATCAGCATGAAACAAAGGCCTTATGTCAATGGCTTTCCATTAACAACACTGTGTGTCAGCATGAAACAAAGGCCCTATGTCAATGGCTTTCCATCAACAACACTGTATGTCAGCATGAAACAAAGGCCTATGTCAATGGCTTTCCATTAACAACACTGTGTCAGCATGGAACAAAGGCCCTATGTCAATGGCTTTCCATTAACAACACTGTATCAGCATGAAACAAAGGCCCTATGTCAATGGCTTTCCATTAACAACACTGTATGTCAGCATGAAACAAAGGCCCTATGTCAATAGATTTCCATTAACAACACTGTGTCAGCATGGAACAAAGGCCCTATGTCAATGGCTTTCCATTAACAACACTGTATCAGCATGAAACAAAGGCCCTATGTCAATGGCTTTCCATTAACAACACTATGCGTTACCGTCATGAAAGCAGCATAATGGAAAGAGACCTTAGTTACCCAGGCCTCAATACTCTCCCCAATCCCTCTATCTTTTGACTTCAAGACTGTTGTCTCTTATCTTCATGTATCATATGTTTAATTCTGTTTTATAAGCTTTTTTTTGGTTGTCTTTTTCTTCTCAAAATCAGTAAATATTATGGCAGAGAATAAATTCTGCAGCTGGATTACCATTCTGGCACTATATGAGCTGGAGTTGACATGGGATTTGCGGGTATGTAGTTCTCAGGATGCCTCCAAAACATTGGGTGCATAAAAAACAAAAATCGAAAAAAAAATGGCAAAAGTTACCCAACCTACTAAATCTTTTACATAGAAATAGAAATAAAAAACTATTTTATCCACAGAAGAATTGATACCCAATGGATTATTAGAACCATATTGATGCAATGCAGCAAGATGAAGAATAGCAATGCCAAGCTATCATGAAAGGGAGTAAGTAATGAGGGCTAAAAAAACGATTTAAGGTGGCATTGTCTCCAGAGAAACCACCCCAAAGCCAAGTTACTATAGCGTCTCCTACTACAAGTATTGCACTAGCTAAGCTTGTAATGACTGTCTCCTACTACAAGTATTGCACTAGCTAAGCTTGTAATGACTGTAGCTCCCCAAAAACTCATTTGCCTTAATTTCCCCTATGTCTTTTCTACGTTTTAACTTTTAAGGTTGATGATCTCAAACTTCTGCTTTCGCACCATAGTTGCCTGATGTTTGTTGACAGTCATGTGATGATGCAGTAGGCCTTCAAGTTTCTTCATAAACACATTCTTGCAGATTATCAGAGACAAAAAGTATGTAACATGAAGGGATCACATAAAATTGATGTCAGTCGTGTAATGATGCGATAGGATTATTAGCAGGTATAGACCTTCACATGGACTACAAGCCTTTAATCAACTCCGCAAAATAACTTCATTCTTGGCGCAGTCAGATTGCCTGCCTTCAAACTTGACTGGAACATGTACACATGACACCCATAACTCCAAATGCACATTTTCTCTCCTTTTATTCTGATAACGAGGTGGACACTTTGTGCAATATCCAGTGGGGAACCAAAAAAAGCTTGAATATTCTTTGGCCCACTGGACATACAATCTGCTTTCAGCTTTAGCTTAAGGAAGTAGAAACTGCAACACATAAGACACATGAGGGGGCAGGGGCAGCAGAAGAAAAAACTTGTGAAAGATGAACCAATACCTGCTAAGTCTTGCAGGAACCCATCAAGTAGCTTGTAGGAATTAAAAGAAACACAAATGACTTGTATCAAACTCCCTCAAAAAGATTTGTTGTATTTTTACTGCCTCAACGTCTCCACAATGTAAGAGGCATAGACATCCCTGAAACAAGAAGGACAAGATCAGTAAATGAAACAATTCATATGCCACCTTGAAACGATGCGTAGTTTCAATGGAGCAAGAAGAGCGAGGAATAGTAATGGAGATCAGAAAGCACAACAAACTATCTGGGATTTCAGTCACGTAGTAATAATCCTTCTTCCCTTCCAAGCTTCCCAGATTTCATCTCAATAACCCTTCCAAATGTCACAAGAATATGTATCCCAGCAGATCCACACCAAATACTTGACCAACTCCAAATACATGTAGCAAGACAGGACAAATTTCTCTGCCTCATACCATTCCACTGCTGCTTCCCCCCATGGTCATCTCACAGGACTGTCATACTCATATTGACTCACACCTCAATATTTGGAAGGAAAATGGCCAATTCAGACTCAGAGCTCCAACTTGGCATCTGGGACAGAAATAGCCGTTTCCATCTTGTGCATCTCTTCAAGGTGTGCCTATTTAATGATGAAAATACAACTTGTCAATAGCACTAAGTAGGAGGAAGGAAAAATGCCACTTCAGTCTAAGAGCTCCCACCTCAACATCTCCAGGGAAAATGGGGCTTTGCCATTTTAGGGATCTCTTCAAGTAATAATCGGCAACAGGAAGCATGACTTTGTCAAAAGCACTTATTACGGTACTACAAACAGAAGTTCCCAATCTTCTTGCACAAATTGAACATAATACCATTTGCCAAGAGCTGGTGGAGTAGTTTGAATGCTTCCTAACAGGGCAAGACAATCCCAAAGGTTTCCACCACAAACCAATGAGCTCAGTGACAATGCTATCACCCCCTCTTGCCATATATTCTTAAATTGCACAAAACAGGCAGACTGGTTGTACCTTTTAGAAAATTAATCCAGTTCACCAAGGCTGTTCTGAATGGTAGGAACAGAACTTTCATCCGCATCCTTCCATTGCTTAGAGAACTGCTCACTGTTAGAGTTGGATGCACAGTCAAGGGACCATAGTGTGACTCAATAGTCTTCACAATTTCCTCCTTTGAGGAGGATACCATCCCTTGCTATACTTTAGAGCATCTACTTCCTGGCCATTTGTCAGCTTGTATACATGCTGCACAGCCCTCTTTATAATAACCACAATTGTGGTTCAAGTTTAAATCTTGCTACTGTTTCTCATCAAACCATTTCCAAATTTACTAACCTCCTCCCTCAATTAAGAACATGTCCTCTAAAGATCCGTATCTCATCCCCTTTTGGAAAATTACTCATATTATCTTACAGCATTAGAGATTCTGAAGTTGATTACATGAATCCACCATCTCACCACCCATCCACAGATCATATTTGCCTCCCAATAATCCTTTTAGCTACAGTTTTATCTTGGGTTTAATATCTTCAAACCCTTTTTTGACCATTGCACAAAGCTCACTCCCATAAGCAAATAGACATGAGCAACATACAAGTCTTTCAGATTCCTCCTCCCCTGAATTTCTACCATATTCAGTACAAAATCTGTTCCCAAGGCTCGCAGACAAGTACCAGATCCACCAGTTTGCAAACTTAACAATCATAACAAGCAGTTTGCACATGTATTCAGAACTGCCCAGGTCTCTAACACAACACAACTATAAATGGACTTGGTCCCAAGCCTCACCTCAAATACTTCTGTGGGTTAGACAAGAGAGTCAAAGTGATCGTGATTGTTGCAATGGGCAATGCAGAACAAATATGGTCCTAGTAGCATCAAGTCAGTGGAAAAGGTTAATGACTTACATGGAGTGGTCAATGGCTTTAACAGCACTTTCAGCACCAAGAAAATCATCGACAGCAACCTCCTTGTTCTCATTCTTCTTGTCTGCATGAAGTGTAAAGGAGCCAGACCTTGACAAAGTATGCAGATACATGTTTGGCAGTCATCTGCAATTTTCAAAAGTTTTCAGCATCAACTGTGCATATACAGGTTCTTTAATGCAGAGTCAACTAACCATGACTGGAGCTTACACCAATCAAACAAAGGACAAAGCTTAGAGAAAGAGAAGACTTGAAAAGAGCATGTGCAAGGAATCATATGTACAGAGTAGCATTGTGCCATCCACAGACCGCTAATGTTGATGTTTCTATACAAGTATCCATGAGTGAAAAGTTTCAAACAGGGAACTAGGATACAGTCCTCAAAGAATCGACGAATTTCTGCAAGTCGGTGAGGTGGAAGCTCCTTAATGTCCTTGTAATGGCGGTACTCAGGATCATCCACACAAACAGCAATGATTTTGTCATCTTTTTCACCCTGTCAATCAGTCCAAAACCAAGAGACTGCATGTGAGCTCAACAATTATCCTCAATACTGAGCTATACTGAGGATCGTACAGAGAACTTCTGTTATCTCCAAGAGTTCAGTTTACAGGAAGTCTGGCAAATTGTGTCCGAAAGCTGGCCAAGAACAAAGATGGACAAGAAACAGCATTGACCCAAATAACCTCATTTCAAATAGAAAACATTTAACAAAAGATCCATGGAAGTCTATCAGCTCCTGACCTGATCAATCATAGGCATCAGTCCAATTGCTCTTGCACGAAGAAAACATCCAGGAAGAACTGGTTCCTGTTTTCATAAAAATCAGTGGTTGACAATGAATCAGTCCGGTAACAACAGATGGCAAGTAGTGAAGGCATGTCTATGAGACTACAGAGAAAATTAACAACAATATTTGATGGTAACCATTCTGTTAGTTCCAACAAAACTAAATTCTCCACGACAAGAATGAGTGTGGCCACAACTCCATGATGTCACTAACAAAGTGTCAGACCATCAACTTCATTACAAATAACAGTGACTAGCTGCAATGAGTCCCTGGTGTTCATCAACTGCTGACAGTGAGTGTACATATGCATACAGTGATCTGCCCAAAATTTCGGGCAAGCCATCACAGAAAGATCTGTATCCTGAGTTTCTATCACATTTCCAGAAGAAAAGGAAAGACTCAGTCATGATGCTGGCTGGCAGTCAAGACAGCAAAGGCAGCCCACTAGTTCTTCCAATTTAATTTCTGATAGTCTCAAACAGTCAATGCACAGCTCTGAAGTTCAGCATATGTCCATCACAGTAAGGGAAAAATGACAAATAGAGTGGCAGGGCAATGTGTAACCTGCATGATGACAAGGACATCAAGGGGATCACTGTCCTCACATAGAGTTCGTGGAATGAAGCCATAGTTGTGTGGGTAGACAACTGAGGAGTATAAAACACGGTTGACCTGAAAATGCAAGCTCAATCATGTGACTCCAACAAGTCAATAAACTCCAAGAGCAAATTTCACAAATGCAGATCAACAGAGAATTGGGCAGGAAAAACTCTAGATTAACAAATTACCTTAATAAGTCCACTCTTCTTGTCAAGTTCATACTTCACTTTGCTCCCCTTCCCAATCTCTATCACCTGACAGTGCAATGGCAAGATATGATTGTAAGATGCTGCATTATGAGATCCTTCCACCCCACCACACTTTTTAGGACTGCAAATCATGTCAAACTATAACTCCTAAGTACATTGAAAACAAGAGTAAAAGATTTTGCAAAAAAAAGGATGTGCATTGAGTTCTAACACAGTTGAAAACTGCTGGTGCATCTGGTCCTGCACCACATGCAAACCAGAAAGCAGTTCAGTTGAGGATAGATATTGGCCACATATCTTAGTGTGAAAGATTTTTTTAAAAAGGACCTGCTCCATGTCCTCTGTGAGCAGATTGCAAAAGAGATAGGCAGGATGAGTCTATTACTCATGAAAAAAACCTAAAACCTCCATACAACTCTTGCATCATCTTGCTCTAATTTTGCATAATTATACTACGTCTGCTGAACTGGAAAAGCATGTAAACCTTGCAAAATGTCCGCAATAGAGTAGGCCTACTATGGAAAATATAGCAGCTGCTGAATTAGGGAGTATTCTTACCAATCTCAAGATCATGCCATGGATGTGCTGCAACTGAGTGACGATCCATTTGTTGCAAGGTGCTCCCTGCAAAGTAGGTGGCTACTTTGTGGTGTCTTGTTCACTGTAGCTGTTTTGGCACAGACCCATCAGTAGTCATTAGAAGAGATTGGTCAGGTCACAATTCCCAGGGTGGTTCTATGTAGCACTTTCCATCTTCATAGCACAAGGAAATAGAGCAGCAGCTTCAATTGAATCCTAGCAAAAGAAAAGCTTCCGCCTTTTCTTGGTAACTGAGACTCCAAAACCACCATTGATGATATGCCTATCTTCTTCGTCAACCATCACCTGTTCGTTTCCTTAATTACAAACAAATCTTGCAAGATTCTATATGCTATTTGTGCTGCACAATTGGATTCTTCCAGCATAATCTCACTTTGTGTGGCAAGACTGAAGCCTAGCTGAGTAAAGATGTTTTCTCTCCTCTCTCGGCATACATGACATTGCTAGGAAGAGTGTCCATTGGCGAAAATTACGACCGAGGGTTCACCGTGTTGCAACCAGAGCCGTTTGCTCTCTATACAACGACAGCACAATAATGTAGCCGAGAAGGATCCCGGGACGGTTCAATCAAATACCCCTTGTTCTCACAGTCGGAACATAAAGATTAACTAAAAAACAAGCGAAGGAAGAGAAGATCAAATCCTCGGCAGGCGGGGGATCGAGAAGTGATCATAGAAACGAAGATTTGCGAAAGCAAGATCAGCTCGATCATCCGCGGAACGAGTCTATTACAATGGAAACAATAATGCGCCTCCTGTAGATTAGCAAATAACAAAACCTCGCCGTAGTGCAGCCAAAGTGGCTTATCGTTCTTGAGAGAGTTGAAAGAGAAATACAGAGAGACAGAGACAGAGAGATCCACAATCAAGAATCGTGAGTTTCTTCGCAGTCCAAAACATCCACACAAGGAGAGTTCAAATTGATTAGAAAAAACAATGCATTCTCCAACTTCCAAAGTAAAACACACATAACAGAACAGACACGAGTGCAGCAGAAGAAACCTCCGCATGGAATACAGCGATACAATAAAAAGCGCAGAAGAGAAGAGATTGACAAGACTAACAGAAGAAGAATTATTATTGTGGAGCAGCAGCCGATACGTAACATTTTGAACTCCACAGGGGCAAGGAAAAAAAAAACAAAACAAAAACAAAAAACAAAAAGAGCATCGAAATTAGAAGCAAAAGCAGAAGAAAACGCGATAAATAAAATCGTACAAAAAGAAAACTGAGGAACAAAACAGATCGTTAAGATCCTTACCTGATGAGGATGATGTTGGCGTCGCTGAGAAGACCGGCGGTAGTTGAGAAAACGCGAGAGAAAAGGGAAACAAAGGCGAGGAGGAGGAGGAGGAGACGGGAGGGAAGTCCTTCGACACGCGCGCCCGAGCGTGACTGTGCGAGACGACCGCGCAGTCGACCGCGGTTACTTTCTCGTGGTCCAAACATGTGAAGATTATAAAGGGTGATTCTGCGGCATATTCAACCATGGGTATATTCTATCTCATATTCCTCCTCTAAGATCCCACCACACAAAATATACTCTTTAGAATTCGACGTTCCAGATCCAGTCAAATTGGGGAGGGTGGGGGGGATTTTCTTTTTTCTTTTTTCTTTTTTTATTTCCCTGATTTGGGCTTTTTTTTTTTTTTCGGGTTGGTTTAAAATAAAATAAAGGAATTTCTTTGCATGTATGTATATATACACGCACCAACAAATAAAAGAATTTTTATTTAAAATTCGCTAAAAATTGGCTGCAATTGCCTAAAATATGAAAGGGTGCTTGAAATATTAAACTTTTATATTTTTTAATATCGCCAATTTTTGTCTAAATATAATTGTGTATGATTGCCACTTGAGCAACAAATATGGGGCAAAACAAATTTAATTAATTAATTAAATTTAAATTTAAAAAATAAAAAAATCAGACTGACCCATCCCTTTTTTATATTTTTTTGAAAAGAGAGAAAAAAAAAACTTGGTGTTATTTCAACATGAAAACATTAATTAATTAATTTATAATATTTATTTGGAGTTTAACTAGGAGGTACACCATACAATGTTTCCCTACCCAAATGCTGAATAATTAAATAATAAAAATAAACTCGTTTATCATTTTTGTGGTTATTCTCCAACAACAGTTTTTTTTTAGGTGGTAAATGTTTTTTTTTTCAAACAAATATTTTGTCGAATATTCTTTGTCAAAAAAATTGGCGAAAAACCAATAAAAAAAAGTGCCATGTTTCTACAAATTGTTCAAGCATGTAGGTAAGGTTCAAAAGAATTTCAATAAATTTTTACTTTTGTAGCTGGTCTATAGCCAAATATGGCTAAATCTCCTTATGGAGGAGGATCACAAATGTGGCAACATCACAAAATTGAAATAAATAAATAAAGAAATAAATAAAAACTCTCCAATGCAATTTGCTTTTATCAATAACTTAAATAAATGTTGTGTGCAATTGTGTGTCCAAGTGGTCATTTGTTGGGGATAATTAATTTTGGCTAAAAACTTATAAAAGATGTAGTGTTATAATCTTTTTCATCTTTTTCTAGTTTTCAAATCACAATTTGTCTCTTTTTTCAAATTTTTTTTTTTCAATATGTCATGAGTAATGTTTTGCTCAAAATTTGGTTTTGTGTGGAAAAAAAATCTTTTAAAAAAAATTAAAATTGAAATATTTTTCTAGTTAATGGGCATCGGGATATCACAACTCAAATTATGATATTAGAGGAACATACATGTTCATTGTTGTCCAAAAATGTGGTGGGGTTACAAATGCTTACTTTAAACTTGGATTTTTCGAATCTATATACAAAACATGAAAAATGATTCTTATCAAGTAGGAGATAAAAAATTATAAGATTTATCATAATATAATATCATCATGCACGGACCTTTTGTGAGCTTTAAAGCATGTACTTTCCACACAAAAAAAATTGATTTTTGTATTTATTGTCGTGTCATATTGTGATTGAATTATCTTCGTGGAATCAACTTAAGATGACATTTTGTTTCAAATCATGTCTAGTTTCAATAAATTTTTAACATAAATTTTTATTTTTAATAATTAAAAATTTAATTATGGAAAAAAATAATTGAATGTTTGGGTGGAAAAAAATTAACATTTCAATAATTATGAATCACAATTGAACACAAATAATGTTCCATGTAATCAAGTGGAAAACATTGTTTTGGAATGGAAAAAAAAATTTATGAATGTTTTGGGTGGTGAAAGAAAACATTCCATTGATCAAGCAAATATAAAAACAAGTGATGTTTTCATGTTAATTTTAGTTTTCCACACAACAACTTTGAAACTCTTCCAAACTACAAACACAACCTCATGTTTTATCGTTACAACAAAGTTTACACCCATATACACAAAATGTAACTACTTGGAAGAGCTTTTAAATTTGTAATGTGTCCTTTCAGTTCATACTTGTGCTAATTAATCTTTGGGTTTTGAATTTAAGTTTCAATAATTTTATTTTTTATCACTCACCCAAAAAAAAATATTCATAAAAGATTTAGTTGGCATAATATGAGGAGGCAAGAGGGTTTACACCTTAAGATTAGGGCTTAGCCAATTTGGTTCAAAGCCAATTTTACGGAGTACAATATATTTAGGGTTTATTAAATTTAGGACTTCTATCTCTTAGGCTATAAGCCTCGAAATTGAGGCACAAAGTAAGGGGGGTGTAGTAAAATTCATTACTTAACCCAATTTCCAAGAGATACCCACTCATGGCATTGTATTGCTATGACATGCATATGCATCAATTTAGTTAGAAAGCTCTAAAAAGGCGATCAATTGGTAATGGGTGGCGGTAACAAGTCTTCAAGTAGAGTGGAATGGCGAGTTTGTCTTTTTACCTATAAAAGAATATTGGGTCTTTCTCAAGTTTTTCTCTTCTCAATAAATGAAAAATTGGGTCTTTCTCTTCAGCAGGCATCCTTCTCTTCTCATATACAAAGCTAATATACATACATAGCCCGTCAGCTTGTTTAAAGTTCCATAGCCAAATGCAAAGAGAGCACTATGATGTTTTTTTGGTGTCGCAGTTAATTGCTGCCTGGAGAGAGCGGGCGAGAAGGGTGTGCACTCTGGAATTAGGTGAGCCATGATTTGAGCAAGACTTTTTTTTGCATCAGTCTGGAATTAGGGTTTCCTCCGGCTGAGCAATGATCTGAGCAAGCTTTTGCTTCGTGGCCTTGACTCTTTTGTGGATCCGCTGCTCTCTGGAAGCATAGTTGATGATCGAGATAATGGACCCACCTGCAAACACAAGAAGAATAGCAGAAGAAAACTTATTCAGAATTCAACATGCACAAGACATGCTGAAAACTTGGTAATTTGCAGAGTGAGGTACAAGGCTTACTATTATACAACTTCTCATGTGACACAATGTCTGATCCAAGTACAGTGATTAGTGATAGGATCTTCATAATTAGTATAAGCATTGAATGTGATTAGTGATAAGATCTTCATAATTAGTATAAGCACAGCATGCTCGTAGCATCTATTTGACTGCTTTCATAGCAGAGTACATAGACATCACTGTAGAAGCATCATGACACCATGATAAAACAGCAGCTAAAAGAGAAGCAGATCTGGAGGAGAGAGGACTTGCCTTGCTCTGAGCAGTAGGGGCAGTTTTGACAGGAGTAAATGAACCAGATCTTGTAGCACTCACTTTGGCTGAATCAGGGTACTTGGAGGATGATAAACCGCCACTGCCAGCCTCCATTGTTTTTGGCATCGATTTGGCATTATCTTACAAGGATCATGTAATCAAAATGTCAGCTGCAAAATTAGACATTACAATGACAAATGGGTTGTACATCCTGTGCACTGTAGAGCAAAAATTGCATACCTAGTAAGATTTCAAGAAACTAGGGCAGTGTGGTGTTGAAACTGTAAGAGTACAGGGTGAGATCAGGTCTTACAAAGAGAGGAGGTGAGGAAGGAGCCTTTTGGAAGTGACGTTTCCAGAACTTTGGCTCCTGATGCAGGAGGAGGCGTACGTTGACCTGCCGCCACCACACTGGCAAGCAAATCCAGCTTTTCATTGCATTAGTGAAAAAGCAAACACTCACACAAAAACAAAACAAAACATAACAAACAAAGCACATCATGACTGTTAAGAACTAAACCTCTTCTTTCTCACAAAAAAAAGAACCCTAAAAAACAAAAGCCTCAAAACAAGTCCTGAGGATTAAATGCAGCAGCAGCTGGAAATTGAGGAATTCCAACCCGATAGCCGGTTGCTGACCATTGCTGGCTGTGTTGTTTGCTACAGTTGGAGCATCAGAAGCAAAATGCCATGCTGATGGATTAGACTCACTTGAACCTGAGCAAAGCAAGCAAAACAAGATTTAGGGTTTGGTGCTTGCTTTGATTTGGAAGAAAATCCCCATTCTCTCTGCCCCACCCCCCTCCCAAAGAATTAGGATTGGGTGCTCTGTGATTTGGAAGAAAAACTCAATTTTCTCTGAATGGCCCCCTCTACATTTTCTGAATGTTTCATGGAAATGTGTTTTCTAGGGTTGAGTTTTGGAAAGAAGTAAAGTGTTTGCAGGAAAAAAGAGAACCTTACCAGCAATATCTGAGGATAGAGAGGGATCCTTGGAGAGTGGTGGTGGCGGCGGAGCCACCAGTTGTGGCTCTGCTGTTGTATTTGACTCTTTGGTTTGCCGTGATGACCGTGACTTGGACCGCACTTGGCTTGAATCAAATCTCTCTCGCAATATTGTAGTAGTATTCTCTTCTTCCACAAGCGGATATGGCTCTGATGAAAACATACACAGAGAGTTTCTCAGACACACAGCTTTCTCTTCACAAAAAATCAACTGTGATGTGCAAACGTTGAAGTGTTTATCAGACTCCCAGTTTCTCTTCAGAAAAAAAATCAAATTGTGATGATGCTCAAACATTGAAGCCTATTTCTGTAACCCTAAATGTATTGAAAGCAATAAAGCTTCAAAAATCCCAGCCCTCCTTCCAGGCTCTGAAAAATATCACGTGGCAATAAATGCAATTGCAAATTTCAATTGATTTGCATTTGTGGCAGCACAGAATATCAAGGGGGGATTCAGTGATCAGAAAACCTAATTGCAATTTGGCAACAAGGAATCCAAGGTTCTCAGAAACCCTCTGAGAGAGAGAGAGAGAGAGAGAGAGAGAGGAGCATCAGAATCTGCATCAGGTGGAGAGGAGAAAGAAGAAAATATGGGTATATAGCATTTTTTACCTGGAAGAACGTAGTGCTTGTGATGGACTTGCATGGGTTTGGCCAATGATTGCTGCTTGAGTCCCTCTCTATCTGAATGCTCCTGACAAGATCGCATCCTCTACAATTTACACAAACCCTAAGGAGCATCAGTCCGATCAATTCACAAGCATTTTTTTCCAGCTCAGGCATAGAGAAATACTAACAACTTCCAGGGAGCTCCCTGCAACTGACTTCTCGGTAAACAGGTTGAAGTTCTTGAACAATGCAAATGATAACTAACTAAACTATGGCAATGTGGACATCTTTTATTTTTCCTAAAGCAAAAATGTGGGTTGTGAGCTTGAATCATGATCATCATGATCATTATTAATAACCTGTGCGAGGGATGCTGCTCGGAGTTCAGTTGTGGAGATCTCACTGGTTTGATGACTTAGCAGATCATTAAACTTGTATGCCACAGTTCCCAAGTGATCTACTGCATTCACTAGTGCCTTCACAGAATACTCCTTCAGGTTGTCAAGAACCCTAATATCACCCACCCAAGAGAACAACAATAAACAACCCATCTCAGATCAAACTAGAAACAGCACCCCAAGCAAGCAACCCTAATATAACCCAAAAAGACAAAAACAAAACAACCCAAACAAGCAACCCTAATATAACCCACAAAGACAAAAAGAAAAACAACCCAAGCAAGAAACCCTAATATAAACCCACAAAGAGGGGGAAAAAAAAAACCCAAGCAAGAAACCTTAAAACCCATAAAGAGGAAACAAACAAATAAACCCAGAGAGAGAGACACAGAGACACAGAGAGAAAACTTGGGATAGTAGTACATTGCATACTTACACTTGTTTCTGATCGCTGAACAAGTAAGAAGATTCGCAATACTCTGCAGCAGAGTAGAGCTGCGGACGCAAGCTCTTCAGCTCCTTGAGTGCTTGTGCGAAATGCCGACTCCTCTCTATTTCCTCCTCGTCCTCATCCTCATCCTCGTTATACGACTGCATCAACGGCCCATTACTAGCCTGATCCATACAGCTCTGCTGCTGGTGCTGCTGGTGCTGCTGGTGCTGCGAATGTCCTGCAACAACTTCTTGTTCTTTTTGTTCCTGTAATTCACCTTCTTCGTCTTCAGGCGAGTCTTCCGCTGCTGCTGCTGCTGCTGTTGTTTCAGCTGGAGACTTCAAGTCCATCATCGACTCCATCTCTCCTGCAGTAGCTCCTTTGCTGCTGGTTCTAGTGCTAGAATCCTCTACTAGAATTTCTTCCATCTCCTCTTTTGCCTCCAGCTCTTGATCCCAAGTTCTGTACCCACCACCACCACCAGCAGTGGAGCACACTGTGGACGACGCAGACTGCGCAGTGTACCGCGGACGCAAACTGCGCAGTGTACCGCGGACGCAGACTGCGCAGTGCACGCCGGACTTCGAACAGAGTGCGGACTCGCAGTTTTCTTTTAATAAATATTTTTAAATTAATTTCTTTATTTTTTAAATTAATTTATTTCACCTGAATAATATGATTTCGACGTAGATTAGATTTTTCATGGGAAAAAAAAAAATGGCTCAAATTCGTCAGATTTCTAAGGGAAAAAAAATTCCAAATCGCCAGATTTTTATGATACTTCCCGTAACTAGCCAGAATGTATTTTTTTTTCTATTTTCATATCTTGAGTGTATAGCCAAAATTGGCTAAATTTGTCTTGTGATGATTGCATTGTCAGTTTTTTTGCACTTTTTCACTTTTTACTTTCTTCTTACTTGAAAAGGACGCTTTTAACAACGGTAAAAAAAAAAGAGCCGCCATCATCAAACAGCCAAAGTAAAAGTAAAAGCAAAAAATTGTCACCAATAGTATTGATAGTAAAAATTGATCATGGTTTTTTTTTTTTTCACTTCTCTCTTTTATTTTATTTTTATAAATTCTTTTGTTTTGGGTGCGACATTTCGCCAAAATGCGGAAAAATAATAATTTAATGGAATATTCTGTCATAATATTATTCTTTTTTCCGCAAAAAAATCGCTATATTTCGGAAAAAAATTGAATTTTTTTTTTTTTGCCACCACATTTGGACTCTGATTTTAGTTTGGTAGTATTTTTTTAATTATTATTTTTAATTATTTAGACCCATTCTAAAAACCTGGCAACATATATAATAATTGCTAAACCCCTCTTGGGATGCTAGCCAATGGCATAACATCACTAAATTGCAAAAATAAATAATAATAATAAATAAATAAAATAAAAGCAAAAAAGAGAGGAAAAAAAAAATCACTAGTAGTGGAGAATTTGGTGCCTATTTTTAAAACTTTTACTATGGTTTTTTAAATTCATGTAGTAGTAAAGGAGTCCTTCCTTCTCAAGGTAGGGTTTAGGGCTTAGGTAAAAAGTGAACAAAAGACCCTTTTAGAAAGGGCCCAAAAAAAAAAAAAAAAACATTCGTGTTGTTGCCCGGCCCATTTCTTCCAAAGGGTCTTGGAAAACCCTAATTGATCGAGACCTAATCATCAATCAAGATTAGGTTAGGCCTTAGGTTTCAAATGCAAGAAAGGGATTGAAAAAACACATCCAACAAGCAATTATTGGAGAGAAAAAAAAATTTACACTTTAGGAATGTTTTTTTAACAAATGGATGTCATAGAATTCAACATGAAAAACCTCACTAAATTTGCTTACTTCTAGAGAGAAAGATAATGGGCACCTTATTATACTTAAAAAAAGGTTTACACATTTGAAGTGCCTTTTTTAAGGACATCTCCACCAATGCTCAGTATGTGACTCTTTGATAGTACTCATCATCACTGAATGAAACCCAGTGGAATCCAATGGAAGTCTGCTCGAAGCCCTCAATGGAGAAGCTTTGGAAGAGTCTAATAACCACAGTCAAATCGTATTTATTGGCTGCTCTCTGTTATTTCTGATTGGCTAGATGGTTTGATTGGTCTAGGTGGGTTGCTATTACTAGTCTCTCACGCACTTGCAGTCCCAGTTTCAGTTTTATGGGTGGGGTTGGAAAAACAGTCTATCCATGAAGGACCGTAGTTTGTTTTGTTTTGTTTTGTTTTGTTTTGTTTCGTAGGTATGAGATCCACCGAACTGGGATGCTTCAGATCACGATTACGTTGTGCAATCCATTACACTAAACCCTAAACCATACCCTAAACCCTACACCATACCCTAAACCCTAAACCAAAAATTATTTCAATTTGAACTCCCATACCCTTATGCACTGACACCCACAACACAAAGTTTGTAAAGGGGGTGTGTGTATACCGTCATCCCATGCACACATTTGCTCAATAATTGACTTGGTCACGAATAAGTTGAGCCACTCAATAAGTGACCTATATAGTAGCACGGAGGCTAATGGAGCCCCATGATACATAAAAGACAAACTAGTTTCAAAGTGTCGGAACTATGGTGGGGGATCATGAATCTTTTCCTATATCTATCTTTAAGTCTAAATTCATATTTAGATGGGACCTTTTGGGAGGGGGGAGAGGGGGGGATGTGAACTCCCTTTAAAATTAAAAACCCTAAAAACCCTTGGTTTTTAAACCCTTGTCAACTACCCATAATCATCACTATCATGTTTTAACTTTAGTAATATCGTTGTGGGTTGTGTTTATACCAATGTTGAGTGTGTTAAGTGTCAATAATAGCCCTTGGTGTTTCAATTTGGCGTAATTTAACTTCGTCAAATGTGAACATAAAACACATTGAGAAAGAGGCTAATAGAGGTGCAAGGAACTCAATGTATGGATTTGGGTTTGTTATCGATTATGGATTCGGTTCTAACTAGAGTAACAAGCAGGTTAACCTCTCGTGCTGGTTAACCCTTGAACAATCAATCGCAGTGTGTGAACATCATCAAGACTATTCACACTAACCGGCATACATACTACTTGAGTTCGGTTACTACTGGACATAAATCATCCATCCCTTTGTGAGAATCGATGCCTTCTTTTCATCCACACAAGGAGGAGCAATGAATGATTCCATGAAATCCTCATCCAAATCATTCAAGGATTAGGGTATCATTGCCATCAATGAGAGCCCATGAGGTTGCTTGCCATTTGGTGGTTCATACAGTTCTAAAATTCACAAAATTGCTCCCACAAAAAATCTACTACCTACATAGTCGAAGTGGGCACCATATTCGGGTTCAAAGAATTTGAGAACCGTGGTTGTATTTCAGAACCGAGTGTTTTGGGCTTTTGATAACCACGGTTGTGTGCCACAACAAGGGCATTTGATTTCATTTTTTGAGAACCATGGTTATATCAACCCTAACAAGGACTGCCCTTGGTACTCACCAAGGGTTTGGTGCCGTTTCTAAAATGGGTTTAGGGTTTAGGGCAAACCCTAAAACCCTACTTATTGTTGGTGTGCCATGTCAACAAACTTTCTCAAAACCGTGAAAACCATGACTATAGTGAAGTTTCAAGCATTTCTATACACAAAAAAGACTCAACAAAACACACACACACACAAAAGTCCTTACTAATTTGTGACACATGACTTATAAGAGCCAAACATTCTTTATCTTTATTTTCTTTTACAAGATGGGTATGAATTATTCAATTGGACGGTAATTTGGAAAATCCCCAATCCACATCCCTATAGTCTAACTATGATATTTGGGGTAATGATGGAATTATCAATGAGATTAACAATTATTAAAAAAAACACACCACTATTAAAGAGAAAGAGCACTCACCCTAATTAAAATGTGTGCCACTCCCTCACCCAAAACCCTAAACCCACCCACCCACTCAACAATTAGACCCATGGCTCTAGGGTTTAGGATGTTTAGGGTTTTGACGCCATGCTTGCTCCATTAATTCTTTTTTGTTTTCACTTTTGTCTCCTTCTATGGCTGAAGAGAAGACATAATAGAGCAACTAAGCGGGCAACAATACCGTATAAGAAAAGAACGAGTATGCATTTGCCCCAATCGTTTACACTATAACCCTGATTCGCAAGAACGCCACAACGTGTAATTAACCACACCCCTTTGTACCTGTGTAACCCACCACCCACATGGAACCACACCCACATTGTATAACCGGGTTTAGGGTTTAGGGTTGTAGTATAACTTGGTTCGAAGGGCGGAAATCTCTCCTGCATGAACAAATTACAAGATGCAAGCTGGTTCTAGGGTTTAGGGAAAAACCCTAATTTCAGGGGGGCTGGGGGGAGGGGGGTTGAAATCCAGTGGGAAAGAGCAGGGATGATGATGGAACTCACATTTTTGCATTGGCAATAACATAGGCTTCGAGTGCATATCGAGCATAGCTCAAATACGAGAGTTGTAACAAAAACCCAGTGTGCTTTGAAGTCACGATTAGGGTTGCTAATATAGGCAAAAACACCGACCACTGCACCAACACCAATTTTCTCAATTTTCTGATTTTTTGTGTCAATATTGTAGCTAACGTCAAAAAATTGCAAGAATTCCAATGAGAAACAAAAATGCACACACACACACAACAAAAGTATTTCACCCATATGTCTTGGAATCCTTTCCTTTCTAGAAGAGAAAGAAGAGAAAGAGAGAGAGAGAGAGAGAGAAAACTTACCAATTGAGCGGGTACTGGTTCAAAGAGAATTGCAATGATGTAGGAGATCCCGGTCACGCAGTAAACCAGCACTAGTGTTACAATATAGTTGTCAAGGAACGTGGAACGGGGAGTGCTGAGAAAGTAGAACATTGAAAGATATATGAGAGGCTTAAGGCCAACATTGAAGAGGTCCACCACATCCTTAGCAAGAAAGAATGCAGTCCGGTTGATTCCTGATGCACTCTCTCGCCAGAACTGGAGCTTGTCTACTGAGAAGGTCCTCAATGCAGCTATCATGCTTAACAATGCTGTCATAACACCACAACCCATTGTCAAATTTGAAGAGCAAGTCTATTACACCTCCCATTTTGAGACAAAAAAATGAGAAGATTCATTAATTAAGAAGAGCTCGAGGTTCTCACTTTATCACTCAGAGATTATTTTGTTTCTTGAGATGTTTTGCAAATCTTTTCCATCATTAAACTCTTTTTCTTTCCCCTCACCTATTGCAGTGATCGTGAAGATGTAGCCTTGAGAACCCAAGTTGGCGTCTTTCATATTTGAGAGAAAGCCCAAGCATGCACCCGCGATCAGCAGGATAATATAATCTTGGACATGAACTCTCACCTCCCTGAACCACTGCTTTGCCACTCTGATCCAATGTCAAAAACCCACAGCCATTTTGTATTTTCCCCCATGCAAAAACTCAATCAGAAAAAATCAGAAAAATCTGTACCTAAATTATCAGAAAAATTACTACCCCACCAATCAGAAAAATCAGTAACCCAAACACGAGAAGAAAGTGTACATGCCAAAGGGAGAATTTTCAAATTAGATTCTAATATGTTTAATCCCTTGAACCCTTTGCAACATGAAAATCAGGAGAAGAAGGTTTAAATAAATAAATAGCTTTACCTGATGAAAACAATCTGAAACTGCAGAAGAAATCCTGGCGTTTCACGACCAGCTTTATCCTCCACCTTGGAAAATGTACTTGTGATGCCATCCCAAATTACAACAAAGTGATGGCATAAATCTGTCCACACTACCTGTGCAAAGCTTGTTGCCAGTTTGGAAGACTCCAACAGTATGTGATTTTTAGCATTATTGCTTTTCATCTCTTGGTGGTCATCATCATCTTCACATGTTGCAGAACTAATATCCATAGCTCTCATCACCAGCAACTCAGAAGGGACATTGTATCCCTTGTGCATCATCCAGAGGACCGGTAATGCGTTGGGATCAAAATTGGATGCATTTTCTGGTTGGTCAACAATGCCTTCCAATGCATCCATGTAATGATCTGGGGGGTTAATCCGATCAGGTACCACTAAACCAAGGCCTGCGAAATATGCCTCCACGTCATTCACTGGTCCCAAGTAAACTGTATATCCACCCTTGGCCAAAAACATAACATCATCAAACATTCTGAAGAGTCCATAACTGCAACAAAACACAACACAGAATTGTGCAAGTGGATCAAAATTTTCATCATCACAACACAGAATCCCAGAAGTGGGTAAATTTCATCACCATGTTAAATAAAAGTTCAGAGTCATCAAATTGCATACAAAAGATCTGAAGAAATTTTCCTCAAGCTCAAAACATTACCTGGGTTGATGAACAACAAGGACGACATTGACACCCACCAAAGCCTCACGCCGCAAGGCTTGCAGGACAAGACGTGAGGAGGTACTATCTAGGCCTGACGTGGGTTCATCCAGAATCAGAAGAGACGGCTCCATCACCATCTCCAATCCCACATTCACTCTCTTTCGCTGTCCTCCTGAGATCCCTCGATTCTCCACTGTACCCACTACTGAATCCCGTATGTACCCAAGTCCTAATGCTTGAATGATCCTCTCCACCACCAACACCCTTTCGTACTTTTGCATCTTCACTGGTAGTCTGAAAATCACAAATCACAAATTCAAGTTGCTGCAGATTGAGCAACAGTCTCCTGTAGTGAACCCTAAATCCCAAACCCTAAACCCTAAACTCCATTTCAGCTACAGGATTTTCACAAAACTAGAGGGTGCAAGAGACAAACACAGAGAGAGAAGCACAGAAGTGGACCTGTAACTGGCACTGAACCAAAGGTTTTCTTCCACAGTCAAGCTACCATGGACAACATCATCTTGAGGTACAAATCCGATGATGCGCTTGTAGCAATGAATGGATCCAGGATGTCCATTGATGAGCACCTGCCCCGTGGTATGACTAAAAGATGCAGACTTGCCAGCTAAGGCATTCAAGAACATGGTCTTCCCGGCACCGCTTGGACCCATGACTGCTGTGATGCATCCAGGAGCCAATTTCCCCGTCACATTGCTCAAGATCTTCTTACCACTCCCCTTGAGTACTAAGGAAAGGTCGATGAAGCTTAAGCTGATTTTGAACCGTTTCTTTTCAACCACCACCATAGCATCATCATCATAGTACTGCTGCTCGCTAGATGTTGCTGCTGTTGTTTTAGGTGGTAGCAATGATGGTTCCAAATCTTTAACACTTGGAGATTGTCCCTTCAGTCCAAATGCCCTCTCTTTCTCTATCTGCCCATATGCATATGCAAACATCTGGCTATGTGATCCTTTGCGTGGAATTGGGAGCAGCTGATGAGGAGGAGGATGATGGTGATGGTGATGATGTGGGCAGTTTGTTGTCAATGGTGTGCTTGTCTCTCCGGGAGAGGGAGATATTGTTGTTGGCTGTAGTGGTGACGGTCCATAGGAATCTGATGCATCACCTCGCTCTCCTGAAGAATGTTGTTTGCTTAATGAAGAAGCTCGTTGAGGGAGAAGGATGATGGGATTATGAGTTGATGAACTGGATGAAAAAGGAGAAGAAGACAAAACTCCTCCATGACAAGGTATCTCGAGCTTTGTTGTTCCTGTGGGTGCAGTAGCATGCTCCTGAATGGTTTCAGTGACAATGACACCAGAATGATGTGCCAGTTGTGGAGAACTGAAGCTCAAATCAGATAGACGAGCAGGAGAGTGATTCTGCAAACATGAAAGCAAGACAACACACATGAGGATTTGCACTGGTTTGACTTTTGAATCTCTGATCCAGGATGCCCAAATTGACCTTTCCTTGGCAAAATGCTCACAAGGCAGCACTGCAATTCTTAGAGCTTGGTTTCTGGAAACACAAAATGTGCTGAGGGAGGAGGAGGAGGAACAACTCTCTTTCCTTCGGCAAACTGTAAGAGGACCTGATCAAGTAAGTGTTTCTAACTCTTCAACGAACCTCTGAATCTTCCTCAGTCATTTGTTGTTGTGTGTTTGAAGAATCCAATTTCCTAGAAATGCTTCGGCTGACCTTTCGGCTCAGTCTCGATGCTTGCAATTTGGCACTTCCTCTTGCTTTTCTCCATCGTTCAAGCATTGACACTCTCTCTTTTGCTTGTTTTGCTGCCACTTCGCGTGCTGCTGACTTCTGCCTCTTTCTTATATCCATCAGCCAATCTGAGCATGTGTATACCACTAGCAGCAGCACACTCAGGATTGCCTAGACCCAAGTCCCCAATGCACCATCCCCCCAGTGTTTCCAGCCATTTTAGGTGCCATTGATACACACACAAGCTCCCCATGGAACAATGAGTGATGGGAACATGAGAGATGGGTTTAGGGTTTTGGGTTTAGAGAGACAGGAAACATGGAGAGCCCATTTGGGTGCTTATGAACATACAAGGATGAGGCTGCCGACACCCTGAAGATTCTGACTTTTGAGATTTTGGCTCTTGCAAGAAGTAAGTTGTGAACAGCCTGTGCACAGCAAAAAAACCAGCATTTTTTTTCTCTCATCAAGTCTGTCATATGAACACTGATGATGATGACACCCTAAAAAACACATTCCAACTCTCCCATGACACAAATCCAAGAGTCACTGAAAGTGGTGCAGGGACAAATAACCCCTACTTTCTTCAACTGTGGAACCCAGCCGACAGAAGTGTCTGCAAACACAGCCATGCAACCACCAACAATCAGAGACCAGATATCAGAAGCAGCTAGCTACTAAGATGTCACATGTATTGAAATGATGATCAACTGGGACTTACCACTTTTTTTAGTCATTTGTGCAAACTGTGATAATGGCATTGAAACAAAATCATCTCTAAAAAATTATAAGGTTTGGTGTAATTCTGACACCCATCTGAGTTGGTTCCTGGAAACCCTGGACAGAAATGCTAGGCACCACAATTTACAACTGAAGGAAAAGGAACAAAAAAAAAAAAAAAACAGCTTAAATTTTTTTATGGTTGAGGAAGAAAAAAAGAGGGTATAATTTTATGATGAAGAAGGGGAAAAAAAACCTTACTCTGTGCTGCAATTCCTGGCTTCAACTGGTGTTGGGCAGTATTGACCAGCTGGACAAAAAATGTTAATTGTAGAGCTCACATCTGCCCATTTATCAGCTCCTCCACATGAGTCATTGGCTTGTGTAATTTGATAGCCGTATCTACATAAACCCATAAAAGCCTAAGTTATAAACCCACCAGGCCTCCATGGTCACAACATCCCATCATCCTTAGACACACACATTCATGGCAAAACCATTGCAAGAACTTGACTCATGGTGAAGAAGAAGAAGAAGAAGATTAGAGTCGTGGTCTCACTTTGTGTTTCAACCTTCAACAGAGGTGCCATTGAAAGTGGAAAAATGCATCACTTAAGATGTGGCAATTATGGTCCATAGGGAAGAGGGTGATGGTTTGCAAAAACAACTTACGGATCACAGTCTCCAGTACTGTTGTTCAATGTTGCTAAAGGACAGTAAGCACCGAGTGGACATGCTTTTCAATCCAAGAAACCCACACAGAAGAACACCACAATATCACAGTTTCTCACAATGTCAGCAACATTGGTTGGCACCAGAGAGACAGAGACAGAGACAGAGACAGAGGGAAAGTGAGGGGGGAGGATGGGGGGGTTGGGGTTTAGGCATCAGAGACACAGGACACAGAGATGGGGATTTATTATTCTTACGAATCATGCAAGCAAGAGCTTGTGGACAAAAGAAACCAGCACAACATGGTTGTGGATCATTGTTGTTCCTGAGAGGAAGGACATCATCATTGCTCCTTTGTGAATTGTTTGCTGCTTGAATACCAATTGCATGAGGAGCAGCCCAACCTGGTTCGCATACTAGTGACCAATTGCTGGAATTGCAATTCACATTGGGAGGAGTAGTGTCAACTGTTGCCAGATTTTTGAAGTAGAGCTTCAACTCTTCTGTTCCACACAACAAGTTGGAAGCACTCCCACCTGCAGCACCACCACCACCGCACACACACAAACAAGAAAATTCATTCTCGAGCATGAGCACCAGCATGACAATGACAACAATTCTCATGCTGCCTCAGAACTGTTGATTGATTGCTCGATCACAAGAAGCTTACCAAGTGCATTGTCGCAATCTGACAAGTAGGCGGAATTCTGCTTGAAGCCAAAGATTTCATCTCTCTCACTTTCCCTAGAGCAAGAAACAGCATGACCCAATATGTACATACATGATGTTAGTGAGGAAGAACCTTGCAGAGAAGAAAGAGCATGACCCAAGATGTGCAAACATCATGTCAGTGAGGAAGAAGAAACTTGCGGAGAAGAAAGAGCATGATCCAAGATGCAGAAAACATCATGTCAGTAAGGAAGAAGTAGTTTGGGTGGGGCATCTTCTCCTTACTCGTCACTCACTCTATCTTACCGCTTTGTGATGCAGAAGCTGAACTGTTGTAACAGCACTGCGGTGAGGTTCATCGTCAATGCATTCAGTTCGTCGTAGAGCTGATCCTCCAGGTCTCCTCCTTCTCCTCCGGCTCCTGTTGTTGTTGGTGCTGCTGCTGCTGCAGCTCCTGAGCAACAAAAGAAGAGGAAAACCCACAAGAGGAGCAGGACTCGAGCTACCACCAGCAACAGACAACGATGACGACGAACCCATGATGATCCTCCTAAACTCATCAGCTCAGAATTCCCATTAGCTGCAGAACTCCCATGAACGAATTCATAAATGTCGAGACAACTGCACCCAGGCTGCTGCTGCTCCTTCTCCTTCCTCATGTTGAATCATATTCTTCTTTTGATCCCGAAGCTCCTCCTCCTCCTCCAAGCCTCTTTCCCACATTCAGTTGCTGCTGCTGCTGGATGTCCATAGCAGCTAGCTACTGTAGCAACAAAGTTGACAGGAGTAGTGCACACAGATAGACAGTATGTAGTAGCCACCACAAGAGAGACAATGCACTTTTGCCAACTACCAACAACAACAGCAACAGCAACAGGAGTGAATAGTGATGGTGGGCCTGCTGCTGCTGCCACAACTGATACACGACAGGAGTGAAGAGTGCAATTGCATGTGCACGCAAAAAAAGCTGTTGAAACACGAAGCTCTTCTTTTCCATATCGTTTTCTGAACACAACACACACACTCTCTCTGTCTGGTCCCACAACACTCTCTCTCTCTCTCTCTGGACCCACCCACAAGAGTAATGCATGATTCCAAAGAGCACCATCTCTCTCTCTCTCTCCCTCTCTGGACCCACCCACAACAGTAACCCATGAGTTCAGAGAGCACCATCTCTCTCTCTCTCTCTCTCTCTCTCTCTCCATCTCTTTCTCTCTGGGCCCCACCCACAACAGTAATCCACGAGTCCAGAGAGAGAGAGAGAGAGAGATGAGACCAAGCAAGCAAGTTGTTTATTTGTTGTTGGGGCTTTAGTGTACAGCTCTGACATTGAAGTTACTGCTGTTGCTGCTGCTGCTGCTGCCGATGATTCTTTGACAACTTCTTCATCAGTTCTATAGCTTCATCGGCCACAGAGTTGGGGGAAGTCGTCGGGAGAGGGGAGATCTTTCAACCTGAATTCCGGCAAGTCTGGTGTTTTTGTTCTTTTGGGTATGCAATTCATCATCATCATCAGCACCATAATCATCAATCATATCTCATCTGATTTTTTTCGATCCATTTCTTCTTCTTCATCATCTTCTTCTTCGGCAAAGTTCCAGATTTCTCTTCGATCAATCCCAAAATGTTATTTCTGGATCTAAATCTGTCTCTCTAATGCTAGGAACGAATTTTTCTTGTGTTTGTTTCATGAGGTTTGTTGCTAGGTTTTAGGGTTTAAGGTAAGTTGGAAGTTTTAGGGTTTAGTGCTTAAGGTTAGTTGATGGGTTTAAGGGTTTAGGGTGTAAGGTTAATTATTAGGTTTTAGGGTTTTACAATTAATGGGTAGTTGATAAGCTGTAGGGTTTAAGCTTAGGGTTTAAAGTTAGTTAGTAGATTTTAAGGTTTAAAAGGTTACTTGGAAGGTTTCACGGTTTAAAGTTAGTTGATAAGGTCTAGGGTTTTAGGTCTAAGGTTAGCTGGTAGGGTTTAAGGTTACCAGGGTACCACCTTGAAATGTTTTTAATAGTTAGTTAAAAGTGTTTAGGTTAGTTACAAGGGTAAGGGTTTAGGGTTGAAGGTTTTCAATTTCAAATTTAAATTATTATTAGGGTGTTATGGACTAGGTATTTGTTGGCTTTGTGTTGACACATTAAAGGAACATAAGTGAACAAGCATAGAGCTTGGAGACAAGAGTTTAATGGATAAAATTTTGATTATTGATTAAATTGATTAACCTATCATAAGCATGCCAAGGGAATAATTAATTAATTAATTAATTAATTAATTAAAGCTAACATAAGAAAGATTAATGTTTACTTGACTTTTTTTTCTTTTTTTTCTTGTATAGGATGAATTGTTGAAGGGTGAAAGAAAATTGGGTGGGAAGGCTTTTATTAATCACCTATTCATTCATTTATTCATTTAAACTTGGAAGGTTAGGGAGATGAGGTGAGAACCTTCCATCAATTATTTATTCTTTTTTCTTCTTTTTTTTTTCTTTTTTTTTCTTTTTTTAGGGTGTTGGGGTTTTCTTTTTTTTGTTTTCATTGTTTTTTTTCAATTTGATACAAAATTTTACAACTATGGAGATAAAAAACATGAGGAAATGTGGTCATAGATCTACTTGATGAAAAAACAAAAGGAGGTATCGATGATACAATGAATGCTTCTCAAAAAAAAAAACTAAATTTTATTTTTTGGGATTTCAATTTTTTTAATTTTTGTTTTTATCTTCATCAATTTTGTTTAGCATTTTAAGTCCAAAAAATTAAAGATTTCATTTTTTTTTGAAAACAACTATTGTATTTTATTTATTTATTTTTTTCATCAAATTCATTTACACCCACACATTTTCACCCTTGTTTTCATTAATTGCAAAAACTTACACCAAATGAAAAATATGCTAAACAAGAAAGGAAAATAATAGGTTGAAAAGTTTTGAGAAAATAACAAGTTGTAACATTATTTGGTAAGAGGTATAATGTACTAAAAATAAAAAATGTTGCATCAATCAGATTTTAAATAAAAATTATTAGTGTGACACCTTAACAAATTTCATTAAACAAAACACTCAACATAGGGGGGGGAAATATAATAAAGAAAAAAGATCCATGTTTAAGCAAAAAAAATAAAAATGTAGAATGGGTTACAAAAAAACATCAAAACAAATCATGTTCCATTAATCATAGTAACCATATTTTTTAAAAAGGATGAGAAACATAAAAAAATAGTAAGTTTTTAAAAACTTTCACTTATAACAAGCACGCAATTCAAAATAAAAATGATTTAAAGTTTTTTACAATTAATTAATGTCTTCTCTTAAAAAGCACACAAAAAATAATTTAAAAAAGAGTACTAATGTTTTTGTTAACCACACCATGTTAACACAAATGAAAAAACTTCGTTTATTTGTTAGTGCATATTTATATATTCAATCTCAATTATAATAAAGTTTTTTCTTTACTTAAATCATTATTGTCATCATCATTTAATAAGATCAAACATCCTATGAAACTAAATTTGTTCAAATGAGATTGGCAATGACAACATTAATCAAGCTACAAATGTCATCAATTGATAACATGCTGTCAACTCATTAATGAAATATTGAAATGATAATAATAAAAGGACATGAATTTGTTCATGTGAAAAATGAAACCCCATATTTTTCATAATGGAAGTAAAGCACCCCAAACAACATTATGAAATACAATTCATTTTCATTATGAAAACAATGAAAAAAATGAATCCATGTTCGATTTAAAGGTTAATTACAAATGCATTGAATCAACATGAAAATTAAAAGATGAAGAGGCCCAACTTCATGTATAACATAGGAAAAAAAATTTGAAACCAAATGAAAAAATCGAATGATTGAAAAAATAAAAAGTCGAGCATTTGCCTTTCATCATGCACAAGGCTTTCAACGTGTGCGATATGAAAAAAATTCATGTTTGAAAAAAATGTTGAAAAAATAATGAGTGTAATATATTTAAAATGTTTTATGTTAAAGTTGATGCACTCCCCTTTTTCTAAATTATGTAAAAAGGGGAATATATGTCACCATATTTGAAAGGGGGGGGGGTTCAAGCCCCACCCTTAAATGGGCTTAAAAAGTTAATATATAAAAATTATTAATGTTTATTTATTACAATAAAAATAATCAACTATTCGATAAAAATATAATGATTATTGTAAATGCAACAAGTGACTAACTCCCAAAATAGGTCATTAATGCAATGAATTATGTGTAAATGATGTCAATCCCTCACGATAAACAAGGAAACGTTTGATAATCCATTAAAAAGGCCTATGGTTAATTCAAATAACATAGGTTCAACATATGCCCAAAAATTTGCATGAAGATTACATAAATTAAAAAAATTGTCATTTGAAACCCTTCCATGAATTTTAATGTGAACGTTATAAGTACAAATATCTTAAATCGTGAAAAAAATCTACATTATTTAAATATAACCTTAGTTGCATGATGCATGGAAATGGTCAAAAAGGCTTCCATTTTTCTTATCCTTATGGAATTTCATGAGAGTATTTTTTTTATAATACCCACCCAAGGGTCATACAAGGTTATTTTTATATTTCTTACTAAATTTTTAATCTATTTGTCTTTCATTAATGCGCATTAAAAACCTTAATTCCATGAAATCAAGGTGTGTGTTACCTTAAGCATAATCATTCCAACCATTATAATTTTATTTTTATGTTTTTCTTACATCACACTTATTCTATGCCTTAGTAATATAATGTTATAATTGATTATTTATTACTTGTTTTTTGTATTAAAATTGTCTCAAAGAATGAATTCCATTTATTATTCAAATGTTTTTACATTACTTATAAACTTTGAAAAAAAATTTAATTATGATCTTTTACAATATCATTTACTATTGTTATTCAAAATACAAAAAAAATTCTCAATGTTAATGATTTGGATTGTAATGTTTGTAATGTAACTTTTGAAAATAAAGTCCATAATTGATATGTCACCTTGATCGAATAACGTAAAAATTCATAAATGATCTAAATTATGTTTACATTTATTATGAAGTATTTAACAAATGAATTTGATTATGATTACCTTCCAAATTAAAACCCCACACCTCAAATACATTATTAATTATTCTAAAAAATATTATATGTCAAAAATAATAATCTCAAAATTGAAGTTAAATCACATAAAAGGTTTGAAAACTGAACATGTCAATTTTTTAAAAAAGAATCTATCATCATTATGTTTTCCATTATCGCATTTGCATTTCCCTTAATTTCCATGTTTTTTCATTTTAATTTTTTCAAGGAATTTAAATTTAAGTTGTTATAATCCAAAATTTTCAATGTTATTATTGTTATTATTATTACATTAATAAAAGGGTAATTATGAAAAATATTCATGATCATCAATGGTAAAAACGATTAAAATGTCCTTTTTTATATTTAATTCAAAATTAAGTACCATTAATTAATAAAAAGCCAAAAATGTTAATCAATGTGTTATAATGTTAATGAAAAATATGACAACAATATGTGAAAATAATTTTCAAAATGGTTTTCAAAATGTTTGATGAACATGTGAAAACATAATTATTTCAATTACACATCAAATTGATAACACCATTACAAAAATAGGGTGCAATTCACTAACTCAAATCATTGTGGGACCTTAAAAGTGAACTAAGTTGACATAATTCACTATTATAATGTATTATAGTAAATAAATTTATTTTTATGTTCTTTGAATACTCTATATATGTTACTTTATGATATACCCTACATTATTTTACGTCAATTTAATTATCCTAACTTATACCTTATGTTATTATAAGTTATTATAGGATATTATACCCTAAATTATTATACATTATTGTACCTTAAGGTATCCTAGCTAGTTTATTATAGGTTATTTAAAATAAAATTATTCAATTAACCTAAGGTTGTGCTTTAAATTATTTTATTTTAAATTAATATATATTATTTGAAGTTATACTTTAGATTATTCAATGTCATTTTACTTTACGTTATAAGTTATTTTATGTTAAATATAATAATTTAAATTATATTATAATAACCAAAGGTAAAATAATTTTAAATAACTAGTAATAGTTTATGAAATATAATGTAGAATAGCCTATAATAAAATAACTACCAATAACCTATGATAATATAGCCTATAATTATCCAACAATAATTTATAATAAATTAGTCACCAATAATCATAATATAATACAGAATAACCAACAATAACTTATATTACAATAGCCACCAATAGTCGTAATATAATTTTAAATAAATAACCACTAATATAATGACCATTAAAAAACACCAATATCCACCAATAACCTATGATAATTTAGGCTAAAATATCCATCAATAGCCATTAATATCTTATGATCATTTAGCCTAAAATAATCACTAATAGCCATCAATAGAATAGATATTAATTATCACTAATAGAATAGTCACTAATGACATCAATAAAATAACCATTAATAACCACTAATAAAATAGTTACCAATATTCATTAATAATATAGTCACCAATAACCATCAGTAACCATTAATAAAATAACCACTAATAATCACCAATAGAATAGTTACCAATATTCATTAATATAATAGCCACTAATAACCATCAATAAAATAACCATTAATAACCTCGAATAGAATAGTTACCAATATTCATTAATAGAATAGCCACTAATAACCATCAATAAAATAATCATTAATAACCACCAATAAAATAGTGTTCAATATTCGTTAATAGACATCCATTAATAACCACCAAAGCCACTAATAGAATAGCCATTAATATCCATATATTAAAATTGTTTAGTATTATCAAAAGTAATCTAGAGTGAAATAATCTACAATAGACAAAAGTAATTTAAATTGAAATAACTTAAAATAGTCAAAAGTAGTCAACAATTGTCTAACATAATAAAAATAACCTAAAATGAAATAACTTAAAATAATTTAAAATAGATATTAGTAGCTTAAAGTGAAATAATTACAATAGCCAAAAATAATATAAAATAACCAAAAATAAATTACAATAGCAAAAAAAACCTAAAGTGAAATAGGGTAAAATATTGCAAAGTAACTTAAAATAATCAAAAGTTGCATACATTGAAATAACTAAAAATATCCAAAAATAATATGAATAACCATGAATAACCATAAATAATGTAAGGTGAAAAAAATTAGATTAATGAAAAGTATCCTTATAATAGTTGAAAGTAACTTATCATAAGTAGTATTATTATATTAACAAAAAATTTATTTGTTTATTAAACATTTTATATTTCAAAAAAATGGTCACTGAAATGTTATTGAATGATGATATTCAAAAAAAATTATTCAAATGATTTTACACGTTAAAAAAAATAAATGTAATTATGTACATTATTGAAATTTTTTTGAAAAAGAACTCGAATCATTTCATGTGCATAAAACCTCAATAAGATATGAATTTTCAAAGTTTATGTTTTTATAATGTTTTAAATTAAATATTTGATAAATAAAACATAATATAACATATTATCACAATAAATGCGGTGGCTTGATGGTCCGAATGTTTGCCCCATTCTAAAAATCAAAGAATCAAACCTTATAAGTGGTGTGTTTGTGTGTTTTCAATAGTGATAAGTTAACCAAATATTCTCCTATTTAATTCCCTATAGTAGGTAGGTTGATTACATGATTTATGTATTTAGGTTTAAGTTTTTAACTTAGTTTAGGTAGTAACACATGTTAATAACTCATACGCTGAAAATCATGAAATTATCAATAAGATTATATATTAAATAATTTAAATTTAATTGATTTCCATGTTACCTAATTAATTAATTAGCATCTGATTAGTTTGATAAATTTATATTTCACTTTAAAATAATTTTATTTCACTAGGTACTATTGAACCAATTCACTGTCCATAATAACTGGTCCTTATTCACTATAGGGTTAACGGGCTTCATCATGATAAAAATGTTCAAATTAATTCAAAATTTAGTGAAACTTAAAATGAACTAAGACACATTTTGATGTAATGTAAATAACCAACCTCTTATGATAAATGTATTAATTTAATTAATTATTTATTTCATATAGATTATATATTTGATTGTACCATTTAATTAATTAATCAATTTGAAATATAATTTATATTCAATTTAATTACTTTTCATTTTTGAAAATTATATGCAAAATGTTATGTGTCAAATATTATTGTTGTGGTTAAAAACAACACTACACCTTGTAATGTGTGTTAAGTGAAAACAATCGTAAAAAATGTTGGTTATTTATGAACTTCAATTTCGACAATAAATTATTTTGTCATTTTTACCATGGAAACAAATGGTTGGAAGCCATGGTGAGTATGTTGGAAGTTGATCTCTTCATTTAACCACATATAAAAACATGTTTAACTTTTAATCAAAATTAAATTACAAAATAAATTTCAGACTTATATTATTCAATTTACAAGTTTTGAAATATATATTAAACAAATGATTTTTTCAATCTTAGTCATCTTTTATTTCAATTACTAATTTTTTGAATCAAAATGTATAAATTTTTTTATTGTGAATTTCAATGTATTTTCATTAAATTATCATAGTGATATAAAACCTATTAATACAACAAAAGCTTAATTTCAAACCTTAGCTAAATATTAATTTATTTGGAATTCCAATAGTTAAATGTGATCATAGTTTTATGAAAAAAAAATTAAAACTTTAGATAATTAAATTGACATGTTTTTGGAATTTACTTAATTAAATATAAAATTTTATGGAATCTAAACCCTAAGTTTTAATTATTTAAAAGAATTATAAAGTTCTACATGTAAACAATGCATTTACATTTTGGATTTACAATATGTAATTTTTAGAATATTAATAATGTAATATCCATAATATTTTGTTGAAATATTTGCAAATCATAAGATTTATCAAATCTTTAAATATCGTTTCCTCAAAACATTAGTCTCAAATCATAATCGTTGCCTCAAGACAACCCCATGGTTAGCCCAAAAATGTTTTGCAGGGCCACATGAACTGTCACCTTGGGACAAATTGACACCCCCTCTCCTCGCCCCTCAAGAACCTATTTTTAGTTCATCATTAACGTTACTTGCTTTCAACCACGTTCCCTCGATCAGAAGGTCCAGTCCCATCAAACGAGCTGGGGAGTCAAACTCAAACTTGCCATTGTTTAGCTTCCCATGCCACCATGGTGGTCCGGGCACAAGGCTCGCCTTGAACAAGATGAATTCACCCAAAGTGGCATGTTACGAGACATTAGCTACAAACCTTTTATTAACTTTGACCTTCAAGGTAGGAATGCTATGAGAGACCCAAAAAAAAGCCAATGTTTCATATCCCTACATTGTCGGGTGATGTGAAGTCCATTATATTCCAAATCAATTAAACTGTTCGTGAGTAAAAGAAAGTTAAGGACAAAGTTTTATTTTACCACTCTGTGATATCAAAAATTTGGCAACTTTTTTTTAAAATAAAATTACATCAAGTATGTAACATACCAGGATTTTTATTTTATGGAACAAAATTGAGGTGCTATTGGGAACATGTTGGGGAATGTATTTGAGAATGCATCGCTCAAACCACTTCTTTTTTGCATTAATGACAAACATCAGGTCTAGTACATTCACCTGCCCAAATGATACACATGGATCATCACACATTAACGGCCCCATTAGGTCTGAACATCAATACATTGAAAAAATATCCCAAAATGTTATAATAAAAGGTTTATGGGGCGATTTTATAATTTTCTTGATAACATAATATTTACAACTATCAATATATGTTTGGAATAAATATTTAATAGAATTATGTTTAGGTTTGGAATAGATACCAAATGGACCTTTTAAATATGCTTATAATAATCAACATTTTGAACCAATTAAATATGCATATGATGTTAGAAATTTTCAATTCCAATTTGAAATTTAAAAAATTTAATCATTTATAAATTTAGACGATTGTTCGACAATTTCAAAACCAATGAAAAAAAAAATGCAAACATTTGCCCAAGAAATACATTTTCATTGGAATGATTATTTAGATTTTATTTTGAATACATGTTGATTACATTGTTAAATTATTTAATTCATCATGTAATATAAATGTTATTAGAAATCAAATGCATAATCATATTTAGTACATGTGAAAAAAATAAAAATTATGTTAATTTTGTAAATAAATAAATTACAAATCAATGACCAATAACGTCTTAATAATTGGAAAACTTTCAATAGTTGAAGAAAATGTTTCAATTTAGTTAAAGAACTACTGTTAGTTAAAAATATTTCAATAAATGAAAAAATGACGAATTATATTTGAATATGTTCTAATGGTTGAAAAAATAGCAATAGCTAAATTTTTTTTCCAATGGTTGAAAATATATAAATAGCTGAAAATTTTCCATTGATTAAAAAAGTATCAGTAGTTAAAAACGTTCCAATAACTGAAAAAATACCAATAAATGAAAAAATTTGCAACAGTTGAAAAAATATTAAGATATGAAAATGTTCCAATGATTGAAAAAACACCAATAACTTAAAATGTTGTAATGGTTGAAAAAAAAATCAATAGTTGAAAATGTTTGAATAATGGTTAAAGAAATACCTATAGTTAGAAATGTTTCAATGGTTGAATAAATGCCAATAGCTAAAAATGTTTCCATGGTTTAAAAAATACCAATAGTTGAAAATGTTTAAACAATTGAAAAATTATCACCAAAAAATATATTTACTTTCAATTGGACATTTTATGATGACATTATTTTGAACATTATATGAATCCATCCCAACTTAATTTACTTTGCAAAAATTATTATTTTATTGAACAAATTTTTGCACATCAAAAAAACAAAATCACAAATTGTTTCTCATGTAAAATATTCACATAGTAAAAACCCACAAGTTCGTACAAAAATAAAAATTAAATCGCCACACAATGAATTCAATTTAAAAATATCAAACAAATAAATGATATTAAACATTATATTAATTTTTTTAAAACACATATGAATCAATAGATGTTAATACATATGATGAACAAATTCAAAATGTTCCAATAAAACCATGTTTTTGTTGTGAAAGATTACTTTTATTCAAACACCTTAAAACTGTTATATATAAATAAATTAGTAAACAAAATTTACACATATAACTTTTTTCAAATGATAAACAATAAAATAAAACCATGTATATGTTTAATTTATTTAAATAACACTAAGATTTCCAAAATACCCTTATGTCAAGTTTCAAATGATATATCAAAAACTGAAATTATATCATATGTAACAAAATTAACACATTTTTAAAAATGTTTATTCACAATTAATTTTTATTCAAATATATAAACTTCATGGTAATATAAATTTATGATCAATATAAATTGAAGATAATGTTATTAATGTCCCAACAAAAATCAAACACAATTAATGTTACCATGTTTGCCATATGATGAAACAACAATAAGTGTATTTTTAAAACATCAATTTGAATGCAAATCATTTTACATGTCTAAAAATGTTTGTGTTAATTTAATCATGTTGACATTAAAATATTTAATTTCAACAATATTATATACAAATTTAAATGTTACCATACACTTCAAATGGACCAATTTGTTTCTTATGCATACAACTTTGTACATTCAAATAGATGGCAAATATATGTCATTGTTTGATAACTCTAATTCAAAAAATGAAAAACACATAGATTGTGCACCAATAGACTCCATGATACATAACTTTTTTAATGTTTTCAAAATTAATGATTATGAAAATGAAATAGTATATTTGACTGTCCCAAAATAAAACTTTCATCCTTTATGTTTGTTTAAATATTAATATTCAAAATAATTAAAGTTTTCAACATTATTTTATGATGATTCATGATGCTTAATTATCTCTTTAAAAAACTCATATCAACAAATAACACAATGGGAATTGCTTGACAAATCTAAAAATTTCTCAACTAATATCATTAACCTTTTTTTTAAATTGTTAAAGTTTATATCCAAAAAATTATAGGCTCTAAATTGGTATGTATACACAAAGAAAAATTATGTGGTAAATTTTTAAAAAAATTGAAGTATGAAATAAACTAAATTTAAATAAGATTTTCAAATCATATTTAGGGTATCACAATTTAGAAAACTTATCACCAAATTGTTTAAAAGGATTACAAAAGAATTTATTTACTATGATAAAACAACTTGGACTTTCAACATTTTTTGTAATTTTTACATTTACCAAAAGATTATGAAAACTTTTCATAAAAGCCCTATATACCTTAGATGTTAAAAACTAAACCTTTCAAACAAAATATAATGCTTCAAGTGATTCATATAACAAAATTTATGCACATTAATTTTATAACATATGCAAGATATTATAATCATAAATTTTTTTATTTTTTCACATTATTCAACAAAGACCCATCTCTCTTTGGACAAGTTTACAATTTTTTTTTTGGTCACAAAACTTCAAAATTGTGATAGTGAACATGACCATGGCCTTAAAGATGTACCCATATATGGAATAAATAAAAATGAAAAAATTGAAATATTTGTGGATAAATATATTTCGTATGATGTTTTATTATTATCAATTACATTACAAAATGCATAACAACATCAACATATTTGAAGATGTAAGAAAAAAATTGTGTTATTTATAGATTTTACTATCCATGACTTCCCATGAATATAACAAAAATATTACATCCACTTGAATAAATAAAAACTTTACCTTTTAGAAAAAAAATATTTATAATTTTTTAATTCAAAAAAACTTCAAAACAAATGAAAACATTACATTTTCAAGATTTTAAAAACTTTTATATATTGACAAAGATATAGACATATTTAGCTCAAGGAGCACATTAATGAAGCCACACATTTTCTTTAAATGAACACCATTAAATATTTAAACTAATGAATTTAACATAAATGAAGTTTTTTTTATGGTTTGCAGATTTAAATATATCTAATTTAATTTAAATCCTTATGCAATTGTATCATATTACACATCATACATGACTAAAATTGACAAAATTGTAACATCAAAATTGCATTCTATAATTCAAAAATGTATTTTAGATAAAGATGATACCGACATTAGGATCCAAAAATTAGGCAATGTTTTTATCAATGTTCAAGAAATGTTTGCCCAACTAACTACTTTTTTAATTTTTTTAATTTTTTTATATCATTCATCATACAAATAAATCAATACTTCTCCATATCAAGAATGCGTTTTGGGTATTAAAACCAAAATCCTCACTAAATCTATTAGATACTAATTGTATTGACATAATGTGTTTATCAATTATTTTAAAATATTTAAAATAAAAAAATCTTTTGAATTTTGATCATTAGCAAAAAAAATTCCTATTACAACATTAAAAAATAGCAAACTATTAAAATGTTGCAAATTAAATATCATCAAGTTTGTGAATTATAATAGAAATAAAAAAATTGAAAATTGATCAAAAGACCAATTTAAAAAATATTCACCATTCAAAAAATTCAAAGGATTCACAATTAAGTGCAAATGTTACATGGCATGATGCTTATTCTCCAGTAGAAACAAAAAAATATTCAAAAAAAAATCGAAATTGAATTATAAGATGTAACATATACATAAATGAAGAGGATGGTGTTATCAATTTAGAATCAAAATCTTCATATCCACAAAACATATAAAATAATGATATTGATGATTAGATTGGTGACATGCATCCTTCAATTCCCATTGCAAACACATTAAATATTGAAAAATATGTTTTGAAAATGATTTCATCATTCAATCACAATATAATACATTAAATATAAAACACACAATTTTGAAAATAATGGTTTCACAACATCATCAAATTATAATTATGGATGATTTCAAATATTAGATTTTTCTTATACAGCTAAATGAAGAAGAAAAAGAAATAAATTTTGAGAATGTCATATAGAGGGAAAAAATGTATTTTAATATTCCAAAACTTTTTTTTTTTTGACAAAAGGTGCTAGGATTGGTAAAATTTTTATTTCAAGATTAGTAGTTCAAAGACTATTACAATTATATAATAAATACCTATAATTAGATTTAACCAAAAAGAATAAAATTCATGGCATCTACAAATAAAACCACATTTAATATTAAATGGTCAAACAATGATTTAACTTTAAACATACTTGTCCAACAAACATTATCTAACATGTTGAATCTATCATTAGATTCTTCAAATAAATTCACATGTCAATACAAGCAATTACAATTAATGGTTATAGATTAAATTTTTTTGTAAGTGTTACAATTCCTAATGTTATAGATCAATGATTAAAAAATAATAACACATATTGAAACCAAAAAATTAATGGTTTAAATGTTGTCATGTTAGGTGACTTTTACCAAACACCTTTTATAAAAAACTGTTACATTCTTAAATCTTTTAATGACAATATTAATGCATTAGCATCAAACTTATGGAAAAACAATGTTAAATGTTATGAATTGACTATAATTATGTGACAAATTGACACACAATTTATAAAACTTAAAATAAATTCCATACATGCATGCAAACTTTAAGAGGCATTCAATATCACAATTGTAATTGTTGTTGACAAATACTAAATGCATTAAATATATCATGTTTATTTTATACAAATATCTTAATGTAAATAATAATAAAATTGTATTTAATAAAACAACTACCACAACATTCAATTTTGAGGCTATAGACATCGACCACCATTCATGCCTAGCATCATAAACTTTTGAATGACCCAAACAAAATTGTATATTTGCATATTACAATTCATATCAAACAAATTATGTCAATTAAATTATGTGTTGGAAATTATGCAACATATGATGGCCTTGCAAATGGAGCTAATGGTATAGTCAATACATAAACATCATATCATAATAAACCACAATTTGGATATTTTTTTCAAATTTAAAAATGGGAACATTAATTAGAGAAAAAATTATTCACATGTAAACAAATGATATTCAATTAAATTGGACACCAATTGAACCAATTATCAAAGACATAAGAATCACCTAAAATCAATTTCATATTATAATAATAATTCAATTTCCAATTCACTTAATAATAGCAAAAACAATTCATTGATCATAAGGATTATCATTAAACAATTAGCTTTTGATCCTACTAATCTTTAAAAACTTGGACTATCATACACGGCTTTTTCTTGCATTCAAACAAAAGAAGGATTATATTTATCAACTTCATTTCAACATCAAAACTTGTTTTGATCAACACATAGTTAAGAAATGAAACAATTAAAAACATTTGCACATTGGATGCCTTTTGTTTTTTGATTGAAAAACATTTATCATTCACATGATATTATACAAGCCTTCAATACAATTTTTTTATGACATCATGATCAAGATATAAATTGTGATCACAACCTACAAGTATCACACATTTTATGTATTTTGAAAAAAAAATACAATCGTCAAATGACATATAAAAATTCATATATACATCAAAATATTCTTATATCTCAATTTATGGTGGCCATGGTTTGATAATAATGTACAACATGCAAATGCTCTTACATTCTTGTAACACAACAACATATAATGGATCTAATTACATCTAACATAAAAAACTCAAAGAACAATTCGTATCATATGTATTAATAAAAGTCATTTTTATTTGATTTCTATGTTCTTCTACACATTAGAAGCCTTGGTTTTAAAATCCCCAAATGGTTGCCCACTCATTATCTGAAGAGATTTTAATAATGACATATTAAATGATAGTAATCATAAGAACAATAAACAACAATTAATAGATTTTTTGAATAGATTCAAATTAAAATCTCAATTCAAAAATAACACAACAAATGTTGAATCACAATTGGACCACAAATGGACACATACACTCGAAAATGAATGCAAATCAAATGTATCAAAAGCATATTAGCCAAATTTTCACAAACCAATTTATATAACATTCAAACTCTCAAACACACTTCCAATCTATAGTAATAAACCAATATCATCTCCATTCATCTAACGCTAACTTAAAAATCAAATATGCTTTATAAAAAACAAAACATGTTGTGGCAAAGTTGATTGCTACCTTTAGTTTGGCTACTTATTACATTGTTATAACTTATAACATGCCATCTATCTAGTTGAGGTGTGCAAGGTTAATTGGCAAAGATTAAGGACCACTTTGGAATTGTTACTTGTCCGAATGGTGCATTGCGATTATCATCTTCAAGTGGTGATTATGGTTATTCACAAATCTCCATTCTCTTCATATCATGTTCTTTGCTATTGTACATGTTTTTATCACCTTTAATTGGTAGTTTCTAGTTATAGCAAATATCACAATTGGGAAAGACCGCTTTAACACAACAAGTAATTTTGAAGATAATGAATGGATCTCTCTATAGATTTGTTTAGTAAATGAATATAGATCCCCCAATCGTGGTGGTGAAACAAAGCGCACAAGTAATGTGCAAGAAACCCAGTCTGTAAATGTAGCTATTGCACATTGAGCGTTTTACTTCACTCATGATAACTAGGAAAACAAATTCAGATCACCAAATCCAACAACCCCATAGGCCTGGAAAAAAAAGTCTTCAGGCCTACTACACACAACCCTATTCTGATGAACATTGAAAATAATAGTCCCTTTCTCTACCATTTCCATTGGTCCTCTCAGATTCTCACAAACCTACCAAACCCTTTTTCCTTCGCCATAACATTTTTTCTGCATACCTCCACACACACAAGCCTATTCAACACCATCTGTATATTAGTACACTAATACTATAACCCTTGTCCCCATACAGACAGGGTTAAAAACTACATGGATCATTATGCCAGCTTAGTGTTTCATCATGGAGTAGTTCACCATGAAACTCTAGAAAACGAATTGCATTGCCTAGGGCTGAATGTGGCTAACTACTATGGTGGTTATCAAGATTTCAAACCTGTGCTGGAAACCCTCTTGCTTCCCCCCTCACACTACCTACGTAAGTGGGTAAGTTGATCAGAGAATGTAATAAGTGCAAAAAGAAATCGGGGGACTAAAACCAAAGAAAACACCCTATCAAGAAAAAAGTTCAACCCATGGTTTTCAAAAGAATGAATCTGCAAAGCAAAGAAAAATGATACACAAAGACAAAAATAAAAACCCCTTTTTTTTGGGTCAAATCTCAATGATCACGAGCTTTTGCAGTGGTGACTGCTTGGGTGGTCTGTCCAAACGGTAACCTGCTCCAGAGCCAAAACCAAACCCAACGCCAATTCCACACCCGGCTCCAACACCAAATACAACACTGATTTTGTTCCAAGGTGTTGCCCCTATACCAGCTCCACCTGCACAAAAAAACCACAAGACAGGGCACCTGTTGTCACAGAAATTCTGAGAACAAGAATAGATCACCTCTTACAATGCCACTACCAGCCATCATCATACAGCACAATGACTATGTTACAAAAGAACTATATCTATGGAATTGTGGAGAAATCTCTACAACAATACCAACTTGAAGGAGGTAACATGATGATCATCAGTGTAGTAGTCATAAGCATTATCACAAAGTGTCAGACCATCATCACCTTCAATACAAATAGCAGTGATGAGCTGCAATGACTACCCACTGATGCCGTCAGCTCCCAGAAGGTAGGTGTAGATAAGTTAATAAGAATCTGCCCAAATTCTTGGCAAAACATTCTACACAAATCCATGTCCTAAGTTTCTATGATTGTTTCAACAAAAAAACTACTTCCATGAGATTTAGTGCAGAGAAATCTACCCAACAATGTGTTTTAAGGCAACATGATACTGATTGCAGTCACTTTCCCAGAGTGGCTCACCAAGTGTCAGACCAGAAGATTCACACAAATAGCAGTAACAAGCTGTTATGACTACCTGCCTGACTGACTGACTTCATCAACTCCTGACAGTGGGGGTATAGGCAAGGTTGCAAGAGAAACAAACACTGGTTGCAGAGAGGGGTGGCAGCAATCTATCACTTGCAGATTTTCTCAAATGCATCCAACTTCCAACTTCCATATGTAGGATCTAAAGTCAAGCTGAAGAGAGAGTTAAGAGGGGACACTCACTAATAATAACATTCTAGAGATTCCAGATCCAACAACATATCTGCAAATCCTTTCAGAAATGGGGGTTGTTTGTTTGTCTGTTTGTCGGTTATATATTTTTTCCAGTAGTGTCCCAAACCCTGATTCCTTGCTTGAGGATCATGACTGAGCTTCCTCCTCTTTTCCAAAAAGATTTTTGCTACTCTCAATCTCCCTGGTTGAAACTCTTCAGTGATCTTGGAAGTTGAATTTCAGTGTAAAAGAATATTTTGGGCCTCAATCAAGCTAGCCTTGCACACAAGGTTGCTAAAATGTGATCCCCCAATTTCTCTCAAGACTGATGTGAGTGCAGGGGATGATGGTTTGCAGAGAAATCTCCAAGCTCTTTTTAATCAAGGCACAAAGAAGCTAAACAAGTACACAACAATTCAGAGGAAAAAAGACATAGCAGGCACATGTGATGCTTGAAGGGACAAAGGAAGGAGAGAGGAGGAGAAATGCACCTGTTATGCCCACTCCAATCCCAACACCACATCCAATGCCCACAGCTACTGCCGGTCCCAGATCTAAGAACTTGATTCCACTCTTGTTGTTGTTGTCGTTGTTGAAGTTGCTACTGAAGGAACCAAGCCAGCTTGAGTTTTTTTTCCGGGCTTTGGGCTTCTCCTTTCTTTTGCCTCCTCCTGTGGCTGAGTCCCACAGATTGCTCAATTGAGGAAGTCCACCACCATTCTGGTCCCTATGTTGCTGCTGCTGGTCCTTTCTTGCAGCTGTGGCTTGGTCCCACAAGTGAGAAATCTGTGACTCAAAGCCTCCCTCCTCACTAGCCTTGTTGCTGTTGTTCTTCTTGGTTTTCTTTTTCTCGGCCTCTTTTCTGTCAGCTTCCTGTTTCTTCGCTTGTTGGTCTCCTCCTCCCAGTAAATTGGAGGCTAACATACTCCCAATGGGTGGCATCTTGAGTGTACCCCTCAAAAGCAGAAATTTTGCAAGAACCACAAACAAAAGGCAAAAATCGAAATTACAGAAACCCACAACCAATAAATTCAGAGCTCGTCAAGAGATCGAGAGAACAGCCCATCAAATCCCCAGAAGAAAACTGGGTTGAGCAAGATTCTCACCAGAATCCATCCATGCACTCTCACTCCTTGAGGGGGGGACAAAACACTCATCCCCCAAAAAACACAAATCTGCAGAAGAAGAAGAAGAAGAAGATGGGTTGTCGCAGAATCAAAACAGCTCGCAAACAGGATTCTTCTGCCTACCACAACAATAAAAAGCAGCTCCACCCAAGATTCAAAACTGTTCAGATCCTTGCAAAATCCTTGCCAAAGAAAAGTTTGACCTAAAAAATCGAGCGCAACTGCTACCCACCCAGAAGAGCAGCTTTCCTCATTCTACGATCCACGCACAAAAGAAAATCGAAGACTAGGTAATGGGATCTCTTCTTCATCATCTTGTTCTTCACAGTCCTTGTACATTCGTGCACTCGCCGATCTCACAAAGATTGGACATTTGGATCCAATCTTTGTAGCGCTTTTTCGCATATGTGGCTTAGCATTTTTGCACAAGATGTTGAAGCTGGCAAAAGCCAGTAACGACACACTCTAACACCTGCTGTTGATTGGCTACATATATTTTCAAACATACTGATTGGTCCAGGTGGTTTGTTATTAGAAGATTCTTACCATTTTTCAGTCATGGTTTCATATTTATGCAGGGGAACACAAAAATTCAATAAAAGATCAATGGGTGGAACCATTGCAGGGGAGACAAAAAGGGAAGGCCAAAGAAAGGCTAAAAGATACACAGCTCACAGGAAACCAAAATAACAAGAAAACTAGTCCTTTTCATGGTAAGAAGCTATTTCACTCATAGTCCCTCTAATGTTGCTTGCATACTAATTGTGAGATCTAATAGTAATGGGAGGTATAAAATAAGCATCACTCATCAACACAATTTTTTTTTCTATAGTAAAAATTAAAGCATGCTAAAGAACAATACTAACACATTGTTTAAAAAATTTGAATGCAAAAAAACAAAAATAAATAATTTTTCGATTGCTATTTTCAAAAAGATGAGCAAATTCTTTGATAAAACAATTCATATCATGTCAAAGTGCACCATGCACATTTTATGACTATTGGAATAAAGTGGTGCTCTTTTTTCATGAAGCCTTTTATATTTGTGAATCTTTGCAATGACACTAAGTTTCATAGCTGCACTTATTGGTTGATTAATGACATTTGAAATTATTATTTTTCACATCAAGTCAATAATCATCACATTAGCAATGAAGACATGGTTCTTTCGAATCATGTAAAAATCAACTTGTAATAAATTTTTTGATGTAAGGACATATCATTACTCTCTTCATATAATACTAGTGTGAACCCCGTGCATAATGCACAAGTGTGTTATTTCAACAATGTTTGGTTGATGTTTTTGGTTTTTTAAAAAAACTTTTTTTTTCAAACAACCGCTGCTTCCCCCTGTTGCCCCGGTCCTTCGCATTTCCCACTCCGGTTCTTTACCTCGTCGACCCCCCTTGCCCAGTCCTTCGCATTTCCCACTCCGGTTCTTTAACCTGTCGAACCCCCCTTGCCCGGTCCTTCGCATTTCTCACTCCGGTTCTTTAACCCGTCGAACCCCTCTCGCCCAATCCTTCGCATTTCTCACTCTGGTTCTTTAACCCGTCGATCCCCCCGGCCGGTCCTTCACATTTCCCACTTCGATTTTTTAACCTGTCGATCCTCCTCGCCCGATCCTTCACATTTCTCACTTCAATTCTTTAACCTTTCGGTTTCGGTTATTGAGAACCCAACAGGAACAAAAGAACCGTCGATTCTTTTCATTTCAACAATCTTGCCGAGCTGATGGTTTTCGTGAAAGAACTGCCACTTCGTTGGCCGGTTCTTTGACTCTATCATTATTTTGAGGCCCATAACTATGTACCAAGACTACCTTACCTGTCCGTGACCACTGTCTGTCCGGAGTCAGGGGAAGCTTCATTCTTCCTTCACAATATATAATGTCCACTTTTTTTTAGCAAGGGCATGTATGATATTTCAAATGACGTAATATGTGCTTATCCATTGATGTCTAAATAGACAATGAATTAAATGCATGCTAGATGTATGCAACTCGTGTCCACATTCACATGTGAAAAAACTAAATATTGAAAGTTGAATTAATCTGAAACAAAAATGCAACATTAAAATGAAAATAGAATGTGCAATGAGAAATGAACAAATAAATGATTTAGTAATCAACTAGAGCTTTTACCCAAACAAGAATGAATGCAAGTTTTGGACATTGAAAAAATGGAGTCATCTTCTAAAATAAACATAAAGAATCATGTTTATTACTCATAAGACTTGAGAAACTATAAATAAATAATCTTGGATGTGAAAAAAAGTTATATTAATTAGTTAATGGTTGGGCTCGCAAATTTTTTTATTTAATTTTAAAAGAGCCATATTGATTGTCCCATTAGCAATATTGATTGGCCCAGGTGGTTTGCTATTAGAAGATTCTGACCTTTTTCTCATGTTTATTGATAGGGCTTGGGAAACCATAAGTAATCTTGGATGTGAGAAATATTCACACTAATTAGTGTTCATGGGTGCGCTCATAACTTTTTTTTTTAATGTTAAAGGAGCCCATTAGGAATAAAAAAATTCAAACATTGGGCACGCCCCAATAGAATCGCCTCTTTGGACCCCAGCTGCAAAATAGAAATTCATGTGCTCTTTTAGGTTTCATCTTTTCAATTTATATACATGAGAGTTGAACTTTGGGCAAACCATATGGGATAAAATTGAGGTGCTATTGGGAACATGATGGGAACACATTGGTAACAAGGAAAAAATTTTAAAAATTCACTTCCCTCTCCCTCCATGCCTCAAAAAGAAAAAAGCTGGACTGTTCATGAGTGCATGCTGAGCTTTCCCATTCACTCCATGAAAATTCTCTTTCAAAACTGTTCGTCACCGTTTTTTGCATGGGCTAGTACCCCCCCCCCCTTGGTAAGAACTGCAATACCTATTTGTTCTAATTTTGGATTGTAAGAAATACTTGTTGCAGGGTCAAATGCAGAGTACGAGTGGATTTACTCTTCTAGTCAGAACGTGACCTTGCAAAAAATATTTTTCACACCCATGTTTTAGTTACTTGTTTCAACCCCACCCATAAAACTGAAATTGAGATTGCAAATAGGTGAGAAACTACTAGTAGATGCATGTGAAGTCCTCTGAGATTTTATGATTAAATGGTTTATCATCCAGAACACCTGCAAGACGACATGGCATGAACCCACTCCAAAGAGTGAGCATGGAAGTAGTCCATAAAAAGAAGCATTTTCAATACAAAGATTATGGTCAACCCACACTGCAGGAACAAAATGACTGACTTGCAGTCCTTTGCAGTTCCTCTAGAACTCAGTTCTTTTAAAGGGAAGCTTGTGCATGCAAGCAGAATTCAGGAAGAATGTATCCTTATCTTCGTCGACAACACTGGTGCTATGACCTGAAGAAGGCTGCAGGGCACTCAACAATGATGACTCTGGTACCAGGGTGCCACGCTCTGGGCAACAGTTTTCACCTTACAGTATTCCAACTCTCTAGGAGTCTCTTCAATGATTTTGTCCAGCTCCAACTGGAACAGTGTATCTTGAGCACTGGTCTTTTCAGTTTCCTCTGCTGTAATGCTCTTGGGTCGTGCATGAGCCACAGAGATGAAGTTACCCAGTTGTGGCGCTGAAGACACAGTGGTCTTCTGAAATTCATTACAAATTGTCATTCCTCTCAACAAAATCACGGTCCTCTTCACCAGAATAAATGAAGGGTCTGTCCAGTATTTTGCAGCTAACAATGCCACAGAGAATTGACATCTGTAAAGATTACAGGACCTATGGTAGTTTGACAAGACTTTGACACAGGCAGCAGCCTCAGTTGGTTCTTGGATAGTCCCTGCAAATCAATAATCCACAGATTCTCTGAAATGCCTCACTCACCAGCTTTTGAGCCTCGCTGGCACATTAGGCTTAAATTTTTTTGTACAAGATAACATTTTCAAAACAATGAAGCACAAGTTGCCCACCATTGCCAATCAAACCTGACATCATAGAATCTCCAAGACTCACAAATCCGATTCTATTACTGCATGCAACACATAAACCCACAACAATCTAAGGACCTGCATGCAACACAAAAACTTAAGGAAGAAGGATAAGCAATGAATACACAGGTCGAGGAACAAGGAACTATTCAAAGATTGCAGCCACATATGAAGGCAACTTACAAGCATATGGAGGCACCTTATATAATGTGCAAGCCATCTCTCCACAGTGCCACATTGCACAGGGCAAAGAGTTCTGCCAATTTATGCAACCTACAATTACAGTTGAAAAAGCTGTTGAGTGCTTTATGTTAAAGAGAGGCACTCCCATGATTCCCAAGACACAATACCTACTTTGGAAAAAAGAATCAGAAGAAGGGATAGGCTATAAAGATGAAACGACTATCATGAAGAAGATAGAAGAGAAGCAGGTAGAAAATATTGCAAATTGTTCCTTATGACCAATCCCTCACTATCCTAAGAAACATCAACATCACAGTACCTGATTATGACTAATGACCATGAGTTTTCCTTTAGCTTCATGAATTCCCCACAGCAGGCTGAGGTTGATCCAAGGCACAATACATGCATATCAAAGTTTCTAGCATGAACTAAAAATTTGGGGGAAGAAGAGATTCACCTTATGTGTTGGCTACTACCCAGAACAAGGAAAAAAAAAAACTTCCAGGGGAGGGACAAAGGGAAAAGAAGCATCAAAGAAAACAGCAAAACTGCTGATTTCACAACTCTGCTACAATCTCCTTCATCACATGTGCAGTGAAAACAGACTCCCCCATTTGTGCAAACTCCATCATGATGTCCCCCTTGAACCCAGCACTACTTGAGCCTTGAGTAAGAATATCTTCATACATATGTAGAACTTTCTGCATACTTGTGAATGAATTCAGTAAACCTGAATATGATTGAGAGATGACCCAACAGTAAGCTATAGAAGAGAAAATCCCAGGTTTCACAACATATGAGAACTGTTGGTGAGTTTTCTCAACCTGAACAAAGCACCCACGAATTGAACAGAAAACTGTTTTGGCTCAAAAGCCCTTGAAAGACATAGTTCTGCATACCATGTGGATGTTCTGGCAATGCAGCAATCATTTTGGTGGCAGATGGAAGAAGTCCAAGCAAAGTGAGGTCATCTCTCGAGCAGGACATGACAAACTACATTAGCTACTATTTCAAGCTTCAGAATATACATATGCTGCATAGCTAGCAGATGTCTTCTTCTTCGTAGCCTCATGTGTATGCATGTTACAGGTAGAAAGGAGAGAGAATAGGGTTACGAAATCTCACAAAATCTTTACAGAGGATTTTGCCATGGCAAGTGGTGATGGTGGCAGGCAGGTACCCAGACTGCTGCCCTGGTGGTTGTTGATCAGGCAGCGGTTCTTGTGAAATGTGTTTCCTCCTGCTCCTCCAGAAGTGCAATTGCTCCAAGATAGAAAAAATACTGCAGCCACAGCGACAACAACCGCAGTAGCAGCAGCATCTTCAGCACAAGCCATGCCATGTCCTTCAGAAATTGGATTTCCAGAGTGATCCCTCCATCTCATGTGCGGTAGAAGAAAGAAACCCCGAAGACACCTTCAACAAAAGAAGAAGGGAGCAGCAGGAGGAGGAGGGAAGAGAAGAACAGATCCCTAACCCTACAGCACTCTCTCTCTCTCTCTCTCTCTCTCTCATCGCTTGCATCTTGCTCCGTCGCTGCGCTGCAATATCCTAGTGTGCGAGTCTAGAGCGAAACACAAGACCCTACAATGGAGACGAGCTTCACGGAGTCCGATTCTGAAGAGTCTGGTAGAGAGCTTCCGAGTTCAGCAGCAGCAGAAGAAGAGGAAGAAGAAGAAGAAAAAACGGAAAACGGCGGCTACTCGCACGAAGAGAATGGAAACTCAAACTCCAACGACGACGACGGCGATGGCGATGATGGCACTACTACTATGTCACGCAGCTTCGTCGTCGGCGGCGGCAGGACATCGAAATCCGCATCCGTGTTCTCCCTAGCCTTCCCGATCTCCAGAGTTCGCAAACTTGTGAAGAGCGATGGTGATATCCAATGGGTAGGAGTGGAGGCGGGCTTCCTCATCGCCAAGGCTGCTGTAAGCAAGCAACCAAACCCCGGCTCCTGCTACTGCTTGTTCCTCTTCTTCTAGAATTTCTTCAGAACCCTAGAATTTTCTGGATCTGCATGCTTGCATGTTGTTTGCACTGGGGGGATGATGATCCTGCAGTGTTTTGCAAATTCTTGGCAGAGATCTCCATCAACTCTAGGGTTTCTCTGTGAAGCTTGAGAAACACTTCACAATTCCCAACTTCACAATTTTTGCAGCGGAAAAGAGGGGGTAGTGGGAAATGTGAAGTTTCTCAAGATTTTCACATGGATGTAAGCAGCCCCTGAGTTTCTAGATGATGGAGGGATCCAATTTCATTGTGTTTAGGTGATGGGATTGTTTTGCAGGATGTAAAGGACCTCAAGAATTATCATCAAGAGAAAGAAACACAATCAAAATGCTTTACCCTTGTTGTTTGGAATTTCTTCAAGGGGAAGAAGAAGCTTGAATTATTTGAGAGCTGTATGTGTGTTTGTGTGTGTGTGTGTGTGTGCATGTGTGCTTGTGGAGAACAGGAGCTCTTCCTGGAGAAATTTGTGGAAAATGCTTTTGATAGGATGCAAGAAAGCCGTCGCAACTCAATCACCTACTCTGACTTATGTAAGCTTCTATCTTAAGCTTTATTCTTGACTACTCTTTTGCCATATCGTTTTTGCTACTACTACTCTGTCTCTCTCATACAGAAACTTTTAATTCTCAAATGCTTTTGCTAGCTATTGCCTATATTGCTTATTCTGCCGTTAGACTTGGCAGGGATGTGTGCAAACCCTATTGAAGCTTTTTTGGATTGACCATTCAAAATCAAAATGTTTTGTCCAGGTTGTCCTGGTTCTTGGTGCAGAGAATGGCTAGATGATGTAGACATGGAAATTGTAGAATTGGATTAGAAATGGAGGAAGGGTAGGGTTTCGACAGAGTGCACTTTATGACTGCATGTTTTGACAGATTTATGACCATCAACAACACCCTAGTTCTGCTTTATAAACATCCAAACCAGTTGTAACTCCATTGTAAATTTTTGTCTTTCCTTAAAGATTTCTGGAGCCTTTTGTATTGCAGAAACTTCAGCTGCTCCAAATCAGGTATTGGAGGAAGAAACAAACTAAACAATCAATTGGGTGGTTGTGGTGAAAAGCATCATATGTGGTGAGCACTGAGAGACTTGAGTTTCTGAAACAAACTAATGAGATCAATTGGGTGGTTGTGGTGAACAGCATCACATGTGGTGAGCACCGAGAGACTTGAGTTTCTTTCAGGTTAGTGGTACCATTGCATTGAGCTCCATTGGAATTCATTCTTTGATCCCTTCTGGAACCCATTGCAGAACCCATTTCCCCACCCTCATTATGGTGCATGGACCTCATTTTTGGTTTTTCATTTGTAGTGTCACTTGCTCAACAGAGTCTCTCATATATATTGACCAGAGATACACGGGTGAAATTATCATATACTTGTCTTATGGGCTATGCTCAGCAGTTTTGTTCTTCAGTTAAGTGTTCTATTTTTGCAGGTTTTTTCATCTCTATTGCACATAGCTTCTCTTATCCAGCAGTCTACAAATTCCCAGATTTTGCTTTCTCTTTTTTTTCTGTTTTTTTAGCTTTTTGTAGACTTTCAATTGTTTGCGAATACATCAAATGTCTGGTGTTCTTCAGTATATATTTAGTTCATGGTCCGTAGCTTTGGGCATGTTGTGTTGATCATAAGCTTCTTAGCAACAGGCTGCTAGTAAGCCCATTAAAAACCACCAGTTAGGGTTACTAATCAAGGATTACTGTGCATTACTTATGCAGATTTTGTACCCGAAAAAGTCCTAGTATCAAGCATTCTACCAAGCAAAGCCTTGATGGAGAATTGAACAATTTTGCAAATCTTAAGGATGGTGTGATCTAGTGGGGCCGTTTTTCAACAAGTACCTGCCTTTACACATGGGTGAGCAAGAGGCCCAGTTTGAAATTGCCTAAAAGGTGCTCAATTCTCTGGAATTATTTCTGCAACCTCTACTTACCCTTTCTTCTTTTATAGTGATTGAGGACGAAGAAAACGGAGATGGGTTGGGAAGCTCTGGAGAAACCGTTGGGAAGACATGAATGATGCTTCACACAGATCATCCACACATGAAGGCGATAGAGAGAGAGAGAGAGAGATACAGATACAGATACAGATGATAGAAAATTGCATGTCAGAAACTGTACAATGAGCGGCTTTGAGAATGGAAGACATGCAAGCAGAGAGCTAGAGTTAGAGGAGCATGTTTTGAACACGCTTCACAAAAAAGCCCATAAAATTGTCTTTCACCTGACTTTGTGCTTGTGTGAGAGGGAAGAGAAAAAAAAGGGAGAGAGAAGAGCTTGGTGAAAAGGTCTGTAACTGCAGATTCTTGCAGGTTTTCAGGTAGACTGAAATGGCAGAATCACTCATATCTCTTACCTACTTGTGCTATTTTATACCATTCTACAGGACTTTTATGCTGTGGAATGCGCCTCCCTTTTCATTCTTTTCTTAGCCTGTGTCATGGATTAAAAGATTTTCCAGAGTGAGCCCGGTTCTCTCATCCGATCGTCTGATGGATGAGAGGCAGACTTCATCACAGATGAAAAGATTTCGAGATTCTGGTTTTTCATTCAGTGCATCTCTCTCTGTCCTCTCTTCAGTTTGTATCATGGATGAGAGATGGATGAAAAGATGCAGAGAGTGATTTTCGTTGCGTGTTGCGGGTTTTCTATGCTTGTATCATAGATGAAAGACTTCGCCACGAATAAAAGATTTCCCAGTGACTTTTTTCATCCACGACGGCGAACTTGAGCTATAGTAATTTGGCAAAGTACTAGGCAAATATCTAGGTAGCAATAACTACGGCTCTCTCTCTCGGCTTGGTATGTATCGTGGATGAGAAGAGACTCCTTTACGGATGAAATATCTCGTACCTGATTTTTTCATCCACGAGGACGTAGCTTCGGGTTTAGTAATTTGAGTTCGAGTGCAAAGTGCAAGGCCAATAGGTAGAAATTAGATGGTCCGCTAAGTATGTATCATGGATGAGGAGAGACTGTCAGTGGATGAAATATTTCCTGCCTGATTTTTTTCATCCACGAGGACGTTGCTTTGGACATAGTAATTTGAGCTCGAGTGCAAAGTGCGAGGGTTTGTGTTTCGTCTTGTGCGTGCGCGGAGCGTTTTTGTTGTTGTCGCTGTTGCAGTCCGCGTTTCTGCTGTGCTTGTGGGAAAGCTATTTGTGAGGGTTCCGGGGAAGCGGCGATGAGTGGAAAGGCGGTGGCCCGAGCGGGCAAGTCCATAGACTGGGATCATCTGAGCAAGGTAGTTGTATCGGATGCAGGGAAACGGGAACTGGCGTCGCTGCGGCGAGCATACGACGACGTTGCCGCGACTCTGAATGAGAAGTTCAACGTAAAGCCAACCAGCATCAACTGGGATTTTTACAAGCAGAAACTGGGGCCATCGGTGGTGAACATCTTCCAGCAGTCTTATGAGTCCTTAGACAAGCAGGTGCCGGAGTACCAGGATGATCTGACGCCAGTGTACGAGGCCAAGCATCAGGAGTTGTTGAAAAAGGCGTTGGCGGAGGAGGAGGATTCCAAGAGGAAGATTGTGCTGCTGGAAAAGGAGATCGAGAACGTTCGGGAGCAGAAAGCCGCGTTAAAGACAATGACCGTAGATGAGTACTTTGCAAAGAACCCGGAGGTGAAGGAGAAGATTGATGACGAAATCAGGAATCATAACTGGGGTTACAAGGTAAGAAGTTCTTCATGCTCCAAAGAATCGGTTCTTTTTCTCCTTATAAGGATTGTTTGTTAGGTTGTTGTGTTCTTTGTTGCTTTGTCCTGCTTGTTCTTTTACCCACTATCTGCTTTTCCAGCTCTGCCAAGGTATCAGTTTGCACCTAACCATGTGTTTATGGTCAGAGAATGAGACTACAACATCTGGACTGCCATCCAGATGTTTCTCATGTTCAGCTCCCGTGCCATTGTTACTTGTAGTGAATCCATCCAATGTGGTTTGTGCTCTTCATTAGACTTTTATTAGTCTCCTTCTCTGCAGCTCTCTCTGCTTTGTAAACTCTGCCACCAGTTCATTAACCTAACTATTTTGCTCATTGCAGACAACAGCATAAGGAAGCATATTGCAACTGGGGGGACTGAGTGAGGTTGTTTTCCTTACCTTTGAAAAAAACCAACAGAATTTGCTCTATAGAATCTTCAGAGTTCGCTCCCCACTTTTCTTTGTTTGCTGTGCCATCATCCTTTTTGCATCTGTTGCAAATTCCAGGAAACCTAATTTGTTGTTGATGGTAAGGGCAAAGCAATAAAACAACCCTAGATTTAGGGCTTGATTTCCTTACTTTCAGCTTTTCACAAGGATGAACAATGACCTGATTTTCCAGGGCTAGAATGCAATATATTGTATTCATGATTCAGGGGGGTGTGGGCAGCTTTGATGCCTATGGTGTATGCATGTTAGTTCAACAAAGTACTTCTCTTGTGGCTCATGAAGAAAGAGCATTTGGCTCTGTACTTGGTTCTTGTGGCTGTTGTATTGGCATTTGCCAGCAGCCCTGAGCCAACACCATTGTGTCTGGGGCTACCTTGCAAATAGGATGTGGCACTTGATCATGGTCGATGTTAACCCATTATAGTGGGGCCTTGTTGGATCGAGGAATTATATAAAGGATGGGAGTGGTAGCAGCCTTCAGGATCTTGGGGAGGATTTGATTGACCGCAGTATCTCAAGAAAGTGTCTGTACACCTTTGATAAGGAGCTAAGAGCCTTGAGGTAAAAGAGACTTATCTGTCACAATTTTTTTTTTGCATTTTTGTTCTCTTTCTTTTCACTTTCTGGACTCCTCTCCAGCATGGACACAGGTTTTGTTGATTATTCTCATCAGTTCTCTTTTAGTTGTGTTTTTTATTGGTCTAAGTTTGGGAGTTTTCTACCTATTCTCTGTATGTAGGCTTTTCTACTTTTTAGTTTTAGATGCTGCTTGTACAGGGACAAGCTAAAATGGAATGAAGCTTACCCTCACAGGCTTTTTATAGCTAGAATGACATTATTATTGATTTTTTAAAATTATCTATTTCTCAACTGCTATCCAACATAATGACTGAGTCTTGGGTTTGCTTCAAGAAATGCCACAGAAACTCAGGACACAGATGGTATATAATGGTTTGTCCAAGAATTTTTTTGACTGATTCTTGTATAGTTATGTACACCTTCCACCTACTGCTGATGAAATCACTGGGGAGTCGTGGCAGTTAATCACTGCTGTTGTCAATGATGGTTTAACACTATGTGAGTGACATCATAAGATTATGAACACACTCATTCTTTACTGCTCTATTCAAAGTGTTGTGGAGTTTTCTCAGCAATCTCAAAGATATATTTCCTATCTCTGTGAATATCTTCTTCTTGTCTTTTTGTCTATGTGCATTGGGTAAGACTTTACGCAATGGGTGCCCTGGTTGAGTAGCAATTTTGAAGTAGTCCTTTTTCAGGAGTGAATGAAGTCAGTGCGTAGTCATGGCATCTCGTCACTGCTATTTGTGACAGTGGTGGTTTTCTGACACTTTGTGAAGTGACTCTTGTAAGTTTCAAGACTGCAATTGTTATCATGTTACCTTCAAATTGTTGATGTGGAAATTTCTCTGCGATTTCATAGATATGGAGGCCATTGATTTATTCTGCCATGGACCCTCTCTTGGAATAGTTTCTTTCAGTGTACTTAAGTTTAGTCACAAAATTTGGGCTGATTATTAAATACTATCTGCACCTGCTTTTGGGAGGATGAAGTCTGTGGGATTTGTGGATCAATGGTCATAGTCTCATCTTACTGTCCTGATGATGTTAAAAGATAGCACTTTTATTGGTAGATGCAATGGGATTATTGTAGAACTTTTTTAGGTTTGGCAATAATTAAATTATTTTTGGAAATGTCAAATTGTCTTTTATATTATTTGATTGAAATGTCAAAATTTTCAGGAAATTCTTACTCTTAGATGTTGAAATTTTGGGAACTTGGAGTTCATGGCATGGAACTTCTCTACCACATTCCTTTGCTTTCTTCTCCTTCATTTTAAGTAAGGTTTGGGCTAGGGGGAACAAAAAAGTGTATTTTTGAGGTAGAGATGAAGAGAGTAACCATGAGTTGAGATTGGCAACATTGAAAAATAAACTAAACCACAAACAACAAGATCATGTGTGTACCAAAGGTTAAGCACATGTCGAACTTAAGGGGGCAAATGGGGAGCTTTGGTAGCAACCTTCCCTTTTGCCCATTGTTGAAGCCCTTGGACATGGGGGTGGTGTCTCATGGCTACAATTGATGGCCTAGGTTGCAATAAGAAAAGTACAATAACAAGGGTTAAAAAAGAAATTTTTTATTACAAAATTTTACAATAATAAAAAGATTACTAACCATGTAAAAAAGTCTAAACATTCCTTTTTTTTAACAACACTTGGAATTCTAGTAACAACATTGGTATGTGTTTTGATATTTAAGTTATTTTCATTATTTTTGGATTTCATTTCTTTGATTTATAAGCTTTGTGTATGTGTATACATTATGGTTGTTTTTGAAGTGATTATTTGCTTTAGGTTTCTTGAATTTGTCTTTGTACAATGTAAAATGTAATATATAAATGTAACCTAATCTTAAAATATGTATTACAGTTAAGGTTCTTAATCGATTTTTGGATTTTTTTCTTTTGATTTATAATCTTTGTGTATGTGTATATGTTATGGTTGATTTTGAAATGAATTTTTTATTTTAGCTTTCTTGACTTTGCTTTTGTATGTATAGAATGTAGTCTTGATTAATTTTTATTTTTGTTTTGAATATGATTTTTTTTTTTAGAATCATGCATGATGAAAGGCCTCGTATGTGGATTTGTTTTATAATGGAAAATGAAATGACAATTGTTATAGTTCTTCCATTGGTCGAAGGATTTTCATCATCCATGATTGTTGCACTTCCATTGGTGCAATTACTAATTGTTAAACGATATTACAAAAAATAAAAATAATGGATGATGAAATAAATGTTGAAAAGAGATGGAATGATATTACTCTTGTTTACATCTTCAACTTATATGAAAAGGAGTGAAAGTGTCTTGACAAATCTTGTTTATTGTTCAAACACCAAACACACATTTGCATTGAACATCATTTTTAATTATTGAATTAGTGTTATTGCAAAGAAAAATAAAATCGAAAAAATGAACGATGAATATCAACATCAAAAACTTTGTTGAAAGAACAAATTGAAAGTAGCAAATCAACATGGTCATGGTTTGAATGCATAACAAATACAATGAAAGGTTTTGCCAAAAATAAGGTGCATCTGAAGGGGTCAATCAAAAGATTATAAAAATTGTCAAAAAAAGATGAACATAAAATTCTAAGCATTTAAGTATTCACAATTGCATCGTCAAATGGTGAGGAAAAAAAAGATGTCCCATTTCTCAAGACTTTTGTTAAACATCATGGGAAGATATGAATAATTCTCCTTTTATCCCAAAAAATGTTTTTTACAAGTTGTCAAAGGTGCCCAACAAAATAACATTTCATAAATGACCATTGATCAAAATTGTCAAGTATTATAAAAGCTATGAACAAATTTGTGGAAGGGTTTGTTAATGTTGAAAGACACAAATTAAAATCCAAGGAAATAACTTTGCTTATAAAATCCAATAATAAATTGGCTACCAAACAAATATAATTTGTGCTTGAAAGTCAAAAACTTGAGTTAAAATCTTTTGCACAAGTTCAAACAATTCAATTAATAATTGCCAAAATGCTTAGAAATATTTTACATTTTTCGAAATGATTCAAATATTTGCATATTAATATTTTTACTCTCTCCCATAAATGATGGATTTTTTTTCCAATTCACAACAAGAACAATGAATAGAAACATATTAGTTCATATAGGTACACAGTTTCTTTCAAATATTGCATAAGCTTCACTGACATATATTTGCATCAGACAATAGATCTTTTGTTGCATAGCGGAAAAAGAACTGGTTCCGACAGACCCAACTCCCAACAGTTGAAACAAAGATGATGTAACAGAATTTATTTAAAACAAAGAGAAGCACAAGTTTGCATTCCTTCCTCTGCTAATAATAACACTTGCAAGTGAAATTGGAGCAAAAATCCAGCACAACATTCTATCTATCTATCTGCGTGCTATTATTATTGTCCAACAAAAAATGTCCAAAAAGGTTTGTAAAAATCATTAAAGGTTTAAGTATATACACACAAGAGGAGGAACCGTTTGTTTTGACGGACTCTTTGTTGTTTGAGGCATCATGCGTAGAGATTTGAAACTGGGTTTCAAAATCCCAAGAAAAAAAGAAAACATAATTCAAACTTTAACTTAGCTGCATAGCAAATGAAAAGAGAGGAAAAAAAGAAGGAGCGAGAAAAAGGAAGAAAAATCTGGCGAGAATTTGACCCAATTTTAATGGTTTATGTAATTAGCCTTTGAAAAAAAAATTGGTTAATATATCACCACTGAAAATAAAACAAAATCATCGCCAAAAATTTGAAAAATGTGTTTTTTTTTCCCTCAAAAAAGCTTATTCCCATTTGGCAACCTCAAGCAAAAAATAACAATATAATATAATATAATTATAAGTGTAATTATAAGGCAGAACTAGCAGCACAAAAGCCAAAGGAGGTCTGTTGAAGCTTATTATTAGGGTTTAATGTTTAGAATTTAGGGCTTAAGGTTTAGTATTAGTGTTTTTGTCAGGGATATAAGGTTTTACAAACTGTGTTGATGAACCCAAATGCACTATGATGACACAAATGGAGCACCTTTTTTTCTTCTTCCACATCATGCAACATCAAGTTAGTATGAGGCACATACCCAATATCATGTAAGTGTGTAATTTTGTATAAAAATACAATACATTAATACAAAATAATTTCCTTCATTTGGGCATTTTATTACAAAGTTGATTTTTTTTCATTATTTTTTCATTTTTTTCAGTTTTGCATATTACATCAATTAATAAAACTCCTTATGAATGTGTGGTCCAGAATTTAAACCAATTGAATGAAATTTCATATTTGATGCACTTATATATTCAAACTAAAATTTATGTTTAAATTTTTATTTTTTTTCATTTAAGAACATAGTTGAATAAAAAAATATAAAATTAAATATTTGCAAATTACATTAGTTAATAAAATTCATTATGGATTTGTGGTCCAAAAATCAAACCAATTGAACAAAATTTTAAATATGATGCATTTATATTTCCAAAATGTTTATGAAAAGCATTAAATGGGGGTGTGTCAAGGACATGAAAAACAAAAAAACAAAGGTTAAAGGAAAGGTTTAAATCTAATTTTTAAATAAGGAATAAGAGAAGATTGCATGATTCAAAAACAAGAACATGAGATGTGCAAGACAAACGTGAAAATGAATTTTCATTATGCTAACATATGCAAACATGAACATAAAAATAACATGACAAAACTATGGTGCAAGATGTGCTTAAGATTAGTGTTAAATAGATCAAAAAAAATGAAGGGTCCTACTCTTATTTATACCTTTTTGGGGACTTGCTTCAAAGAAGTTTCCAAAGAGGCTTTTGTGTGTGTATCAAATAAGAAAGTTTTTTTTAAGAACCTTTCTAATTGAAAGTCAACTATAAGTTAATTAAAATTTAACTATAAATTAATTGGAACTTAATTAGGAGTCAACTAAAAGGTAATTATTTAATTAAGACTTAATTATAATTTACCTTGGATTTAATTAAAACTTAATTAATAATTAACTAGGACTTAACTAAAAGCTAATTTGAATTTAACTAGGACTTAACTAAAACTTAATTCAAAGTTAACTCAGACTTAATTAATATTTAATTGAAAGTTAACTAAGATATAATTGGGACTTAATAAAAGTTACGAATGAACATTATGGTTAAATTCCATCCATTGGAAGATGATGTTGAATGTTCACATCCGTCATAAATTGGGGTGCATATTCATCTAATTTGTGAAAAATGTAACACACATTATTTTTTCACATTGTGAGGTTACTTGATCTTAAGAAGCAAAAAATGTTTTCCCCTTTACATCACAAAAAAGATTTATTTGATGATTTCTTAAGTGTAAGGGTTTTCTCATCAATTAACAATAATTATGAAGTACACAACAAGCCATCACAATTCCAAAAATTCAATCAACACATCTAGAAATGTAATGCAAGATCTTCCATTTACTTTTTAAAATTTCAAAAATATTTTCAATGTTAAATTCAATTGTCAATTAAACATGATTTTATCCAAATTTTCATCAATTAGCTTAAAATTATGCAAAAGATAATATTGATATGCATAATTACATTTCTAAATAAATAAGGGATTATTTCCAAACCTTAAACCATCGCATTTGATTCTCATAAAATTGATCATGTTCAAAGTTGTTGATAAATAAATGACATTTTAAATAAACCTTTATCTATCATTTCATTAGGAACTAAACAACATACAATCTAAAAAAATTTGTCCATGTCACAAATTATTTGCAAAACCACCAAATTGTAACTTTTTTGTTTACAATAATAATATGTAAATATTGTAATAACATGTTTATCCAACTTTTGAAAAAATGGAATATGTGACCCATCAATAACACCACAAACATTGAATAGGTCACATGCATAAAAAAATCCATTCGTAATCTTAAGTAAGTGCAAATCATGAAGGAGAGAAATATATTAATTAAATAATTTATCCTAGTAAAAATTAAAGCATGAACAAGAGTATAACATATTTATGCATTGATAAAGTTCCAACATTGAATCTATCAACAATAATGTTTTACATTAACCCCATGTCCAAATCAATGTAACATCAACCCAATTATTTTTTTAGGTTTTAATGGTGTTCTAATAAACATAATAGTCCTAAATTTGACAAAATGTTTCAATTTTCTAACCAAATATATAAATGTTCACAAGTCATCCAATTTGTGGATAAATTTTTTTTATCTTTCATTTCCAAATTGGTGTGCCAAACAACTTCTTGTATCAAATCCCAATATGTAAATTGTCTAAGCTCTTTGCACCAAATCCTATGTGGTTTAGTCTTTTAATAAACAAGAGATAAAAATAAAAATAGACATTATATGAAATATGAGTGATACATCAAACTCTAAGAATAAATTCCTTATTTGAATCACTATTTTTCTCATGTGACAATTAACTCTCAAATCTTAACACAACCAAAAAAAAAAACAATGCAAATAATACAATGACAATAGTCATTGAATTCATTGGAAATACCAATTTTAATATTCAAATGTGAATAATAAAAATTAGTTGCAAACATTACACTCACAAAACTAAAGACCACAAAATATTAAAACCTGAAAAATCAAATAGCTCAAAGTGCAAAAACTTAAACAACAAAAAAAACCTTAATTTCAAATATTGGTTAAACCCTAATGTGATTAAAAAAAAAAAATTCATAATTTTTTTTCCCAAATAAATTATTAAAAAAACTCAATATTTCTTTTTCTCTAAATTGACAACAACTAAAATAGCCAACATGTGGTCCAAATTTCTTTTGTCATTTTACCTTTTGTTTTTCTTCAATAATGTTTTGAGGGCAAAGTGGGGTTTGAGATGTGCATGTGCCAAGGCAAACAACATTATCAATAGAAGGCAAAGTACAAAAATTAATGAAAATTCAAGCAAGAACCCCAAGAGCTTTTTGCTTGAGGCCAATCCACCATTGCATAGTAAGCATTAAGCATCCAAACCAATACCATAGTACCTCCTTGGCAATTTCAACACAAATTATATTATTTTTAAAATGCTGAAATTTTCAGAAATAAGTTTTTGGAGACAAAAAATAAAAATAAAATAAATTTTTTGAAGAAAATTTAAATCTTTTGATTTTTTTTGAATTTTTTTTTGTCAAAATAAAATCTTCAAAACTAATTAATTATTCTACAGACATGTGCTCACCTTGCCCCTTGTATTATTATTATGATAATTGACAAGATTTTTTTATCCTATAATTTGGTAGAACAAATCATCTCTCCCCATTTAAAATATTTTTTAAAATGAAAATTTAAAGTTGGAAAAAGGTCTCATTTTTATTGGAGGTTCAAGGTCCAGAGAAATTGCCTATATTTTAGTTTAAAAATCTAACATGTCTATTTTTTATTATTTATTATTAAAAAAAATAAAACTGCAAAAAACGGATTTTCTGAAAAATAAAATAATTTGAATACCCAACCTGAAAAGGTAACTACAGCCCAGTGCAGAGAGTATGGACAGAGGGTACCTTTAAACGAATAATTTATTCATCGATTGGCGTAAATGAATTTCATCGCTTGGACTTAATCATCCCGTGCAAACAAACCCACGAGAACAGAAAAAAGAAAAAAAAAACAAACACGTGGCATTTCGGGTGCCAATTTCTCATCCATCAAGGAAGGGCGGCGAGGCGAGGAGGCTGGAAATATCTCTCGCTGTTCTGTCGTGTTTTATATATATCAGTGTTTTTAAAAAGGAATTCCTTTATATAGCCTAAATGGCGATCATCAAGAGGATCTAGGAAAAATGGCGATCGTCCCGATGAAGATTTAGCCAAATTTGGCTATAAACCAGATGTGGAGTACAAAATCAACGTCTTCTTTTTTGTGACTAATTTTCCCCATTTGGCGATTTTTTTTTTCAAAAAACTAATATTCCGCCAAATGTTCCATCCCTCCCCTCCCCCCCATCCGTCCCCAAAGCCAAAAATTGATAATTATTTTCTAGAAAATCGCCATGTTTCTGCTCATCGTTCAAGCAAGTCGCCAGGATATAAAAGGATTTTAATAAATTTAGACTTTCATAGCTTGTTTATAGCCAAAGATGGCTAAATCTCCTTGTAATGATCACAAGTGTGACAAGGAAAAATAAAATATTTATAAATAAATAAAATCACTGGTACTACAAATCTTTTAATCAACCTTCTATAAATTCATGGCTACAAACTGAAAACCAAGTATAAATTTCAAAAATATGGCGAGATTTCTACTTTTCTTTCTCCTTTGGCGATCGAAACCCTCCAAAATCACTTCATTTCCGATTTTTAAAGAAATAATTGAATTTCTCTTTTTGGCGAAACTCAGCCAGTAACAAAAAAAAAGAAAAAAAAAAGGCTACTTTATATCCACATTGCTACATTACTGTGCTCCACAGTCCCTTCTGATTGGTAGGGTTTCATCTCTTCTCTCTCTCTCTCTCTCTCTCTCTCTCTCTTCCTGTTCTTGCAGAAACACTTCTTCTGTTTCTGTCCTGATGCAAAGTTCGTGAATTGCTTCCAAATCCGAAATCTCTCGAAAGGTATCTCTTTGATCTTCTCGGAGGTGCTCGGATTTTTTTCCATTTAAAAAAAAAAAAAAACAAAAGTTCCTTGGGTTTGTGAAGCGGCAGGAGGAGCAGTAGCTACATCGATGGCAATTAAGGTGCAGACTGGAGTCTTGGGTTCTCTTGCATCGCCGACGGCGGCGGTCGAAATAAGGAACCAGAGAATGAGCGTCTCTTCTGCTTCTTCTTGTGTGAGAATGAATGCTTTAAGATCGTCTTCTTCTTCTTCCATCAGCGGTAATGCTAGCCAGTTTCTTCTGCTCAAGGTAATAAGAGAAGAGGAAAGGACAAGGGGTTCTCGAGGCGGCAGTGGTCAGGTGCGTTGCACATTGGCAGCAGAGCCTGAGACACTTAGGACTCCAGAGCTGAAAGATTATGAGAGACCCGACTCGTTTGGAAGGTTTGGTATCTTTGGAGGAAAGTATGTGCCTGAAACCCTAATGGCTGCTCTTGCTAATCTGGAGGAAGCATATCGATCCATGGCTAACAATGCTGAGTTTCAGGTAACACTCATGAGCTTCTTCACGTCCATCTTCCCAGTCTCTGCTTGGTTCACTAGCTTCTGACATCTCCCATCTTGTTTCCTGTGTATTTTTGTTTTGTAGCTTGTTGGTAAGCTTCAGCTTCTTTCTTTGGGGTTTTCTTGACCGTGGCTTCTGTAGAGGGATTTTCCTTGAATCTTTTGTTCCAACCCTAAAATGTATCAGAAGTTCATATTGTACTTGAATCTATGTGTTTTGGTCTCTTGAATTGTATGTTTCCTTGTACAGATTGGTGATGCTTTTTCTTTAAACCCCCCTCTTTGGGTTTTTTTTTCTCAGGCAGAGTTGAATGGAATTCTCAAGGATTATGTAGGCAGGGAGACTCCACTCTACTTTGCAGAGCGTCTTTCAGAGTACTACTGTCGACCTGATGGAACAGGTCCTCTGATCTATCTCAAGCGAGAAGACTTGAACCACACAGGGGCTCACAAAATCAACAATGCTGTTGCACAAGCTCTGCTTGCAAAGCGTCTTGGCAAGAGGCGGATCATCGCAGAGACAGGTGCTGGTCAGCACGGTGTGGCTACCGCCACGGTTTGTGCCCGATTTGGTCTAGACTGTGTTGTTTACATGGGTGCACAAGATATGGAGCGACAAGCCCTCAATGTCTTCCGCATGCGCCTTCTTGGAGCTGAGGTGCAGCATGTCTCTTGTTGTTCATATCATCCTTTTTTGCATGCGGGAATGGAGACAGAAGATGAAGCAGCAATTTACTTCGCAAAACATGTGTTTGATTGAAACTCCTCCATACATGAATCTTTTGAACTGAAGGTGTTTGGTTTGTGTTTTCAGGTGCGTCCAGTTCATTCTGGCACAGCAACTCTCAAGGATGCAACTTCTGAAGCTATTCGAGACTGGGTCACAAATGTTGAGACAACACATTACATTCTTGGCTCAGTGGCAGGACCACATCCTTACCCAATGCTGGTGCGGGATTTCCATGCAGTAATTGGGAAGGAGACTAGGCGACAGGCTCTGGAGAAATGGGGTGGCAAACCTGATGTTCTTGTCGCCTGCGTAGGTGGAGGATCAAATGCAATGGGCCTTTTTCATGAATTTGTGGATGATGAGGATGTGCGATTGATTGGTGTGGAGGCAGCTGGCTTTGGAGTTGGCACCAATAAACATGCAGCCACTCTAACCATGGGACAAGTTGGTGTGTTGCATGGTGCAATGAGCTATTTGCTGCAGGATGATGATGGACAAATCATTGAGCCTCATTCTATAAGTGCTGGGTATGGTCCTTACACATTTAGGTTTTAAACTATCAATGCTTCCAGAATTGAATTCACAAAGGTGGTGACAGTTATCAAATGCTGAGTTTTCTCTTATAGATTTTTCTCTCAGTTTATTTTGTGAACTGAACCCTGAAATCTGATGCTGATTTTGTCTGGTGAAACTTGTGAAGGTTTTTACTGTTTTGAGGGTTGCAATGTGCTGCAGGCTGGACTATCCAGGCGTTGGTCCGGAGCACAGTTTCCTAAAGGACATCGGTCGTGCAGAGTACTTCAGCGTTACTGATGATGAGGCGCTTGAAGGTAAAGTGTTTTGTGAACTATGCAAACTTCATAACAAACATCAGTGTCTTGGGTTTTTGTGATATATAAAGACAATGTGTATGCAGAACTGGTGCCCAGAGGAAATTTTATATACACACTTGCTGCAAAATCAAAAGAAAAAGAAAATGTACCTTCTCTCACAAGTGCACTATTGAAATGTCTGCAGCTTTTCAACAGCTATCAAAGCTGGAGGGTATTATTCCTGCTCTTGAGACATCACATGCCCTTGCATTTCTGGAGAAGTTATGCCCAACCCTTGAACATGGCACACGGGTGGTGCTCAATTGCAGTGGGCGTGGTGACAAAGATGTGAACAGTGTAATCAAATATTTGAAGGGAAAGTATTGAGTCAGAGACAACAGCACATTCCAAACACACCTGCTAATGGAAAACCCAGGACACTTTGTGAGACTTTGCAGTTGTCAAGAAACAGTAGCAAAGCTCTGATCACATTACTGAAAGTTTTGTTAGTCAGTTTGGGTATGTAATGTGATAGACACAATGAATATCTCGGGTTTTTGTAACTCAACTGATCTACAGGGTAAACAACAAAGTATCTTGCAATTTCTTCATAGATTAGAGAGAGTTATGTTCTTCACAGATTAGAACTTGACTATAGATTTCTTCTGTGGAATTTAAATACAATCTATTGTCATTCTACTGTGGAATTCAGGATACAGCATCAGAATAACTCTGAAGTATGTTGCAGTTACAATAGCGAGAGCTTTTTTTTGGCGGGCTATTATGAATGGATTTCAAACCCTGATCCTTGCTACAAGTATTGGTGTGCAATGTGGTAGGCATCACTCAGACTTGATCTCCCTCAAATCTCAAGTTCCATTTGCAACATCATTACATCTGCCTTGACAACTGATATCTAATAAGTTGAAAGATATTTTCTACATTTAACAGCTTGCAGAAAAGCATAAAATCCCAAGCATAAGATGATTGTGAGGTTTTGATGGTAGGTGCTTAGTGCTCACAATGGGGCCCTGCACTGCACAAATTCCCTAAAAAAACAAGTTCAGAAGGGGTGAATATTTTTCTTACTTTGACGGTTTAGGGGGTAGTTCTTTAAGGTGGGGACTATATCATGAATTACATGTATTGATGCATGATGGCATGACATTTTCATTATGTCTTGTAGCATGATACTAATGCCTAATATGGCATAGGGTGAGGATGTTTATGTGACCATGATCATGCAATGATTTATTTTGTAAAATTTGTGTTCTGTTCAAAGTGACTATGATACATAATGATAATAGGAAAATTTAGTCAGATTTGATTACAAGTTAAATATAAAAATAAAAATTTTACAATATTTTTGGCTACATGTTTGAACCATGTATAGAAATCTGGAGATGGTCTTAAATTTTGATTGAACTATGGCTATTGAAAATGATAAAAAACACTTTTCCAACTAGTAATTTCGTCCATTGAATAATTTTTATTTACTTTTTCAAAATGAACTTGTGCGTTCTAGGGATGAGACAATTCAATGATAACATAGGAGTTGAACATGTGTTAGCATTGAAATATGCGTTGATAGGATTTCAATTTCTTGAAGATAGGGTGGATTTTTTTGAAGGAATCAACCCCCCTTGCTTTGGAAGCCCATATCTTGGGTGTCCCTTAATCAAATTAGGTGATCTAAAGGGTGTTAAAACTACGCAAATGAGGTTTACAGCCCATCTTTCAACCCCAAAGCCGTTAGAGTTCAATTTAGATCATTATGGCATTTTGAGTTCTTAAATGTACTAAGATTAGCTCTATTACCCTAAACCCATTGAAATTGATAAAGCTTATAAGCTTAAAAATTTGTATTATTAGTCGTTAGGTATAATAACATCAATTGAACATTATGCTTAGTTAAGGAAGTAGAATCCAATGGAAAAGTGTCTAATGTTTAATACCTATCCATGCCCATGGTGTGTTGGTGTTTGTTGGTGTAAGGTAAATTTCCAAGGGGGACCATTTCCAAAGTAAGGGGTTTAAGACAAGGTGGTAGCCATGTTGGACCCAACATTTTGGGAATGTCCCCCACCCATGGTAAAACACAAGGTGAACATTATCATTAATCTAAGCATAAATAAATTACAAGGCATAGCAATGGTAGCTTCTTCCACTTATTCTTTAATAACCTTGGGTAAATATATTAATGCTAGGGGAAGGCGAGTTATTTACAATAATATTGCCTCCTAGAAATGCAAAGCATTTCAAAAAATGTTTCACTTTTCAAAATACCTTGCCTTTTTGTTTCATCGTACTCAACGATTATCACATGAATTGTTTTGGGGTCAAATTATTATGTGGGATAATGCCTTCAAATGGGAAGTAAATATGTTTTATGATAATGCTAATTTAAAAGGTCTCCACACTTGGTGTTAAACATAACACCTATGGTGATGTGGAGTTTGATGTGGCACATGAATGTTACATTAAATGTCAAAATATCATTAAAAGTTAAGATACCAAAATTCATTTTTAGAAATAAAAAAAAACTTGATTGTTAAATTGCCCACCCAAAACTTGGATGAATAACTTGATTGTAAGTTCTCCAAAATTGTCACATTCACGAAAGAGGGTTGTTGCATTCATCATCATCTTTGGCATCTTCATAATTGCAACACCATGTTTTTTCCCATTTACAACAACAATAATTGCAACAATGTAATTCCCATGCAAGAATTGTTTTTTTTATCATTTGCAACAACATAAAAAATGAAAGCACAAGCACACAAACACCTCTCACCATTCTCTTTGCTATCATTTTCTTCCACAACAATTCCAAGCTTTGGCCATAGGTGATGACATTGCAACACTTTTAAAGGTTTGATTTCTCTATCTACTTATGTATTTTTTTGCAACAATTTCATACCAAGAATGATGTACTAAAAATGTTTCTTCTCCTTCAATGGATCTATGTGTATCCAACAAGAAGAGTGATTGTAAGAATCAAATGCTTGATGAGTTCGAAAAGGTGACAAACCAACATTTGCACAACAATAACCCTAACAATTTGAACTAGTTTCGATGGCAATAGTAGAAAATGTGTTAGAGATGATGATGCTATTTACAAATATGGCCCAAGAGTGGGTGAGTGGCAAAACTTTAGTGACTAAACAACAACAACAATGAAAGAAAATGTATCCTAAGTATATATATGATTTCAATATGCATCAACATTTGTTCTTGTTTCATTTTTCTTTTTCTTTCTCCCAATTGTGCATGACCTCAATTTGCAACAAGACTATTCTTAGTTGATTTGCAACAACATTCTATCCTATTTTATAAATTTCTTGTGATCTTGGGTTGCAAAACTTTAGAAGATGATGATGATCACAAAGGTTACGCAAAATAGTGCAACATCATCATAATGATGGCAAGTTAACACCACCTCTAGGTGTGAATAGAGGAGGAAAAAATTAATGGTTGGTTGGTATTTTTAAAAACTTAAAACTACCGCCTACCACTATGTATAGACACACACATGCATGTAGGGACCTAAGGCTAGTGAATATTACTATTAAATTAGTGTTGATAATTAATTAGTAGTTTGGTCTGAATGATGTTAGAGGCTAACATAATAGTTAGCCCAAACACTAAATGTGGATGGACAATAACCTTGTAAAATGTAAGGTTAGATACAATTAAAAGACTTAAAGATGGATGGATACACAGTAGATCTATAGGCCTATTACTATAATTTAGGGCTAGTTTCCACATTGATAAGATGAATAATTAGATTTTTTCAAATTTTTTTTTTAAAAAAAATTCCTATTATCTTATCTACTACAATATTTTAGTGGTGATGATGATGATTATAATTGGTTTAGGTGAACATGTGGAGCCCATACATTAATGATGGTCACCATGACAATTTTGGATATGGTCCATTTGACAATTATGAAAACATTTCATAACTACTTAATTAATTCACTCCTTTCACCAATTCAATTTGACAATTATGAAAACATTCCATAACTACTTAATTAATTCACTCTTTTCACCAATCGACCTACATGGATATGAAAACGTCAATTAACGTGTGCCTTCTTGTAATTTAATTTTTATAATTTGGTTGAATTCAAATCGGTTCGAATTCAATGAATATGTATTCAATTGAATTGAAATTTCACTAACCATGTTGAATCCAAAATATTAAAAAATTATATTTAATTCAATTCACTTCAATTTAGAAATTCAATTCAACTCAAATTCAATTGAATTACATCCAATTCAAGTTAAATGATGCAAATTCATTCAATATTAAATAATTCAAATGGAACTTAATTTTTACAAAATCAACTCATCATGTTCATCAACTCATGATTGTAATGCACAACAACACGAAGCCCAAGTTGTTATACGAGGATTTAAATTATTCGGATTGTAGTTTGCAATAATTATGATGGTTTTCCACACCTTGGCTTCATATTTTCATGAAAATTTGTTTCACTATTTTAAGGATTATTTAATGACAAAAACGGACCTTATGGTTAAAAAAAAAAAAGGAAAAAAAAATAGATTGTCAAATATTTAATTTCAATGTGGGAAAATATTTAACTCCACCACCGAACCGAATTTTATTCATTGCAAGCACATGAAAACTTATCCATACATCATCACTAGTAGTCCATTAAAAGGTAAG
>Ga0209611_10000103_pt1 | contig 94492 bp, 88 predicted proteins | sample S1TSphgellanicum_3_FD_187693 | JGI IMG/M metagenome (GOLD analysis project Ga0209611, IMG submission 187693) | Host-associated microbial communities from peat moss isolated from Minnesota, USA - S1T2_Fc - Sphagnum magellanicum MG (SPAdes) (version 2) | ecosystem: Host-associated > Plants > Peat... | reverse complement strand
TTGGCATGTTAGAAACCTGTGAAGAATCACTACTCTATGGAATTTTGCCTACTTGGAGAATGTGGCTGAAGCCCTAATGTGAAAGACATTAAGGACCATCCAAAGTGGAATTGTAAAACTCTAAAACTCCAGCTGCAACAACTGCCATGACTGGGAGTGATAACTGTCATCACTCAATGCAAAATCATATTCTTCTTCACCATCTTTCCCATGAAACTAGATTTCTCTACTTCACAATCTGACAAGGGAATCAGTAAGGGATTGGAGCTACTTGTGTAGTCAGCATGACATATGACATCCAATTGGAAACATGAAGCTTAATAATGGTTAAATTAATTAGAAAGATAAATTAACATGGCTAAACTAATTAGGAGGTTAAATTAACATGGTTAAACCAAATTAGGCTAAATTAAGTTGTTGTAAATATTGATAATATTTTTAATTATGTTATAATACTTATGGTTAGTATGTTACACTAACTTCTAAATGCCCTAGACTAAACTTGCTACCAACATAGGTTCAATAATTATATTATAATACAATTAATCATTACAATCCATCATATCTATGATTTTTTTAATAATTATGCATATTGTTACTAGTATTATAATTTATTAATTAGGACTAGTATTTTTAAATATTTCTATTTATAAATATATTATTTATTAATATTAATATATTTATTGCTATACACTGACTAACCTAGGCTATGTAATAATAAAAAAATATAATTAATTACCTTATAAGGATTAAATTTCATATTAATAACGAATTATTATTATTATTATTACTGGAAAAATTCATATATATATATATATATATATATATATATATGATTACTATAGTATTATTAATTATGGTAATCTATTTGTCATTAATAGGCTACATTAGTTAGCCTAGGTTATGTAATAGTATTATAATATTGTCAATAATTAATCAGTATTATATTGAATATTAATATTTTTAAATTTTCTTTTTAAAATAACAATATAATTATTATCAATATTTTTTATAACCATTTGAAAAAATTATTATAATATTATTAATTAATATTAGTATGCCTATGGCTAATAGGTTATACAAAGTAACCCAAGTTATGTGAGAATATCATGATATTATTAATTATTAATAAGGATTATAATTAATATGAAGAATGAGTATTATATATTATTATTCTTATTATTTTTAAATAAATATTATTATTATTATTATTATTATTATTATTATTATTATTATATATCTATGGCTATTATGCTACATTAATTGGCCTATAAATACCCTAACCTAGAAGTTAATATTGACTTAAGTTAGCTATTAACAGAAGTAATGTAATAATACTATAACATTAGTGACTACCAATTATTATAAGTCATTGTAACTATTAAAATTTTATCATATTTATAATATATTATGTTTTACTAACCAATTAATATTATCATAATATTATATTATTATTGCATATTAACGTTTATTACTTATAATATAATTAATACATATAATACGTAAACTAGGTTAGTATGGCATAGGTTCCATGTAATAGTTGCATGTAGGTTGCAACCACATTGATTGCATTTGCAACTAATTTTTTTATCCCATATTTTTTGCCCTCCATTCCAAGTGTGCACATTATATAAATAGGTGCATTGGTCTTATTCACAAATGCAGTTTGGGTTGAGCTAGTGAAAGAGGCTCAACCCTAAATGTTAAACCCAAACACAAAATTGGATCACTTTTAACCTACCTAACTAACCTAGCCCTTCATAAGCAAATGCATAATTGCCACATGGTCTTGCTTTGCTCATTGTTTATTAAACATGTGTCAAAATCTTATTGATCTTAAATTGCATCTTGATTAATAATAATGAATAATGAAATAAGGTTCAAACTACCATGTGTCATCACCTCCTTAGTGCATGTGGTAAAATCTTGTCCACCCACCTTTCAATGGTCCAAATTTAATTTCATTTACCAATCATTTTAAAAGATTAAGTTAGGGTTTGGGTGCCACATGTCACCATTATATTGATGCACATGTCAAAATCCTATTCACTTTTTTAAATGGACATGTGTCATAAAAAGAAAGGTCGCCATTTTGGTTGCATAGTTGCACATGCAACTCCTTGTGTAGAATACAAGTGGATGAAATGTATAATGACACTACATATACATGTCAAATACAATTTGTTGTTTGCAACTACATGTTTGTTGCAACTTGTTTTACACAACTAGGGGAAAATTTTGTTGCATGTGTTGCATGCAACTAATTTTCAGTTGCATATTCCAATTACAAAAACCAAATTTTCTTTTAGTGGTAGTACCCAAGATTAATGGAAAATTGTGAATCTATATAGATTTTAGAAAATTAAATGCAACCACAAAGAAGGGTCCATACCCATTACCTTTTACATATGAAGTTTTGAACACAGTAGCAGGGTATGAAACATTTTCCTTTTTAAATGGGTATTCGAGATATCATTTTATTGTTTGATGTAATATGATTTTTTTGCTCCCCTTGTTGTTTATTATTGGTCAAACCCTAAACCTTGTAGCCCACCTTCCCTACACACAATGTTTACCATGTTTTGATTACATTCATGGCCTAATGTAATTTTTCTACATCAAGGTTCCCTCAACATTCTAGTGTCAACCAATGTTCTCTAACATAAGCTTCTTAAGCTTCATTCAACTAGAAAGGTATTTATAATACTACTCAAAAAAATAATAGGCATTAATATGGGCTTTTGGAAACACCATTAGTAATCATTGACAACCATGTGATCATTAACTCTCACTCAAAAGTTTTGTGATTCCTTTGCAGAGATTCTTAACACACATAAGCCTCAAATATCAAATGTTGTTTTATAATTTTACCAATGGTATCAACATTTCTAGAATAGGTCATTATTGGATATGCTTTTGAATATAAAACTTATATATAAAACATAGATATCATATATTGATAGAAACATGTTTATGAAGAAAATAATTTGCTAGTTCGACATATACAATAAATGTATCAACACAAAATATTTCTAGCTTTATAATCCATGGTTTTTAATAATCAAAATTTCATGTTTAGTTGTTTTTTGAGGCCAACCATAAAAACTATAGTTATCGCAAAAAATGTACAAAAAGAATGCATTTTTCATATTATGTAATATTATTCTACATTGCCCATAATTAAATGACAAGAACATTGAATTAAACTATTTTTTTACATGAAATCAATATCTATGTTGACATGCTACTTGTAACAATAAACCCCTTTTAAAACTTGCCAAATCCCATAATGAAATAATAAATATCATGTGATTTTGGTATGTTTGCAATGGTGGTTATCTTCATTCTGGTCCAAGGAAATTAATGTTTACAAATCAACTTTATGTCTTGTCTTGTTCAACAAATACACACATGTTGTATACTATGAGTAAGATTGTTTGTTAACCAATCACTTTTGTATGAATGTTTGGCTTGAATCAATTATAAATAGGCTGAATGATGAAACAACATGCATCCAATTGTTGGGACCTTATGCCTTAGGTAAGATCACACTAGGCACCAATTGCATTCAATATGGATGCATATGGGTGGATTATAATTCACCAAAAATATAAAAATGTGTAATTAAAGGACTTATAAACTTCAAACTATGTATCAATCTTTCCATTCTTAAATTAACACCATGAGACACCTAATGAATTGATTACAAGTTAATTGATTAAAAATAAACATGTATAACAATGGCATAAGGTTTTAAATCTTCCGTTTCCAGATGAATTGGAGTTCAAAGTTATACCCCTTTGGATGGAAAAAAAAGGATAATACAAAGTATTTATTTTTGAAATGATTTTTGAGTTACAAATATGTTAAAATAATTCCAAATCTAGGATAAATTTAGTTTCAACCATTTTTGATGAAATTCCTTCCAATTTGTAAGAACCAATCATCTTCACATGGATGAAATTCTATTCCTAATTTGCATTGTACATTTAGATGGTGGGATTGTGATTTTTGAAGTCATAAACTTGGCTTAATACCATTGTTTAATGAAGACATTTCGTTTCTCTTTGACATGTTGACGAGGTAATTTTGACCTTGGAGAATGGGGCAAGGTTGATTCTAAACAATGAGGTGCCACATATGGTGGCACCATTTTCTTCATTTGACCACAATTTGCAATTAGGATAGGCTTGAAGGGAACCCCATCAGTGTTGCCAACACTGTCAATCGCCATGAGAACGTTTAAGCCATCAATTACACGACCAAACACAACATGTTTCCCATTTAGCCAAGGTAATGGATTCGTGGAAATGATGAATTGTGATTTGTTGCTATTCCTCCCTTGGTTTGCCATGGACACTATACCCACAGCATCATGTTTATGTGTAAAATTTTCATCATTGAAATTACCACCATATATAGAATCACCTCCTTGGCCATTTCCTAATGTAAAATCACCTCCTTGAGCAAATTTTCCTTTTACAACTCGATGGAAATAACTTCCTTTGTATTTCTTGCCCTTTTCTCCAGTGCAAAGGCATCGAAAATTTTCTGCAGTTTTTGGTACAATTGAACTGAACAAATCAATTACTATCCTTTGGACCAATTTCTTGTCTCCAATCATAACTTCCAAGAACACTTGTGGAGGCATGATTGTTGTACAATTTAATAATTTCAATTATATTTTTCACAAGGTCCAAAAACTTAAATATGGAGGTTTTCAATTTGGCCTTTGAAATAAAATGAACCACACAATTCACATGGCTTGGATAAAAATTGATTAATTTTCTTTATAGAATTAAACAAACATGGAAGTTCGATATAATAAACATATGACAATCATCAAATGCATCAAATGATGCAATCAAAATACCTTCATATGAGGTATTACAATAATGATATCATATACAATATGTTCAATTTGTTTAAGTTTATAATAGAACATAATCTATCAAGATGAAAAAACAACGAAGAAGTTTCAAATGGAGTCTAGCTTGCAATAAACCTTTTTAAAAAAAATCAATATTAATGTTCAGGTTATTTAATGTAACAACCTCCACTAAATTAACAACTCAAATTCCAAGATGAAATTTATTGCAAGTAATTCTAAATGTATGACCAATTCACATTACTTAGAATGGAAAGATGTTCAATCCTTCGAAAGGAGGAAGTTGATGGCTCAACCATAGTTTCAATTAGATAACATTAAAATGTTGTTATAACATTACCTTTCATTAGAACATAACATAAAAAAATTGAGTTTATTGCTTTAAAGAATGTGCAATTTTATCAATAAGTTTGAAAATGCCCTTTTGTCAAATCCATGAAACTTTATTGATAAACAAAAAGGTGCTATTTGCCAATGGATACAACCTTTCAAAAAGTTTATTCACAAGTAACAATGTTTTTATCAATTAAAATCCTTTCATTCACAATCTTCTCTTATTTATTATCTCTTCTATTTATTAACCAACTTTTGGGTCACATACATTAACCATATATACCATGAAATTGACATAATTTTAGTGACAATGATTCATTGGAGTTGGTTTAGGTAGGACAACTTTAGGTTCCATAAGCCATAGTTAGACAATTCCAAGTTGGAAATATGTTTAGCCCATTCCCAAGTAAAGAGACATGGAAAGGTATGTTTTCAAAGTTGTGTCTTTTTTATAAAAATATCCAATACCATATTCATGAGCAAATTTTTAATACTTTTTCCACCAATTTGCATCTTATTCCTCTTCAATTGAATTTGCATTGAATTGAATATTAATTAAAATGAATTTAAATCCAATTGTTGAATTAAACTTACTTGAACTGGAATTGAACTTAATGGAATTCAATTCAATTCAATTCAAATTTTAGTATTTGAATTCAACTCAATAAAATCTAAATTCAATTCAAATCAAATTCAAGTTTCATGCAATGTCATTCAATGTTTCCATTCAAATGGAACTTAATTTCAACAAAATCAATTCTTTTTTTTATCAATTGATTGTCAATAGTGTTGTGTAGTAGCAAATAGCTTAAGCGCAACAATGGTATTTTTTATAGTTGCTATAGATTATAAAAGCTTGTAGTTGGGAAAAAAGTTATGGATTAATCCGAGGTTAGAATGTTTCAATTCAAAAATTCTACAATCATGTTCTTAAAAATATCCAAATATTATGATTCCACTTGTATTAGCTCTTATTTGCAGTATTTATAGCAATGAAATATACATTGTAAAAACATTCAAATGTTTTAAATTATTATTTTTAAACACCTACAATGGGAGTGGAAAAAATGCGATATTTATAATAATTTTACAAGAGAAATATTTTTTTGAAGGTGAAGGCATCATTATTTTTAATTCACATTTATGGATGAAAAATGTGAAAGAATATTTAATTGGTTTTTCAAAAACATGCAAAATTATTTAAAGATAAGTTGAAGTTTAATCAATCTTTGAATTTTAATTTAACAATTTTTAAAATTTTCTTTACATTATAATCATTTTATTTTTTATTTGTGATCATCTTTTATTCCAAAAATTACATTTATCTTTTGTGTTTAAAGGAAAAAAATCAAACATATGTGAGAAAAAGGTAAGTATGTGATCTTTTAAAATTTTATAATCATTAGTTGGGATACTATGATTTTCATGGGCTAGGATGGTAGAAAGACAATTAGAAGGAAAAAATGTTTTGATATTGTGATTGTAATTTTTGTATGACTTCAATTTTTTTCATTTGTTTACATCATTTGTCTTATAATTGATTGAAATTGTATTCATCTAAACTACATGCTATTGTAAAGCCTATTAATATGCAAATATTGCACACATGTATATGTGCCCTTTATCATCTCCTAGTGTGTATAATCATATTGGTGTGATTTTACTCACAACAATGCTTGGCCATGACTGAAAATGGATATTGAAAAAATAATCCATTAAAAATAATGTTTGTCATTGTGCCTTGTTGATGGTCATGGCAAATGTTATTTTTATTGAAAACTACCACCATTTTTAAAAAAAATGGCATATCCAAATCTTGTGGGATTAATGTGATTTGTGGGATGAATACATGTTTTCCTATGTCATTGTATATGATTATTTCAACATTAAGGAAAGTGCATCATTTTTTGTACAATCATACAGGTGCCATTTGCTTGATCTTGAGTGCAATTATAGTAACAGGACAAAACAATTCATCTTTAGTCAAAGATCATGTGGTGGTGTACCCAAACTTGTCAAGGTATTCAAAAACTCCCTCAAACATGAGTGTTCATGCTTAGGCTTACCAATAGAATCTACATTTAAGTAAGTAATCACTTGGAAATCAATCCATAATAAAGTAATTTATTTCATTGACAATAATAATTGTTGGAGTCAATATTGTCTTGTTAACAATGTAATTAATTTAACATGCCATTGTTTTAAATTTTTATAAACATTAACAATCAAATCATTCAATACGTATGCCACCCAAAACATGGATCAAATCATTTCATTCAGAATGTATGTTATTTTACAACCTTCACCAACACATTGTGAAAGTTTTATAAAATCATTTTGTTCCTGTGCATCTTTTCCTTGTGATTGTTGAACTTGCATGTTGATCAATTTAGGCACATGACTTTCACGTGTAGTCAAAAGTATGATTTCTTGAGACATGTTTTGACAATGACATCCCTATTTCAATGTTTTATATTAGTAAAACTTGTTTGATATTTCCCCCCAACATGGTGGTCTTGCCTCCAAGTGGTTGATTTTCAAACATCTAGGATGCACATGTTGCACGTCATCTCTTTCTTGATTGAATGATTGTTTCAACAACATGGTGGTGCACCATTGGACGTGCATTCATCCTAGATAATGAATTTAACATGTTCAATCAATCACATGTATCTAACCTCATGGGGATGTTACTTGTGGAGGCTTTAGCTACTATGTAATAAAATTTGAATTAAGAATGGGTGGTTTGACCTCCTTGAAATAATAAGGCTATGATTTGTAATGATGCCATTGTAAAAATTATTTCACACTTTGAATGAATATCCATGAGGATGAGGTTGTTCAAAAATGTTTTACATGTAACTCCAAGTTCATCCATGGAAAATGAGTCTGGCCCATTAATAAACACCATGTTCAACGGAACAATGCAACGCACCCCCCACAAATCATTGATCAACATTGAGACATTGTATGTTTGATTGTAATCCTTGTTCCAAAGCTATGGTGAACATTTTAAAAACTCATTTCATATTATGGTTGGCAAAGTTGTACATGTAGTTGTGTATTTTCTATGGTACTAACAAGTTTGGAAAATTATATTCAATGTTTTTCCATTGTTTTATAATATTATTGCACACCTAACAAAGATTCATTTATCATTTGTGTAATGAGTGCCATATCAATAGTTCCCATTTCTAAACGCCAATGAAGTAGGATTTCCTTACTCTTATCATCTTCATGTTCGATCCACAATGCACAAAGGTCAGTTGGATTGTTCAACAATAGTGACCAAAAATTATAGAGTATTGGACATTTGAAAGATTGTGACCTCTTTGAGCATGTGTTCCATTCATTATTATCTTACAGTATTCATTGAATATTGTAGCATTTTGGTAAGCATCATGAATTGTCCCATTGATGATGCACATATTTTCATGTACCTTTTGGCTCCAATTACACAAAACGTAGATAAAGTCTTTGAGTTTTTCTTGGTTGGAGTAGATAAAATCAAACAACATGGAAATGAATGTAAGAAATTTGACGGTCCATACTTTTTTCACTTTATTCCATGTATAAAATGAAAAAAGTACGGAAAATTGTGGTAATAAATTGCATTTGTATTAGGATCACCACAATTCATCTTCATCCATTACATTAAGGTTGTGTTATTCGACATTAAACAACCAGTTGTGAAATGTTTGATATGGAAGAAAAAGTTATAGATTGTTGGTTCAAAAAATGTATTACAAGGTAGATAATGTTATGATATATTCATGATGTAATTGAAAGTAAGTAAACACCATCTAGCTTTAGATGCAAATTTATACCTATCATCAACGTAGGATGAAATTTCATCCAACGACACAATTGTGTGAGTCTTTAGACTTGAGCAATGAACATACCCTAATAGAAAAATGGAATTTTACAATTGGTCTTTGCAACTCCTTTTCAATTGCAAGTAACACTTGTAATTAAAATTTGTCCATTGTAGTAAATGAGAAGTCACCATCAAAGACAAGTCAGAGAACATGGATGAACTTCCCACCATATAATACATTCACATTCATTGTATACATGACTTCAATGGCTAGTTGTGATTATGATTCAACTAAACTTGCAACTACATTTCAATTAAGTAAGATTTGACAATTGCAAGTTGCCTTCCAATCACTTAATGACATATGGCAACATGATATAAATTAATGAAAGGATTTTTGCGAATAAATAACATTATTTTTCCTCATCATCTAATTAAGACTATATCTATGGCTTGAGCCAAGTATCAGTTGTTAGTTTCCAACTTGTGTGACCCTTAGTGAACCTCATGTCAAAATCCAGTAATTCCATTAATACCGAATTTGTCACAATACGTGTCGACACGTGTTGTCCATCAAAGTGGAAACTAGTACTCATAGTTGTAACCATCGGGCTAGTCAAATACAATCAAACGATTTAGGAAACACCATGTGTATGCCTATAAATAATGGTTAAGATTCATAATGATTGTCAACAATGTTCTCTGGATTTATCCAAAGTCTATGATTTCAAGTTTCATATATTTGTGCGCCTTAATTTTTGAAAACACACATTTGGACTTAATTACATGTCAAAAGATGCACTGTTTGATTGCCATTCTCGTGAAAAAACAAATCTGTCACACTTTCTCTGATGGCACCCGCTTTGTTGATAGTAAGCAGATCAGAGAGAGGAGGAGACCATCACGTGACGATCTTACTATAAGAGCTCTCTTTCATTTCAGAAAGTGTACTAAACCCCAAGCATTACCATAGCCACCTCGTTGAGGATGGATTGGTTGTTTTGGACCATGCAGCAAAGGAGCAGCAGGCATATCCTCCTCCTCCTTTGGTGGTTACCAAAATGTGAGAATTTCCTTCGCAGCAACAATACAGTGTCCCTCTGTGATGCCCATGGAGAATAGTAGTATATTGACAGTGAACCCACTTTGTTGCTCAAAAACTTCGTGGGAAAGATCCGAATTCCTTGTCTAGATGACACTGTTTCTTCGGAGGTAGCCAACACTGCTATCAATCACATCTTTGCAGGAACAATGGCCAAGACATTGTTTCAGGTATGATGTTATTACATGTCTTTTGATCTCATAATATCTTAGAGTTGTGATGTTTGTGGCAACATCTAGTGTCTGTCCTGGTTTTCAGTGCACTGATATATCTATGTCCCCACCTTGGGTTGTCTCCAGAACTGTAATATGGGTTTTTTTCTTAAATTTAGTAGTTGTTGCACAATCTGGTAGTGGAAACCTGAGAATGAATTTTCAACACAAAATTTGTGTTCAAAAGTTGAAAATTCAAATTTTTTTTTTGTCAAGCACAGCAGACTTTTGTAAATATTCTGATTGTGAAGTTGGGAGGAACACAATTCTTGGCTCGAATCCAAGGAAGGTCATGGCAGAGCTGCAACTCAAAGGAAGATGATGATGGCTCATGTGGACTGGGACCATGCCTATGCCATAGATCATTTTTTATCTGAATACCTTTTTGATGAAACTGCGTACATTCCTGAGTTCATCCAGTTAACAAAAAACTCCAAGTGCAATGTACACTGCCACTATCTGGAACCCCTGATATTGTTTTACTTATGTAATGAAGATTTGCAGTTTGTAGAATATTCTAGGGGTTCCAGTTTTTGACTTCCCTGGTTTAATAAAAGGTGGATCCCATCTCTGTTGTAGGTTTGTGGTGTGGACACTGTGAAGACAAGAATGCAGATACAAGAGCCAACAAAGAAGCTTCGCAAACGGAAGAAGACAATTATCTCAAAGCATATTGGAATTGGTCCGGTTGGTGTCAATAATTGGTTCTTCAAGGGGCTTGCGGATCTGTATTGTGGAGTGACACGGGCTATCCATCTCACTGTGCCAAATGCACTCTTATATTTTGCTGTATATGAAACTATGCTTTCTTCAATTCCTAACAACATGAAAGAGTTTTGGATTTCAAGTTTGAGTCTGCTAGGATTATCATTAGTCAGTCAAGTGTCTCCATCTCAATGGTCCAATATTGCATTGACGTGGGGTGGGTCAACATCATGATGACCTTCCATAGATTTTTAATTATTTTTGGCCAAGCCCAGAACTATTTGCAGAAGGAGAGAGAATGAGATCACACAAAATTTTGATAATTTTGGGAACTTAATTGTGTCTCATTTGTGCTATTCAGCTTCAACATCAAAGATTGAGAAATATGTGCCAAATGGAGCGGTTCATGTGGTGTTTGCTTCTATGGGTACCATTGTAGCTTCCATAGTGCGGGTGATGTGTTTAACTTGATTCCTTTTTACACCCAATTACATGATTTGAAATTCCTTCTATATTTTTCTGAGTGGTGCATCTTACTCATTGCTGGAAAGTTGCAATTCTTCTTTTATCCATATTGAGGACCTATCCATCTCATCTATCTCTTTTGTTCATTCATGATTTTTAACTGTTCATTCTTGTTGGCCTGTCATAGGTTCTTGCGGATACTTTGAAACACCATGTCCAAGCCTACATGCATCCAAATGGTAAGTCTGTGACCTCTCTGATAAAATTGTGTCAACAGGAACCCTGTGGCATTTCTAGAAAGATTGCTTGTACAAGCTGCTTAATGTGACAGAACCAGAAATTTTTTTGTGACTAATGCAATCATTGAAACAACTTGTCCAACACTTTCGAGAGCTTGTTATTGCTTTGAATCTGATTGTGGGTGTGTTGGCTGGCAATGTTTGAAACCTTCCGGTCAGTGGTGACAGCTGAGGGTATTGGTGGGTTGTACAAAGGGTTTTGGCCAACTCTTCTTTGTGATGTTCCTGAAATAGCCATACAGGTACTTTCTGGCAAGTCCCCACATCATACCCTGACTTTTATGTTGCACATGATGTCCCTTCATACAGAAACTGATAGCCAGATGGGAAATGACTTCCTTATGCATGTGTGGATGCTTGTTTCTGACTTGTTTCATGACATGGTTGATTGGGAGTTTTGCAAGGGACGATTGAATTTGTACCCAAGTTTGGGTTGGGCTATATATGTGCTTGATTGGTCTTTTGAATCTTACATTTGTCAACCTCCACGGTCAAGATAGGCTTCTATAGGTAACTGACAAAGGTGGAAGGGTTTTGGATAATGGTTTGCAGTTTGGGGTGTATGAGAAGTTGAGAGGTGTGGTGCAGGCAAAGCGCAATGTCACCAGGCTTCCATATGTCTTTTACATATTCACTTTGTCTTCAATTATAGCTTGGGCCTTTGTGGATCAGTGTCCAAATGAGTGTTTACATGTGTGAATTGATTACCTACATTGCATAATCTTACTGAAAATGGAGGGCAATGCCTCTATTCCTCTTCCTAGACCAGAATAAATTGTTGGGAGACTTGTTCCAAGTCAAGGAATTCAAAGTTGTATTATTTTAGTGAAGTCAAACTGTTGGAAAGATCTTGGTGAGCAGGACTTAATGGAATTCATTTGGTAAGATTTGGATTCAAAATGTGGGAAACATTGATTTTTAAGTGATTTCTGCCGCTGAAAATTCAATAAATTCCAAAAAACCAGGTTTTGGAAGGAAAAATCAGTTGAAAATGAGGTCACACTCGTAGGTGTACCATTAACACTTCGCCCAACGGAACAGGCCACACTAGTTGAAACTGATCAAGACTAATATTACCAGAATTGGAACTAGAATCACAATATTTTTTAAAGAGGATCTGGAACTGAGAAGAGTTCTAATTTATGTTTTAGAAAAAAAACCAGAGGTTCTTCATAAAAGTAAAAAACGCCCAACACTGGTATTTGTGTTTTGTACTAACAAAATACATATAGTAAAACTAAAAAAATGATAATCACTAAGGAGGAAGCTCAAATCAAAGCATCATCAGGCACAGTGAACCAGCACCCACCAGCGCACCATCCACTGGATTTCCGTTATTACTCAGTTGTGGATGAACCTCAACTGAGTTAATATTTGGTTTCACCTTGGTAACTAATTTTGTAAGAAATAGGTCTCATATATAGGTAGATAGGTAGGAAAATAGGCAACAGCTAAGTAAGTAGATGGCCTTTACATAAGTAAAGGCCTGTTGCCGCGGAGCATCCAATCAACATATACACCCCACCAGTATTCATGAGCAAAACACTGCATGGATCAGACATTGCTATATGTATTGTATGACGCAGAATCAGCATCCAATGCTAAATTCCTGAGGCCCCTGATGCAGAATGAATAGTGGAAGGAAAGAGGATTGTGATAACCCACATGGCTTAACATTAACCAAGTAGAGTTCTCGCCGGATTATACGATCATCTCATGTCCTTGTTACAAGTCTCCGCGCCTGCCACAGTCCTGCAGTGACGTCCTTGTTTTCTTGTACGTGGAACATTTTTACTTCCTGATTGGAATCGCTCGAGCGGTCTACTGCCAGATCTGTATGAATTCACTTGCTTAAAGGAGGCTGAAGTCCTTAACGACAGAATACAGCATCCTTTCCAAGGGAGGAAAAACGGTTCACGAGTCGTGGATCATGTCATGATCACGACTACTCTTAGCTCATGCTGCAAGCAGGTCCGGCTGTCACAGGCTTTAAAATTTTTATAATTCCTCCATACCCCACTTCAAATGTAATATGATTCCACAGCATAAGAAATTAGGTGGCTAAACGAGGATTGAAAAAAAGGAAATAGTAGAAAGCTTGTTGCTTTCCTTCAGGAGATGAATTGGGCAGAAGAGGAAACAGGGCACATGTGAAGAAGGGGAAGCGTCGCTGTGAGCTCCGTGCTGAGTGTTTGTTTTTATGATGTGCGTTAACCGCTCTCCATTCATGCGAAGCCCAACAGGCCTCCAACCGTCGGTTTTCTGGCCTCGTACACCTAATGGACTCTTCCAATGATGGATACCAGTATGAATACCCCATTGATACCTGCCCTTAAATATCCATCAGCTATGTAAGTGCTTGTAGGCATTTCTTAATGCATGGTCCCATATTCCAACAGCAGCTGTAACGCTTAGGAGCCTCAATATTTCGCTGTTGCTGGATCCCCTCACTCCCTATAATGTTGCATGTAGGGTAAAGCCCTACATGCAACAATGATTGGAAGACAATGATTTGGGACCTATTGTTTCACAAAAAATTGTCCACAAGTAATACACAAGAACTTCTAATCATCAAATGGACAAAAAATAATTTTCACTCAGGAGTACTACTACAAGGTGATGTCATGTAAAAATATGTCACAATCTGGCTTTAAGATGTACATTAAGGTTTTTTTTCGATTGCCAAATTTCAAATCCAATTCTATGTTTCCTTTCTACATTGTGTGCGTGACTTAGGGTTTAACATTTGTGCGCAAACATTTTGCAAAAGAGGTTATGTGTTGTATTCTGTGGAGCTTTGTCTGACCATATTTTTAATTTTTTGCATTATTGTGAGGATTTGTTGAGTGTGATTGTGGTTTGTAAGGCAAGATCACATGATTTATTGAGTTCATGCATTGAACCAAGTTGTGTGTGAACATGCTGGTCAAAAATGTTGAATATTTGTTTGAAGAGGATTATGAGAGTTAGTATGACCTACCTCTACCATTTACATTTACTGGATTGAATTTCGCGAATAGGGCATCGACTTTTTATCTCTAAAACCAAAGCCTCAATTTTGAAATCAAACCTCTGCCATGGTATTGTATCGATCCTCCTTAAGAGGGTGATGTCCTGTTGATTAGGGTTCTTGTTGAGGAACATCCATGGGGAGTGAAGATGGTGTTCTTCTCACCTTAGTTTAAATTGCATCTTTTCCTAGATTAGACTATTTGTGTGAGATTTTTAAAATACTTTGGACAAATGAATACATGTATCTTGATAGGTGGTTGGTGGATTTATTCTGATGTTCATCCTATAGAAGTGGAGCATGCATTGGTGAGTCTACATCCAACTTACTGATATGAGCAAATAGGAGGTGACAATGTTCCTTTGATCCTTAAGTGTTGTGGATGTCTTTGTTCTTTGCAGCTTTACACATCATCTATTTCATATTCCTTGATGTTGTTCTTTTTTTCTCTACGAATTACTTCTTGGACAACTTTGTTCTTATGGCTAGGTCAGCAAACATTTGGTGCATGCAGGTCTGACAGATGGGTTTTCCAAAGAATGGTGAGAAAAGAGCACAAGGTTGCATACAAGCTGAAGAGGCTGACCATTTGCAGGCCATTTCCATAAAAAAGACCAACATAGTCTACTTTCACCCATGTGTCTCTTCTGAATAAAGGGAATCATTTGTCTTTTCTCACACAAGTCTAAGCATTTAGCATGGCATCTTTCTATGAAGGTAGTTTGTTTTCTTTTTTTGTAGTTATGAGATCCACTGAACTGGAAAGCTCTTGACGAGGAGGGGTGCATGGGCTTGGTTCCATGATGTTTGGACTTGCAATGCATAGGTTCTTAATATTGAATGATTTTTTCACTGAAAATTAAATTAAATCATAGCTGAAAATTTTGGAGGAATTGGAGTGTGCCTTTGGTGTTGTTGGAAAGATCTTGATGAGCAGGATTTAATGGAATTTATTTGGTAAGATTTCGATTTAGAATGTGGGGAATTTTGAATTGTAAGTGATTTTTTCCATTAAAAAATTCAAATAAATTCCAAAAAACCAGGTTTTGGAAGGAAAAATCAGTTGAGAATGTGGTGAGTCTTGAATGCTTACCATAGCACCAACAAAATTAAATAAGGAAAATAACCATGAAAGTAAACTATTTACTTTTTCTTACTTTAGTAACTAATGAAAATCTAACTAATTGAACTTGAATTCTCAACATCCCAAACTTGAAGCATAATCCATTAAAGGTCCCCATAATGTATGAAGACATGATCAATATCTCCTATGTCCACAACTTTGTATAATATCATGAAATGTAAAATAAATCGAAGGGTCCCCTTTGGAGATAAGAAGGGGATGATCCATTTACCTAGGGGAGTGTTAATTTGCAAGCATGTGAACTTGATTTAGGTGAAGAGGTGAGCCCCGTGCATGCATGGATGCAACAACTATGTGGATGGATAATTGCCAAATGGGCAATACAATGTTGCGGATGAATGATGCCACTTGGTAGATGAAAAGTCAACCATGGTACATGAAACTACATAAGTGGTAGATGAAAAATCATACATGGTATGTGAAAAAGAACACATGGCATATAACAAGTAATAGGGTTTGTTTTCATCAATCAACTTTTGTGCTTGGGGAAAGATTAACTCCAATTTTTCAAGGAGTGACATGATCGTTTGTCATTGAACAACACCCATCAATGCCTTTTTGGTGGGCCACCACATATTACTCATTTGTTGCATTTTTATATCATGAAATGAATAGGTATATGAGTAATATATTGATCACTTTCCATATGTAGTTGGAAAAGAAATATTTCTAATAGACGAACAATGAAATAAATTAGTCCCCAAGGTGTAGGGTATGAAAAGTGAAAGGCTGGCATGCACAACTTACATCATTGCTAAGGCCACCTAGTGAATCCATGGGTCTTTTATTTAAATATTAGATAGGATTAGAGGGTGAACACTGAACTTTTGGAAGTTTTAGTGACAAATTGTCACAATAGACTAAGGAAAACAACTAAACTTGCAAGTAGACACGCAAGTTTTTATGATGCAACAATTCTAAATGTAAAACAAATAGAACTTTTTTAAAAAGTACAAAGGAAAACATTGGAAAAAAATGACATCAAGAATATTCAAAATAGTTTTGTTTACTTCTACCAAGGCAAAAGTAATTGGTAACATAGTAATTGATTTTGAGTATGATTACTTGAGTTTCCCCATTAAAACCATTTGAAGTGGTTAGAAATAATGGATCACCCAAAAAAAAAAAAGATTCCCAAAAAATCTTTTAAATAGTAATTGATTTATCTAAAAATAGTAGTTCAAGTAAGTGGTAATGAGATTTTTGTTGATTCCTTCCTAAGTTAAAATTTTCTTGTCTTGGAAAACATGTTTAGATTATAATAACATGTACACTCAAAAGAAAACTAGAATTCAATGTGCAAGCCACAAGATTCAAATGAAATGTGTCACTAGTAGAAAACCCCCTTTTTAAACCAAAAGTTTTCAACTACATGACATTTGCAACTATGTTTCAACTAGATTTTAAAAATTTTTAAATACAATTATGGCAACTACCAATTAAGTTGACTTGTTACTATATTGGTATATAGTTGAAAGCATTTTTCAATTAGGTTGTCATTTGCCGAATATTCATGGCATCAACAATGTCTCCAAGTTGAACTTCCAACTTTGTTGGTAAACAATGTGAAACATGTTTCAACTAAAGGGTCATTTTGAAATATTCTTGGCATTTGAGGTTCTTTAGTTGGCACATAGTCAAGACATTGACTAGTGTTCAACTATTTTGGATGATAAAATGTACTAGAAGATGGATGAAATATAATCTTGTTTGCAACTATATATTTCAATTAAGTTAAACAACTATTAAGCAACTTTAATTTTATACATATAATATTGTAATATTTATTTAAAATTATGATAACATTAAATTACATGTAAATTTTATTTATATAAATGAATGGTTTTTTTATACATATAAATATTAACCTCTAATTTCAAAATAAAGTTTTAAAATTTTTTAAATATATGTTAGTACTAATTAATGTTTATGTTCAATACACATGTAATTTATTATTTCTATGTAGATCATTATAACATATCAAGTAATGATACATAATTAAAAATATTGTGCAACTATAATGTTTATTTATTTTTATACACAAGATATCTTAATATTTGTTTTAACTTATGATAAAAACTCATTAAACATCAATGTACCCTATGTCATTGGCCCAAGTTTGAATGCATTCAATTGAATTTTCCTTCCAAACCCTTTTTGGCAATTTGTTTGATTTTCCAACAACAATACATACCCACCAAAAATTCAATAATATTGTTCACATTTTAGGTGTCAAAATTACAAAATCAACTTTATTAAATCAAACTTGGTGAAGGCTTTCCAATGATACCAAGAACACTCCCAAATTCCAATATAGTTTTCAATCTTGGTTTTTCAAAAAATTCAATGAAAAAATGGTTCAATAATCAATAGATTCCACACTATAGCTCCAAACTTTCTAAACCAAGTCATTGCACCCCTATTCATTGAGAACTTTTTGATGTTAAATTCCATAGCCTAACCTAAGATACTATGGTTTGGGAAATATAATTATGACAAAACAAAACACACTACCTTCCTTCATGGATAGATAAGGTAACATGTGTTGTTGGCCCCAAGTGTGAACACATTCAACTCATTTTCCTTTCTAAACCCAATTTGTTGTAATTTTTTTGAATTTTCAACAACAAAATTCATTCATAATTCAATATCTTCCATACCTTAAGTATGAAATTATGAAATGAAATTCATTAAATCTAACTCAATGACTACTTTCCAACAACACCAAGTACACCTTTGGATTTGAGTAAAATTTCTATTTATGATTTTATTAATGTTTATTTTTAAATGGTTCAATAATCAATAACCTTTGCATTCTAGCTCCAAAAAATTCCCCCCGTTAGTGCACCCCTATGCATTGTTAGGTTTTCAAATATATCAATAGCATTATATGAAGCAATTTGGTTTGGGAACTTTCAACATGATATAATAAAACAAAACAAACTATCTATCTTCATTAATAGATTAAATTACATGTAAATTTTCTTTGTATAAAATGAATGGTTATGTAGGGTGCAAATATTTTTTTGCGCACACAAATAATAAAATTTTATTAAGAGTTCCAACAAGTTAGATAAAAATATGAATAGAAATAGTTAAATAACTAGCCTAATCTAACTACTAGTTACAATATTATTAATAATGTTGTTGTGGTAATTTTGATCAATTATTAATTATCATGACATTATAATAATTACTATAATTAAAATATCATCTAAATTGTATTATTGAATATTTATATTTGAGTTAATTATTTGTTTTATGAAATGTTAATAAAAAATCATAATGAATTTGGAATTTAAAAATATAATGAGTGATAATTATCTATTTAATAGATAAATACATTTAATTGCTGAGTTTTAAAAAAATTAACTACTCACCATATTATTTAATAAATGATGATAATATGTTTAATTGTTTAACTTTACGACTATACAATTCAAAAATAGTTGATGAATAATTTACTATAAGTACTTATAGTAAGTAGCTAGACCTAGGCTAGGTAGATTATTAAACTAGCTTGTACAACTAGATTATAACTATTTGAATTGCAATTAGGTTACAACTAAGTTGCAACTAGTGTAAACACCAAATGGTACTCTATCATCGAACACTTTCAGGTTTTCCCTCATTTCAAAACCAAATTGAATGTTTTTTATGTCATTGGAAACGTAAAAAAAAGAGCTACAAATATTCTTTGAACCTCAAAAGCAAAGGAACAAAGTAGAAAATGTAGGAAAAAAAGGAGTGATATTTTGTCTCAAATTTTGTCTTAGACCCCCCCTTATTTCAAGCAACTATATCTTGTTCATTTCTCATTCATTTTGAACGATTTCAAAGGCTAAAAATGTGATATCTCAAAATTTATAAAACTTGTTTAAAGTGAAAAGTCAAAAAATAATAGTTGAAGAACTTAAGCTTCAAAATCATATTGAACACTTATGAAAAAATCTTAAGCACAACCCCCTTCACTTTGAAAGGGCATATCTCATTCATTTTCCATTATATTGTAGCGTTTTTTACAAATTTGGATATGTCAAGTGGAGGATTACAAAATTGCTTGAAGTTTCAAAAGGAATAGACCATGGACAAGAGAGTTATAATGATCCAATATCATTAAGTGTTTAGTGATAGGTGTGTCTACCTTAGGTTAAAACTAAAATCTTTATCACATATTGTTTGGTTTCCATTCCATGAATCCAAACTATATAAAGGAATGCATTAAGATTGTTGGAGAACACAATAAACATGAAAATGTAATAGCCATTTGGGATGAACCAATCAAAAAGGTTCAACCCTAAAAGCTAAACCAAATGAAATAGGATTTCATTTATTAATTGTCATGTTGTTTAGGTCTAGGCCTAACATAGGTGCCTAGATATAGCCTTAACTTAAGCCTAAATTAAATGGCCTATCTTTAAATTTTAGAGTTAACCTATGTTTAAACACCATATGGCCTAACCTATTGATGTGGATGTGCCATGTGTCATTTAACTATTCGTTGACCCCACATTTTATGAATGTGCCACATGTCAACATTGTGAATGTGTCATGTGTCACGAAACCACTAGCCAAATACTTGATTTACATAATTGCAACATAGTTGAAATGTTCAACTTACATGGTTGTGACCTAGTTGAAATTATAATTATATTTTTGGTTGATATCATGATTAGTTAGCAAATGAAATTCATCCATTAGTCGAATGCAGTTGACAACATCCTTCGACTATATTGGTAGAATAATTTTCAACTAAATTGGCAAGTAGTGACACGTAGTGGCTTTTGCTATGGTGTTGACATGTGGCATACACTTTTGACTATAATTTTACTCTCAACTTGTACTTTTCAACATACTTGGTTAGATGTTGCAAAAATAAATTCCCATTTGCAAAAAATAAATTCCAATTATATGTGTAGTTTTTGACTTGGTATGTAGTTGCAAAAGGGGGGGTTTTCTCTAGTGTGTGTTTAAGTTACAAATCCAAAAATCTGAAAAGATGTAGAACTATTTGCTTTGTCCTACCATCCTCCTTTATACACATGTTAATTTAAATTCAAAGTTTGAGCTAGGTTATTAAACAATAACTAATAAATAGATATAAACCATCAAAAAATTTAAAAAATAATTGCATGTTCAACAACCACATGTTTTGTTGATTACATGTTTTGCCAACTACTTGTTGACATGTCAAGTGCTACCACTAGTTCACGGACAAAATCTAGGTAACATTATCCCCCTTAGTGAAAATACATTTTGTCGTCAAAATGCTAGCTCCAAATTTATATGTCAACTTCAACCTCAACATGTTCATTTGTGGTTCCTTAAATTGGTTAAATAATAACCCCCTCCACATGTTTATTAATGCCTATTGGTTGGGCTATTTTCTGTTGTAGACACTTATTTAATAGGTGTGTTGACCAAAGTTGTTGTTGGTGTGGCAAAACTTTTGATGTGTTTAGTGTGTTAGAAATCAAAATAACCTTTAATCCTACACCTATCCAAAGTGTGTTAATGGTGTAGTAACAAATGGTAATTCCATTAACTCAATCCTATTGCTAACCACTAATATTGGAGTGGCAACAAGTTGAACAATAGTTAAAGCAAGTACGAGAAAAAATATAAATGCTAGACTACCTCCTCCTCACATAAAACTAGTTGGTTTAGTTGTTATAATAGGTTGTTCACCTTAGCTTTCCACTATGAGAAAGTCCATCCATAGAGACCACATTACCCTACAACTAGAGATAGAAAACCACTACACTAGAATTACCTTACACAACTACATATTAGACAATGTAATTCCTTTACAATTAAACCTTAGAAATACAATAATTTAATAAATAACATTCCTTGTTAGAAAAATAGCAAGTTGGTATTTAGTTGTATGTGGGTGTTGTGTGCAATAATTTATAGTTGAACCATACATACGGATTTAGTCAACTATATTTGACTTTGTGCCAAGTTGCATTAGAGTTGCATCATGCAACTAAGTTAGTACTATTAAAAATGTTTTACACAATGAGCAATTAGTTTACATCACTACTAGAATTCTAGGTTTCTTCAAACTGTGCACATTGACTGAAAGGTTGTTTTTGATTAAATTACATGTAATGTTTTGATTGGAGGTTGAAGTACTAAATGACATGGGTATGTTTTGAGTAATCAATTTGATTATGATGATTAAAATTCCAAAGTTTAATTGGTGCCAATGATTTTTGAAATTGGGTTGCTACCTCATTATATAAGGACTATTTTGCAAAGGACTACCTAAATGGTATGCAAATATTTTTTTTGAAATTAAATTTTTTTGGTATAATGAAATAATACTAAATAAATTTTAAAATTTTAATTCAATTAAAAATATATAATTTCATTTCATAAAGAATTTATTGTATATTTGAACTTTAAAAGTCCTTTGTAACATGTAAATGTGAATTTGTGTGCATGGTGTATTAAACAAAGTTGTAGTTTGTAATAAAAAAATGTGAATGATAAAATATTTGACATGGTTTCATATGATTTGGTCATCAATTAGAACTACCACAAAAAGATGCACAATTTTGAAAAACATATTATGATATAAACACATTTCCAAATAACTTTTTAAACATTCAGAAAAATCCCTAGTGTAAAGAAGGTGACATTGCAAACAATCCCATTTGAAAATCCATCATAGGATGGATGCAAGAATTAATCAAGTGGAGGTAGGTTCTCTTTGAAGCATACAAGAAAGAATTCAATGTTTAACATTTGACATATTTCATCCATTTGGAGTCTTTAAAATTTCATCTGGATTGTCCACCCCAATTGATTGGACGTTCAAACATGCACAAAACTTGGTGGCACTTTCATTGTGTCATGTGTCCTTGAGAACTACACTTGCCAGTTTTGAACATGTGATCAAAGATGTGTTACAAATCATCAAATCAATGCTTTGTTGTTTTGTTCCCAAAGTGAATGTGCATCATATTGAACGTGTCTACATTGTTAGAAGAATGAACATGTGTAGTATTTGGTTCATTAAACTTGTTTCGCCTATGTTAATAGAGCCATAACTTGCCAATCTAGTTAACTTTTGCACTTGACATCCATAACATACAATAGTTTTTGAAGTATCAGTCTTGATGGTTTCCGTTGAAGGATACACATTCTAAGCTCTTTCTTCATTTTTCAATGATGGAAGAACTTGAGATCTCTTGTGTAATGAACACATCGAAAGAGTTTGAATGACCTATCATGTTTTGTTGTATTTGTTGCAAGATTTGGGGTGGTCATAGTGCTTGTGGTTGTCAAGTTCAAATTTTGGTCCTTCCATGGCATAATGGTTTCCATCGAAGGGTATGCATATATTTTAAGCACTTTCTTCACTTGTAAACAATGGAAGAACTTTTGATCTTTTGTGTGGTGAATGTATTGAAGGAGTTTGAATGACCTATCAAATAAAGTTGTATTTGCTAAAAGAGTCATGAAGTTGGGTGGTATGTAGTGTATGTGGTTGTCACTTTCAAATCTCGGTCCTTTCATCGCATGACACATTTGATCAAAAAACAAACAAGCTTTGTGTGTTTTGGTTTCATGGTTGAAATTTTGCTCCTTGGATTCAAATCCTTCATGTTTTGGGTGTGGGTTTTACAGATCTAGGATCTAACAAACACTTGATGAATTGGTAAAGTTTGTAACTTATGCAATAAGTTCAACAATAGTTGATTGTTGTCAGAATGACTAAGTAGGTTTGGACGGGCATGTCAAGAAATTTTGCATTTCATTTATGGGTTAGAATTTTGTTATACTCATTGCATCAATTTTATTTTAGATCTACAAAAATGTTCAAGTAGATCTGAAATAACTTGCCATAACCTAATTAGTTGCTTGGTTGATCATAAAAATCTCCATAGATGGATAGTCCAAAAGTTCAGGCCACCTATGGTTGATCATGGAGATCTCAAAGATGAAAGAATGAAAAGGTAGTGCAACAGTTTAACATTTGTAGCTTAGATTTATAGTTTGTATCATGCATTTCTAGATTATAAAATACTTTAACAGTCAAGATACATTTGAAAAACACATGTTTTTTCCCCCACCTTCATCATGTGTTCCATTGCATTAGGATTAAGGCATAAGAGGCTCAAATTTTCTATTTAATGGTGATGGTTTCCTATTGTTAATATGTGCTCGAATAACTTGCATCATCCGCATGTTGCAAGTGGTCTATTTTGCAAAAGTTGTAAGATTGCAATCTTGGAGGTTTTGATATTACTACATTATATATCCACAATTATGTGGGTTTAGTTAATTAAACTATGCTTTTCATGCTTCATTTTAATTGGAAATTGTGTTTTTCATTACCCCAAGTTGTGTGCTTTTGGTTACAAGTGGTGGTTTGGTTTTGGATGGGACTGCATCAAATCATCAATAAATTTAAATGGGACAATACTTAGGAATAATGCTTGATGACTTAATTTCGAATCTTGTTTACCCAAAAATATTGGTTATTTTTCCGTGGGAGGATCAAATTCCATTATTCCAAAGCTTAAGACTTTGTAACAAAGCTTGGAAGAGGCTAATAGATAGTAGTTCACAGTGGCTACACACCAAATTTTGTCTTCTTGTTTTGCATTTTGAGCAACAAGTTGCTTTGGAGGCAAAAAGAAGATTACAATGGAAGAATCGTGAATTTGGAAGCTATTATATGTACAAAGGTGAAAACTATTACATCTCTTCTGATGATTGTAATGGGGCATCAAATGGCTTGTAGTAGGACATTGTTGTGGCCTTCTTCATTAAGGGTTAGGGTGATTGTGGTGCATTTGATTTGCTAAACAAACCTCACCACCACAAGGTTTTGCAATTTGAATTCACCTATTCACATTACTTTCACTTGTTCCTCCAAGTGTATTTGAACTTTAATTACCTTGTATACATTGATGTAAATATTTAAAGTAAGTGGGTGCAATTTTTTTAAAGTGTACCAAAATCTTGTCACAATGTCATCATTTTCTATTTTTTTTACCTAGGTTTTTTTTACCATGTAAAAAAAAATTTATGGATGATTATGATGGAATCTAGAATTGTAATAGTTTAAAATATAATCTTTTTGAAATTTTTGACAACTTTTGATTCATAATTTTTTTGGGGGATCAAAATATAAGGTAAAAAAGGACTACTGTAAGGATTAAGCCCTTTTCGTCTTGTGTGGTACAACTTAAAGAATTTTGACCCAAGTTGATTGTACATTATCTATAGGCTCATAATATCATGTGCACATTTATAAACAATGTAATCATCTATTTAATTAATTTCGGACTTTTGAAAGTTCATACTTAACAAATGACCATTTGGAGATTCAAAATTTGGAAAGAAACTTTGATTTGGGGACCACCATATGCTGCAACATTAATAATGTTTTGCTTCATTAAGTGATCCAAAAAATAGATATTTCCAATGTTTTGTTCAAAAAACTTGATTGTAACCACCAAATTTGAAAAGTCGATAATTAACAATTTAGTCCAAAATTAATTAAATACATGTTTATAGTACCTAGTATCATGCATATGAAGGTAACCTTATGTACATTCTATATGTTCTAGATTCATGGTTCTATCATTGTTGTTCTTGGAACCATATTCATAGGTCTTTCCAATCCCATATGTGCATATACATAGACATTTTATCTAACATTTGTACTTAATACCTAATTGGATGACAACTTTGAGTCATCTAAAGCGTCATGTTCTTATTGTTGCCTTATCTTTTCTTTTGTATTTGTGTAGGTACTTCTTGAAACAAAACTTGAAGTACACTACCCTACCAGGTATTTAATTCAATAGTTTAAAGTCCATCAAATTAGCATTGCTTAAAACCCTCCTATCAATTGAGCTTGTTGAACTAGCTAGTTGATTACAAGAGTGGTGTGAATTTTTTTTTAAATGATAATGTTCATTGTAATTTGCATATAATCATGGTTTTCATGTCAGATGTGACTTGTGGCAATTTGGAATTGTGGGCTACATGGGGTTCCTTCTTGTCAAGTTGTGATAAATATGGAGCTACTTCTTCCAAATTGATATTGTGGATGTTTGTTCAACTTGCTAGTATCAATGTGTTCAAATAACCTTCATCATCTATGGGTTGGAGTTGGTTTGTTTCACACTAGCTTGTAAGATTTCAAATTTGGAGGTATTATTGGTTCTATCTATAGCTACTTGGTTTCAATTAATTCAAATGTGTTTTTCATGTTAGTTTGAGTAGGAATAACTGTGTTTTCCATTGATTTGAGGTTGGGGTGCTTTTGCTTGTAGGTAGTGGTTTATGATTTGTTGGGACTATAGCAAGTCATTAGGTTCCTTGAGTTTTCCACCTAGAAATCAACTCTAGTAGTTAGCAAACTTTGCAGCAATTTGAATGCATTGCCTTCCATGCTGCCACACTAGAAATTGTGACAAGTTTTCATGAGTAGGTATTGTCCAATCTATATTTGGAATGTCCAATTTTTGTACCTATGATTGGAAATGATCATATCAAATTATATAGAGGTTATATTCTTGAAAGATCCTACCTAAGGAAGTCTTTAATCAATTGATCAAACTCCTTGGCAAGAAATTTGTTTTTTTTCATCATTATGAACCGTTTTTCTACTGACATTCAAATTTTTTCTCAACACTCAAGGTCTTTGTCTTAGGACTTAGAGTCATTTAAACCACTTGAGTTTTTGACCTTACACACAAAGTGATGAAGTCACCAATTAGACTTTTTTTCAATCACAAATAGTCCTTGACCATTTAGTCATAATGATGAACTAACCACTTAAAGTCCTATTTCAATCACTAATATTTATTCATTACTAGAAATTTTGTCTTTTGCAACTTGTTTTATGCAACTAAAAAATCTCACATGCAACTATTTTGGAGTTGCATGCGACATGTGTACTTGCATGCGACATTTTTTAGTTGCATAAGACAAGTTGCAAAAGACAAAATTTCTAATAGTGATTTCACACCATTTCTGTCCTTGATTTTGCACACAAGGTGTGGAAGTCATCACTTAGAGTCCTTGGTTTTGCACAAAATGATGAACTTGCCACTTTTTATGGCTTTTAATCAATTTGCATGAATGAAATCCTCACCACTTGAGTCCTTCACATTGTACTTATAATTTGATGCCTTAAGCACTTAAAGTCCTCTTGAATCAATTAAAGTTAGTTCCTCACCATTTGAGTCTTGTATTCATACATGAAAAGTTAGGAAGTTGGCACTCATGAGTCTTATAATCAATTAAAGTCCTTGGTTTTTGATACCTACACACTTTTTATTTTAACCCAAATCCTTTGAAATGACTTGTTTTCAATTAAAGAGTATTGTCTATTTAGGACTTATCAATTTTTTTCCATAAAAAAATAGCTATGTGTTTCCTAAGAATAATTATTGTCCCTAGCTAAATATTTTCACTGATTATGAACTTCACTAAAGTTTTGGTTAAACATTAAAGCTTAATAGTTTGCAACCACTTCAAATGCAATGATTGCATACATATACGTTGGATGTTTTGTAGCTTAAGTTGGAATGGCAAGCAAAAGGACTAGTTAGGCATGGCTTGGAAGAAGGGTCACATTAAAGGCAAAGCCTTTTAACAGGGGGTTGCTATAAAGGTTTTGTTGGAATCCCAACCAAGTGTTGAAGATGAGGAGGAACGCATGAAGGAAAGAAAAAAAAATTACAAGCGGGAGTCTCGAGCATGATTAGCCACAATAAATGGAAATGTGAAAAGCTTGTTGCTTCCAAGGTCAAGATCAACACAATCGAACAACAAGCAGTGCTAATTATCACTTCATACACATTGACAAGGGGGAGACATGTTTGGTTTCAATAATAGCTCAACATTCTACTTTGCAACAAGTTAGTTCATTACAAGGTTATAATGTGGAATTTCAACAAAAGGTGGTTGAGAAGACGTTTGTTCATGATGTGATGAAACCATTATTGTCAACATACTTGTCCAACATACTAGTTACAAAACACAATCATCTCATTGTTGAGAGTATCAAGGATGGTGTCTCTGCACACTTGGCAAGGGGATGTACATTGAAACATACTTTTGTTAAAGAGTTTTTAGGCACTTTGGCAGTGTCTATTGAGACAAGTGCAGAAAGGTTGCATAACACCCTAGGTTGTCTAAAAGGTTGTACATCCTAAACTATAAACAACATCTTTTTATTGATGATGGTGGGTTGAATTTTAGGTTTGGAATAACCATAAGACAATGTTCAGATGCATTTTCACCATATGTAAAATATATTGTTTTGGATTGGTGGACCACATAAATTACCATCTCTCCTAACCGAAAGAAGGTTTGCAAAAAATGATCGGGGGGTGAAACAAATAGTGGAACATCCCACCCACTTCCTGCAAGTGTCCCAAATAAATAATTCATTATTGCTTACTTAGATGTTATAAATTTAACATGTGCATTTGCAAATGTATATATAGTACTTGATAGTTTGTGCTTGTTTCCAATTTATTCCTCAAGACTTAATAGTGTAATTAATAGTTTGTAATTTAGGGTTTACATGCTCACATGTAATTAAGTTTTTAAATCTACCGCATTGCAGCTAGAGTTCTTCACTGCATTCAAGGATAAACATCCCAATATGGAGATTGAACTCATAGCTTTTTCAAACTTGAAACCATGGTTTGTGTAATGCATGAAACAATGGAGCACATGCTGCTGCCACTACCACATTGAACTTGTAGAGCTACACATTGGCCTAAACAACATGCATTCAAAAAATGCAAGTGTTCATGCCAATTGTCCTTATAGGTGCAAAGGTATTTGCAACCCAATGGGTAGTCATGATGTGGGGGAATATTCTACCCATCAAACCTCTTTTCCATGATGGTTTGACTTATGGAATTCTCTTTTATGTGAGAAACCAAATGGAGATTATTTGCATAAAAGAACATGTTTAATGGGCAATTACATCTCATGTGGAATTCAAACTTTGAAGGTGTGCCCTAGTGAAGACATATCAAGTCACATGACTATCTAGTGGCGACAATATGCTAAAGGGTGGTTGGATAAAAGGATAGTGGAGAAGATTGGAAAGTCACCCAATTACAATATATGGATACAACAACATTGGACTTGTTGGACTACCTCTGTCCGACTAAAGGACTTTGTGATTCACAATTTCATTGCTAAATGGCATGACAAGGTACCTCAAAACATATCCATGTTGATAGTTTTAAATGTAGTATTTTATAATCCTTTCCTATAATATATTGAAAGTCCTTTCTTTCATGTCCTATAATATACTTCCTTTGTAGTCCTTTATTGGAATGTTAATAGTCCTTTGTAGTCCTATATTGGAATGTTAGTAGTCCTTTGTAGTCCTTTCTTAGAATGTTAACAGTCCTTTATAGTCCTTTCTTGGAATCATTAGTAGAAAACCCCCCCCTTTTGCAATTATGTTTTCAACTATTGTTCAACTATAAACTAAGTCAAAAATTACACATATAGTTGTAATTTATATTTTGCAACTGGGAAATATTTTTTGCAACTACTAACCAATATTGTCAAAAAGTACAAGTCGAAAGTGAAATTACAGTCGAAAGTGTATGCCATGTGTCTACACCACAACAATAGCCACTATGTGCCATTACTTACCAATTTAGTTGAAAATTGTTCTACCAATATAGTCAAGGGATGTTGTCAGCAGCATGACATCAGCCAAAAATATAATTAAAATTTCAACTAGGTTGCAATTATGTAAGTTGAACATTTTGACTATGTTATAACTACGTAAATTGAACATTTGGCTAGTGGTTTGGTGACATGTGGCACACTAACAATGTGAACATGTGGCATATTCATAAAATGTGGGGTCAACACACAGTTAAATGACACGTGGCATGCTCACAAATTTTGGATCAACAAATAGTCAAATGACACGTGGCACATCCACATCAAAAGTTTAGGCCACATGGTGCCTAAAAATAGGTTAGCTCTGAACCTAAGCATGTAGGTTAAACCTAAACATAGGCCATTTAATCTAGGCTTAACTTAGGGTTAGATCTAGGCGCCTATGTTACGTGTCGCAACCCCACTTTGGCCAAGTGTGGGGGTGAAGCCCAACACTTGGAAAAGTTGGAGGTTTGGAGTCCTCCGGGACTCCCGAATGTTCAGAGCTCAACATCAAGGCCCAAAACACCTCTCATTGGGGTGTTCTTGGTGTCATTAGAAAGGTCTTGAAACGTAGATATCGAAAATGGCCTCGCATTGGCAATTCGGACATCTGAGCTCAAGTTATGGGCAAAAGAAGGGCCGGAAGTCAAACTAACAATTTGACTCCCGACCACAAAAAGTCTGGAATCGACCTCTTCCCGACGTCTCCTTGGAAAGTGCAACATGGCGTTGGAAAGCTCTCGACGAGAGCTACAACATTGATTCAGGACTCGTCCCGATCCGAGTTTGGGGCGAGGAGCTATGGCTGTTCAAAGTTTCGGGAGTTCAGCCGGGACACTTTCGGGATTCCATTTCAGGAGTCCCAACAAAATGTGCCATTCGGATGTAGCCTCCGCGACCAGCCGCAGAAAATACTATATGGGGGAAGGTGATGGCTTCCCCCAAGTCCGGGCCGTGGTGAGTCTTGTGTGTCCAAGTGCCCATTGCAAGTCCCAACACCCAAGGGTGTCTCGAATGCTAAACTAACCCGATTTGGTTGGTTTTTGGATGTAGATTCACACAAGCTAAGCTAGTCCCTCTTCCTAGTCTAATCCCTAGGCTCCCAACTCGACCCTCTACCCCTTTTTAGAGTTAGAAGCCGGGAGCGTGCTACCAAGTCTCAACTTTCCGCAACTTGACTTTGTGAAACCCTCAAGTGGGTTTCACCCCGTGATTTGGGAGCACGTCATTACACCTAGACCTAAACCACATGGCAATTAATAAATGAAGTCCTATTTCATTGGTTTAGCCTTTAAAATTGAAGTTTTTTTATTGGTTCATCCCAAATGGCTATTATATTTTCATGTTTATTGTGTTTTCCAATAATCCTAGTGCATTCCTTTATATAGTTTGGATTCATGGAATGGAAACCAAACAATATGGGATAAAAGCTTTAGTTATAACCTAGGAAAAACACACCTATCACCAAACACTTGACAATATTGAATCATTATAACTCTCTTGTCCATGGTTTGTTCCTTTGAAACTTAAAACAATTTTGTAATCTTCCACCTAGCGTATCCAAATCTGTAAAAAAATTACAATCTAATGGAAAATGAACAAGATATGGCCTTTTAAAGTGAAGGGGTTGTGCTTTGGATTTTTTCATAAGTGTTCAATATGATTTTGAAGCTTTAGCTTTTCAACTATTATTTTTTGGACTTCTCACTTTAAACAAGTTTCATAAATTTTGAGATAGTGCATTTGTAGCCTTTGAAATCGTTCAAAATGAATCAGAAATGAGCAAAATATAGTTGCTAGAAGTAAAGGGAGTCTAGAGACAAAATTTGAGACAAAATATTATTCTTTCTCTTCCTGCATTCTTTACTTTGTTCCTTTGCTTTTGAGGTTCAAAGAACATTTGTAGCAATCTATTTTGCATTTCCAATGACATAAAAAGATGTTAATTTGGTGTGGAAATGAGGGAAAACTTGAAAATGTTCGGTGATAGAGTACCATTTGTTGTCTACCCTAGTTGTAACCTAGTTACAACTTAATTGCAACTCAAATAGTTGTAATTTAGTTGTACAAGCTAGTCTAAGCTTAGTTAGGCTTGGACCTAAAATAATAATCTACTTAGCCTTGGTCTAGTTACTTACCTTAATTACTTATAATAATTATTCATCAACTATTTTGAACTATATAGTTGTATAATTACACAATTAAACATATTATCATCATTTAATTAAATAATATGGTGATTAGTTATTATTTTGAAAAATCAATTATTAAATGTATTTATTTATTAAATGATTAATTATCACTGAATTTTTCTTAAATTTGAGATTCATTATAAATTTTTATTAACATTTCATATAACAAAAAATTAAATCAAATATAAATATTAAATAATAAATTTTATATTATATTTTAATTACAATAATCATTATAATGTTGTGATAACTAATAATTGAATACAATTACAACAATAACATTAATAATAATATTATAGCTAGTAATTAAATTAGGTTAGTTATTTAACTATTTTTATTCATATTTTAATCTGACTTGTTGGAACTATTAAATGACCTAGTATAATAAATATTAAATTTTTTTTAATAGTATAGTAGTGTTAAATAAAAATAATTTCTGAAATTATACTTAACTAAATATCTTTACTTGATATGTTGTAAATTAAAATTTAATTTACATAAAAATTATAAATTATGCATGTATTGAACATACACATTATTAAATTGACTTATATTTCAAAATTTCTTTAAATTTTATTTTCAAATTAAAGTGGAATATTTATATGCACAAAAAAATTCATCATACATATAATCATTCATGGATACATAAAACATTTACATGTACCTTAATAATTATTGAATCTTTATTGCAATTTTTAAAATATTTTAAAACATCATAAATATAAAAATGAATAAACATTAAAGTTCCAAAAAAATATGAATTATGTATCATTACTTGATTTGTAGTAAACTAACATTTGATTTACAAAGAAACAATAAATTACATATATTGAACTTACAAAGTCATATTTCAAAATTTCCTTAAATTTTATTTTGAAATTAAATCTTAATATTTATATGCACAAAAAAAAATTGCATCATACATAAGCATTCATTTCCACAAATAGAATTTACATGTAGTTTAATGTTTAATGAGTTTTTATTGTAATTTAAACAAAATATTGAAAATCATGTCTATAAAGATTAATAAAGATTAAAGTTCCACAAAAAATATTAATTATTGATATGTTGTAAACTAAAATCCAATTTACATATAAATAATAATTAGGTGTATTGAACATGCACATTATTACAAATTTATATTTCAGAATTTCCTTAAATTTCCTTCAATCAAATTTTATTATTTGTGTGCACAAAAAATATTTGGATCATACATAACCATTCATTTTATACAAAGATAATTTACACATAATTTAATCTATTAATGAAGGTAGATAATTTGTTTTGTTTTATTCCATCATGTTGAAATTTCCTAAACCAAATTACTTCATATAATGTTATTGATATCTTTGAAAACCTAACAATGAATACGGGTGCACTAAGTTGGGTTGAAATGTTTTGGGGCTACAATGCAAAGGTTATTGATTATTGAACCATTTTCTTAATAAACATTTAAAAAATCATAAATAGAAATTTTACTCAAATCCAAAGGTGTACTTGATGTTGTTGGAAAGTAGTCATTGAGTTAGATTTAATAAATTTTATTTCATAATTTCATACTTAAAGTATGGAAGATATTGAATTTTGAATGAATTTTGTTATTGAAAAATTCAAACAAATTACAACAAATTGGGTTTAAAAGGGAAAATGAATTGAGTGTGTTCACATTTGGGGCTAACAACACATGTTACTTTATTTATCCATGAAGGAAGGTAGTTTATTTGTTGTCATAATGATATCTCCTAAATCATGGTGTTTTAGGTTATGCTATGGAAGTTGTCATCAAAAAGTTCTCAATGAATAGGGGTGCAACGACTTGGTTTAAAATGTTTGGAGCTACAGTGTGGAATCTATTGATTATTGAACCATTTTTTCATTGAATTTTTTGAAAAACCAAGATTGAAAACTATATTGGAACTTGGGGGCATTCTTGGTATTATTGGAAAGCCCTCACCAAGTTCAATTTAATAAAGTTGATTTCGTAATTTTGGGACCTAAAATGTGAACAATATTATTGAATTTTTGGTGGGTACGTATTGTTGTTGGAAATTCAAACAAATTGCAAAAAGGGGTTTGGAAGGAAAATTCAATTGAATGCGTTCAAACTTGGGCCAGTGACATAGGGTACATTAGTCTTTAATGAGTTTTTATCATAATTTTAAACAAATACTAAGATATCATGTGTATAAAAATGAATAAACATTATAGTTGCACAATATTATTCATTATGTATCATTATTTGATATGTTGTAATGATTTACATAGAAATAATAAATTACATGTGTATTGAACATAAACATTAGTACTAACATCTTTTTTTTAAAATTTAAAACTTTATTTTGAAATTAAAGTTTAATATTTATATGCACTAAAAACACGATTCATTTATACAAATAAAATTTACATGTAATTTAATGTTATCATAATTTTAAATAAATATTACAATATTATATGTATAAAATTAAAGTTGCCTATTAGTTGTTTAATCTAGTTGAAAAAGATAATTACAAACAAGACTGTATTTCATCCATCCTTTAGTACATTTTATCATCCATTCATTTTATCATCCAAAATAGTTGAACACTAGTCAATGTCTTGATTGTGTGCCAACTAAATAACCTTAGATGCCAAGAATATTTCCAAATGACCCCTTAGTTAAACCATGTTTCACATTGTTTATCAACATAGTTGGAAGTTCAACTTGGAGACATTGTTGATGCCGGGAATATTTGGCAAATGACCACATAGTTGAAAAATGCTTTTAACTATATACCAATATAGTAAACAAATCAACTTAATTGGTAATTACCATACTTCTATTTTAAAATTAAAAAATCCAGTTGAAACATAGTTGCAAATGTCATGTAGTTGAAAACTTTTGGTTAAAAAAGGGGCGTTTTCTATTAGTGAATATATAGAGTCCTTGGGGTCCTTTTTGGAATGTGAAAAATCATTTTAGTCCTTTCCTGCAATACAAGCAACATTTGTAGTCTTTTCCAAGAACATTGAAAGTCCTTTGAATCCTTTCCTATAATATAGAGAGCCTTTTTTAGTCTTTCCCCAAAATATTGAAAGTCCTTTGAGTTCTTTCCTAGAATAGAAAGTCCTTGTAGTCCTTCCTTGGAAGATTGAAATTTCTTTGCATTTTTATTTTGGAAAGCCTTTTGTGCATTAGAATGCCATGCTCATTGTTTTTCTTTTTTTGTCTTAATAAGAGTTGAAAGGTTTTTTGAAAAATGTGCATGAGGATATAATCCTTTCTTGCATTGACTTCTCAGAGAACTATTCTTTCAAGATGCAAAATGAGGTGTAGGATATGCACTAGTACAATTTCCAAATTAGCATCTTGGTCCATATCACCTACAGGAGAAATCTAGACTTTGATAACACAAATCTTAAAAGTCCACAAATCTTGAAAGATGTTCATTATTACATCTCTGACAACGAGACCCATGATAGTTTGTTTGTCCAGCATGTTTTGACCTTGCACTGGAAGTACTTGGATGGCAACGGATTATTAAGGGGATAGGATGAGTACGTGATTTTGGATGAACAAAGCAGTTAAGATAAGGACTAATCACAGAACCTTGTTAGTTTCAATTTTGAATTATTATTGTTTTGATCATGATGATATGACTTGGGATAGTTCAAAAGGTTAGAATTTTGGAGAACAAGGAAAAAAGATGAGACACGAAGTTTTAGAAAAGAGGAGTTGTAGGGTCTTGTTGTAGAAAACCACATACTTTGTTTTGATATAGCATAGATTTTAAGTGTTGTTTTGGATTTTTTTTTTAACAAAACATGGGATTACAGTAATAGAAGGAAGCATAGACTTTTATAGTGAATTCTATGTTCATCTTTTGTGAATTTTTTGTAGTATTAGATTATGATGAAATTGAATTGTAATTTTGTTTATGGAGTTTTTTACAATGTATTATGAAGTACAAATTTTTGTTATATGCAATAACCATGAATCCAATGTTGAAATGAATGGTAGTGTTAAGTTTTTTGAGATATGAATAACAAATATATGCATGTGAAATGAAAATTTGTTATAGTAATGTGAAATATTCTACAAGAATTTAAATTTCATTTGTACCATTTGGTGACCATCTTATGGGGAATTTTTTTTTCAATTCTTTCTTTGAATAATGGGAAGGTTTTCTACAAATTTTGTTGTATATTGTAGATGAGTAGTGTTGTTTTTTTTTCAATTCAAAATTTTAAGGGGTATGTTAGAAAGTATTAGAGGTCTACGCAGTTGATGTCGTAAGGACTGCAAAGCAATTTACAAACTCTAAAGATGAAGAATTGTGAAACAAGATGAATTGGATCGTGACTTGGAGTTTATAATGACAACTAGACTTGGAGGCAAAGCAACAAGTTATTGAAAGTGAAACAGAAGAAAATCTTGAAAATGGGGAGGAGTATGTAGGGCTTACAAAAACCCCATATCAGAATATGATGTTGGACAGATGAGTTTTGAAAATAGAAGAAAGGCTTGTGGGGCACAAGTCATTTCTACCACAAGAAGTGGTATGGTGGGATGTATGGATTGAGGGTCTTCAGAAAAGACATAGTTCTAGATGATGATCTCCATGGAAAGAGATGCAGTTGACTACTAATCCAAATTAGCGAATGTAGTATATTTCTCATCTGTAGTTTGTGGTTCAAAGTTGTAGAGATCAAAACAGAGTAAGGACTTCTATAGTACCTGATCAACCGCAGGAAATCTCAAGTTTAGAGTCAGTGACTAGTTGAGGAAGAGATGTTACAGGAGGTATACAACCCAAGTTTATGTATTAGTCTACATTTCCAAATTATTATGAACTAATGGAACACTAGGAGGTGGATGAAAACACCAATGTTGATGTGTTTGAAAAGACTAAAGAAAACTACCCACAATCATTTGAATATGTGAAGGCATAAGTGAATGCATTGGATGAAATATCATAGTCATATTCACATCAAAGGAATCCGGAGTTGGATCAAACAAAGTACATAGCCGAACACACGGGATCATGAATTTGTGGATTCAAAGATGATCAAGTTACCTTCAAAGGCCTGTGCATTCTGTGAGGAAGAAGGACATGCAATCATAGATTGTCCTTTTGTGCCTTTTCACATCAGAGCAAGTATTGCTAAGCATGTGGATTTTCAAAATGTGGTAGGAGCATTAATGGATCAACCACAAGAACAAGAATAAAAAATTCTTGTAGTCTAGAATAGATTTAAAGGCATGGAGTTGGGAAGCCAATTGGGACCACAAAGTCGACAAATTCGTCCATCTATTCAAACTAGGAGCAAAAAACCAAAAGGGTATTCACATACACATACTACACCATAGTGGATACTAATGGGTAACCATAGATTGCAACGTCGATAGTGTTAGAAGCAACAATTGTTGAAACCTGGAAACACCATGCTAGAATAAGAATTATTTAATCACTTGATGCAAGTATAACAACCACATGAGTGGAAACGGTTGTTGCACCCAACATAGATGTTATCAAAAGGGGAATATTACTTAGATATGTAACAAAATTGGGTAGCAAATCAGGTGGAGTCTCGGTAGTAAGGAATTTGACTCAAAGTTCGACACTACTAATAATTACTACTAGAATTACTGACACACTTCAAATGGTGTTTACTAATCCAATAACCACTATTCATTTAAACATGATTATAAATCGACCACTGATGAACTCAATGGCTATTTGAGGGTATAGAAGTACTGATGTCGCAAATCCAAGAAAAAGATACCGAAAACCATTTGTTGTAATTGCACCAATTTTTGATCACAAAGATGGCCATTATGTTAAACCAAATAAGGTAACTCTTAAATATCTTGATTTTAAAAAAAATGTTGATTTAGATGTTCATGTTAGAGTGTTCAATTCTGTAGTAAAAAAAAAAGTAAAGACTTCTAAAGAGTATATCATCAATGTGTTTAGCTATACATTAAGTAATATGGCATCGGACTAATCCAATTATTACATGTCATAATTTCTTGACCATACTTTTTTGGAGCTTACACGAACATTTTGTAAACATCATCAGAAGACTCAAAATGATGAGCAAATATACATGGAGTTGAAGAACATGAAGTAGGAGGAGACTGAAAGGGTGGAGGATTACTATGAACAAATTCAAAAGTTGGCTCATGGTTTACAAGTACCAACCATGGATAATTTTCTAACTATTGTGTTTAGAACGGGTTTATAATCATACCTCAAAATTGTGACTACAAGGATGAAGCGGTCAACATGACAATAACATAAGAAGGCGGCAATGTTGTGTGAAGAAGGTATGACTATTACAGAAGCAAGGAGTGCATTGTCAATACCATAGAACAAGCAATACCAACAAAAACACAAAGTAATACAAAGAAGACTAACAAACATTGCACAAATTGTGGGATGACAAATCATAACGTGGAAACATGCAGAAAGAAGTAGTAGACCATGGTGGCAACCATAGAGGCAACACAACCGAATAAAAAAACACAAAAGACATCTTCATATGCATGTCAAATTTGTGGTTTGAATGGACATAAAATGATAGATTATCCAAAGTTTGCTAAGATGTAGAAAATGTTTCATGGGAAATTTGTGAAGTAGTAGAGGTTCAACCTATTGTTGAGACGTAAATAATTATTATGGATGTGAATGTGGTGGATGTTAATGCTACCACAAGAAGTAAAGTAACTGAAGAACAGGTGTTCAAGGATAGAAAGCCAAGAAAAATAAAAAGTGTTGCTGACCAGGAAAAAGAAGAGCGATTGAAGTAGTCAATGGTGGAGACAATTCAACATATATATTCAAAAAACACAAACCTAGATAGAAGGGCCATCCACATCCATGGAGGGATGGAACACAACTTGGCTGGGTATGCTAAATACTATTCCTATGGACACACAGAAATATCAGGAAATAGTGAATTCACAAGGGAAATTGATCATAGTAGAAAAGATTTTTTTGGACATTAGTAAGTAGATGCTAGAAACAAGTTATACTTTAAACTTATGATAGTTGCTTAAAATAGCTCTTGAGCTAAACAAATATCTTTGGCAAAAGTTGAAACTAGAAAAAATTCAGAATGTAAGTAAAGCAACCACAAATAAACAAGTTGGTTCTTCAATACTAGAAGTAGGGACAACTGCTATAGCAATAGATAATCATATGGTAGTTATCCATATACATATTGGGAAGAATATAATAGAGGATGTGTTGTTAAATGGAGGTTCTAGAAATAATATTATCACAAAACATTTGAAATTGAGGGTGGGGCATCCAAAGCCTAAACCTACACCATATAATCTAAGGATGGCAAATCAAACAACCACAAAATTAGTGGGGTTGATCAAAGATCTAAACATATATGTTCATGGCATTCCTTACATAACTACATTTATTGTACTTCAAAATATTGTGGTAAATTTTAATTATTCCATGTTGTTGGGGAGACCATGGTTGAAGGATGCTAAAGTGGCACATGATTAGGGAAGTAACATTGTTACCATATAAGGGAATGGGATAGTAAAAAAAATTACAGTTACCAAACATTTGGGAGGTGAAGTTAGAAAACCAGAAGTGTTATTGTGCTACAATTATCAAAATGGCATCATAGATGAAGAAGAAAATATCATCTTTACTATAAAGCCAAAATTAGTTTCCATAGGAACTATTAGTTTACTTAAGACAATTCAATTTGTGAAAATCATAGATGTGGGGATCATGGATGTAAATGTGAAGACTAGTATTTTAGAATAGGGATCTGAAGTACAAAACATAGAGAAAAAGATACCTAGCAATAGATATGAGCCAAAAGTATTTTTGGAGGATAAAAGGTGTATCTAAAAACATATTACAAACATCAACTAGGGAGTGTTATAGTGGATGAAACTCCAACCAAAATCAAAGCACAAGGATTGAAAATAGTTGGATGGACGTTAACTGAAGATCAACAATTGATGAAGTTCAATCTAAGAACTGATGCAAAACCACAAATGGTGAAAATTAATGCATAGCTAGAAACCAGCAAGGTGTTGGAAGTGGAATAATTGTTGAAGGAATTCAAAGATGTTTTTGCATGGACATACAAATATATGAAAAGGATTCCACCAAAGTTAGCATAACACAAAATTGAGTTGGACACTACTATACCATCGGCACACTAGGCTAGGTACAAATTAAATCCAAACTATGTTACAATAATCAAAAACGATATAGATAAGTTTTTAGTAGTTAGATTCATTGAATCTGTAGAGGAAGCTTCATGGTTATTACCATAGTAGTAGTACCCAAGAAAAATGGCAAGTTAAGAATCTATATAAATTTTTAAAAACTATATCCAACCACAAAGAAAGATCCATACCCATTACTTTTCACAAATGAAGTGTTGAACACAGTAGCAATGTATGAGGCATATTTTTTCTTAGATGGATATTCAAGATATCATCAAATATTTATACCTCCAAAGGATAGATACAAAATTGCATTTGTTATAGATTGGAGGGCTTTTATATGGAAGGTGATGTCGTTAGGAGTTTAAAATGGACCTTTAACATATTAAATAGTCATGACCAAAACTGACGCACTCCCAACTCCTTGAAGGACTCAAATGTGAGTATAAGTAAAAGATAACGGAAGAGAGAGGAGTCGGGTGTGCTCCCTAGCTCACAACAATTTGAGGGGTAGGGGGCGTGTTGGAGCTCCGAGATGGGACTAGGAAGAGTTGACAAGCTTCACTCACTCACACGGCCTTGCACATAACCCACACAAAGTGGTTAGTGCATAGTTGGAGCACCTTTGGTGCTAGGACGAACCACGGACAACACGGGCACACTAGAATACTCACCACGGCCCGGACTTGGGGGAAGCCACCACCTTCCCCCTTGTAGTATACTCTATGGCTAGCCACGTAGCTTACATCCAAATGGTTTTTCTCTCCCGGGATTCCCAAGTGCGAGTCCCGAAATCGCATCGGTTGGGACTACTACGACTTCGGAGCCCCATAACTTTGCGAGCAAACCTTGGATTGGGATGCAGTATAAAGCAAAGTTGTAGCTCTCGTCAAGAGATTTCCAATGATATGTCGCACGCCCTCTGCATCCAAGTAAATTGGGTCGATTCCCAACTTTTTGTGGTCGGGAGTCAAACTAGCAGTTTGATTCTTGACCTTTCTTTTGGCCATAACTTGTTTTTTAGATGTTCAAATGAGCAATGCAAGCCCATTTTAGACATTTACGTTCTAAGAACTTTCCAATGATATAAAGAACGCTGGAAGCCACTGAGTTTTGGCCCCTAAAATTACTCTCTAAAGTTTCGGGAGTCCACCGAGACTCCATCTTCCAAAATGAGAGTTACCTTGGGAGTGTGAGGGTTCACTCCCTCATACTCCCTCATATTCCCTCACACTTTCTTACACTCCTAGGAGTATGTGATGCGACTCTTGAGCTTCTTCTTGGCCCGCACTCTTGTGACCTCTTTGCCTTGACTCCCATGCTTCTTCTTGGCCTGCAACCTTATAACCCCTTTGCTTTGGTCGTGAGCCCAAAGCTAGGGTTGCGACAAAAACATTCAAAGAGTATTTGGACAATTTTATGAAATATTTTTGGATGACTTTATACTATATAGTGACATGGAAAGCATTCATATTGATATCACCAAACTGACAAGTGGAATTTCATGTTCATACATATGTGTCTTTATTAATTATGGGGGTTATGTTGTTTCAAAATGTAACAAGGAAAAGTGATCAACCAATAATGTATGTTTCTAAACTTCTAAACATAGCACAATAACATTATAACACAACACATAAAGAGGCTTTAGCAATAGTTTTTTCTTTACACAAGTTCAAACATTATTTGCTGGGCAAAAAGTTTATCTTTTATGTAGACCATATGGCATTGGTCTATTTGGTCAATAAACCACAAGTTTTAAGGAGAATAGCTAGATGGTTGTTATTGTTCCTTGAATATGATTTCACAATAGTGTATAAGCCACGTAAAATTCATGTGATTGTAGATGCATTGTCAAGAATATCAGGTATTACAGAACCCACAAGTGTGTTTGATCAAACCATAGATGCAAGTTTGTTGTATACAGGGCCTGAATGGTTGAATGATGTAAAAGAATTTTTGAAAACAGGACAGCTTGAGGGCACATTATCGGTGTAGCAGAAGTAAATATTGGTCAGGAAAGCAAAGCCTTTTACATTAAAGAATGGTGAATTATATAAAATGGGCCAAGATAATAGACTGCGACGATGTTTGACAATAATAGAAGCATAAATGGTGATGAAAGAACAAGGAATAAATCTATTTCTATTGCCATAGATTATGCTACTGAGTGGGTGGAAACGAGAGCATTGAAAACTAATACAACAATAGTCATAACAAAAAATTTATATGAATGCATATTAACCAAGTTTAGATGTCCTTTGATTATAGTCATAGATTAGGGAGTTCATTTCATTAATAATGCCATCAAGTATTTAACAAATTATTTTTGAATGAAACACGTGAGTTCTACAACTTATTATCCTCAGGGGAATGGGTAGGCTGAGTCTACTAACAAGGTGCTTGGGACATTGTTGACCAAGTTAGTTAGTGAAAATAGAACATATTCGGATGAGAATCTATCTATAATGTTATTTTCATATAGAATTGCATACAGAGTAGCAACATGGTATACACCATATCAATTACTGTATGGACTACATCCATTAATGCCCACAGAGTACATTGTTCCAATTGTTGGTGGAAATGAGAGAGAAAGTACTCCAGTGAAAGTTTTAACTTGTAGAATTACAAAGCTCAAGAAGTTGTAGAAAACTAGAATGCAGGTTGTAGAAACTATAAGAATTTAGTACTGGCATAAAGCATTATGGAATTAATAAAAGAATCCAAAAAACCAATTTAGTTTTAGTGATTATGTACTATGGTTTCCAAAGCGTAATAAGTCACACCTAGGGAAGTTTACTAGGAAATGGTTTGGACCGTACAAAGTACAGTATGTGTTGCTAAAGAACACTATGTTATTAGTGAGCATTGAGAAGTTTGAAACTAACCTTATGTTGGTCAATGTGAATAAGCTTAAACCTTATAAATACATGGAATTTAAAGTTCAGATAAAAGAACAACATATGCCAATATATTGGGAACAGAGTGTAGGTGGAGTTCAGGCGGCAAATTTTGACATAGAGGAGGATGATGAAGGATGTGAAATATAAAAACCACAAATGAAGAATCCTGAAGATAAAAACCACATCATAGATCTAGTGGTGAACATAATTTTTATTTCCAATTTGCAAATGAACAATAATTACAAAAGTGTGGGATTTAGGATGCAAAGATCAAAAGATGATATGTTAGGCGTATCAACTGAATCAATAGTAATATTCGCTCAATCATCAGGAATATTTGCACAATCATTAGAATTATGGGCATAGTCAATAGAGAAATTGGTATAATTACCATATGTGTTTTCACAGTTAACAGATAAATGCACATAGTTAGTAGAAGGTGTATAGTGTGAACAAAGTGGAGTCAGTACAAATAATGTAAGCAGATTATAGATGTGGAAAATAATGTGACATTCATTCATAATGATGATGCTAAGTGCTTCCACGTGGCTGTACAAGGGACACATAAACTTGTAGTGATGGGCCATATTAATTTCAAGGATCATGCATTAATTAAAATACGATGGGTAGATGAAAAAATGAATGTGATGGGCGGGATGTTCAAGGATGAGAAAAAATGGGGTAATTATTGAAAGCAATTTGCGTTTATTATTGGAAGTTATGCGTGTTATCAAAGTTTTGGAGCTCATAATAGTATGAATGTTGAAAATGCAATTGAAAAACTATAGCAAATAGCAAGGGAAAAGGAAGCGTAGAGGAGTGAGCATAGATGAAGCTTGGAGGAGGAAGTGAAATTGTTGAGAATAATAGAAGTAGAAGACAAGTTGAAAAGAGAAAAAAAAGAAAGAGTGGTAAATATTCAACCATTGACTGTAAGGTTGTTACTGCATTCATCATCATCTTCAGAATGTGCAGAAGGGAAGGTGTATAATGAAAATATACAATTTGCGCATACGATAATTCAAGACATATATACAACTGGAACATTAACAATTGAGTTTTTACGTAGAAGTAGATAATGTTGGCGTGCAAGAGAGTAAATAAGACCAGGAGCTACATTAGTAGATTTGGTGTGCATTAAAGAATCAAAGGAAGACAAAGCTAAGGAACATCATTTTATGGAGGCACAAACAATGCAAAAGGACACAAGGGAAGACAACATTGTTGCAAAGGAAGAATATCTATCCATAAAAGTGCAATTGAAAGTATAGCAATCCATAGAGTGCAAACAATGGCAGAAGCAGAACAAAAGGCAATGGAGATGTAGTAACATGAAACGAAATGGTAATGAAAACAAGATGCGTAATCTTGGACATAGCTACATTTCTGGAAAAAGGTATTAAAATTCCAGACCCTAAGCAATTCATGTGGACATCAACAAAAAAAAACAATGAAAAACACATAGAGCGGATGGAGAATTGGAAGGATATTGTTGAGGAAGAAGACTCAGCTTCCAAAATGGGGTTTATGTTGCGACCCTAACCTTGGGCTCATGATCAAGGCAAAGGCTTGTAAAAATGTGAGCCAAGAGTGAAGCCCAAGAGCCACATTTCATGTTCCCGGGAGTGTAGGAGGGTGTGAGGGAATGAACCCATAGACTCCCAAGTGGGTTCCCACTTTGGGAATTGGAGTTCCAATGGACTCCCGAATTTTTCAAAAAGTAATTACAGGGGCCAAAACTCATTGGATTAAAGAGTTCATTATACCATTAGAAATTTTTTGGAGCGTAAATGTCTTAAATGGGCTCACACATCCCATTTACGTACTTAAAACACAAGTGACGGCCAAAAGAAGGGTTGGGAGTCAAATTACCAATTTGACTTCTGACCACTAAAAGTCAGAAATCTCCCTGATTTAATTGCATGTAAGTGGCGTCCCATATACCGTTGGAAAGATCTCAACAAGGGTTACAATTTTTCTTTAAACCTCACTTCAATTGGAGGTTTGCACAAAAAGTTATGGGCCTCCAAAGTTACAAAAGTCCCAATTTTGGGAATTTTGGGACTCCCAACTTGGGAGTCTCGGGACAAAATAACATTTGGGTGTAGGCCCCATGGCCAGGTGCAAAGAATATTGTAAGGAGGAAGGTGATAGCTTCCCCCTTATAATATTCTCATGGGCGATGGTGGTGAGTTTTATGAATCCATGTATGCTCGTGGTTCATCCATGCACCAAAAATGTTACAACTACGCACTAACCAACTTGTTATTTGGTTTGTGCAGGTTCATGTGAATAATTGACCTACTTGTCACTCGTCCTAGTCCCTATCCTAGAGCCCCAACATGCCCTTCTACCCCTGAAGTGTTGTAAATTAAAGAACGTACCCCAACTCCTTCTCCTTTCGTTATTCTCACCTTTAGATTCGTAGTTCAATCTATCAAGGAGTTTGGGAGTGTGTCAATTTGTTCCTTTGTTTGTGATGGGGTGGAAAGCATTGATGGCTGATGTAATGTTGGAACTTCTAAACACACTTTTGATCAAAGGTGCAAATATTTACTTTGGGCATAAGGATGAGGTGTATGTAATTGGCAAACAACTTATTGTAGATGTTTTTGGAGTGTGTGGAAGGGTATATAGAAGAACCGAAAGGACATGTCAATAAGTCACTAGCAATTCAGGTATTACAAAGATATAGACTCACCTACAAATTTTTTTCCAAATTAATGGAATGCAAAAAGTTTGGGTTTGCCATTTTTGTTAAATATCCTACCATTATATTTGTCATTTATTAAAGGGAAAAGGTACAATACTTTTGCAACAAAATTGCTATTACATTGGTGAGAGGAGAGAAGGGGCAAAAGGTAAATTGAGCACATATTATATTCAATAGTCTGTGTAGTGAGCTAGATAGGTGGTATAAGTATGTTAAGGAGAATAAAGGGGATAAAAAAGATACTTGTCAATTTGCCTTGGTATAGGCAAAAATATTTCAATATTTATTTGTGCATCAAAAGGAGAATCCACAAAAACCACCAGCCAAGGTTAAAAGAATTAAGGAGGAGATGTAGATAGCACTGGAGAATAGAAAGAAAGTTGCAGCAAACTTTCTAAAAAGTGTTCTTAAGAAGAAGAACAAAGTTGAAAAAGGAAGAACCTAAGGCTCAAGAGTGAAGAGGGAATAAGAGAACACAAATTTGAGGGCACATAAAATGATGAGGGGTAGAATGGAACCATTTGTTGTGCCAACAGTGGTACAAACAGTTAGACAAACTACAGTAGTACCACATATGACATCTCCACATGAGAGACAACCAAGGGAGCAGAAGCAAGAGATACCATAGATGACATCACCACAAGAAGGATAGCTAAGGGAGTAGAGCTAAGGAGTTAAAAGGGAATATGACATAAGGTTTCCAAAGGGTGAGGAACATCCACACTTTGAAGGGGATGTATGTGAAGATTGGATGGAGACCATTTTAAGCGCAAAACATTTTCAAAATTTACAATAGCATTTGTAGCAACAACAACAATAGACATAAAAAGGTCTATATGCTACTAAATTGTAGATGGAGAGACTGGCGACATAACCTACTTTTGAAGAGTTCAAACCAACAAAACTATAAAGTGTTTAGGGGTTTAAGGTTTAAAATGCTTAGTAAAAAACTGCAAAATGATAATGAGAAGCTCAAGGGTAGCATAGCACGGCTAAAGTTGCAAGATGAAGAACTGTAAAATTTAAGGCTAAAGGTTGACATCTAAAAAACCACAAAGAGGAAGTGGACATACACACTATTTCTTCATAAGAAACAACATGAGGTTTTGGATAGTTAGGTGAAAGCACTGACTAAAGAAAAGAAGGAGAAGGAAAATGTTATAATAGATTTGGAATTATTAAATCTAAATAATGTATCTCTATTGTAGTATGAGGAATTTAGAAAAAAGACAATAGAAGCAAAAAGAGAGTAGTTAATGGAAGACAAGGAGTATTACAAAATTCTACAACACCTACAAGCACAGTTGGAGAAGGCACAAAAACAGAAGAAGATTTGGATCTAACTAGTATCAAGACAAGACTAGAGGATTATGAACATATGTTATAGTATTATACCAGCTTGATGAGGATGAAGAACAAGATGAAGGATTCTGAGGTAGAATCTAAGGAATGGTGGGAGGTTGTAAAGGAATATTTTACAAAGGAATTGGAGAAGAATTTGGCTCAACATAAAGCTGATGAAAGAATTTTGAAGTACAAATTGGAAGCTTATTAAAAGAATTTTCCATATTTCATTTGTGGCAATCCAACAAGTACAGAGGTATCGAACTAGGATGAAGAGATAGTAGCAAAGCCTAGTGGAACAACTAAGGAGGAGGAAGTGCAGATTGAAGAATCACAAGACCTTAGAAGTGGAATAGCTCAAGAGGAGGAGGTATAACTAGAAATACCATAAGACCTTAGAAGAGGGGGTTAGAAAGAAAAAGAATCAAAGGAAATTCAAGAACAAGAAAAGGTGGAGGTTATTCCAACACCAAAAAAAAGATATCCAAGATACAACATCTAGAAATAGAACCACAAACTAAATTAGTGGGGCAGGAGATTGGAACTATAGAGCAAAACATAGATATAAAACCATTGGTTTTTGTGTAAATTAAAATTATAAAACTATAATAAAGGAAACAAATGTTTGAAAGGATATAAAATATTCTCATTTCATTTTTGTCATTTTACAAAGATTTTGGGGATGGAATCCAAATTACAGAAGGGGTAATGTTAAGGGGATAGGATGAGTATGTGATTTTGGATGAACAAAGCAATTAGGATAGGGACTGATTAGGGAACTTTGTTAGTTTGAATTTTGAATTCTTGTTGTTTTGATCATGATGATGTGACTCGGGATAATTCAAAAGGTTAGAGTTTTGGAAAACAAGGAAAAAAGATGAAACACAAAATTTTAAAGAAGAGGAGGAGGAGCTATAGGTACTTGCAGTAGAAAACTGCAAACTTTGGTTTGATATAACACAAATTTTAAATGTTGTTTTGGATTTTTTTTCAACAAAACATGGGATTATGTTGTAATTTGGATTCATGTTTTTAGTAATATAGAGAAGCACAGACTTTTATAGTGAATTTTATGTTCATCTTTTGTGTGAATTTTCTATAATATATGATGAAATGAATTATAATCTTGTTTTTGGAGTTTTTTACAATGTATTCTGAAATGTAGATTTTGGTTACACTAGAAGAAAAATGGGGTTTTTCTTCTAGTGTTATATGTAATAACATGAATTTAATGTTGAAATGAATGGTAGTGTTAAGTTTGTTGAGACTTAAGACAAGAATAGTGAACATATGCATGTGAAATGAAAATATGTTGTTATAGTAGTGTGAAATATTTTGCAAGAATTTAAATCTCATCTTGACGCACTCCCAAGTCCCTTGTTGAACCCACTTGAGGGTCCAACTATGTAAGGTTATGGAAAGTTGGGACTTGAGGGGCACTCCCAACTTCCAGCACTAAAAGGGGGTAGAGGGGCGTGCTAGAAGTCCCGGGATTAGACTAGGAAAAGGGACTAGATTATCAAGCTTGAATTTGCATTCAAAACCAACCACAAAAGGGTTAGTTAGCATTCAAAAACACCCTTGGGTGTTAGGACAATCCACGGGCACTTTTACACACAAGACTCACCACGGCCCGGACTCCGGGGAAGTCACCACCTTCCCCCATATAGTATTCTCTATAGCTCTCCATGGGACTTGCATCCAAATGGCACTTTTTCCCAAGACTCCCAAGTTGGAGTCCCGAAACTGTCCCAGGTTGGAGTCCTGGAATTTTGGGAGCTCATATCTCCCGACTGCAGAGTCCAATCAAGACGAAATCTAATGCAAAGTTGTAGCTCTCTTCGAGAGCTTTCCAAGGCCATGTCGCACTCTAGAATCTGATGTCGAGAGGAGGTCGATTCCCGACTTTTAATGGTCGGGAGTCAAACTGCCAATTTGACTCCCGGCCCTTCTTTTGCCCATAACTTGAATTGCAAATGTCCAAATGGCTCATGCGAGGCCATTTTGGACATCTACACTTCAAGACCTTTTCAATGACATAAAGAACGCACCAATGCAAGGAGATTTGACCCCTCAAATCGTCTTTTAATTTTTCAAGAGTCCCGGAAGACTCCAAGTCTCCCACCTTTGGGAGTGGGAGTTGCATTCTCCCACTTTGCCCAAAGTGGGGTTGCGACACATCTATACTAGGGATGTTATCCCAAAGAACACATTGTATAAAGCACTAGGTGTTTTGCACAATTCAAAAGTGCATGGGCATGGTACTTTGTTTCTAAGTATCCACATCTTACCATTTGTGAACAAAGGCTTAAGGGGGTATAGTTGTGCTAGAATTTTTTTGCATTCAATCATGGGAAGGGCGAGGTTGACAATGCAAGTGCATATTGAAATGAAGATTCACAAGGAATAAATGAAACATCTTTTCATTGTAAGCATTGAATGTTTGAAATATGTTACAAATGTATACAACTACATATGTTCAGTGATGTTGTGAGGATTGTAATAAGTTTAAATGAATCACTGTTGCATGTGTTGTCAAATCATTGAGGAATCCAACACATGTTCGAATGGCACTTGAGTAAATTGGGTCCAACCCTTTCTAAATCCTTGTGTTAACTTCTTTCTAAATCCTTTTTAAGTCCTTGTGTTTAAACCTTTCTAGGTTCTTTTACGTCCTTATTTTAGTCCTTTCTAGGTCTTTTGTGTCTAGTCCTTTTAGGTCCTTTCTAGGTCCTTTGTGTGTAGTCCTTTTTAGGTCCTTTCTAGGTCCTTTGTTTTAGTCCTTTCTAGATCCTTTATAGATGTTTTGGTTGGACAATCCTTTCCAAGTGCCTTGGGTCAAATCATTTTTATATATGATTTGGGTTTAATTTATCCTATTTTAATCTTGTTAATTCACTATATTCCCAGTTAACACATATTTTCAAATGACACTGTTGGAAGTTCATGGCAACCCACATAATCCTTATTCAACACTTTAGGGTTGAAGTTGATGTATTTGGTTTTTTAGTTTACTAAATAGTTCTTTTTGTGCAGGTATGACATATGCAGCTCACCCAAATACTTGGAGAATTATCAACAAGGTGTTTTGGGAAATTGGCATAAACAATATTGATAGAACTCAAATTGATGGTTGCAAAATTATGGCAGGGAGTAGAAGAATGCACCAGGTGATGTATTCTATTGAAAAATGTTTATTGGGCAATTTGTTGTTAGCAAATAGGTTCAAATAATTGTGTCACATTGATGTTCTTTCTAAAATTATCTCTTATGTGTGGGAAGATCAAAAGTGTTTCAAATCAGGATTCCACATTGATCCACTTTTGTCATATGTGATGTTTTTGTCACCTTTGTAATGGTAAAACTATGATTGAAAAGTGTGATCAGGAATCACATGTGACACCATGGGAGATCTTTAAGCTTAATGTTGATGATAGAGTAGCCACCAATCAAGTCTAGTTGGAAATGGAGGAAGAAACTAAGTATGGAGTCAAGGGACAAGCCATTGCTAACAATGTTTTTGTTAGTGACAACTTCATTGTACCATGCGAAAATGGCAATGGAGAGGCATTTTGGCTATTGCTTTGTGACAAACCAAAACATGTTGTGAAGGACACCTTCACTAATGCCTACAAAAACACATATTATCAGGGAGATGAGGTCATTCATGGGTGATACTATGACCAACTTTGGCCAAGGAACAAGACATATTTTGAATGATGAATCACAACTTGCTTATATTTATTCACATTTGGTGTGTGAATCAAAGTTTGCACTACCACCTATTACCCTCAATGTTAGAGGCAATCACCCCACATTTAAATTGTCAGTTGATACTTTTTAGTTGATTGAAAAAGTTCTTGAAGACCTAAGGCTCTTAGATGGGGATCTTGTTGCCTAATTACTTCCATAATGGTTTAGGGAGAATTTTGCCCTATATGTACTCAAGCTTTCACAAGTGCAATGAATACATTAAATTTCTGGTGTTACAAATGTTGACTAATGGACAACATGCAATAATTTTGAAGCTTTAATATGATATAATTGCTAGTTTTTTGTTTCCTTTGGAAATTTTGTGAAGAAGGTCAATGAACATATGTGTTCTCTTTTGAAAAATTGGAGTAATGGGAACATGCCTACAAAGGAAGTAGGATTGGACTTAATTAAATAGAAAAGAGGAAGAATTAGACGATTGAACATTGTAGTTGGGGAGTGGTAATTTTGTTTTTTGAGAATCTCAAGAAACATTACAACATGAATAATGTTTATTGTCTAGTATTTCTATAAGAGTATTATGGGGGTGCAAATTCTTATCTCTTGATTAATCTGTAGAAACTAATGAGGTCAAGTCTCTTGTGTTTCTATTGCGTCTATTTTTGTTGCCACTATTGATGTAGGTACTTCTTGGGCTGGAGATTTTGCAAGTATAGTGAATAAATGTGTACAGTGGGATCAAAGGTCATGAGTTAGTGAACCGAATAATTTAATGAATTTGGGTTAGTGACTTTGTTCCTAAAATATGGATGAGCCTATTTAGTTAAGCACATAAGATTAATGTAGTTTACGTGATCATGGAAAAAAGTATATCAGAACTTTTCAGTATGTGAGTATATCAAAAGGTGTTTTAAATTTTGATGAATATTGAATGTATATGACTTTTTCAATTTGTATGCAGGTGATTAATTATAAGGCCACCTCAAAATTGGTGAATAGGTCTATAGTTGTATACGGTTGCAATATACTTCAAATGTTAAATAATCATGTTTTGGCAACTCTTAACCACACTCAAGCATGAATATAGTCATTAAAAGGCTTCTTGAAAAATAATTGTATAAATTTTAGATGTTCAAAAAACATTTAAGGTCTTTTGAAGTACCTTCATTTTTCATATTTCCACTAAATAACTAAAGCACCAACTCCTTCAAACATATTAATGTCCTTATTGAATCATTTAATGTATTTTTCAAACAAGGTTTGGGTTGCATACAGTCTGAAAACACTTACAACAATGCAGCAACACTACAATCCTAACAACATCACTTGGAGGCATTTTATTAATCTACACAACTTGAAACAAATAAACCACCCTAAGGGCTAGACAAATTAGTTTGTGCCACATAATACACAAACAAAAACATCATGTAGACCACCCATGAAGGTTAAGGAGATGGGTTTGAACCAAAAATTTAACAGTCTTGAGTTGTTTGACATTTGCCATCATTTTCAAAATTGATCTGAAAAAAAGGTTTGCAATGAAGAACTTATGCAAGTCACTAGGTCTTAAGCCAATTGTCAAAATAGAATATTGCAAGCTTTAATCATTCATAATCTACATGTTCCTTGATTCGGCTTATTTATGATTAATTTCTTATCATGGCTTTGTATGTAATAAAATCCAATTGAACATAGCCATGTTCAAGTCTACACACAAAATTATTTATATTGAAAATTTGCAACCATGAACTAAGGAGATAAGTTACTTAAAGCAAACCACCTACTCAATGTTTAGAACTACATCAAGTTTGCATGCTCTTTCCTACAATTGCCTTGCATTCTTTCATTCATTCAAGCACTCTTCCCAATACCTCTGGTTGATACTTCGATGCCCCGTCCCCCTCTTCATTTGAATCTTGATTTGAACTATTTGATTCCATTGCCAACTTCATCTTCTTCTTAGATGGTTGGTCCTAATCCCCAAGCCCAAGACACAAATGGGTTGTCTTTCTAGGGCTAACCTTATGGCATGGGCTCTTTTGGATTGGCTATTTTTCTTCAACTAAATATTGGTTTGCATTGCCTTTGCTTACTCTAGGTGTGATGTCCTTAGATGGGGTGGACATGGTTTCTTCTAATGCAATGTCCTTGGATGAGGTAGTTTTTCTTATTGTAGATCCCTTGTCCTTGGATGGGGTTATTTTGGCACTAGATTCTTGTTGGGCCTTTTCCTTGGATGGAATAATTTTGGCAAGTGGCAAACAAACTTTAAATTGGGTGCTTCTAGCACTAACTTTTGGTTGGGCCTTCTCCTTGAATGGGGTGGTTTTGCTAGTAGGTGGTAGGTAGTCCTTAGATGGGGTGCTTTTGGCATTGGCTTCTAGTTGAGCCTTTTCCTTGCATGGGGTGGTTTTGTTAGTAGGTGGTAGGTAGTCCTTGGATGGGGTGCTTTTGGCATTGGCTTCTAGTTGGGCCTTTTTACTAGATGGGGTTGTTTTGGTAGGTGGTAGGTAGTCCTTGGTCGAGGTGCTTTTAGCATTGGATTATGGTTGGGCCTTATCCTTGGATGGGGTGGTCTTGTTGGTAGGTGGCTCCTTGTCTAATTTGTATGGGTTACATTTGGTGGCCTCTAGTCCCTTGTCCTTGGTTAGGCCGGTGGTTGTGTAAGCAAGTGGTCCCTTACCCTTGTGTAGGGTGTGATTGGTAACTTTAAGTCCCTTGTCCTTCAAATTGCTAGGATTTGTGTATTTCCCTTTATTGGGATGACAAGTGGGCAAAAACAATTAGGACACAATTAAATAAAACACAACAAAACACCAAATACATTAAAGCTTTCAAAACAACCAAAATTGAAACATAAAAATCCATACATGATGCAATATAAGGATGTTTACCTTGTGAATCAACATTTGTTGTGGGTGGGCAACTGGGCGGGTGACCATATGTGGAGCTTGGGACTATCATAGTACCCATGTTGCTTTGTTAGTGTGTGGGCTTTAACTTTACAAGAACAAAACCCTTGCAATATTTTTGCATTTACGAGTCTGACTTCTTTCTTAGACCCTATATCACATATGACATGGTGTCTAATATAAATTCTAGAAATTAAAAGTCAAACACAAGTGTTGGAATACAAATATCACAAGATGACAAGTTTGGAGCATTTTACCTTCCATTTGGCATACTATTGTGGGTGGGCAATTGGGCTCCTTTCCATCACTAGAGCTTCGTATTGTACCTTCATGTGGGCTTATTTTCAAGTCAATGTCCACCCTACTTTTCTCATCATGTTGAATTTCTTGTTGTTTTAATGAGACAAACCATGCGGCAAAAGGGTTTAATTATATCTACTACACTTGGGATACCAAGATTTTGGTCTCTAGAAGAGAGTCAATACTTGAACTATTTTCAATTGTGATGGCAACATGTTCATAGTATGGATCTTGATGGTTTGGGATCATAAATTGTTGTATGTGTGTTGATGATCAAATAATTCTTGATAGTAAACCTGAAGAAATTTGATCCAATAAATACCTACAAATATTATTTGGATAAGTTCTTATCATTGTTTGGGATAAGCAAAGTCTTGAAGAAGTAAAACTTAATTGATATCAGTCCATACATTGAACATTGTGCAATTAATATGTCAAATTTTTATTTTTGAATTTCATTATATAAATGTAATTAGTTTAGGAAAATAGTTCCACATTTCTAGAATTGAAGGAAAGATGCCACTTGGGCTTTGTAACTCAATGTATAATTTTAGTGGTCCATGGCAAATAGATCAACATTCTTACAAAGCATTAAAATTTGATGCAATTTCATCACCTCTTCAGCTTACAACTTATTCAATCTCCATTGATTTTACATGACCATGTTCCGAATGTAATCCTTTTTGGCCTAGAAGTCATTGAACTTGGATTTATTTACAATCAATTTGTAGAGGTTTTTTGTTTGTGTTTGATTGAGAATTTCATGCTTATTATTAATGAGAGTAGTCCATGGTTGTTTTAGAAATGACAAATTTCCAGTTACCATAACAAACTAAAATTGTTAGAGGGGGTGTTTGTAGTCAAGCCTCCTATTGAGGAATTATAATATTTATTAGAGTTTCAGATTCCAATGCAATGCTAAGCTTTAGGGTTTGATCTTGCTCTTGGGCCTTAGAGAAAGGAACCAATCTTCCTTGCTATGCAATTTAGTTTGATGGGCCCTAAGATCTACATTAATACCACTTAGGTTAATGAATAAAACATGTGGGTAATGCATACAAGGAACAATTTCCAAGACTATGCTTACTCATGAACCAAACTTAACCATAATTTCTACCTTCTTCTCTTAATCAAGTGGTTTTCTAATATCTTAGGTGGGTGTTAATAAAAAAATTTAGTTTTTTTTTTTTTTTTTTTTTTTTCCATCAATTTTTTACAAAATGTAGCCATGCTGATGATCATCCACAAGAGGATGTAGTCCAATTTGATTACAATTCATGAATAAAAGTAGAAATTTTTTAACAATCATTTTGTTTGAATTTATTATTTTAATAAAAAAAACCCCAAATAGTTGATTGTTTTTCTCTCAAAAAATAAATTAGTTTTGTGTAAGAATTATATTTTCATCCAACTCATCAATTATGAGAATTCTCATTGGTCTTTTACATCCAGTAACGTCTTTGGGAACAGGCCATTCCAGAAATTAACACATTCATCCAAGGGCATAGACCATAGGTTGGAATAGGTGTGATTTTTCACCTTCTATTCAGGAGGGGCTGGAGAGGGGGGGACCTTATGCCTATAAGTAGGAGCCCTAATCCTAAATAGTAGGTGTCTTTAGGGATATGAGTTGTTACCATTGTGGGGGTGGGTTATTGGCCGTGTTGTGCAGGTATTTTTTTTACTCGGATATACTCGCTGAATATGCTTAGGTATATTATTTATCCTAATTTATTTTCCTTAAATCAACATACCCTAATGCAATACATATTTTTTAAAAGTGTAAATTTCTTATAATCATAACCCTATTCATAACCTTGGATATATGTAACAAATATTTGTACTTGTAATCAACTATGTTTTGGTATCCAAGTAAATACAAATTAGAGTAAATATGCTTTAAACTTTGAAGTTTGTTAGTTCTATTAATTAAATGGGGTCTCTCCCAAGGTTTTTTTGTTTTTTTTTATGACAATTAGCCGATTTGATTGGCCCATCACAAGAAGGAAAAAAAATTAATTGAAAATTTGAAACTTCCCAAATTATAAGTTTCTATGTAAGGATGAAGACTATTGTCTTTAGCCCAAGTATATCGGGGGAAGGTAAGAATTTCGAGCAAACCATATGGGTTAAAATTGAGGATTATTACATGTGATAAAAGTGCACATGCTAGGAGTGGTAGGTGTGTGTGATTAAGGATATATTTTAATTAAAAGATCCATCTACTTTGGAGGGCCATAACTTTAAAAGCTTACTAAAGTGCCCAAAGATGAGTTACAAATTATCTTGAGATTCCATCGTCAACAAACATCAACCATGATTTCATTGTATATTAATTGTTTATTTTTAAACACATTTATACCAATCAAGGATGAATCAGACACTTTGATTCTTGTATAATAAACTGCTTTTATATATAATCACGCCCGTTTTAATCACATTCTTGTTTGTGTCACACATTTTTTTGGTAATCATCCGTTTTAGTAAGAAACGTCATTTCTTAAATCACTATCACACTCATTAATAGCACACAAAATATTTGCAAAGCTTTCTTTGTAAATGTGACTATAATGGGAGAAATTTAGGGCAAATATTAGTGTTTTGTAAATTGTAGTTTTCTTTGGCACTGTTAATGTTGTTTTGTGTTTAAGTTGTGTAGACTAACAATGATGAATCTAATTGAAGAAAAACAAAGAAAAATTTCTTTGTAGTGCAAACAAACAAAAGATGTGCGAACTTGCCAAGAAAGCAAAAAAAACTTAATTAAAAAAATCTAGTTGACAAGATACATAAGCTAATAGTTACTTAGGAGCTCAAACTCAATGTCAATCATCACATTAAAGTAGATAGAAATCTCTTCAAGTCTAATAATGCATAGTAGAACTTATAATAAACTATGTAGGAAATTTAAATAATTGACACCTTTATTCTAGCATAAAAGAGTTATTTTGTAAAGTTTTTTTTCCCTATAGTCACAATCTTGGAAGAGTTTATATCAAATGTGATTATACATGTTTAAATCACAATTTGTTAGTGTCACAAAGAAAGTGGTCACCAAGGGTGTGATTATAGAGGGGTTTACTGTATTTTGACATTTAATTCAACTTCTAAAAATTGTATTAAAATTTCAAAATGTGAACATTTTCACACAACATTGGTTATTAGAAACTACACCAAACCCATGTTGGGTATTAGTGCAATTTTTAAGGTTGATAATCACAATATTAAAAAATCAAAAAATCTAATTTTGATATATTGCTATAATTGTTTTCAAAAATCCCAATTTTGATAAATAATTATGGTTTTCAAAAGGTTTAAAAAATAACATTTAGTTCTTTCATGAAACCCAATGATTCTTTAAAGTTATTGAATTAATCAAAATTATTAATTCTTTAATTTTTTTTTCAAATACCAATAACCAACATTTTTTAATTAAAAATTTTTCCCAACTATTTTAAACTTGTAATTATTTTTAAAATAAAAACCAAACCCACATTGGTTATCACCTCAAATCTAAGTTTACAAAATTAAATTCTGTAATTTTTATTAATTTTTAAGCCATGCTTTCCTATGGGGAGGAGTTGTTGCTTCAACACATTGTGGTGGTTTTGGCACTAAATTGTCTTGTTCACATTAAGTTAATCTACTTAAGATTTTAGTTGTATTCACATTGAATTTGTCATAATTTTTTTAATTGAGTTGATTTATATGAAACTTTAGTTATGTCCACACTAAAATAGCCTTAGTTTCTTTACACTAAGTTCATTAACATGAGATTTTAGTCATGTTTCAACCAATGTTAAGCAATTCTCAAAATTGCAATGAAAATCAATTAGATTGTCAAACTAGTTTTTATCTTAAAAACCAAAGGATACTACCATTGATATTCTTTTTAAAAACCACCCCTTGGTTTTCACTTGTTGTTTTTGTCATTGTTCAAAGCTCCTTGTTTCAAATATTTTAAGTTATTTTTTCATGTTTTTTTTTTTCTTTCTTTTTTCATCTAGCTCCTTCTTCCCCATCATTGTTTCTTGATTGTCTTCCAACATTGTTATTCAAGTTGTTTTGTAGTGTTGTTTCTCAATTCTCCTCCAACATTTTTGTTTGTGTCTTTGAGCATTGTTATTTATGTCATCTTTCAACACTACTATTCAATTGTTTTTTGGCATTGTTGTTTATGTTGTTTCAACATTTGATGTTTAGTTATCTTTTGGTGATGTTGTTTACATTGTCTTTATTGGTCTCTTGGAACTTACTACTAAGCGATCCTTTAACATTATTGTTTAGTGTTTTTTTAGCATTGTTGTTTAATGGTCATTTGATGTTATTACTTGGTGGTCTTTCAACACTTGCTATGTGATGGTCCTTTGGCATTGGTTGACCTTGGTTTCTATCGTTCTAGGTACATGAAAAACCTTGTTGACCCTTTTTTTTTTTGTTCAATTGTTTTTAGCATTTGTCTTCCATGTATTTCCCTCCCACCACAATTTTGGATTTGTTCAATGTGGAGTGTAAAGTGTGGAATCTAGAGTTCAGTCTAAGCCTTCAACACTAAGTTTCAACATTCAAACATTGTTAACATTGCTTCAACACAAGGCATCATTCTTTTCTCTTCTTTAATTTTGTTTCTTTCGTTTGTTTTTAGAAAAAAAATTTGTTTGCATTTCTATTTTTTGTGTTGTTTTTAAAAAAAAATGTTTTCTTCTTTGTGTGGTTCTTTATATATATATATATGTTTCTTTTTTTATTTTACATATTTTACCCATACATTATTATTATTATTATTTTGCATGGTTTGATATTGTAAATTATTTCCCCCCTTAAATTTCCATTTATGACAAAGAGGGAAAGGAGTGTGAATAAGTTTAATTTTTAAAATTTTTTTTGTAAATTTCTATTCCTTACGTTTTACAATTGTTTGTGTTTTTAATTTGTTTGGTGGAGCTTTGCATTGTTGTAACTTGTAACTTTACATTTTTTGGTCTTTTACACTTTATTTGGTGCACAATATTTTGTGAATAATGGAACAATTTAGACAAAACTAAAAAAAAAACCAAAAAATGAAGCATTTGATATTTTCAAGAGTGAAACATACATTGAAAAAACTAGAGAAGAAAGAAAGTTTGAAGAAAATCCAAGTCTAGAGACAAAATGAAGTGGAGTAACACAAATTGAAAATAAAAAAATAAGAAAAATGTTGGACAAATTGCATGCTCAAAGGAACAAATGGAGGCCCCATAACAAAAATGATTTATGTTAGTCATTTTATTATGTCAATGATAAAACAAAAATGGATGGAAAAGTTCCTCAATTCATGAAATGTTACATGTGTTACAAAAATCCTATTGAAATTTCAAATTCAAGGATGTAGTTAAGAACATGTATAATAATATATTATAAAACCAATGGAATAGCTGCATTGAAAAAATGTGTGGATGTAGACCATGTAGTAATTACCATAAAATTTAAGCATTAAAATGTGGAAAGACAACTTGCTAAGAAAAGGCCTAATGCATTTCATTTCTTTATATCAAAGTTTTTGAGTGTGCAACCAATCTTTTCAAAAAGGATGATGTTCAACATAAAAGCTTTTTGGAAGACCTTAGCCTTTTGATATTGAAAAATCATTTGCCATTATAGTTTGTGAAGAGCCCATGATTGAAATGCATGGTTATGCATCTATGTCTTCAAATGGTTCTCCCTTCAAGAAAACTAATTTCACAAGACATGTTATCAAATTTGGTGAAGAAGACCAAAAAGACATAATGTTTCCATTGTTAGTAAAATCTAATTATGCAACATCTAATTTTGATTTATGAATGCTTAAGGGAGCCCATGACATTTTTGCATTTATTAATTTCATAAGAGTAGATTGGGAATGAAAACATATTATTGTTAGTCTTTTTGAAACTATTAAAGTGATTAGATAGGCCTTGTAACAAATTTGTTTGATCTCTTTTATCTATACAATTTAAAAGAAAAGATCATTGCATATGTGAAAGATGAGGGTTCCAATTGAAATGCCTTGATTACAACACTAAAATCTATTGTGAATTATGAAGCAATGGGCAAGGAAGAAAAAAATTCAAGGCACTTGTTTTGGGTAGGCATTTTTCAAAGGTTGATAATATGTTGCACTAGATGAAAAAATGTGCAAAGGTTTCAAATATGTTTCCATAAAATCCATGTAATTATATTTGCAAAAATGCATTACTTGACTAAAGAAATATGATAAGACTAGGTCGGAATGGAATAAAGCTTACATGAATGCTCTTCTTTTTCCAAGAAAGTTGAATATTCTTATGAAAACAAGATAATATTAAACATTTTTGAATTTCGAAAATTTGGATTTGATTTATTTTTGTTAATCTATTGAAGGGATAGTAATTTGAATTTTGATTTTTTAAAGATTTAATAACAATATTATCATGTTTTAAGAAGCTATACAATTTTTAAATGTTATTTTTGTGTTATAGAAAGTAGATTACAATGAGGATTTTTGAGCATGTTCCATTTTTTCTAATTTGGCATATTTCACAAATTATTGTTGAATTTCTTTCTCATGTTGTTCATGTTTGTGTTTTGAATTAGTCACATGGTTATTGATTATTTAATGATGCATTGCATGTTGCCATGACCATGAATGTGAAATTTTTTTTTCTCTATAAAAAGCCTAATGAAAAGATCCTATTATTGATGGAGAATTAAACTTATTTACATGTAGATAAAAAAAGAAGTATATGTTTTTTTAGATTTTTTCGTTTCATTCCTTCGAAAATATGAAGAAAAATGAAAATGAAAAACATGTTATCTTTGATATTAGACCCTATATTTAAAAGCTTTTGTCCAATCTCCTTATTCATTGGACGCGAGCAAGGTGTTGCTATCGTAGAAGAATATGATAAGATTTTTTTTTCCTCTATATTCATGAAATTTCATTAAATATGAAGCTTGTTCAAATGTAGTGATTGATGAGGATTATAGTTTGGACATTTAAACTTGAAGCTTGTTCAATCCTTTGGTAGAATATGAAGCTTTATCAAATGAAGTGATTAATGAGGTTTATAGTTTGGACATTTTCAAAATGATTTGTTGAAACAAGTGAACCAACAAAGGAACTTGTTAATTGGGAGTTGTAGATTTTTTCGATGTTTTCAAATGGATGTGAAGGATATTAAACGTCTTTTGGATTGGTGAAAAAAAAATGAAATGATGTTCCTTGCATTAGTCTTTCTAAATTGATAAGTTCTTGACATTATAGGGTCACAAATTGAAATATATATATTTTCTTTAGTTGAAATACTTATACAAACTTGAGGAAATGCATATTGCAATTAGGCAATTTGAAAAAGTTGATTTTTGTGGAAAAGTTTTGATCCTATGATCTTAGAATAGATTGTAGTTCACCTTTTGACTTGGTAGACCTAACCCCCAAAAAAAAGAGTTAAAAAAAATTTGTAGGGGAATTTGAATGAGATGAGGTTGTGGAGTTCTAATCTTGTAATGGGTAAACATGACGAGTTCCTCATTCCAATAATTTGATATTGATTAATTTCAACTTTTTCTCTTTTTCTTTGAAAAAATTATCACTTATTAACAAAAGATGAATTATGGTAACTGGATTGAGAGAATTGTTCAGGAACACCGAGTCTTCAAAATTTGTGAGAACCAGCAAAAGAAAAAAAAGAGAAAAAAACTGAACCCTAAACCCTAAACCCTATTGTCCTATTGTAAGTAAGGAGACTTTAGTAATTGAGAGTGATGTTTGGTTGATGATAATTGATTTAAACCTTTATCACTCTAAATGTCTAGAAAGTGCAATTTGTAAACTGCAAAGGCAAAATTTTGAGTTATGATCCTGTAGTTGGCAAAATAATCAAGAGCCAAAGGAACAAAACCAGATTGTTGCTTCGTCCTCATGATCGCATAATTGAAGTTTAAATCATCCTTTGAATTTTGAACAAACCCGCCTTATAATCTCTAAACCAGGCAGCCTGAAAAACAGACATCCCCCACGTGGTCAGCTTCCAAAACTTATAACCACCAGCTTGGTGGTAGTGAGGCTGCCTTGCCTGGCAAAGTGCTCTCTATCTATCCCCTCGGGACATACCATACCTACAACTGATGTTCAGCTACAAAAATAATTCACAAAAGGTCTAGCTAGCTCAAAAGAAGAGAAATTTTTTATTAATATTTGTCAAAATTGTTGAGAATTGAAAACTATTTGAGTTATTATTACAAATGCACAACACAAGATGCATTTTGCATACTTATTTCTCAACCCTATGAAATTCTGGAAAAATTAAATTTGAAACTGCTGAACCTCATTTTCTAAAAAACAAATAAATTTTTGACAAAGAAGTGCCAAACAACAGTTTTGTAGGTACCTAGTTAAATCCTGGCCAAGGCACTGGCAACAAGTCTAGCTACACACATTTTGGGGAGGCTTTGACATGGATGCAAAAAGAAGACTAGTGAAAAAGTTGAACATTGGATGATATGTAAGTAAAAGGCAATTAAAGAAAGTTGAAATTTCAGAAGAACAGTAGATGAAATGAAGGCTAGTGAAAACAAGATCCAAAAAAGTCACAATGTAGGAAAAAAAAAAAAGGATGAAACAAATACTTGGAGAAATGAGAAGAAAAAAAGTTCAAATTTGAAAAAGATAATGAATAAAATAATACATTGAGAAAGATAAAAGTTGTGAAAGTTGAAAATCTGAGTAAGTAAGAGAAATGGAATGCGAGAGAAGGTAGGATATGGGAAAGTTGAAACCTGAGAAACAAACTGGATGAAATGAAGGTCAAGAAAGAAAGAGAGAACTCAAGGAAGTTGAAATCCAAGAAAAATGATGAAACAAAATGAAGTTTGGTTCAGCTGCAGAAGTACCTCAACAAGCTTTTCAAATTCTCAACTGGTCTTCTCTGTTGTCTATCTTCATGATGGATGCTTCCAGCAAAGCCCCCCATAGGACCCAGCAGTCCCCTCTCAAAGCACTGGGCTCTTTCTATCAGCAGATTGGCATCACTCTATGTGACACATTTTCTTCATCTGGAAAAGCTTGTGGATCATTGACGGTTGCAAAGCCTCCACTCTTACCCTGCAGGTTGCTGCATTGCTTCTGGAGACACTACTACTTCTTGGCAGCACTACATTCCTATGTGGAGGAAATCAAGCAGATCTGCACTACGGCAAAGCCTCTACTATCTTTCACAAGATGTTATCCTTGTAATATTTCTGCGTCAATATCTACACTCCATTGAATTTTCGTTCAAACATCTTAGAGGTGTTTCTAGTGTTCCAAATAAAATGATAGACTTCTCAATGATCTTGTTTCCTGGATGTGTCATCATCCATTCACTTTCTTCAGGAGCCCCAAGCTGACCCAATTTTGATATGGCTGTGCACGACAGTATGCGAGTGACCATAACTGTGATGTTGTCCAACAAGAACTTGGCATGTGCTTGTTAGTACCCTTTCTTAAAAGATATAGGGAGGAGATCACTCAAGTCCTGAATCCAAATGAATCGGAACCTGAAAAGGAACAAGTCAACATCAGGTTAACCTGCAGTGATGCAGAGAAAAGCAGAAGGAGAAAAACTAAAAAGGTGAACTCAATTCACACAAGTGCTGGTTGGGGAACCCGAGACTGACTTTGCAAAGACAGTGCAATTATGAGAAGCAAAGGCAGTTCATTGAGTTTTCATACCTCATCACTCTGAAGCATATTCCTCAACAATTCTCTTCCTCAGTTGGCTGCTTGCCAGACAATTGGACTTCTGGGCCTGGATGCTGTATCATCTCTCCCACTTCCTGCAGCTTTATCATTTGAAAAGTGGTTTTGAGAGAGCCTCTGTACCCACCACCCAAGTCAAAGAATTTTTTTCACCAGGATCACAGCTGGGGTCATATCTTTCAAGGGCCTGATGAGGACATAACGTCAGTAATCAACAATTGGGAGGCTTCATATGAGTCTCACTACCCATTCAATGCAATGTGCACCCTCAGCATTTTGTCAATAGTTGTCACCTATTCAACAGTAAAGCTCAATGGAAGGTACAGTATCAGGTTTTCAATAGGAGAAACAAGACATTCACTAACCAAACCAAAGGACAAACTGCTCCCAAAAAGTAAACAAATAGCCAAATGTAACCTCATGTCACCTACCTGCAATTCTTTTAACCATTAAAGTTTCCATCTCTCAAAGAATGAGAGAAAGTTTGTTATAACCATAGAGAGAAATAGTTAAACAAACCATATACACTTTGTTTGACCATTCTAAACATGTAAACTAACATATACTACTGTGACCTGCTAGTGATTACTCTGCTATAAATCTTTGACAAGAACTTTCTCTTGTCTAGTCAGTGGAGCTCTCTCCTTTTGTCTCTCTGCAATTCAATTTCTTTCACTACCACATGTACAATATGTCGAAGCAAAGAAAATGAGTTGCTACCTTAATGGAACAGGTTTCCCACTCAGAGCCTTTTTTCTAAACTCCTTTTCTGAACCATTTTTCTGAACTCTCTCGATGCTGCAGATGTCCTAAATAACAAGAAAAAGAAATCTAGTTGGGTGAATGCTCCTCTGAAGCTAAAGAACTAAGCTCAAAGTTCAGGAAAAAAAACATTGGGCTCTAAGATGGCTGTGTAACATCAAGGGGTGGTATTTTGAACCTTAAGATGCAAAGAAATTTGACCTCTTGTTCTTGTGTTGTTGCTGTTAGTGATTCAAGTAGGCCCATCCAAGAAAATGTACTATTGCAGCAGTCATATGTAACTCTATGCAAGAGCAAATACATGGTGGCTGACTAGAACAGTGAAGACAATATGGTCAACCCACCATGCTGTGATTGCCTGGCCAGATCTGCTGTAGCTGGCAACCAGGAGGATTAAGTATTCTTTGGGCTGAGATCAGATACCTGAGTGCTGCATTTGGAACATGGTATTCCTTGAAAGGTATACAATCAACTCAAGTAATATTGCCTTTTGGACTTTAGCAAGTAAAGGTCTTGAAAGGGAAGTCCCTCGAGTTTTATCCTAAGGTCAAAAACAGCAAGTTCAACTCAATGTGATGCCAACCACTGCTTGCACATATCCAACACTGCAAGGGAGCCTGACTGCCGTGCCTGCAGAGAAAGCATCCACCAGTAAAGTGATGTGACTTTGAAGGAAAAAACTTCTGCAGAGCCAGTTCCTTGGACTCAGGCACACATTTTGCCTCTGCCTGATTCATTAAGAGTCCTGAAAGGACAGTGCTAGATGAATGTCTTGAACTGCCAGTGCTCTCAACTTACGATGGATTTCCTGTGGATTATTACCTAGAGTGTCAAAACAAGATCCTTGGGGTGGACGGTCCAAAACATAATTAATGAGAACCAAGGTTGGTTGAGTACTTACCTCACGAGCTACATACTGTACATCAGATGCACTCTCACTGCGAGAAGCAATCTGAAAGGCATTTTTCAACCGACCCCAAATCACACATGCCAACACTTTGCTGTACACAGTCCAGAAACAACAGGCACATTGAATATCTTAACACTTCAGTTGAAGAGTATGCTTCATAGCTGTAACGACCACTCCATGAACACCATTTCCACAGAAACAGCTACAAAAGTGTCTTACAGCTCTCATTCAATTTCTAAGACCCATCAACATTGCACACCTAAATGTATCAACTCTGTTACACCCTCAAACCATGATACCACCACATTGTACCTGTCAAATTGAGGTACCAAAAAGTCATGAAATTTTGTGAGGAATCACAACACAACTCATAAAGCTACCAGGAAGCCCATACCCCCCTCAGGCCAGTATTGCTTATCCCATACATGCCACTCCTAACCTTTGAACTGGGGATTAATTTTCACATCAATGTGGGCTTGGAATCGAATAGGTGAAAATAGCCGAGAAACCAACAATTGGTGATATCAAATTCAAAGTTGATAACCAAGTATCATATCCACACAGCACTGGTGTGAATACACACCTTACAATTCAAATGAGCTAGGGGTGAAATGACATGCCTGTGGCTGCTTGAAAGCATCTCAATGAGGCGACTGGGTGCTCGCTCCCGTTTATTTGGATCAACATTAATTGCAGCACCCAGAACCTGTATCCAATGCCCGCAGATAAGATACTGAGGACCAAAAGAACCACCAATGTCTATAAAAAACAGGACGTGAATGCATGTAAACTGTTTGCTGTATTGGCAATGGGCATGGGGTGGATTTCACACTTTTTATTTACTTACAAGGTTAACACTGGACAAGCCACAGGAATCATATCCCAACTCAATTGTTTGTTTATGTGAAAATATGAAGAGCACAAAGCAGTAAGGAGAACAGTTGAACCTGGTCCCAGTCATAATCATCTATGGTGCCCTTAATTTTGGGCAAGAGCTCCATCAACTGGTTTAGCTTCTTTCTCTTTGCCAAATTGGCTGCCACACCTGCATAAATAGGCACCGCTGTGTTTGCACACAAAAAACATGAGACCAGTCAATATGTGGGAAACCAGATATGTGGACTTAAAATAAAAATTTGTGCAGCAAATCAAAAAATCTATATATGAGCCGTCAAGGAATATCCATATCAAAGCATCCACAAGTTTGGTACAATAGAAAATGAGTTGTTTACAAAACAAAAGTGAGGACATTCCTACCTGTGAGATTGAAGTCATATATGAGTTGGAATGCCAGATCAAAGTTCCTCTCCACCATCTCCTCTGCAACTTCACACCTACGTCTACAGAGCAAGTAACAGGTAAAATGAATCGGAGAAATGAAAATGCTCACTTAAAGAAGAATGCCTACATGACTCAGTCTGTTCTCAGCTACAAGCTCCTGCTTCTAAAGAGGTCAACACTTCCTAAAATGAATGTTTCAGAAAATTACCATGGCAGTGGTGGGTGTTTGGTATTCCTAAAAAAACACAAAACTGCCACTCCAGGTTCTTGCAATTCACATGACTGGTTGATGGCACAAGCAACAACTAGCATGCACCAAGACAGCTTCAAGAATGACTTATGATGTGGGCCATCAGCCCTGACCTTCAGTATATTAACTTCATGCTTGGTCATCTGTCACCTTATTTATTGTACACCATTTTACCTGCTGGTATCTGCATCATTTGGGTTTCCAAATAATGAATGCTTCCATGGTGGTCCCTCGTTGTCGCCAAATGTGCGAACCACTTCTATCTGTAACACCAAAATCTCACCTGTAATGAGCTCTTCATGAGATACAAACCAAAGCCACATTTGCAACCACCCTATGAGTTGAAGCTTTTCTATGAAATTCACAGTGTCAGAACTCTCTGACACCTCTCAATTGCTACTTTGGGAGGACTCCACAAAACAGATCAGTAAAGGACACTTCTGGTAATTTTGAGCTGGAACCAAATCCTTTATCCTAAGACAGACCAGTACACACTATAACCTATATGAACCTGCTGGCACCAATCAAAATCAAGCAATGGGGTGGCTCCACCAGATCAGGGCTAAGTCATGCTTCATCTTGGCTATGTATGCAGTTTCTGAATCTAAAACTGAAAAGCTCATAACCTATGAAGTACTGTTTCATTGATTAAGCTTCCTGCAGGTATGGGTTTGTCTGTTAGTTCACCAAATCCTGGAAAGTGAGGTGACATTAGATTTGGTTCATGGGAGTTTTGAAAATATTGTGTCCATAACCTGTATGCCAACTCGAGCTGTGAACTTCATCAGCTCCTCTTCTGTGAGTTTCTGAGATGGTAGTTTTCCACGAGCAGCCTTGGTTGCCCCCTTAGCCCCCTCCCCTGCTTGCTGCCGTGCTAGTAAACCTTCATCAAAGTGCACCTGCCCCACAAATGGCACTCTCAGTGTTATGAGGTCAAGAGTAAAGACCATGCCCACCTGACCTCATACCAAGCCTTTTCAAGTTTCAGTTTCCAGTTTCAAATCAGACATTGACATCCCTAACAGGATCTGAAGAGAAAGCCATAATTTTTTGTCAAAAGCCACAAAAGAACCTAGAATGCCCTCCAAAATTTATTGCTGAGTCAGTGTCTTCTGGCAAGAACAAAGATATGCTACTATTGATTGTCATATGAAAAAAACTTCTGAAACCTGCACTGATTTGTGTAGAAAAGAAATAAAGTGCTAAGGGTGGTTGGATCAGTAATGTCAAATGATTGTAGACACCTACCTAAAACTCTAAGACCAGCCCAACACCAGAAGGCATGTCATCTTCTGTTTCCATAAACTCCCAACTACATTGTGCCATGAATCAGTCATTGGAACTAGGTGCATAAGTGGGAAGAATCAGAAAATGCACTGGTGCTGTCCTCAGTGTGTAGAATAGACATGTAAGGTCAGACCCGCAACTGAATCTGCATCTTCATAAGTAATAAGAAACTCTCAATGACTTCTTGCTTATGAAGATATATATTCAGGTTGACATAGTGAGCTTCTGTTACAAGACCAGCAGTAAAGGAAAAACTCAGCCATGATGCTGGCTAGCTTAACAAAACCTACAAGAGAAGGAAGACCAAAATACCTAAGAGAAAGAGAAGCCCAAAAAGAAGGACAAAGAGTAATTCAAGAGCAAGTAAAGACATGGAAAAACCCAAAAAAGAAGGGAAGGAGAAAAGAAAGAAACAAGATGGAGAGCTTTGAGAGAACTTTTGAGGACGACTGAAGCACCATGTTTATGAGTACACTTTGCAAATAAGGGCAAACCTTTGCATGTTCCAGGTGACGTAGAGCTTGATCCTGATGAGATGAATTCAAAAAGAGCTGAATACAACACAAGCCTGCTGCCACATAGTCTTTCTTCAGAACCTGCATAGACAAAATCACTCAGACTCTTATTTGTGTGGAGGCTCACATTCATTTCTTCTGCTTCTTTACAGATATCTCTGCATGTTAAAGAACACCTGAAAAAACAGAGAGAATACAGCCAGAAAATGCAACTAAGCCAAAGACAATCATGGAGGGAAAGTCCATAAGTAATGATGCAGAATCCTGAGAGCAGAGGAGCACAAAAGGAAGAAATAGGAATATGAGCACATATGACATAAGAAAGAACATTGAGCAGTAAAAAAGGACCCAAACTTCCAGTAAGTTACTGCCCTACTTTCGTATGTAAGCAGAGCGACTGACCTGAAACCGGTAGAGATGGTTGAAATGTCGGTGATTCTCAAAGTAAGTGCAAATCCGAGTGAGTGCTGCAGCTGTATGTTGGGCCACTGGTGAATTTGGGTTGCTGGACCCAATACCTCGAGAAGCTATGACCCGTTCTAAAGTGGGAACAGCCTCAAAGCTGACACAGAGGTCACAAAGTTCATCTAGTGAGCCATATTCAGTTGCTAGAGGATCTGGCCTTTGTGGTGAGGATGATGACACCTGTGTCTGGTAAGGAGATGGAAGGGGAGGTGGTGGAAGGCCATCTGGTGGAAAGAAAAGGCAGCATGCATCACTGTAGTGACAGTGCTGAAACATGAACTGCATAAGATCCCGCCGAGCATACTGCCAATCCAACATCACACCAGCAGGAGCATCATTAGTTTTCTCTTTCTATGTTTATCTGTCAGACACAAAACTTCATGGGAAATTGAAGAGAATCATCAGACTATCAATTTGATGGGTTAGAGAGCAGTTGACCTCTTGCAGATAGTACACACTTTCTTCATAGCGTAGATCATCAAGGTGACTCTGGGGACACTCCTCCACGTTGCCCTGCAGTGTTGGTGCTTGGTGACTGTCTGCTGAATCCTCAGATGACCTTCGAGATCTGTCCTGCTTGTTGAAGGAAGGCAAGTAGAGCACGTTCAGATATGAATCTGCTGAAAGAGAGTCATCTGAGGATGACGACACACTTCTTGTCATATGAACATACCTGCAGGGACAAAATTGAGGAATATTAAGCCTAAACCCCTCTGAAATGATGTACTGTACATGGCAGTGTGCAGTGCTTGTAATTATGCAGCTAACTGTAACAGGGCTGCCTAAGGTCAAAGAAAAGCTCACAAGGAGCGAGCAGCAAACACGTCAGCTGGTGGGCCTGTGTCCATGGCCTCGACTATCTTTTGCACAACTGGGGCTGGATCACTCTTGTATAATCGGAGGCACTGCCTGCCACACATAGAAGAATCAGCATCCAATCATGGACACACATAAAACTGTGAACTTCTCACACTAGTAAAAACCCACAGGAAGAAGAGCAAAAGCCTAACTCTCAAGCATCCAGATTCAATGGAAATCCTCATAGGTTGCATGCCGATTGTGCTTACTTAAATTTCACACGAGCCTGAGCATAGTTCTCTATACGAAGAAGTGCATGGCCCCACGCTTTCCAGACAGGAAATGCATCAATCTGCAGTCAGTAATCCAGTGTCTTATCAACACAATTTGAAGGAATTTCAGACAAACTCATAAAAGGGTAGGGTTTGCTTGGGCTCCATATGAGTGGTGAAACAGTTCATACTCAATTGTTCACCATGTACAGTAGCCACCCTAACAGGTCAGTCCCACTTTGAGTGGATTACTGGAGAAACCAGTTGCCCTCCAGTAGTCAGAAAATTATCCATCTCTGAAATTGATTAGAGGCAGCTGCAGCACTACCCGTTGAGGGACAAATAATCATGCTTGTGATCTGACTTAGGTCCAGTTGTCTTCATCTTCACACACCAACCCACAGAACCCTTCAAATCACAACATCAAGTCAAGGAATAACAGTCAATACCTTGCATTTTGTACATGCTTCGTTAGCCAGATTATAATGCTCATACTCAATGAGCCGGTCTCGAAGCTGTTCTGCTGCCCCCTCATCAAGCAAGTCATCAAGTGATGCTGGGAAATAAGACCCAAACAAACTTTGGAGAAGCTCCACACGATTCAACCAGAGTTCTGCTTGTTCTAGAACCGCAGATAGATCAGGAATGTTACTTTCAGTTTTTTCCCCACAGGCACCACCAGGAGTGGCTGTGGAAATTTTGGGTTGGCTTGCATATTCTTCATTGCCAATTCTTCTCCCCTCTCTGACTGCTGCACTGCTTGATAAGTTTCCTGATTCGCCCATGAGCTTCCGTAATTGTTCTTGTGCATGTGTAAGAGCCTGGACTGGATGGGGACAACCAGTTAAGCATAACCTAGTGCTCCTATACTGTGCACTGATGTTCACATGGATGAGAAAATTGCACCACCTAACATGCCCAGTGGTCTGGTCCATTGTACCACAAACTTTTGAGACCAGACAAACCAGACTGAAACACATAAACCTACAAAGCTGGTATGCAGGACCCACCTTTACAAAAACATTGGTGGCATGAAAAGCTCGCTCAGCTGATTCATGGAAAGAATCAAGGGGAAGTTGTTCAGAAGAGAGGTCTTGCTTTATTTGTGCAATACACAGATCAACAGCTGCCTTAGTTGCTATAGCTTCTCCAGAATACAGCTCAAGCAGTGACTGTGAAAAACCCACAGCAATAGCTTAGAGTAATACATCCTTGCAGGAGCTTCCAAATATCATCTTGAGCTTCAGTATAATTTTGTTCCCTTAAACATAGTAGAACAGCAGTGTGAAATGCATGGAACAATACTGACAAATGGTCAAACCCAAAGGAAATAACATAATCCATAGCATAACCCACAAACAGGAGATTGTTCAATCAAAATCAGACTCCCAAATATCTGAAACTTGTTCAGGGACAATTTGCTGTGGCATTAAAAGGATCTGCCCCTAAATTCAACCAAAATGTGAACATATAGAAGACCAGGGGATGTTAGGGTGTTTACACTCAGTCCACACCTTGAAAAGAACAAAGTTAGGGGCACTTTCATAGCAATGTGAGCTACGAACAGCATCATCTTTTTGCAAGTCTCCAGTCAACACCCACTCCTCTGTCATTGCAGTTGGGGAAGGCCGTCCATAGTTCTCAACAGTAGCTGGAACAGCAGATGGTTCTTCTGATAGACCAGCCAATGCTTCCCATGTTGCCTTCTGAAAAGGTGGGAGTGTCCCAGCAGATTTTCTCTTTCTGCTGCTGCTGTCGTGACTTATAATTTTGTTCCCTGTGTCACGTGGAGACCATAAAAAGGCCCGCTTTGGAAGTGATGTCAACCCAGTGCTGAAGTTGGACCGCACTGGGGGCACACTACGGCCAACGGGCTTGACAGAGGCTGTACTTGTCACTGGGGTTCTCCGCTCATAAGGTGCATTGCTACTACTAAGAGCTTTGGCTGCATAGATTGTCACAAGATCATCTTCTCGCAGAGAGGGAAATGCTTGCAACAACTGCAACAAAGACCAATCTCTTCATGAGACAGGGAATCGTCACTGGAAACATTGCTAGCAAGTGTCAGCTCCAGATGCAATCCACAATTCCCAATTTTGCCTTGTGATGCAGTAAAAGGTTGAAACTTATCAACATTTTCCTTAAGGGGAAGATGTATAGCAGAAGGAATTACGATTACTACATTTAAAATTAATTCTAAGTTCACTGCAACTTACACAGTAGTATGGCATGTTTCAAACCCTTTCAGGACTACTAGCTTCTGTTCAGATTGGACACCTTCTTAACAGCTGTACTTCAGACATCTTGGTTTGTCCATTCTTCCCCCCAAGGCTGAAGGCCCCTATGCGGTCTCACAGTTTAGAAGATCACCATTTTATCTTCAAGTTAGTGGCACCTACAATATACCTAGATGTGTTTAGGTCCAGCCCATCTGCAGAATGGTCATCCACAACCACAACATTTGCTTGATGCTAAGTAAAAATATACATGAAGGAGATGCAGATTGACAGTACCTGAGAGGCAGCCCGAAGTTGTTTACCCATCAACAGTGTTTCAAGGATCAACCGGGGATGCTCATGCAGTGCAGAACAACGCTGCTGCCATGGTAAAGGGAGGGCCCCAAGCATACGCAGGCCCAAAGCTAGCCGATCAAGCCTTGCATGCTCCTCTTCTGAAAGAGTGCCAACCCGTCGCTTCAGGAAGAAATGAACCTGTAGATCATAGTGGAATATGAGATACATGGTCCTCATATGTAACTCCTAAATGCAACTTCAAAGGCTTTTCTCTGCATTATATCCACCTAGACAATGAGGAAGTACCAGCAGCTGTTTTGATTGAAGATTTGGAAGCTGCTCCATTGCTGCCATAGCCACTGGCAATGCATCTTCTGGTTGAAGCAAGGAATTAAGAAAGCGTAAACCTCCTGCAGGTCCTCCACCATTGATTGGGTCTGTGGTCAATAGTTTGACCAGCTGTCGACCTTGCAGTTCTCTCCTCAGGTCACTAGACAGCTTGAAGGTTTCAGCTACATCAAGTGCAGCTGATACTGCTCCCTTTCCTGCTAATCGGAGAGCCAACCCTTCAGGGTCACTTTGACAAAGTGATTCCACCTGCAGAGAGCAATGTAATGTAGGGGCATTAGTGTAGCAACCTTCAAAACCTTGAAGCAGTCCAGGATATGGACAGACAGCTGCTCTCAACCTCTGCACAGTACCAAAATTCCAGATACCGGCATTTCAAAATTGCAATAGACAAATACACAACCAGCAATTGGCTCAATACTTTTAACAAGCACACCAGTTTGGACATCAACCACATTAAAAATTGTTAGCTCTTTAATGTAAACAAGCCTGTTCATGCCCCTGGTCTCAACAATCTGCTTGTTTGAGAGCATAGAAGTTATTCACCCTCATACAAGTCAAGCAAACAAACAAATTGCTCTTTGACAAGGACATTGTCAACCATTGATTGGGTACATAGAGGTACCTCTTGCCAATGTGTAAACTGATTGTCAGCCTGCAGAATGCGACCGTACTGCTGCAGCAATTGTCTCTTCCGTGCCACCTACATCCAATGCAGATCCTGTGAGATAAGCCATCTTGCAAGCATCCTTGATCCAGTTGTTCTGTGGCTACAAAGCTTGTGGAAAAGTAGTCAAGTATGCAAACCACATGAAGCCATGTCATGAAACCATCATCTGAAACCTCTGGTGAGAATGTAGTGAAGAAACCAAAGACATTCAAGTCCCAATGACTAATCCATGTGCATTTTCTTACAGGAAACCAAAATTAGACAATGGGTTTCTTAACCTCAAGATGGAGTGGATTTGTGGAAGATAAATGACAGCTACACATGGTAAGCACATCAATTGCTGCATCAAGTTCCCACCGCTGCAAGTACCTGCCGATTTTTTCCCACAGAAAGGTGCCTCAATCAGAATCAGGTAAGCAAAACAAACCACATTCACCACAGAGACTTCACCACAAACATAGTCCTGGGTTTGTACAAGGAGCTCCTTGCAATTAAGACCATCCCAGTGCCTGCCACACATCTTGCATTGTAGCACCTCATTACTCTGCTGAGGATACTGCCTTGCCGTGAAAGAGCATACCTTCTGAACCAAAAACCAGAACTCAGTTGAACCAATTCATTCCAGGAACTCAGAAACCCTTAAGTGGCCACACTTTGAATAGCATGTTTGCCTGTTACCTTTACTACACCTGTGTTACCAGTAATAGGCAATACCTAGCATGCATCTAGGGATTATGAACTAAGAATCGGGTATAAAATAGCCACAAACCCCCACAACACACATACTGACTTCCTAGTCCTTGTTCAGGTGATTCTGAAGGTCTAAGGTGGGTAGCCAGATATTCTAAACATACATACTTTAGAGCAAGAGTGGCTGCCAAGGTCTTGTTATGAAGGCGGATGCAGTACTGCCAACTGCTGCTGTAAAGGTGACTACCACCATTGGCCTTCCATTGGCCAGCAGACTGGGATCCAGTCTCCTCTCCTCTCTCAATTAGTAACTGGAGCAGTGAGTCAGGTGCACCAGCTTGCAACCATCGGTCAGCCAATGCCAATGCATCCACCAGCTTCCCCTCCTCTGTTAGCCTGTAGAAGCCAGTCCCATGATGTTCAGATTGCTACAACTTTGATTTAGTTGTGACATTACAACAATCTGCTAAGTTCATATTTCCCTGGACTTCAACTTCAGAGTTCCCTCCCTCACCACGTGCAACACATAGATTAATGAAATCATGTGTGTGTACAATCCCACCTTTGAACAGCTTCTGCATAGGGGGTTTCATTCTCCCAATCAAACATGAGCAAGTACGAGCTACTCAGGTCTGGGTCTTTGCCAGCCTTTGGCTGAGTTGGTACAGCTTCTAGCTTATCTAAGCCAGGTGACTGGGAATTCCATGTCATCATGGAGCTTGGCAACCTTGATGATGCATCCTCCTCTTTGTTTTCAGATTGTGAGTCCAAATCTTCTTCATGTGGATGTGATCGCTTCCTTGACACCCTTTCCTCTTCTTTGCTCTCCTTGTCCTCATTAAGCTTCCGAGGGGACAACATTGTTGAATCAGATAAATGTTGTGAGTTTGCTTCTAGTTGGATCCACCTGTTCAGTGGTGGGTAACTGCAACCCACAAGCACAGTAGCTCATCACAGTGATCATTGAATCCAGAGCTTAAACAAAATATGCATCATTGACAGTGGTTACAAGAAAAAGACTCGGGCAGAAGGCAACACCCACCGTTCAGACTGCTCCAAAGCAAAATCATAAAATGAGTGATCTGCATCAATATCAGCACCATGGGAACTCTTGGCTCTTGCGATGAAGTGACTTTGGCCAAAGACACAGGCAAGAACTGAACGCACAACTGACAATGTGGCAAGGTGCTTCACAACATCCAGCTGCAAGGGGTACAGTTGTGTCTCTTGCTCATTTGGAGAAGATGCTGTTGAAGGATGTGCATCCCCCTGCTGACTGGCAGGTGATTGCACCTTGTGAGTTGGGATGATGCATACCCAACCCCTGCCAGAGGGGGGAGAGTAGACTGGGGGTACACAAGCTGAGATGATCTGCAATACATTCCACTTGTGAGCACAACTGGTGCATAACTGGAAAACTTTATGTCACCTGCATTTTGAATTGAAATCCTGTGCCAAAGCATCCCTTCTGTACACCTATGTATACTTTGGCCAAGCTTACAATGCAAGACTCCCCTAAGGTGGCTAGTGATGTCCCACTAAGACAATACTGTAACGTTTGGTTTGGAGAGTAGAGTACCTGGTGCACCAAATCTGCTCCCATGACCTCTGCAACTTTTCCCGCAGCATCTGCACTTCCTCGCTCAAAAACCAGCCTTGTCAACAACTGCATAACATTATGAGCAACATGACAGAGTTAGAAACAGATGTGCAACCAAGCCCTGAAAACAGTAAAGACCCACAGTCAACCTTAATCTCAAAGATGCAGCTGTTGATGGAATCTGTGGGATCAGTATCGTGAGGGGAAGCAGAGATACAGAGAAGACCAGACACAACAAAAGAGGAAAAAGAGACAAGCTGAGGCACTCTCTAGGCTCCATGGCCAAGTGAAAAAATGCAGAATTGTTTTGCGATTTTCATGACAAAGCACCTCAGCCCAAGAATAGTTGTCCCAAAACAGAAGGGAACCAGTTTCTAATAGGGGGGCAGGATATCCTTACATCACTTGGCCGCTCGTAGATAAGCTTGAAGAAGTTGAAGTCATGAGTAGTGTCCACACCATCCACAATATCACCAACAGTGGCAATATAAAGTATGAAGGCAGAGAGATATGCCATAGGCTTGTTACTCAATGACCCAAGAAACCGCTTTACAGTCCCTTTAGAAGCCACTGATAGAGCCATCTCCCCTGTGATGTCTCCTGATCCAGAACTGGCTGACAGAGGAGCATGTTTTGAGCTCTGTCTTGAAAAAGCACGGAACCCAAGCCCGACACCAATACTATGCTCTGGTCCAAGTAATGGCCTTCTCTCTCCATGACCTGTTGACCAGTCATCACTGTCCTCATCTGCCAGGGCCTTCACAAGGTTGTGAAGTTTACCTGCATCATCCATATGCTGCATAAGAAAGATCAAAGGAGAAATCTTCCTTCTCAAAAACAAACAAGAGATGATTCTGAGTAGAACAAACTCTGGACACATACCACTCAAAAACTGTCGCTTGCCACTGTTGGCATCCTCAATTGTCTGTTGCAATATGGCTAGTGCCCGCTGCCTTAGTACTTGCCGTGAGCTGTCTGTTCCTGATTCTGATACCATATCAGCACCAGATAACACTGCTTGCAAAGATGCACCTCTCTGCTGACAAAATGACAGTAGCTATCCAGTGTTAGGTTCCATGTTCCATCAGTGCTCTGAACTGAAGATCAAGAACAAAGTCTTACTGTCTTTATCATTGCAGGGTGCCAAAAAGAAAATTATATCAGTGTCATCATATTCCTTGTATCTTGTGAGCATAAAGACAAATGAGATCATGTCTGTGCAACAAGCCTAACCATACATCTCCTCACCTATAGGGCAACAGCATCCTTATCACAATGGGGGCCAAAACAGGCTTCACTGTTGTTCCTTACATCAATCAAAGACTGTAAGGCCTCTAGTTTTAAGCACTTCTAATCAGGACTTGACCCAATGACACCCACTGCAGCAAAGGTAGCTGTTAGTGATAAAACCTTGATGGATTTGAAGTCCATACACAGTTCCAAGGTTGCAATTGCCCTAACCAGTAGGCTATTTTGCTATATGCTGGCATTGACTTGGCAAGGTAGGTGACAAGAGAGATGAGAGACTCTGAGAGAGAGAGAGAGCATCTGAATTCATGTTACTGTTTGCTTTTGCCTTATGACCATTAATCTGCACCCAGCTTGGATGGAACAAGAGGAGTTTAGATGGTGTCTAAGGCAGAATATTTATGACATTGCAGAGAAGACTCCACAATAACACATTGAAAGTGTGTCAGTTCCAGCAACCAAAACAAACACAACAAGGATGAGTGCAGTCATGACCTTGTGAGTGTCACTCACGAAGTATTGGACCATCACCTTCATCATGAATGGCAACACAACAAGGATGAGTGCAGTCATAACCTTGTGAGTGTCACTCACAAAGTATTGGACCATCACCTTCATTGTGAATGGCAGTGATATCTGCAATTACTCCACACTGATTTCATCTCTGGAAAGTGAGTGTATACAATTGTGCTCAAATTTCAGGCAAAATTTTATACAAAAATCTGCATTCTGAGTTTCTGTCACATTTCCAAAAGTAATGGGAAGACTCAGTCATGGTTTTGGCCAACACTCAAGAGAAGGCAGGGAAAGCCACAGAGTGGTCATTGACATTACAACCTTTGTCAAACTAGCAGTAGATTCCCCTTAAGGACAACCCTACCAAAAGACTGAGCTTGCTCTAAGTTTGTGGCCATAAGACCCAAAATCCAGATAGGACAGGGCAACACAGAGCAAGAACCACACAGATAGAGAGGGACCTGTTCTAGAATAGCAAGCAGACGAAGCACCAGACGCTTTGCTACCATGACCATACATGCCTCCCAATGCTGCTCAAGTCCTTGGCCCTTATTTGCTGAGATTTGGGACAAAAAGGCACGTGCCTGCAGTCATTATCTAAAGATTAGAAGCACTCAAAATGTTACTGACCACAGAGGAGAGTGGGATATGCATTTGCACAAGGCACAAACAACTTTTTCAAAGATAGAAGCACATGCAACCCAAAGAGCTTTGAACTTGCTGGTCAACCAGCCAAATCTTGCTACTTCATCTAATTGCATCTGCTCTTACCCGATCTAGAAGCTGCCTTGCCATGTGAGCAGAACTTACAGAAGAAACAGCAACATCAATACAGAGAAGCGCCTGCAATGTTTCACCAAAGCAAACATAGTCAGAAATGTCCCTGACACCCTAAAGACATTGAGATTTGATACCTGCATCCTTAAGATCAGAACCTGTGCTTAACATGCATAGGAAAGGCCACCATGGCAGACACTCTCAGGAGGAGAGCAGCCCAAGAACTGAGTTGAGGACCAGAAAGATGCTTCCATAAGAATGTCCCCTGGGACATTGAGTGAAGATATGTGAGCAAAATGTACAAGTGGTGAGCTCATAGCACTGAGAGATATGAAGCTTTACATTGGCAAGAGGTGGTAGTGGCTGGCAAAGGGCAGAAAATTTAAGATCCTCATTGGTGCTCAATGACTTGTTTGCAGCTCCAGAGGCTCCATCATCCACCTAATGACACCAATTCAACTCAATGTTAATCACTAGCAATGGTCATCCAGCCTATATCACTTGAATACAGTAATGGTAGTGTTGAGAGAGGCATGTAAGCCATGCAAGCTGTTTGTTTAGGAATCTCAGAAGCAACAACATGAGCCTACATGTGACAAAAGGAGAAAAATGTTGGACTAGAAGGTTGAGGACCTACTGATGCTCTTGTCAAAGCACTGTGAACCCATTTAGCAAGCTGCAAGGTAGCTGCTTCCTCAGGAGACAATCTGAAGCGATTCACAGCCTCTGCTCCCAAATCATATTGGTTCTGCTGTACACACCTGTATCAGCAACCTCATGAGGATCAGCATCACTTCCACATGTTCTCCATGACAAAGAATAAATGAAGAGAGCACATAAACATTCCAGATAGGAGACTGCTAAGAGATTACACAAGGACATGGTCAAAAAATCAACAGCTCCTTGAAGTCAGCAGAGTTCAATGTTTGTTGAATCCAGTCCTTCAAAGAGAAATTAAACTAGGCAGAGTGTGCAGAACATACATGTTGAGCAAAGTTGCTGGAGATGCATGAAGGACTGCTAGGGCTTCCCTCCATTGCCATGGCTGCTGTGAAGATGTGGACAGGTGCTGCAAAACCCCAAGGCGCCATTCCCATTCATCTATGAAGCTCTGGAGACGTTCAACTTTCTGCATCCAAGTCTTCTTTGCTGCTCTTCCTGGGAATCCAAAGGTTTGAAGGGTGCCTGATTTGTTTGAATCACTTGTCCAGTCACTTGCTTCAAAATCTAGCCTAGCAACTGGCATGCACTGAGAAAGCATCTTGAGAATGTTGCTAACAAATGCTACAGCTGTTGGCTGCTCAGATTTCTGAGATGTTGCTGAAACATCTGGATGCCCTTCAAGAGTCTCCACTGTTTCTGATTCAGATAATCCTTTGCCTGCAGGTGGTTGAATATTTATTTCCTCCATACGCAAAAGAGAAACCACAATCTCCATCATCCAAACCTGCACAAGAGGCACCATATCAGGACATGCACTGCTGCAAAAAATGAAAACATGTAGCAGGTCCTTTACTGGTCTGTCGGTATCACTGACAGATAATATCTTAGTGCAAAAACATAAGGCAGACATACCCGGCGAACAGGAGTGGTGATAGCTTTCAAATGCTCATGAAGCTGCTCCAGAAAATAGATTGCTTCCCTCTGTCTCTTGTCATCTTTTGAGTCATCAGATGCACCCAGCTCCATACGAGCCAAGGCACATACTGCATCTTGAACCCCAAAATGCATGTGTACGAGCTCCAGGTCAAGAAGCCTTTGATGTCATAAGGCCCACCAGAAAGTCAGTTGGAAGAGAAGGTAAAATCTTAACCAGCAACTTTCTTCACATGTTAGACATGATGCAGTTGCAGAAGGAAACTCAAGATGTACAGTAGAAGGTGGGGTGTCAAGAGCTTGAGCCTAACCTTCGCCTGGCAGCAGAATTGGATGTGCCTGTGGGCTGCAACTTCACAAGCTTAAGAGCATCACTCAGCTTGATGTCTGGGACCATGTCAAAAATCACCTACATGTCAAACACATCCTCAATTACAAATATCACAATGAGATGTAAAGGGTGCTGTCAATTACTGCAGACATTAACCAGAGTTGGTAATATGTTTGACTCAGGTGTCAAACTGGGTATCAACCAGTTATTTTATGGTACCAACACTCTGCAGCATTCACCAGTTGTTATCCTGTTGGTACCTGAACCTGCATGGGCTTCAAAAGTTAACATCTAGCTGATGCCCAGAAAAATCTGGGTGGTGTATCTTAAGCATCACTGAACAGAGATGGCTGTGCCTCCTTGGGACCTCTTCTATTTCATTTGTGGCTTGTACATATAGGGGAAGTCCCTGCTGTCAGGGCATTGTGACCTGGGCACCAAGGGTGTAGGATGAGGATGCGATTTAATAACCCATACTGGCAGGTATTGATACAACACAGATCTCATTGAGGACTCGAAACTTGAACTGATGTCAGAGTTTTGCAATTTGACAATTGTACAGATGCACATGTTGAGACCAAGTTGCAGGAACCTATCTTTTTCCTGTGGAGAAAATCTGACCAACTGATGCTCACCTGCACAGGGGAATGCATGGCCAAGCGCTCAAGGACAAGATTTGCAGCAAATGAGCTGGCTGGTGCCCCATCAACATCTTCATTTGTAGCTTGGCTTCCCTTGCTGAAGATCTGAATGTTGCTCGCTAGACCACTCTTTCCCGAATTTACACGTGCAACAAAGTAAGCCAGCTCTAATCGATAGCATAGCTCCTCACATAGCTGCTCCACACACGACATCTGAAATCCACCAACTTGATAGTCAGCCCTGCAGTCATCCCTGAACCATAAAGAGATGAATGTGACACTTCAAGTAACAAGAAGGAAGCCAGTAGAGATTATGTTGTTCAGGGCACCATCATACGAGCAGATATTTGGAGGTAAAGTACAGGAAAAATTGGTTGATTAAGTTACATTCTCAGAGAACAAAGAGAAAATGCCAACAAGAAGCATCAGAGGAAACCAAGAGGAATTACTCCTATTACATTGTTGGGTTTCTTATTAAGCATCATTGTCACTCAATCTGGGCCCACCCTAATGATAAAATGCAAAGATTATGGAGACAAACAGGTCCATGCTCCAAGAAAGTCAACCTCCTCAGTTGAATCTGCATGCATGTGTCCCTCAGTTGTGTGTCTTCTGATCCAGAGAAGCTCCATCAGCTGCCGCCTCTCCTTTGTCTGGCCAGCTAAGAGATCCCAACCCATTACCGCCACCAAAGGCTTTAGTCGAGGATAGGGGGCCATCACATCTGCCACTCTTTGAAGCTGACCACCCTTGATGGAAGATAGTGCAGCCTTCATCACAGACTCCAATATATGAGCTCCATTGACACGTGCATGTTGAAAGGCCTCCCTCAAGTACATAGAAATTGCAAAGGCCTCTGTTAGTGAGCTGCCTTCTGAAGCAGACTGGTCATCCAAGCGCAACTGCTGAAGTTGTTGATGAAGGTGCTCAAGTGCTGGTGGATAAAGTTCATCTGGAGAAACTCTGGTTTGTTGTAGTTCTTCTCGAAGTATGTTGTCCTGTGCAGACTGGTCAAGTTCAAATGCAAGCATTGTCAACAAAAATCAGAGATCTGTCCATAGACCAGATAAAGGTAGGGACAAAAAAGTTTCCAACATCTTTCTGTACTTCCACCACATCTCTGGCCTACAAGTGTCCATCTTCAGAAAATAAGGTCATAGGTTCTGTCCACATTCTATTTCATGGTATTGTTACACAGTATGCTGCTGCTTCCTCTCCAAGGTGCTTATCATCCCACAAAGACATAAGGTTCTAACAGTTTTAGATAACAAACATGCTCAGTTAGCTCATTGGTGGTGGCTACAACTGGGGTTTGACACTAGGCCCACTGATAAGATGGTAGTGAGCTCTATAACAAGATTATTAGCTTGATGCTCTTTCTCAATGTGTGTATGCAAACACATCAGCTGACCATGGATGAGCCAAGTAACTATATGATCATGAACAGCATACCTCCACCAGCCTAGGGATCAGGCTGCTCCCAGAGGCAAGACTGCATTCATGTATGGTCATCATGATATGAGCATGTTCCTCTCCCACCTTGGATTTGGTCTCCCTGAAGATGGAGGTAACTGCATCACTGGATAAACATCCAAACAAAAAGACAGGACTGAGAAAGGCTGGATTGTATTGAGAAAGTTGTCTTCCCGACAATGAAGGGAATTGGCTTACCTTGATATCTCCCCATATCTCAAATTGTGACCAAGAGAAAAGTGGATGCCATGTCTGCTAACAACCATGAGTAAGTGACACTCTTCACCTGAATGGCTACTCTCCAGTCATTCTGAGACATGGACAAATTAATAAAGCAGACGCCCTTCTTTACATTATCACACAGCAGAGTAACATGAGGATACATGTTGACACATTGAGAATACCAATTGGAACACTACAAACAGGCCAGTTGCGGTGATGCAAAATGACGCTTATGCAAGACTGCAACCATTGCAAAACTGTGAATGAGAACCCAGCCAAGAAATCACAAAGAACCTGCATTCAGCTTCACTAGGTGCAAAATCTTCATGGAGGTACTGCAGGTGCTGAGCTGCCTTGACCAGCTGGCCTGCTTTCATGTCCTCCCCAATTTGCCAGAGATGTGCATGCTGTACTTCCCTCTGAATGACAGAACCCATCTGCATATAAAGCAACCACTTTTCCATGAGGGCTGAGCTGCCATGAAGCCCAACAATTCTCTTGCATGGCTGGGTTTCTTGCTCACAAAGGTATCCAGCTAGTGATGAGTTGAAAATGATGTGTAACACCTAAGGGGATTGTTTAACCTAATAACCAATTACAAAGTGTCCATAGGTCTGATTGTTGAGCTGCTGGCTTGATGTTAGCAACCAAGCACAATCCTATATCTCAATTGCACATCAAGATTGTGACAAGAAGTAGGGTGCTGGCAAAAAGTTTGAGTCTGACCTCAAAGCCTTCAGGGCACTTAAAAACTCTCTTCAGTTTTTCAACTGGATCTTCATTCCCGTCTTCTTCTTCTGCCCTTTTGATGTTATCTCCATTGACGCACCTATCAGACACCATAGTCAGTGAATCCAAATCAGCGCTACACTGTTGCCTCCAAATGTTCTGACACAACACATTCAGAAGCTGAGGATGACGAAGTGTCACATGGTGTAACCACTTTCTCTCCATGGCTGACAGGGTTTCCTTCCCATGTCCAATTGTTTGCAGTGACTCTGAAATGTGCTCTTTTCTATCTGCATCCTTCTCTTCAGTTTGTCTCTCCCTCTCGGTGTTATTAACTTGCTCCTCTCCATACCCTCCTTCTGATACAAATCCTGTGATAAATTGGAGTGTTCTGTTCAGCCGATCAAGACCTGCTGTCATCATCTTCTCCACAAGTTGAAGACCCACTGTTTTCACATTTTCAGAATTGTCTTCAGTTCTATTTGCACTTGCTTTACCTCCAAAGAGAACCTCTACTTCATCTCCCTCTGTTCCTCCCACCCCTACAAGACTCCACACAAAGTGACATGAAATGCACCCCATTAGTTCTTGCTACTTCACAATGCAATTGACTTCACCAAGCCCATAAACAAAAGGGCAAACAATCCAGAGACAAAGGTCTGTTCACACCTTCATCATCTGTTCCCAAAGAAAATCCTGGATACCCAGTTTCATACTCCCAAAATCACAGTTCAGTCCAGACAGGTGGAGAAGAAGATATCTATGAGATTATGAAGAAACTCCACAACAATTGAAGGTAACAAAACAACATGGTCATAACCTTCTGAAGGTTGCTCAGAAAGTGTCAGACCATCATCTTCCCCATGAATAGCAGTGATGAGCTGCCATGACTCCCCACTGACTTCATCAGCTTCTGACTGTAGGTGTAGATACGTTAATAATAACCTGCCCAAAATATTGGGCAAACCATGACACAAAAATCTGTGTCCTGAGTTTCTGTTGCATTTCCAGAAGCAACAAGAAGACTTAGTCATGACGTTGGCTAGCAATCAAGAGACATTGCAAAAGGAACAACATGCAAAGCCCTCACATGACTTAAAACTTGGTCAGCCACAAAAGAACTCCCAAAGCAACCCATAGTAGTCAGGAACACTATAGGATCCTTCTGTTTTTGAATCACAAGCAGCAGGAGGGATGAACAAGCCCATTTAGAATTGTTACTCTTGGCAGCTTATGAAACAGACACATTTAAAATATGCATCTTCCTCCTCTGCCTACCTAAATCAACAAAGCCCCTGTGCTTGATGTCCCCGGCAATCGCCTCCCCATTCTCAAGTATAAAGCTCTTCAGAAATTCCACTAAAAGAAGGAACTCGATTCTGTCATAAACAGGCTGGCAATTAAAGCTCCAACAATGGTCTCTTGACAACCTATAATTCAATGTCTCCCCCCCTTGTTGCAGATCATCATCAGCCTTGTCCAGAAGTTTCTCCTCCATTGCATGAAGCTCTTGGAGACACATCCATGCCAAATGTGCAGAGGATGGCACACTTTCAGACCACACAATGCCCTTGAGCTTCCAGACCTGCAGGATTACAGCGCGATAGATGTCACATGCTGCCTGTGGATTCCGCTCACCTAAGCTTAGCAAAGTTGCACGCATAAGCTCAAATTGCGATAGGAAGAGGTAGTTGGCGATTGCCCCCCCAAGCATGTGCTGCTCCTTTCCCTCCATCCTCAGTGTCCTTTGCAGCAACCTCAAAACCAAAACGCTCAAATCAACCAAGCTCTTGCCACCAACATCTTGTTGAAATTTGACCGTGCACAACCTAATTCTAGGTCTCCATGCCCAAGCTCAATGCAGTTGTCTGTTCAAGTTCAAACAGCTAAAGGAGGGAAGGTGGCGGGCAATCCCTGCCCTGAGCATCCCCTCTCCATCTCCTCAAGGTCTCTGAAGCAACCAAGCTCTTACATCAAATGCTCCAAGCTCTCACAATGCTTCACACGCCTGTGTCAGAAAGAGCTTCTTGAACACTCCGAAAATTCCACCCAACATGTTGCCTGATATCCTGGAGAGTGGAAACTCCAAACTGCCAGCACAAAACTCCACCTCTTGAGTGCCTTGGTCAATCTAAAAATAAACAAAAACACAAAGAGATCATTCCTCAGTGATCTTCATAGCAGGATGATATTGGAACACAAAGATTGAAACCCTACATAGATTTCGACTTGGGGTTTTGGCAGCAAAACCCACAATTCCATATTGTTTCTTCCCATGAGACAATCACCCATATCCTTCAACCATTAAGAACAAAACAGTGCACTGAATTGTTCAAACCCTGAAACCTAATCTCTCAAATCCAATTTGCAGAGTCTGGATTAACACAATTGCAGAGTTTCCAACTTATTCAAGCTCCTGCTCACAACAATCCACTGAATTCTCCCATCCTGAACATAAAACTGAGAACCCATTGGTGGTGCCACTAGTTGCAAAACTCTCAAAACTGAAAAACTCTTTGTGAATTCAGTCTTCGTGAATCTAAAGAAAACCTGACCACATTCTTCAAGATCTTTCCCTGGCACAAAACTGCTTGACCCTGAACTCCTGCTGATCGCGTCCCTTCAGCTACTTTCTGGCAACAAAACTCTGGAATCCCTTTCTCAATCCCCGGAGAAAAAATAATCACCTAGCAATCTGCAGTTCAAGGTTTCCTTCAGGAGGTTGTAGGTTTTAGCGCCAAACCTGTGGGGGAGGACGCTATCATTCCTCTGTGTTGCACAGTCTCCAAACTCCACTCTCGATACGAGATTCTCGGAAAAAGCTCGAAATCTGTCGCAGGCAGCAACAATAACGGACGCCACAGGAATTTCGAATGCTTCAAGCTCTTTTTCTTGACAGCAAAGATAAACATATATTTTCACTTCCTGTGATCTGAACAAGATTCCCCCGAAACTTGAAATTCTTTCAAAACTTTTTGCCCGGCAACAAGTCCGATGGAATCACTATTTTCAATCGCAACAACCAGCTGCTGCTGATCCGTTCAAAGTTCAAACCTTTTGGCTCGTTCCCTGGCTTCTATTGCAAGCAAACTTCTCTACCGGACGCGCACTTCCGCACAAACTACTCAGGCATTCGCCGAAGAACGCCAAAGAGAGGAAGTGATACGATTGCTTACCGTATAGCTCGTCTTCTGTCACACAGTAGTATGCCATGAAATCACGCAAGAAAACAAAAGCTGCTGAAATTTCTTGAAAGCGCCAACTTCTGTCTTTTCCAATATGGAAATGCGCATCTCCGCCAGCTCGCTCCGGATAGACATATAGAAGAGCTTTTCTGGCACACCTGGTGCCTGAAATAGGGGCGTGGACGGTGCCACCTGTTTGTCTCTTCCGCGAAGAAGATCAGGGATACTGAACAAACACAAAAACGATGACAACGTGGAGAGAAGAATTCTCTGTTGCGGAACTAGCAAGCTGTGCAGGAAACAACAACAGCATCGTTGAGATAGTTTGTTTCACAAAACATCGGCATCATTCCATCATCATCATCATCACGTTGGTGAGTTCCTTAGCTCACAGAAAACTTTGATCAGATCATTTCTTACAAGCATTTTCTGTTGTTAAACTGATCATATAACTAAGCTTAAGTATGCCAATTGGAGATGCCGCTTGCGGAAAACAGAGAAAGCAACAGAGGAACCTGATCTGAAAACAAATGCAGTTCCTGCGCTCCATGAAATAAGCGATTCAGATGAGATCTTTCCAATAGATTCAATCTCCTCAATAAAATTGCATGATCACTAGAATGCATGTTTAGATTCAAAGATTGCTTCAACGATTGCTTCAACAACGGATTTCTTCAAAGATTGGTTCATAGACTAGTGCTTCGAAGATCGATTCCAAAACAGATTGATTCAGACGAGATCTTTCCATTGGATCCAATCTTCTCAATAGAATTGCATGATCACTAGAATGCATATTTAGAGATTGCTTCAACGATTGCTTCATCAACGGATTTCTTCCAAGATTGATTCATAAACTATTTGCTTCGAAGATCGATTCCAAAACAGATTGATTGCAAAATTGCTTCAAAGATCAATGATTACAAAAGTGCTTGAAAGATCGATTTCAAAGACTTGATTCAAAGGCTTGCTTCACAGATAGATTAATACCAAGCAAGATTTCTTCAAAGATTGATTCATGGATATTGCTCCAAAGATCTATTCCAAACATTGATCGCAAAATTTGCTTCAAGGATTATGATTCATGGATTGCTTCAAAGATTGTGATATCAAAGATTGATTCCAAAATTGCTCCAACGATCAATTCAAAGGAACTTTCTTCTAAGATTGATCCCAAGACTGCTTCAAAGTCAGTTGCTTCAAAGATTATTGATGATTCAAAGTTTTGCCTCTAAGATTGATTCTAAGAAATTTTCTTCCAAAAATCTAGTTTCAAAGATTAATTCCAGGATTTGATTCAAAGATTTTGAACTGCTTTGAAGCAAATTTCAGAAACCATTGTTGGAGTAGCTCCTCGAAATTGTGGACTATGGTATGAAGTTGATGATCTCTTTGCATACAATGGAAAAGAAACAAATGTGTAATGTAAAATCTCTTCTTGTTTGAACCTTTTAGAGAAATAATTCCTAGCTCGAAAACATAACAAGATGAATTTGTAGATAAATGTTTTAGCTCTAAAACATAACTAGATAAATTTGTAAATATATTCTTAGCTCTAAAACATAGCTAGAAATTGAGTATTCTTCATCAAGGTCAGATAAAATGGATGATCTATTTGCATGTTATCGAGAAGAAAAAATAAATTCTAAGTTTGTTCCTATATGGAATTTGTATAAAGATTCAAGTTAGCTTCAAAACCATGACTAGAATTTGAGAATTTCTTCATCAAGGTGTTGGAAATTTTGTTTTGAGAAGATGCTAGTCTTGAGTTTCTAATGATGATGATATTGTTGCTCAAAGTTGTTGTCATTGACCATGTTGGTGATGAAATTGAACATTTTGAGTGCAAGTCTCAAATATTTGATAATTAAGCAAATGGGTTTTCGAGGCCTTTTGTTGTTTCTATCTCGATCTGAGAATTGCTTTAGTAGCAAGGTGTTTTGTTTCTTATCAATGTTGGATCTCCTAGCTCATAAAACTTAAACCACTTTCATGTTGACAAAGTTGTGCAATGAGTTGAAGTTAGTGTTAAAATTGGACAATCAAGTAATCTGGTAATGCCCTCATCCTAGGGCCTCCAGAAAAGCCTCTCAAGAGAGACACCAAGAAAATGGGTTTTCATTTTGCTTGACCAACCTTCGAAGCAGCAGCACTTTGAGACTGAGTTTCAGCTGAGGCAGGCTTTCTTCTCAGTAGGCAAGACAATGACTAAATGACCACCAAGTTTGCCACATCTGGGCAACCCAGTTTTTCATTCCAGAGAATACTTACAGCACAAGCTCGGTACATCTACTTCAATTCAATGCCTACACATACCACCTGTTTAGATTTTTCATAGAGCAGAAACATGGAATTTCTTAGGAGTGGGACTCTGGCATGCATCCAAGCAGCTCTGTTTCACATACCACCTTCATGCTTTGAACATGCTTTGGATCTCTATTTTTTTATGGGATAGATCTCAAGGCAGTGAGGAATCAAATTGACAAAGACATCACACTTCAGTTGCAACAAGTCTCAGCTTCATTGCCATAGGCTTAATTTTATGAATTTCCCATGTGCACATTAAGGCTATGTTTACCAGGATCTTGGCATCATTGGATGTAGGCTGCTCCTCAATCAGTCCATCTGCTTCTCCCAAGCCCAAGGGCTCTTATTGTGCAAACCGCCGAGTCCACTCAGCTGCAGTTTTGTCATGTGAAGTTCGGTCACTTAGATATTGCTGTGCAATGCTGCCCACCAGTGGATCATCTGCAATCTCCCCACTTTCTTAGTCTGAGAAGTTCAATGACTTGAAAGCTAACACCTTACATGACTGTCCCATTGCTACCCTTGTTCTCAAAGGGCATACTCAAAGAGGAAGGATGAAGCTTGACCCCTGGAATGTGCATAGACCAGTTCTTGAGTTGCATTGTACTGAAGAAACTCTATGAATACTTTGTTCTTTCAGTAGATCTACTCATTACAAACCACAATGCAGAATCTGCATCCTGAGTTTCTGTTTCATTGTCAAGAAGCAATGGCAAGACTCTGTGATGTTTTTGGTGAGCAAAGTTTTGACAAAGGCAAGGAGTTGTTGCTGTTGTATTTCCAGAAGCAATGGGGAATTAAGAAAGAGTGAGCACAGAGAGTGACATGTGACTTACGTGGATTTGCATCTGTCAGCAATGAACAGATGGACAGTAAGACTTTAGAGATGGTAAGCGCAGGGCTCCAATTGTCCTTGAGGATGTCGAGACAAATTTGACCATTGCTATTTACGTTGCAATGATAGATGCGTGTCCGGAATATCACCTGTCCACTCCCCCCACCATACCAAACATCTCTTGTTACCCTCTCTTCTTCCCAACTACTTACTACTCAATGCTGATTGCAATTCTTCAGGCACTCATCTAAATGCAGTAGCAGAGTTTAGAACCTGTCACCTCATCACAGGAAGGAGAATAAATGACAGATTCTCAAGCAGCAAAAAGATACACATCAGCAGATTCTCAGGTGGCAAAAGCTACACATCATCAGATTCTCAAGCAGCACAAGCTACACATCAACAAGTGGCACAAGCTACATATCATTCAGCTTGAGTAATAGCCTGTGAGTAATGTCTTCATCTCAAAACCTTTGATATGCACAACATGCAAGAAAGATGTGCCCCATCCATGCACTCACCTTGGAATGCATACAAGGAAGATGTGAGAAAAAATTGTGGCAAATAGCTCTTATAAAACCAATGATGGAAGAAGAAGATGAGCAGAAACCCCCTTGAAGATGCTGACAGAAGAGATTTACACACCTTTGGTGGCTTGAAAGGATAGTCAGTTGGGAAGTTGATATCCAGGAAGAAGACTCCTCCTTGATATGGTGAGCCTGGCAATGAAGGAAAAAAAAAAAGAATTTCAATCCTCTCCCCACACTACACAAACAAGCTTCAAGCCATTTTTCAGAGAGAAAGAAGCAAGCTAAAGAAATGAGCATGAGCTCATGAAACAACGGGAGGAAAACAGAAGAAGATGAAGAAGAAGAAGGCACAGTACTTCCGGGACCCATGATGGTGGACACCCACTCGTAGAGATTGTCGCCCTTGGGTCCTGCAGAGCAATTGGAAGGTGGATCCACACTGATCTCCGCAAGCTCCTTCTGTATTCTCTTGGCGGATGCCGTGAGCGAGGTTGTTGATGACCATGGTCTGCCCGCCACTCCGGTTGCTGTTGCTCCTGCACTCGCACTCATCTCTAACTCTGTGTCTCTGGATCTGTTTGTGGGTCTGTCTGTGAAGAATTCTTTCTGTTGTGCGGGTCACGCAGAATTCTCAAGAAGAGGACAAACGGTAGCAAGGAACAAGCAAGGACCCGATACAACAACAGCAGCCCTAATGACCTAATTCTTGTGAAACCTTTTTCTGTTTGCTTATAATTTGCTGCAGATCAGGTGTGGGTTTTGTCATGATTTCTTACAAATGCAGCTTAGATCTTGCTGTTTGCTTTGTCAAATAATGCTAGATTCCTCCTGTTTTCAGGTACCTATGCTTCATGAATTCTACAATTCTCAGCTGCAGTCCTATTTGTTCTGGTACTCTTTTCCTCCCAGTTCCTTCAGAACCACACCTCGTGTTTGTACCTCCTTCCTCTCAGTTCCTTTAGAAGCACCTCTTGTACCTGTCATGGCTAGGCACTGATTGTGTTCCAAATGTTGTGTTTATGTACAGGTCTCTGATGTAGTACCGTATGGGCTCGGGGAAGTTCTTTCGATTTTCATATGAGAAAGATGGTAAAGCAAAAGGGAAACAAAAGACTGGTGAGAAGAAAAGGGAAGCTGCAAAACTGGCAACTGATACCTAAGCAAGAGGAGGAGCTCACTCTCTTCTTCTCCAAGACTTCCAGGTGCAACTGAAATCCAGTGATGCCAATTTGTCTTTGAGCTTAATGATGTCACTGATGGATTTCTTTCACAGCTTGTCAACACCTGATGAGTGTCAGAGCAAGCATCTGTAAGTAAGAACGAGTTGGACAGCAATCCAAAGAGAGGTAAAGAAGAGTTCCAACAAGTGATTGACTTGGTATTTTGGCTCTGGAGATGAGGAGGATCTGGGGGATTCCAATGAAAGTGGGGAGGGAGGACAATGAATGCCTGGAAATGTACATCAGATTGAGGAGGATGGCAAAGTGTATGATGGGTGCAAGCTCGCATGGTTAACAAGATGAAGCTCTTTTTGTATGTTTGATGTCTCAGAGATGAGGATCTGGGGGATTTCAATGAAGGTGTGGAGGACTGGCAGGGATGCCTGGAAATGGACATCAGATTGAGGAGGATGGCAAGTATGATCATGGTTGGAAGCTGTGATGAAACTCTATTGTATGTTTGCAGCCTCCTTCTATGCATTGGGAGGATAGCAAAGCAAACAGAATAAGTTTCATGGCTGGAATGGTGTGCATGGCCAGGGAATTGCAAATCAAGGAAGTCTTAGACTACATGTATGACTGGCTCTTGGTACTAAACTGCAGGATACAGACAAGACAAGTCTGGCCTTGCAGACCTTTTTGGGAGAATCTGGAATCACCACATTCATTCTTTATCCCATGGACTTGAGGAAGGATGATTTGCAAGGGATTCCAACACAGTCAAACATAGTGGATTGGCTGCATTAGCTACACATGAGGTGCTTGCAATACCTCTTGCGCCATCTGCATGAAGAAATACACTCCAGCAACTCTGCAACATCCCTTGTTTTAGCAAGACATAAACTCACCCTTGATGAGGGTGAAAGCTATATGGTTCTCCTTTCACAAAATATTGAGGTATTCTGGTGGTTGTCAGCAATCACCTACCAAGCAAATTCTGTCTACATCCTTATACAATTTCCAGGTGCCACATTCGCAACGATCTTTCATGTGTTTTTCTTGTCTTCACTTAGACTTGCAAATTATGTATAGGGCAAGGATCTTCCTGGATTCGAGAGCCCAGCTGAGAGCGATAGTCAGAGGCAGGGCCCCAGAATCTGAGAAGAGCCTCAAAGAGCTTTTAAAATTTCATAAATCTTACAAAGGCATAAGGTACCTGCCTTCCACTTTTGTAAGATCCCTGAGATTTGAAACATGAAATTCTCTTGGGGAGGTGCATTCAATTGCAAAGATGAGGTGCTCCATTGTACTAGATCATGGCCTAGTATCAAACCTCTAAAAGTGTGACGGGACTAAAGATTTGTGCCATCAAAGATTGCTAAATACTACACATATCAAAGGACTCTACCAATAATGGAAGATGAAATTCTCCTTTCAACCTTTCCTTCAATCACCAAGTGGTGGTGATTGGTTCAAATGAAAGCTTGAAAGTAAACTGCAACGTTCTTAATCCTTTCTTAGTCTGAGTCACTTGACTCTGTAAATTGATGTGCATAAGTGGTGCATTTTTCGCTCTAAATTTGCTTCTTTTTAGGTTGAAAGAAATCTTTTTGATTTGAATTAATATTTCAATTTTTTATTCAATTCCTCTTTCATGATTTAACCATTATTTCAATACACCTCACTTTTAGTTCAAGTATTACTAGTGTGGCCTGTGCCGTTGGCCCAAGTGTTACCACGTCCTCAACTGATTTTTCCTTCCAAAACCTGGTTTTTTGGAATTTATTTGAATTTTCAGCAGCAGAAATCACTTCAAATCAATATCTCCCACATTCTGAATCCAAGTCTTACCAAATCAATTCCATTAAATCCTGCTCATCGAGATCTTTCCAACAACACCAAAGGCACGTTCCAATTCTTGTGAAATTTTCAGCTATGATTTAATTTAATTTTCAGTGAAGAAATCATTCAATATTCAAGAACTTTTGCATTGCAAGTCTAAACAAAAAAATCATTCAATATTCAAGAACTTTTGCATCACAAGTCTAAACGTCATGGAATCAAGCCCATGCACCCCTCCTCATCAAGAGCTTTCCAAAGACACCAAGAATGCAATCTGAAGCATCGTGGTTTAGTGGATCTCATTGGTACAAACAAACCAAAACAACACAAACTACCTTCCTTCATAGATAGATTTTCAAGATGTGGTATTATATTTTAAAGAAAATCTGCATTGAAATGTTCAAAAACCCAACACACACATTCTAATGATGGACATAATTTGGTAATTGATTTGTGGAGAGTTTTGGGAAGGTGTAAATCTTTTGTGTAGGAATTTGTTTGGTGTGATGGTCAATAGCTGTTTCTTTTGTTTAGGTTTTTTTTTTTGTTAAAGTTCTAAACTTGAATTCAAGATATGATATTGAATGTTTATGTTAAGATTTCTAAAAAGTAAGGACTCAAATTGGTGCAAACACAATAAAAGGAGCAACAAGTTGTGTGGACAATGTTTAAGATTGTAACTTTTCATTTTTGAAAAATCATAAGGGGACCACAATAGTGGGATAATAAAAAAAACAAATTTACAATACGTTCCATTATTTGCAAATTTTCAATGTTCCAAAATCGAAACAATTGATGAAAGTGTCTTTTTTCCTTTTACATGTGTTCCTTATAAAATTTGCAACATTCCTTTTCAATGTTAATGATTTTAAAAATTAAAAATAAAATAAAATGTATAACACATTTGAACACCTTTGTTTCAAACATGTTTTTAGCCCTAAAAGTTATGGATTTTGAGTGTGTTTTCATCAAAAGTTATGCATTTATATATTTTTAAAAGCATGGATATAAATCATACATCACATAAAATCAAGATGTAATTAAAATGTATTATATATACCTTAGACACAATTGTAAATTAAATA
>Ga0209611_10000102_pt1 | contig 94494 bp, 61 predicted proteins | sample S1TSphgellanicum_3_FD_187693 | JGI IMG/M metagenome (GOLD analysis project Ga0209611, IMG submission 187693) | Host-associated microbial communities from peat moss isolated from Minnesota, USA - S1T2_Fc - Sphagnum magellanicum MG (SPAdes) (version 2) | ecosystem: Host-associated > Plants > Peat... | reverse complement strand
CAATGACACCAAGAACACCCCAATGCGAGGTGTTTTGCCCCTTGCTGTCGAGCTCTGAACATTCGGGAGTCCCGGAAGACTCCCAACCTCCAACTTTTCCAAGTGTTGGGCTTCACCCCCACACTTGGCCAAAGTGGGGTTGCGACACTGCAGCTGACGTTGCAAGAGCAAGCCGATGACTTCATGAAAGAGGAAATCACAGATGCTGATGATTATGCTGATTGGATCAGGTGGGTCTCTGATGCAGAACAAAGAAAGCAGGCTCTCCCTGGAGCCGCAACTTGCGCAAAAGTACCTGTACTACTATAAGTCCAACAAATGAACATTGCTAACTCTTACAACAGTTGCAAGGAACGGTTGGCGTTGTCTGAAGACAGCAAGGCAAATTCAAGGTGGGGAGAAATTTGCCAAAAGATTCAAGTTGATCAACACCTGGATGAGGAAAAGGGACAACAGCTCTGGGGATTAGAGCGATTTCAGGATGTGTTTGCTTGGAATGAAGGGGAGTTAGGTTATTGTACTATCGGAGAGCACTCCATAGACACACAGGGATTTCCACCCTGCAAGGTAGCTCTTGGTCGGTTGTCATACTGGGAGGAGGCAGAGGTAAAAATATAGATTGATGTGTTGGTGGAGTTAGGCAAAATGAAGCCGAATGATTCTGAGTACGCCTGCCACATGACCCTGCCAGTGAAGAAGGACGGGAGTAGGCAATTCTGCGGAGACTACCAGACACTCAACTTGCAGACACGACACGATTCATTCCCCATGCCTTTTGTCGACGATGTGATTTCCTAGTTGGGGAAGTCAGCTTGGTTTACTGCACTGGATTTGCAGTCAGGATTCTGGCAAATTTGAATGGCTCCTGAAGATGTGAGGAAGACGACATTGGTTACCAAGACTGGACTGTATGACTGGACGGTTATGCCTTTCAGTCTCAAGAATGCGACTAGCACTTTCACAGAACAATGTCGCTAGTTTTCAAGGAGTTGGGAGACAAGTTTCTGAAGGTGTTTGTGGATGATCTCAATGTCCACAGCAAGAATTGGGAGGATCATCTGCAACACTTGGAAGCTGTACTATCCAAGGTCAGGGAAGTGAATTTGAAGTTGAACCCAAGCAAGTGTTGTTTCGCTGCTGAGAGCATCATGTTCCTGGGCTATGTGGTCAGTAAAGAGGATGCGAAGCCAGATCCTAAGAAGGTTGATGCGATGTTGCGCTTTCCAAAACCGATGACAGTCACCAGTGTCAGGTCTTTTCTGGGATTGACGGGGTACTACCGGAAGTATGTACGAGGGTACTCAAGGTTGGCTGGTCCATTGTTCGAATTAACGAAGAAAGATGTTGCATTTGTATGGAATCGGGACTGCCAGCAGGCGTTTGATTCTTTGAAGAGAGCACTTGTTGATGCTCCCATACTGATACGCCCAGACTTCCAAAGGCCATTCTACCTCGATGTGGATTGGTCAACCAAAGGTGTTAGTGCCATCTTGTCACAGAAGGAGGGTAGGTTCGAGAAAGTGGTGGCGTATGCTAGCAAAGGTCTGACGATGGCGCAAAGGAAATTTCACCCCATGGAAGGGGAGTGCTATGCATTGATCTGGGGCATCATGCATTTTCGGCAGTATCTGCACAGAAACCATTTTACTCTGCGAACAGACCATAAGCCGCTCAAATGGTTGGCAACGGTGTCAGACGCACATGGCAGGAGAGGCAGATGGATTGATATGCTATAAGATTTCAGTTTCAAAATCCTGCATCGACCAGGCTTGAGGCATACGAATGCGGATGCTTTGAGCAAGAACCCAATGGGGTAGGCCATAGATGATGATGACTTCGGTGAAGAAATCCAAGACGTTAGAAGTCCGCCGACTAACACAAGAGAAAGGAAGGCTCTCTTGATCCAGCCTGGTGAAGGAAAATAATGGCCCGGCGATAAGAAAGGACAGGAAGTGTGTACACCAACAGCTGTATATGGTCGATGTGGTGTTAGAAGAAGATCAGACCAAGGAGTCTGAACCGTATGAGACAGAAGTTGCAAGGAAGAGTGAGATTGTGCAAGGCGAAGGTGTGGAAGTAATGCTAAAGAGGAGGAGACCCCTGCACTTCGACAAACGGCATCAACTAGATCTGATTTTAGAGGCTCAAGAACTAGCCGAGTTTGGGAACCAGGAGTTGAGTCCTACCGAATCTGATGAGGAGGAGGACCAGGAATTGGATGCAAAGTGCATCGACATCTAGGAAGATGCAATCTGTCTGGGATTATTGAAGAACGGTGCACTGCCCGATTCAATGGACCTTGAGGAAAGCAAGAGGGCCAGAAAGAGGGTGAGCAATTACTGCTGGAAGGAGCAGAGGCCTTACTTCAAGGGGTTGCTCGTACCCAAGCCAGAGGAAAGGATGTCCCTAGTAAGTCAAATGCATGAAGATCTAGGGCATTTCGGGGAACAACGGACGTTGGCTGAAATTCGTCGAAGGTATTTTTAGCATCATTGAACTGAAGATGTTAAGGCGGTGGTCAGAAGCTGCCAACAGTGCCAGCTGGTGAGGAGCAAGGGTAGTATCCACTCTGGGGATGAGCAATTGAAGAGCATTCCCATCTGTGACTTATTCCATAGAGTTACATTGGACACTGCTCGACCTTTGCCTGAAACCAGGTCAGGAAACAGGTATATCTTGGTGGCCATCGACCACTATTCCAAGTGGTGCGAGGCAAAGGCGGTTGTTGACCATAGTGCTAAGACTGCAGCCAGGTTCTTGGAGGATCCACTAAACCTCAATGCAATGGAATGGCAGAGCGCATGATTAAGACCATCAAGCATGGCATCACTGTTCTTGCTGCAACACCAGGCAATATGGATTGTTGGGACGACCATCTAGCTAAAATTCTGTTTAGGTACCGATGTGGGATCCAGGCTAGTACAAGGTTTTCACCCTTCATGATCCTAACTGGTCGTACACCACGTCTCAGGGCAGACAATTACTTGCACGCCCTGACTACTGAGACTGATGTTGGTGCGAAGGTCAAGGTGGCTGTAGCACAATTTCTGCAGAAAATGGAGCTCATTGCAAGCATCCACGAAAACGTTTTGCTCAATGTGGAGCAAGCACAGAAGCAGCAAAGGAAGACTTATGCCGCTCGGAAAGGTAAGCATCTGTTTGAGGGTTTGGTTGCAGGGGTGATGATGGTGAAGATGAAGAAGCCAGGAAAGAGAAGAGCTTTATCTGCAAGCTGGGAGGGTCCATACCAGTTCGTCATGCATACTAATGGGAAGGGAAACTTTGACTTTGAAGAGGGCAGTCGGTTATGCATTGTCCAAAATGCTAATGGACAACAGTGGGAAAGGTCTCGTTGAGATCTCCAGATCTATCACATTCCACTAGACTAAATGAGGCTGAGGGACTCAACTTTTCAAAAAAGGAGGGGTTACATATGTAACACGAAATTAAGTCGCCACACCAGTGTGAACACTGCTTGATCTTAGGAGTTAAGTCTGCGTTATTTGTCGTTTCTTTTGTGGCGGCTACCTTTCCATTAAAACTGCATGGGAGTGCATGGAAATCTCTCTAGGTGTGTGTGAGATGTTGTACAGGAAGGAATGGCGGCTACTACTGAATGAGCATGGAGGCTGATCACGCGCGACTAAGGCGGCGCCGAATTATGGAGAGGGATGGAACGGCAATTATGAGTTGAGGCAGTTTGGAGGTGGGAAGAAGGGAAGCGATGGAGGAGGTCCTCATTCTGGGTGGCCAGCAAGAAACGCAGAGAAGATCAGAGCAACTTTTGGGGAGAGAAGGCAAGGCAGATCTTGGTAGAGAAGTGCAGAATACATAGATAGAGGGAGGGAAGGTTTTTCAACTCAGGCTAGTTGTTGAATTTTCTGCTACACCAACAATTAGCTGGGCAGATGTGAACTGCTTAAGAGAGTAGCTGAGAAAGGTTGTAGCCGAGGACTTTGTTTTCGATGAACGCACTAGAGTCAAAATGCTTGTACTCTCTGGACTTGTATGAATGAAGATGCAAGCTCATGCTCGATGATCATAATCTGTTGGTTTTTGTAAACATAAATGGCATCTGTGTGGGGGTCTGCGAGTATAGGCAGGAGAGTATTGGACGTGTTCAAGAAGAGATCAGAAGCTTGTTGCTTATTGTCAGGATCGCTGAAAACACGATTAGGCAGAGGCATACCCGATCGACAGGTTGATTGTCTAGTTATGCACCTTCTCTTTTGGTTACAATAGGTCATAATCACCAAAAATAGTCACTAAAAATGATCAAGTTAACTTAAAAGTTGATCATTAAATTTGTTTCTTTACAAATAAAATTATTCAACGAGTAAGAAAATAAAGGCAATTCATTTCACACTCATGTGCGAGCATATTGTTTCAAGGACAAAAGTACATGAACCTTGCTATCATAAAACCCCAGTAGTCCTACTCATTTTTAAAAGGACAAAAGTAACCCCAATGACTTTAGTAAGGACATAAACACCCCAAGTTTGCTTATACAAAGGACACAAGCACCCATGCCCATTTGAAATTGGACATCAGCACCCAAGTCCACTTGATTAACCTCTCAAGCACTAAAAGTCCTTAGTCATAAGCAATGTAACATCCCACCCAATTGAAAAGGACATCAGCACCCCACCTCTACTTGTTCAAGGACTCAAACACTAAAAATAATCAATCATAAGCAGTCTAGCAACCCCACCCATTTCCAAAAGGACACAAACACCCCCACTTTTATCGGTAAGTAAACCAAGACCCCAAATCCATTGATACAAGGACAACAACAACCCTAAGCACTCCCATATACATCAAGCCCATTTTCACATGCATCTTTACACCCCCACCCATTTCAAAAAGGATTGTAACACCCCCCTATCATTTCCCATAAGGACATAATTACCCAAGCCACTTTTACAAATGCCCAAATCCTTGCACTAGCCCTTCAAAAAAACACAAGTTTGTTACATCCTAGTAGATTAGAGAGTGAGATGATTGAAACATTGACCTAGATTGTACTCAAGAAGGCAAAGATTAGATTAGTTTAAAAACACACCTACAAAACTTGAAGGAAATGGCAAGCATGCTTCTCATCCAATTTGACACCAATGCATCGTCTTACAACATCCTTCTCAACAAGGGATATTGTAGTTTTTGTTGTCCACCAATGTATAACAAGTTCCCACAATGCTTGTGGCAAAGCATTAAACCTCTTTGAACGCCGTCAGCAAATCTAGAAAGCATCTCTTTATGTATCTAGTTGAAGTCACCTTTCCATGGCCTTCTTAACATTACACCTATCAACACCCAAGGTTTTTATAGTTACTTTAATCTTGCAACCTCCTAACTAGCTTGATGCAAGCATGCGAACGATGTTTTTAACAACCACAAATTGAGAGGGTCTTTGACCAATTAAATGATATGTAATTCCTAATTTTAAACTAAAAACCACTTCTTGGTTTTGCTTCACAGTAGTCAGATTGTTAAGGTAATTAAAAACCATGTTTTTGATAAGAGGATGAAAAATGAATTTCTCAATAACTACTTGTTGATCTCCACATTCCAAATTCTTGGTTTGTTCAACAACAAATAATGCAAACTTGTAGGATATATCAACTATGGTCTTTTGTGCCTTCCTAATATATGAATCAAGAGATCTATGGTTTGTAAAAGGTATAAGGGCTAATACTCATAAAAAACTAAAAATCTCTTTATCTATAGCTTGCGCTTGAAACTCTAATGTTTGTTGTTTGCACCTCTTTACATGCTCTCATATCAGCCCTTCCCTTTTCTACATACCATCTCTGGTATGAAATTCTTCCAGTTTGTTGGGTATGTATTAACTCTTGAATGCAAGCTCCATTTCTATTGGGTCTTCCTACATGTTCAAGAATGGCCTTATGCTTGTCCATTTGGACATTGATTAACCTACAAACATTGTGATTGTAAATAAAAAATAGTTCCCAAAAATCCAACAAAAATGTTGCTACAGCTACTTAGTAAATGTTTAAACAAGACCTTGAACACATAATTCCAACTTATATCTAACGAAAACCTCCAAAAACACATGTGAAAGAATTCTAAAAGTAAGATTATCACCTTCTTGGAGGGTAAACCCATCACAAAATTAAGGTGGTTACTGTTAGTTGCAATTTCTTCAAATCGTCCACAACAAACCCGCAAATAAAAGCATGCATAAAGCCTACAACTTTTGATGTCTTCATGGAACTACAATTAATTTGTATATCACATTGCGAAAATAATCCATTGATGAACACAAACATCAAAGGCATTAAAGTTCTTTAAAAAAACAAATACATCACTTGTGAACACAAAAATTAACAAACCCTAAAAGCTTTGGATGTGCATATGAAAAATCTATGTGGATGATGAAAGGCACAAATCCTTCAAACTTCATTGTTGAAGTTGAAGATCCATCACTAGATTATAGGTAGGTATGGGAGAGCTTGTATGACAACCTTTCCTCATGTCCCTGAGTGGATCAAAATAGATCCAACGGAGCATGCCAAGACGATGGATTTAAGGTATATCGACTGCGAGGTCGAAGAAACAAAACATTTTGTGGATGCACAAGTTGATTATAGGTATCCGAATGAACATTGAAAATTGTACATGATTGCCTTCTAGCTTGATCAACCTTCAAGTGAATTTCAAGCTCATCAAAGATGGGCTTCAAAGGACTTGAAGGCAACATGTAGAAGAGGTTGTTATCTGAATCCTCATCTTCAACTTCTATAGAAGCTATGCAATGTTTAATAGTCTCCCAAACACTATTGTAAATGTGATCCTTTTGTCTTTGAGTGAGCCCCCTACTACTTGGAAGATCCATAGTAACAACCTTAATACCTAAAAAATTGTATCTCACAAACAACCAAGATCCCCTTGCAGTAATTTCTTTAAAAGGCTTGGTGATTTGTGAAATTCATTAATAAAACAAATGTTTTAAGTTGTAAAACCTTTGTGCGACAACAAGGTCCATTTTGATTCCCTTGCAAAAGTTCTATGCAACTTACATGATTATGTTTTGATGCGACTATCATTAATTTCACCGATGAAATTGTGCTTCCCGCTTAAGCAGGAAGGCAAACTTTGCTTTCCCACTCAAGCTTCGTCTTTCAAGCTCCAATTCCAATGTAAGGTGCATTCCCTAAACCTTACACATTCTTCAAGACATTTGGTTGAGTGGTTGCAATATGCACTTCCCATCACCTAATGACCTTGACCATTGAGCTACAAACCCTAACTAGAACAACTTTAACAAAACCATTTCTTCATCTTGTCACTTTCATCCATTTGGCCATTTTTGTAAACCAATATTTGATTATATCAAATTTCCTAATTTATTTAGAGTAATTGATGTTTAAGATATAACTTCATTAATATCATGGAAATATTATTGTGCATCCATAAATGTAATATTGTAGAATTTGTACACAAAAATAATCAAATTAATTTGAAATTTTGAATCCTCCATGTACACATACGTTTTAATTAATGTACATAAATCAATGACCTTTTATTTTCATACAAGATTGTATAGGAATGATTTATAATGTGAAAATATTGAATTCCTATAGGTTGTAACATTCCAAAACACAAATCATGTTAAAAACTCAAATGTATTTTAATGCATTTCAAGAAAGTCAACAGTGGTTATAGTGTTATATTAGTGCTTTTAGACCCTCTAATGTTGTCGAATTTTTTTTGAAATTTTTACATGTTCTAAAAGATATTATTATACACACAATTCCATAAAAAATACTAAGTACTTGAAAATCTTGTAAAAATTGAATTAAAAACATTTGATTTTCAGTAGTGGTTATGCATAAGGGTGTTCCTTTTAGCATGGACTTACCCATGTTCACTAATTACAAGTTAACTATAAGTGGACTACAAGTTTATCGCGAATGGACTATGAAGTCAAGAATGAAAACCAATGTGAATAAACTCCATTCATCATGTGAGCATGTCTAATATTAGTGTCCCTGACGTCGTCTCCCCTTTTAGTGACAAGTTCCACAAGGAGTGGCCTTGGGTTTGTTTGGATATTGTCTATGAAATTTTTTCATTTTGTCCATGGCATTTGATAAGTGTTTAGATGGCTCCCAAATGCGTTTGTTCACATCTTATTAAAGCCAATGAACAAAATATTGAAGTTTGCAATTTAATACCCTTAAATCAAAAACATCTTCCACTTCATAATTTTGTTCACCATCAATTTTCATAAGCGGGGATGGCTCATGACCTCTTCCTAGGATGGTAGAAGCATGATAAAGTTCCAACAAAAAAACATGAAACATGGGATGAATGTTTAAGGAATGTAGAAGTTTAAACTAAAAAGCCATGACATTGATCTGTTTCATGATGGTGAGTCGACCAAATCTTAGGTAGGGTAAAACACAGGACCAAAGGAACCACTGAAGTGAATGGATACTCCTTAAAATTGCATTTTTGTATGTTTGAATAATCACAAGTGAAGCATAATAGTTTGGATTATCATAATTTTTTTTGAAATATTTTCCATTAATTGCAAAGTTTACATGCTCAAAGTTTCACACAAATCAAAAATGTTTTTACATATTCAAAGCACTCAAACTTTGAAATTGGATAGTCCTTGTTTTTTTCAAACATCTTTTTTTCTACAAAATGTGCACCATTCCTTCTAAAAATTGGAGAGGATTTTTAAATTGATGATTAGAAGGGAAAAACAGTTTGAACTAATGGAATTTTTTTTAAAAACCCATTTGAACACATTTGGCTCAAAAGTGCTTTTGACCTTAAAAATTATGGATTTTGAAAATGTGCCTTTAATAAAAGTTGTTCATATTTATGTAATAGATGATTGCATATGGTTAATCTTTGCAATGTTCATTAGCATTTTCCTTATATTGTCTTTGGTTCTTCACAAGGTTGAATACAAGTTGTGTTGAATGTTTGCCAACCACATGACTTGATCTTTAATTAAAAATTTCATAATGTTATTCACACTTTGGACGTCAAACTTAAGGTGCAAACCATGATTAAACTATATAATTAAAAATGTGGAATATCCACAATAAACCCCATGGAGATTAAAGACCATGGCAATGGAAATGTAGGGATTGGTAATGGTTGGAAAAGTGCACTAAGCATGTGGGCAATGACGAGGATTTTTTGCTCATGTACAAAAATCACATGACCCCATGAACTCCTTCACGTATTTGCAAATTGCAGCCACCAGTAATTTCAAAAGTCTAATTCCATGGTCTTGTTGAATCCAAAGTGGCCTCTAGCTATAGCATCATGCCTAGTTTATAGTACTTGGAATCAAATAGCGCCATTAGGTTCATACAAGAATCCATCATGATATAACAAACCATCTTGAAATTCAAACTTGTTGTGATCATTAGAAAAATCTTAACCTTGATTTCAATTCTTCCATTGACCTTTGATGCTAATAGCAAAGGGATTTTTCTTTGAGTTTTCATGAATTTGTCAAAAAAAGGGTTTGTCATTAAAAATTATTGGTAATGTTTGAAGTCGAAGATGTTGAAATGCGTGAAAATGACATCACATTGTTGGTCATATGCTTCATCTCCTTCCTTAGGAGTGAAGTATGAACGATGGGATAATGCATTTGGGTTAATGCATGAATGGGTGGACCAATTCGCCACACAACCAAAGTCCCTATTTACTCAAAATTGTGGTCAAATTCTAAAAATTACAACTTTAGTTTATATTAGTTTACATTGATTTCCTCCATATTTTTTCCATGTCATTAATGGCACATTTAGAATTTCTATTTTTTTAAGCATTTAAACAAAAAAATTATGAAATATTTCCTCCTCCAATATGATATGGAATAATGAAAAAATGCTCTTGATTAGCCCATTCAAAAGTCCATAAGTATAGTTTTAAAATTCAACTCATTATTTATTTTGTTCCTAGGCTTCTTTGATATGACATTTTACTAATTCCAAGTCCGTAACACACACCCCATTAATTAATGGATTGTAGCATAGTCCACATAGAAATGGTAGTCAAAGGTGTAATCCATGTATTTTGAGTTCAAAAATCCATGGCTTTTACAAATTTTAAAATTTTGTAAAATGATTTTTTGCATCATGTAAATATACAAATTAAATTTTTTAAACCAAGTCCATTTTAATAAATTTGAAGTCCTATAAAGTAACATGGGCATTACAACGTCAACCACAAGGCAGAATTGGCTAGCGTGACACCCAAATTGGTCCACCCATTCATGCATCCACCCATTTGGTTTCTCTTATTGGTACCTAGAATGACATGTGATAACAAATTGGAATTGAGATAAAGATAATGCCCATCTAACTTTGTGTTGATTCAAAACATGAACAATCATGAAATATTAAAAAAATTGTGATTGGAATACATGATGATTTCATGTTGAACTCCTTTGAGTAAATGATGCCATTCCTTAAAGGCATCCATAATAATCGAAAAAAATTAATCGTGAATTTCATAGTTTATTTCAGTAGGAGAAGAATTATGAAAACATAAACCAAAGGATGAAGAAGGTTGTCTTTTCGAAGTAGTGAGATATGGTGCTTAATGTGAAGTTAGAAAAGTTTGTTTCCAAAATATATGGTATAAAAAGGTTTACATGAATCAAAAGTGGGGTAGTTGTGAAATAAACCATCAAAGATTGAAAGGCAAATTCCACCTTAAGCCCTTAAAAAAATGTTTGATCCTTTTGATTTAAATGAATGAAAGGGGCCACTATCATGGAATATTGTGCAATGAAATGCCAATAAAAGTTAGGAAATCCAAGAAAACATCATGAACAAAAGTTGAAGTAACTGAATCCACAATGGTTTGGACCTTACAAAGATCCACATGCGAATGCCATCTCTAGAAATAATATACCAAAGTAATGCCACTTTGGTTTGATGGAATTTGCATTTTTCCAATTTAACATAAAGTCTAACTTCTCTTAGTTTGTTCAAAACAAGTCAAATATGTCATTCATGTTCTTCCATGTGTTCTTGAAAAATGAGGATGTCATCAATGTAATAAACCATGAAATCATCCAAATATTAATGGAAACATCATTCATCAAATGTTGAAAAACATGTGCATTGGTAAGCCAAAAATCATCACTACGTATTTGAAATGGTCGTATGTAATATGTTCAAAAAGCAATTTTCCATTCATCACCTTCCCAAAAACACATTACATTATATGCACCATGTAAATCAACCTTGATGAAGACTTTAACATGACTTAATTGATCTAACAGCCCTGATATCAAATGTAAAAGGTATTAGTTATTGATGATGAGTTGATTTAATCCATGACAATCAACACACATTTGTAAGGAACCATCTTTCTTCTTAACAAATAAGATCAAAGTGTTAGTTAAAGATTTGGAATGTCAAATGAATCTATTTTCAAGATTTTTGTCAATTTGTATTCTTGAAGTGTTGTCGTTGAATGATCAATGCTCAAACATGTCAGCATTTTTCTTTTCTAAAACATCTTTGTATGTTTGATATTGTAGAAAAATCTCATGTTGCTTCACCTCAAGGTTTTGTGTTGGAAGAATATATATTAAAAATGCATCTCCTTTCTTTGAAGTTTACATGAAAGCTTGTGCTCCCACGAACAAATTTTTTAACTATTTGGGTTTTTGCGAACTCATAAGGTTCTTGTCACACTCAAGGTTCTATGAATCTATATACATAATCAACTTTTGGATCATCTTCCAATGCGCCTAGATGGTGAAAATCAAGTGGGGTCTTGCATTTTGATGCTTCTTCCTTTGGTGCTTCAAAATGGAAATTCCTCAATTGCCTCGTTTGAATCCTTGTGTCATTTAAATTTCATGTGTGATTTTCATTATACTTGGGTCAAGTGTATAAGGTTTGCAAGTTTTGGTAAAATGAATTACATGATTAAGTTGTCAAATGTTGTGCCTTATAGACCTCAGTCCTTTTGCAAGTCGAATACTTAATTTTGGACATCATTGCTTGAACCATTATCACAACTATTCTTGGAATTTGTCTTTAAAAGGGGGTTGGTATGGTTTTAGTAAGTTTTGCCACCTTCATTTTAAGTTTTCATAATGTAATTGAAAGTCCACAGTCTTGTATACCTAATATTCAAGCCACCATTACCACATCCTTTTCATTCTTGTGGCCCTTATAACAAATTTAATTAATTTAGGACTAAATTGTTAATTTAGGACTTTACCCAACCAAGTGGATGGTATAAAGTCTACCTAGTGGCCACTAGATTTAAGAAATATAACCTTACATTCAAGTAAAAACAACAATATTACATCCATGTATACATTGAGTTTGAAAAGAATTCATACCAATTTTTTTTTGCAACAGTTTCAATCATTGTTTTTAATACATGAAGGGACACAATGAATAATAAATATGATATGCTAGTTTCAAAATGAATATATTAATATGATGAAGAGATTATTTTTCTTGATGCCCACTAAGTGAAAACTATAGGTTATTCATTATCAAGGTTGGAAATCAAATTGTGCTTCTATTCATGAGAAAAAAAAAATCTATTTACTTAAAAAAACTAGGTCCAACACGTGCCAATTCATCAATCGCAATAATGTCTATGGATCCAAAATTATTACTCATACTATAATAAAATCAATTATTATATTTCGCAACTCTACGTCATGAGAAAAAAAAGTAGACACCTAATGGCCACTAGGGATTAAAGTTAACATCCCAAAAAGAGATATTGATAGGTAATGGGTGAAATCACAGTCAAAGGAGCCAAGGGTGCCAAGGTAAAAGTCCTTTTCCAAGGATTGCAGATGACACAATGTCATTCTTACATTGGTTTATAACTTAAAATTTTGTATTTTAGATACCCCATTTAGCATTACATTTTCAATATAAATACATTTTGACTATAAATTGATTTTATATCATGTATATTATGCATTCATGCCTTCTATCATATATATATGAACAACTTTTGTTAAAGCCACATTTTTAAAATCTATAATTTTCAAGGTCAAAAGCACTTTTGAACCAAATGTGCTCAAATGGGTTATAAAAATAATTTTCACAGTTCAAGTCCTTTTGCCCTTCTAATCATCAATGTTAAAATCCTCTCCAATTTTGAAAAGGAATGGTGCACATTTGGTAGAAAAAGGTTGTTTGAAAAAACAAGGATTATCCATTTTCAAGGTTTGAGTGTTTTGAACATGCAAAAAAAAAATTTATTTGTGTCAAGCTTTGAGCATGTAAACTTTTCAATTAATGGAAAATATTCCAAAATTTTTTATGACAATCCAAATTATTATGCTTCCCTTGTGATATTTCAAACATACAAAAATATAGTCTTAAGGAGTGTCCACTCACTTGGGTGGCTCCTTTGATTGTGATTTTACCCTAGTATCTAAGAAAATACACACAAAAATTTCCTTAATATCACGTTAATGCCACACATAATTTCTAATGATCAAAACATTGCTTAAAAATATGCCACATCCAACACAAAAAAACCCAAAAATAAAAACACTCATAATAAATTTGGAGTCAATGCCATGAAATGGAAAAAACAGACACCTAGTGGCCACTAGGGACTAGGGTTCAGGTGCAACAACAAAGATCACTAATCATGACTATGAAGAACATTGTACACAAAATTATCTACAATGAACAAATACACTAAGCTCGTCAAATACAAAAACACAATAATATATTATTCCACTACTAAATAATACATCAAATAAAAATAATAAAAATGTATTGATAATATAACCAATAAGCACAAAGAGAAATTCAATACATTGAGTTTCAAAGAAATGCAACCTACATGTTTATCCATGAATCCATGCCTATCTACCATGCTTATTTACAAATCCAAAAATTGTGTTCATAGTGAAACATTTTTTAATAGATTAAAATTTTATACACCATTTGTCCTTGTGGCCACCAGACACAATAAAGTAGATTATTGGTTTGGGAAGCAAAGAATTAAAGGTCCAATTTTTAACCTCACCTACAAACACAATTGTCAAAAAAATCACACATTAAAAAACACCAATGCTAAGAATGAATAAGAATCAAGTGATTGTTACTAATTATGGATACTAAAAAAATAATTATGAATAATTTGTTATATAACTAAATTCATTAAATAACAAAAAGAAAAATAATAATAAAAATGATCAAAAGAACAAAATTGCATTCATGATCTAAATTTAAAAAAACACAAAAAGAAAAAATGAATATATTATTGGGGTCACCAACATACTTTACAAATTATTGGATGCATTAACAACCTCAAGATACATTTTCATTCTAGAAGAACAACTATTAAGAATAGTAATTTGACTTTTGTTTGTTGTATTTTTTCATGAAGGAAAAGCAAAGAAAACAACTGCAATCTCGAACCACTGTTCTAGATCTGTCAAATTACATTTCCACTTGCCGTTCTAACAATCTTCATACAAACGTTGTTCATCCAAATTTGACCTTTCTTCACTAGCACCCACCATTGCACCCTCACCATTTTGAAGAATTCATTTTGATCATCCTAGACAACATCACTTTGTGTTCTTCCCAACCAAATAGGGACAAGGAGGGGATCATGAAGCTTCACGAGAACAAAATCTCCATTGTTGAGATCTCTAAATGGGGTGTATGTGGGAGCCGGCTTCAAGTTCTTAGGCCCACAATAAGGACGAATGACCGGATCTTCTGAATCAACAATTGACATTGTGGATGACAATTCAACTCTTGCATAACTTAACTTCCAATTGCTACAAGGCTAAAAGACTTCCAAAAGAGTGGACCCTTTAGTAGGCAAAGGTTTTGACAAATGTAATAAAATATCCTTCTAGTAATCCACATACAAACTCATTTTCATTGCATAAGTTGCACAAAGTTGTTCCATGCCTTGTTTCCAAAATTCCACATGTTTAGATGATCTAGCATTGATAAACTTTTCTTTTTCCACCAACCTCATTACATCATGGCCCCAAATTGGGCGATTTGGAATAAGATTGGGGACCCCAATAGGCAGCTTTGGAGATCCATCGGCATTAGCTTTCCATAATTGGATTGGAAGCACCTTGGTGGGACTCCAAACGCTATTGATTGGTGAAACTTTGTACTACATCATAGGCCAACTAAAGGAATTCATAAAAAATCTAAAAATATGCATATCAATATGCCCTACTAAGGTTTTTGAACCATCCTTTAAACAACCAAAGACCCAGGTTTTAAAATATGGAATTTTTTGAATCAACTGCGAAATGAAAGGTCTCTCCTGTGACACCATGAAAACCTTCATCAAATCTACCGAAATATAATTGTTCTGTTTTTTCAAATTTTTGGACAAATATCCAAAACATCCATCAATATCTTCATGTATATGACCAACCACAAGGAATCCTAGTTTAACCTCCTCAAACACTTCCTCACTATCAACAATGACATAAATTTTAATAAATACCTATTTATATTGTCTTTCATACAATTATCCATTTGAAGCAAAAAATTGTTTTGGCAACGATTTGGGGCCCATAAATTCACTTGGAATTTTAATTCACTTGTACATCGAGATTTGCCTTGCAAAAGACATGTGAAAAATGCATTTTGAAGAAGATGTTCAAACAACATTTAGGACTCAAAAGCTGGAGTTTTTTCTAAAGTTCAAAGAAACTACAACAATGAGCAATTGTAAAATTGGGATCATTAGGCCACAACTCATTGGAATATTACGCATATCTCTCATTGCCACGACCATGAGCTATCATACCTATCAATGTAATGGGCAATTGTCCAAGTTCATAAATCATTTTGTTCGCCACCTACAACCTTGGGAGTGCAATTTTTGCATGATCCATTTTGTCATTAATAACGTATAGGAACTCACCTCGGACCACACAAACTCGGACCTCCAAGTATGGTACAAGCTTTTGCATGATTCTTAATGCAAAAGGTGTTTTCTCAACTTCAATTCATATTTTATCGCATCATTGCTATTCCTTCCCAATTTTGATATTAAATCCTTCAATGATTCACACATAGTTCACTTTGCAAAAACAAAGCCTCTTTTTTTTACATCCACATTGAGATGGTGTCTCTTTTTCAACCTGCTCATCGTAGACTACAAAATACCTCCAATGTTTAACTCCTTGCTAATTTACACAAATGTAATCCGAAAAAATGATCAAATCATAAAACACACACAATTTTAGACGTTGAGAACTAAACTGCAAGAAATACATCATATTCACATGTTCTTCTAATTTGTATACACTATCATTTATTTCATCATTTTTCTCTCGAAGGCTTTTCCATGTATCAGGTAAGAGCCGTCGAACATCCTATCTACCTTTTTTGATTCCTTTCAATTGATGCAGCATTGTGTCAGCACTCAAATCAATCAACGATTAAACATTTGACTCCACTTGCTTGGTTGGAGTTCAGAGTTTATGCGAGCCTTTGTTACCACGAAGAAAAAATCTACATCCTCACTTGGAATCTACTTTCTATAACATTTATGTCGATCTGGACAAGCCAACAATCTTATACCATGCCATTTCACAAATGTCAATTTCCTAAATCGTGATAAACTTTTGCTACTTCATGTCTACTCTAACATGCAACCTTCTTAGAATATCCATGCCATATGCTTTGCATTCTTCAAAGGACAAACCCCAAAACTCTTATCTCAACAACATTGTCTTCTCACAAGGAAATTTTTGATAATAATTGTGTGTGCAACATAACGCGAAATTCACATTTCAAACAAACTCCTACAACAATAGCTTTTCAAACCTTGACATTGTGCGATTAGAATGTCCAACACTTCACTTTCTCTTTTGAAAAATATGTTGCTTCTTCCTTACTCCAATTTCTCCCTCTTCATCAATAGTTGGTATGTTGCATTCATCATAAGATACGAAAATTTGTCTCAAGGAATACCCATCCACAATGGTTTGTGCCAAAGGCCACTTCCAAATTGTCATAACTACTGAAATATTATTTGGGCAATACAAAATACTCATTTCGACATGATCCTCACCAAGTTTATTATCAAGAACTACCTCCCTTGGGTCACAAGCTATTACACAACCACTTCCAACGAACAATACAACATCATCCACAAGCTCACATTCCACACATCACCAAACAAACCTACCTTTCAATGGGATGTGGGAGTTCCTTCTACCATTTTCATTATCACCTTGTTCCTGCTCTTCCTCACCATTTCCTTCTTCATTTGTGCCTTCATTCATAGAATTAAAAGAAGCTCTTTTCAAAGTGCCATCATTGGTGGCATCATCAAAAATATTACACATGTATTCATTATACTCGTCTTTAGGAATACCATCCATTGTATTGTTAATTTCCTCATTAACGTCAAATCCCTTAGAACGTAAAGATGAGGAGAGAGCTTGATTTTTACAAAACACTTTTCTTTTTTGCAAATTGCTAAAACCCTTTATTAAATGCCTTCCTCCAATAGAGATACAAGTTCTTCTAGCATGGAAACATCCTTTATAAACCAAAAGTAATCATTTCCCATCGAAGATCCGCTAGGCATTTTTTACGATCTTCGATACAAAAAGCACCTAGTGGTTGCAAAGCATTTTCTACGATCTCCAATCCAAAAAGTGCATGGTAGTTGCTGCAGTTGCCAGGCATTTTTTGTAATTTCCAACCCAAAAAGTGTTTAGTGGTTGCCAGGTGTTTTTTTATAATTTCCAATCCAGAAAACACTTAGTGGCCGCTAGGCGTTTTTTATGACTTTTGACCCAAAAAGTGCTTAATGGCCATAAGGCATTTTCTATGATTACTGATCTAGAAACTGCTTAGTGGCTGCCAAACATTTTCTACAATTGTCGATCCAAAAAATGCATGGCAGCCGCTAAGCGTTTTTTGTGTTTGTCAATCTAGAAAATGCCTGGCAATTGCCAAATGTTTTTTAAGGTTATCGACCTAGAAAATGCTTAGCTGTTGCTACATGTTTTCTAGGGTTGTCGATCCAAAAAAGCATATGGCGGCTATCAAACATTTTCAAAGGTTACTGATCCAGAATGTGCTTAGCGATCACTAGGCATTTTCTAGGGTTGCCGATCTAGAAAACACTTGGTGGCCACCAAGTGTTTTTTTCAATTGGTGAGCTAGAGAACGTTTGGCGGCTGTTAAACATTTTCATGGACTACAGATCTAAAGAACCTTTAGTGGCCACTAGGCATATTCTTCAATTTCCCATCTTGGAAATGCCTAACGACCATAAGAGTCTTCTTCAATTTCAAATCCAGGACATGCCTAACAACCGCCAGGCATTTTCTTGAATTTTTATTATGTTATTATCAAGAAAATAATGAAATTTTTCCTTGATTCACGCTATTCCTTGATCTTGAAAATTCTTGGAGATTGATAAGTGTTTTCTACGATTGCTTTGAAATCATAACCTGAAAAAAATGCCTGACAACCGTCAGGCATCTTTTTTTTCTATTGGATTGTCTAATAGTAGATATTTTTTTATCATACTAACTAATGTAATAGAACCATTTGAAAGTTGCCAGGCATCTTACAAAGATTTGGTTGAATGACTTTATACAATATTGCAACTATAGTTTTATTGCGATTATGTTGTTGGTATTCACTAGGTTGGAACAAACTAATGTCAATAGTTATCCTTATAATGAAGGAATTTTTCCTTGCGTTCAAAGTCAAATTGTAGGAATACCTTCCAAGGGATAAGAACCACAAAAATTTCAGAAGATCCTTTGTTATTTCTATTTCCTAGTTTATGGTGGTTTATAGCTGAACTAGTGCCTGAATTGTGATGAAAAAATAAGAGGCTTCTTGAAGGCAAGCTAAAGATGCATCAAAATCGTGCAGAATAATTTAAGTAGAATATGCGAGTGTGAAAGCTCCAAGGTAAGAAGGATTTGAGATGATAAAAGTGGTGAATTTCTGTAATCATTGTGATGTTCATAAAGAATTGTGTAGTATTCACCTTTTTTTTGTGATGGCTTCGTCCTTTTCTAAGAGGTGGGATCAAATACAAGCAATATTCATTAGGCAAGAGACGTTATGAAACCCTATCAACGTAACACATTTCTGAACATGCAAACCCATGTTTTTAAATCCTCCCTCCTAACCTAGACAAAAGGATGACAAATGAACTTTTTGTTGGAAAAGTTGTTTTAAAGAACATTAAATGTGTGAAATGGGAATTGCAAAATGAAAAGAGACATGATTTTTATGGGTTAAATAAGTCGAAAATACATTTTCATGAAGAAAAATGTCAAATGTGAGATTGTTTTTCAAATACACAGTAATTGAACACGTCACCATAGACTATTCTATATTATGGAATGTGTTAAACTATAAAAGGAAGGAGATTTGTGATGTTAATTGATCACAAGATTGATGTGAAGATTTGAGAAAGTGAAGGAGAAATGGGTAGGAATGGTGAGAGGGTTATACCTATAAACTATTCAACGGAGCTTTTTGAATTGTAGAATTTCACCTTAAATGTCGCAACCCTAGCTTTGGGCTCGCGACCAAAGCTAAGGGGGGGTTGCAAGGTTGCGGGCCAAGAGGAAAGAAGCCCGGGAGTCACATCACATACTCCCGGGAGTGTTAGAAAGTGTAAGGGAGTATGAGGGAGTGAACCCTCACACTCCCAAGGCAACTCCCACTTTGGGAGATGGAGTCCCGGTGAACTCCCGAAACTTCAAAGAGCAATTGCAGGGGTCAAACCTTAATGTCTTGTGGCGTTCTTTATATCATTGGAAATCTCTTGGAGCGTAGATGTCTAAAATGGGCTCGCATTGCTCATTTGGAATCTGAAACACAAGTTATGGCCAAAAGAGGGCCGGGAGTCGAATTGCCAGTTTGACTTCCGACCACAAAAAGTCGAGAATCGACCCGATTTACTTAGCTGCAGGGGGCGTGCCACATATCCGTGGAAAGCTCTCGATGAGAGCTACAACTTTGCTTTAGATCACATTGTGATCCGAGGTCTGCTCGCAAAGTTATGGGGCTCCAAAGTCACGAGAGTCCCATTTGGCGCAATTTCGGGACTCCCACTCGGGAGTCCCGGGAAAAATAACCATTTGGATGTAGCTTCCGTGGAGAGTTGCAGAGTATACTATAAGGGGGAAGGTGGTGGCTTCCCCCAAGTCTGGGCCGTGGTGAGTCTTGTGTGTCCGTGTTGCCCGTGACTCGTCCTAGCACCAAGGGTGCTCCAACTATGCATTAACCACTTTGTGTGAGTTGTGTGCAGGCCCGTGTGAGTGAAGCTTGTCAACTCTTCCTAGTCCCATCCCGGAGCTCCAACACGCCCCTCTACCCCTCAAACTGTTGTGAGCTAGGGAGCGTGCTCCGACTCCTCCATTTTTCGTTGCTTTCTACTTGGGCTCACATTTGAATCCTTTAAGGAGTTGGGAGTGCGTCATTAAAGTTTTTCTCTTTGAAGCCTTACAATGAATATGGAATTGGTTTTGAATAAGGGCAAAATGGCTGAGTACATGTTTAGTTTAGATTGAAAAACTTCTTGAAGGAAAGCTCAATCATGCTTTGTCTTCTCAGTTCTCCTACATTCAATCCCTTACGAAGCTCCAAATCCTTTTTATTTTAGATTCTTTCCTGAAACCCTAACTTCATGCCTGGGCTGAAATGTTTTTTGAAGGAAAGCTTGATGGCACTCTGTTTTCTTAGGCAAAAATGAAAAGAGAATTTTTTTTCTTTTTTGAAAAAAAATCAATAATATTTTTGATTTTTTTTGTTGCGATTTTTAGAAACCTTTGGCCTCAATGAAAATGCCAATTTTTTTGTTCATACCCTTCCAATGTGTTATGAATGTTTCAAAGGGCACATAACATGTCTAATAACATGTTCCATATCCAAACCTATAGAAAAATAAATCTTAGAAAAATAAATTAAAAACATTTTATTTGTTTTAAACTTCGTAAATATAGGCTTTGAGTGTTATAGAATATATATATATATATATATATATAGGTAAAAAGGTGACCATATTAACTGAAACATGTTAAAAGTTTTATTAAACCCTAAATATTAGAACTACTCATGTTATTCACATCCCATGTTTAGGATGTGATCCATGCCATGGTTGTATGGATCTGCATCCTTGGACAATGAAATAATTTGTAGCCTTAGAAGCTAACTTCTTTTCTATTCAATGCTCAATATCAATTGACATCATTAATTTTACAAAATTATGGATATTAACTGTCAATGTGTTAATATCAAAGAAATTATAACAATTGTTATTATGAAAAAACTATAGAAAGTTCGAAATACACTTTAGATGTGAAATTAAATTTGGTAATCAATAAATTATACATTGTTATTAAGATGCCATTATTGATTAATACTAATGAAAATATTTGTATCAATATTTGCCATCAATGTATCAAACATTTTCTAAATTAATAAATAAGTAATTATTCAAAAGGTTTAAAATGTAACTAGGAGTCAAAGGGATTACTTCGGAAAAGGACTACACATCATTTTTCCCAAAAAAACAATTTACATGCAACTGAATTTTTGAGTGAAATTTTTTGTAACTTGTTCTAAAACCTATTTAAATGTTCCCCACTGTATCACATTTTTTGTGTTAGTCATTATTGAATAAATATGAATTTTTAAAAGTGTGCAAATTCCTTACAGTCAATGTTTCATCTTGAAAAATGATCAAAATTTTAAGTCATCACCAAAAATTAAAATTTCACATTTTTCAGTTTTATTATACTCTAAGCTATAATTTTTCTTCATACATCATGTACATTATAACCCATTTATATGTGGTAAAAGACTCTTGAAACTCTGAAATTTTGAAGCTATTTTGAAACATTCTTTGAATTTTTAAAGTTTTAGAATTCCACATTTTAAAAAATATGAGTGTTTTTGAGTTTGACTAATATGTTCTTGTCATCTATATTTTTTTCAATGAAAATTATTTTATTATATGAGTCATTTGAAAATGTACACCTATTACATGGGATGGAATCAATTTTGCAAAGGACTATCAATTTAAGGACTTCTTAAATTAAAACCAAAATTTAAAATTGGATCAAAGGAATTTTTACTCTAAATTCCTTGACATTCATACGAGGGAAAAATGATTAACTTGCCATAATTACCATGGTTTTAAATGGTAATAAAAAAATAAATGTTTGATGTTAACTAATTATGTTTAACATCTGACACCATTTTTGGCTCTTAGTTACGCGTTTTGACCCAAAAAACATTGATTCAAAGTCACTTTGTCTTAAATCTTTGTCTTCACAAATTTATCCATTGAATCAAAATTTCCAAAATGATAAAACTTATTAACTTCAAGTATTTTATTCAAGATGTTGAGGCCACTTAGTCTTGGATCTTTGGTTTTGCACTATCCATTGTATCAATTTTTTTGAAATAATAAATAAGTAATTATTCAACTGACATTCAAAAGTCACTTTGTTTTGAATCTTTATCTTCACATTAATATGCATGGTAATCAAATTTTGCTAAATTAATTAATCAAGATTCATTGGAAAGATATCCATTACCATAATCAAATTTGTTAAATAATTACATTATTTAATCAAGAAATTAATTAGAAAGATATTATTTAATCCACTTTATCTTGGGTCTTTGTTTTCACATTACTCGTTCCATCACATTTGGTGAAAAAATATATATCATTAATTATTCATTCAAGAATTTAAATCTTGTTTATTTGTGATCTTTATGTTAACATTATTATATTCTCTATCAATTTGCAAAATTAATTAAACTTTCGGGAAATTAATTGAAAAGGAACGTAAGCCAATAATTTATGCTTGATCTTTGTCTAATGTTATATAGAAATTTGCCATAATATAAATAATTTAATGATGAATTATTCATTAGAGCAATGAAGGCGAATTTATGTTGCATATTTATCTTCACATTATCCATTGTATATCACTTTTCCTAACTTAAAAGGAATAACAAAAAAATATTGAAAAAAGTTTTTTTATGGAAAATAATCATGGCAAACATTAATTGTAAAAGTCTTATCTCATAAATTCAAACACTGCAATCACTTTAGACATCCTAACATTCATGAGGGGATTCAACATTATTTCATTTTTAGTATGTTCAATAGTCCAAGAAGTGATAACATCAAATTGCACAATTTAATGTTGAAAACCCTAAACCCTAAAACCTTTAAACCGTAATTTAACCTCCAAACCTTCATACTTTAATTTACCCAACTTCAAAACACCTTGAAACCTCAAAACCTTAAATATTTTAAAGTTCTTTAAGTCCCCAAACCTTTAAAGTTCCATATTATTTAACCCTAAAAACCTTAAACCCTAAACTTGTTCCTTTTAAAGTTTCCCAAAAACCTTAATCCTCCAAAACTTCAAACTAGAATGTGACATAATAGAAAATTCAGGCGTTAATCCTAAATCCGTAATACCTTCACACCCTAAACACAAACCCTATAAAACCCTTAACCCTAAATCCAACATCCTCATAATCTTCAAACCTTAATCATGTTCACCCAAACCCTTAACCCTAAAGCCAACATCCTCATAATTTTCAAACCTTAATTATGTTCAACCCAAACCCTAAACCACTCAAACATTCATGTAGTAATCTTACCATAAAACCATAAGATCCTTGGACATTGGGTTATAAATTAGTTTAAATGATCATTATTCATACATTACATTAAATTTTATTTTTCTAGACTTTATACCTTCAATTTTCATCTTTTTCCCTTAAAACATAAATATATATTTTATGTTAACCAAAAAATAAATCCCCAAATTATATATATATATTTTTTTTATTTTATTTTATTTTTTGGGTATATTTTTCTCCTTTTGCCTTCATAATGTTTTTTGACATACAAAATATAATCCCCAATTTTAATGTTTTTCAACACTCCATCCATCCATCCTTCCATCCTCCATCCATCTTTCCATCCATCCATCCAAATGTCACCCCTCAAAAAACAAACAGTTAAGGTTTAGCTTTTACTTTCACTCTTTCGATCTCCATCTCTCTCTTGCTTTCATTCTCATTCTTTCTCATGCGCTCTCTCTCTCTCTCTCTCTCTCTCTCTCTCTCTCTCGTGTTTTCATTGTCTTCTCTCTTGTGCCCTTGCACTCCTTCACTCTCTTGTGCTCTCCAAATTTTGTCTTGCCATCTCACTCCCTTTCTCCCTCTCACATTTTCTCAGTGAAGGAAGGAAGTGTGCTCAGGAAAGAAATGTGTTCGGTGAAGCAAACACGCTTAGGAAGGAAGTGCGCTCAATGATTTCTCTCCGTGACAACTCGAGGTGAACATGTTCCAAAGTCGTTCAAAACCAACCCAATGAACACCCCCGCTGTTAGGTATATTTTTGTGAATGTACTTCCTTGTGTACAACTCATCATCTAATCTATGTGTGTATATTTATGATTAGACATTGCCTTTCAATTTCTCTATGTACTCAACAAAACAAGGACATCAATGTCAAAGGACTAACAACCTCAAAAATTTCAAAATGTGCAATGAACCATCGTAAGTCCTTTAATCTCCTAAACTATTTGAATCAGAGTGTTTGGTGGCTGCTAGGTGTTAATAGTTTTATTTTGCTAGAAGTGTTTGGCGACCACCAAACATTTCATAGCTTATATTGCCAATAAATGCTTGGCAATCACTAGGCATTTCTCAACTTAGATAACCAAGAAACACTTAATAGGCACCAAGAGTTTCTCAACTTATATTGCCGAAAAATGTCAGGTGGCTACAAGGCATTTCTCAGCTTATATTGAAGAGGAATGCTTAATAGCAGCTAGGTGCTTTTCAACATAAATTACAGGGAATTTAGCGGCTGTGAGGTGTTTTTTAGCTTATATTGTAGAGGAATGCCTTACAGTTGCCAAGCATTTCTTAATTCATTTTAGAAAGAACGTTTGGAGATTACCAGGTGATTTTCAAGTTATTTTCGAAAAATGTCTAGCACCCACCAGGCATTCCTTAACTTAAATTGCAAAAAAATGTCTAGGGGCCATTAGGGGTTACTCAAGTCGTGATGTTGAGAATCGCCAAACATTTCATAGTTCATTTTTGAAAGAACACCTAACGATTGTTAAGCACTTCTCAATTCATTTTCGAAAGAATGTTTGGCGGCTATGAGGCAATTATTAGTTCATTTCAAGACAATGCCTAGTAATTGCCATGAGATTCTCAAATCGTATTGCTGTCAAATGCTTAGACACCTTGAATTTTTGAAATGATAATTCTGGGTTCAAATTTCTGAGACTTTTTTGACATGCATGTACACACCCCCATTGCTAAAAAAGGTTATTAGTGAGTACTTAGGGTTCAACCATTTTTATCTTGAAGCACAACTCGAAATTTGGAGCATGTCGAATAGCATATTGGCTTGGGGGGCAAGGCTCACACCTAGACAAGAAACCTTAATAGAGTTCCATTTCATCAAAAATGAAAACAAAAACTCTGTGAAGAAAATGCCCATTTGCGCATTGAAGGTTTAGGCTTACGAGTTCACGATGGTCGTCTTCATGCTCAAGGACTTGCATAAAAAGTAGGTGGTTGGTCTCATTTGCACAATTAATAGAATCAGCGATGAACTATCCCAGACTAATGCTAATAAAGACTTCAAGTTTAAAGACATGAAGGCAAAAATTGCACAAGATGTTTGTGATCGTTGGGATGAGTTCTTTGAAGTTCTTCAAATTGAGAAAGACAAATTGACAAGAGATTCTAAAAGGGCCTCTAAATGAGCAATGACTAACTTTGAGGGCTCAAGTGAGCTATGCCTAGCAAAAAACCACAAAAGGAGAAAATTGAAACCTAGAAAAAACAGAAAATTTTGACAAAGTTAGTAGTAGGGAAGGATAAGAAGGGATTTCATGTGATGGAGTGCCGACTAATGGATGACACATTTGGAGACGAGTTCTTAGACTTCTTCCCTCTTGTGAATGACCCATTTCCAAGTGTTATGGTGGACGTTCACCATTTTAAAAGAGTGCCCCAAACATTGTATACTAACCCTTCTCGGATATACATAAGGACGAGATTAAGAAAATAATTACGTGATAAAAAAAATTTGTGATTCCAAAGCACCCCAAAAATCTCGGTCATATTCTACCATAGAAGTTGAAGAAGTGGGAGGATATTTAGAACCATTAGTTTTTAATTATTGGAGGACAACACACAATTGTTGCAGCAAAGGTACATTTTCTTTGCATGATTGTTCCTCTTTGACATACCTACTTGTTTTCAATTAGAATGATACAACTCAAAAAAATGTGGTAGTAAATTATCATTTCTTGAACATGAACTGGTGGAAGACCCCAATATAAAGGACTAGGTTCAAAAGATTTACAACAAGTTCCAAATAATCGTCGTGTGGGACATGAACTTTGTGAGGATTTGTAACCTTTTGAAAATTTTGAACAATAAGGATTGTGACCTTGGCTTGAAGCCTTCTTATAGGGAGAACCTTGCACATGCACTTCAGATTTGGGACACATATTAATGGCCTTGCCCGAATTTTGGATGTTTATCTTCAACACTCTGATGAATACAAGGTATTCAAAAGATCACATTGTGTTATGTACTATTCCTTGGTTTTTTACTTCTATTATAATCCTTCTTATTGTTTTGCATGTTGCGCAAAAATTCGAAGAAACCTTGAAGCCAATTCTCAATGTGGAATCCATGAAAGAATGCATGAACATCTTGCTATTAACAGATGCAATATTCAAGTTGTGGCAAAGTGTCCTCCTTGAATGGGAGAAGTGCAACATCCTCAATCGATTTGGAAACATACTAACATGTCTACAAAAACCAATTGGAAAATCCACCTTTGATTATTTGGCAAATCTAAAAGAGGCTCAATTCAAGAAGTTGGTGAAGGGGCTCCTCGTGAAAACAATAACTCTGAGGGAGCATCCAACCAAAGGAGGGAGGCCAAAGTTGAAGTCTATGTATGAGTTTACAAGGCTTGTGAAGCAAAAGGTTGTGATCAAATATTAATTCATTTTGGTCATCCGAAGCTGACCGCCAATAATCAGAAGCCATATTCAAATGATGAATGGCACACATTGAAAAAGAAGCAAAATTTTGACAAGATGTTTTCTTTTGAACTCGGAGCTTAATGACAAGTTCTATTCCAAAAAAATGAAACTAAGCCCTTCAAATGAAACTCCACCTTCATGGTTTAAACATTTTTTGGAAAAGTGGATCTAGAGTGGGAGTGCAAAAAATGTTGCAACAAAGTCCATCCTATTATATAGTCATTACAAGTATGACAGAGTTGAATAACATGTTAGGCCTATTGGATGTTGTCAACAAGGAATCGCCAACATCATTCTTGTAAGACGATGCAACAAGGACCATCATTGTTGTATGTATAACACATAGTGCAAAAGATGTTTCCACTATTTGGAAGGGCCTTAATTGGGAGTCTTTTCTTACAGGACTCTTCAACATTAACGCCAAATTTATGGTGGTTGCTTGCATATGCGACCGCAAGTCACTCAAGAACCTACTCACTACTGTGAGCAAGTCGATTTTTGTCACCAAGATTTGATTTGAATTTGGGTAGTACATGGCACGAAAAAAAGAGGTTCCATTTCAATTTACAACTTTACTGAACAATCATGTGCTTATGTACGCATATTTTTTCCCTTGTAAAATTGGAACAAATGTGGGCATTGATATTCTTGCAAGCAAGAAATTGTTGGCATTAATTGAAAGCCTAGTTTTTGTGTTTCCAGAAGATCGACAACTTTACAAGCATGAAGTTTCCTCAGAAGGAGTATTACAAGTTCTAAAGCCAATCATTTTGAGCGGCATGGTTTGTTTGAATATTTTTAGTGGAGGTGTTGTCACCTAAGTTTACCTGGTAAGTGCAATTCATGGCTATAAACTATATGGTTTTATGTTTTTTGAACGGATATCCTTGAATATAGATTTTTTTAATTTTGCTTTTTGGTTCTTAAGAAAATAAATGTAAGGTTCTCAAAATCATTTTGGAAGATCTTGAAGGAAACTGTTGTGAAATGATGGCCTTAGTGTGTCTTTGCATGTTGACTAATGTCGTGACTTGAAATGCTAGAACTCAACTGTTGAAACCGATTCTAATGATCATAAATGTTACTCAAACTAATGTTGATTTTGAAAAAGATGTTATAATCGTACCTATCAAAGCAAAAACCATGAGTTAATCTCAAACACTTGACCACCCGAGTCCACCTAAGGTGGACAAAAAAAAACTTGGTTATGTTACAAGAGGTAAAAATAAGAAAGGCCTCCAACAATATTAGCTAGTCGATGAGTAAGAGCTAGCCAATGAGGAAGAAAGGTTGATCTCGGGGGCAAAATCTAGAGAATGATGATAGTCACATTTCGCCAACACTGGATTTGAATCCATTAGACTTGGAAGTTAATCCAGTAGCTTGCTAAGAGGTGTGTGAAGAACTTAGCAGCCATGATCAAGAGGATTGGCCAAAGGAGGAGGATGTAATTGCATCTGTAAACACGTTAATGGTCAATACATCTATAGCTTCGTCATTGGGGGTGACCCTGGCTACTATTGATGCAAATGAAACCTAGAAAGCTGGTGAGGAATTGTGAGGGGTCAAACCTCCACAAGATCCTCTAAGTTTGTATAATTTTGTAGGGTGAATAAAAAAGAGGTTGACTGAATAAGTTCTTTGACTTTTAATGTATTTTAATGAATGTACATTACCATTATGGTGTATGGGTTGTATGTAGGGGTGAATTGTATTTAGAGGTGTGCAATTCTTTAATGAAATCCTTGTAGTGGACTAGATTTTCTTCTAATCAAATGATTATATATACCTTTGGACTTGATGTTATATTCTAAGCTTCCTTGTTTGACCTAATTGTTGTTAATATAATGAGTCATATTCCATGATAAATTTAACAAGCATTACTTTGGGATATAGTTAGATTATGTGTTGAATAACGTTTAACAGCCCCAAGAAATTAACAAAACATTGTTTGCTTGATTCATTAATACGTTAATTAGTATGTGAAAAACATAATGTTCGGTTGCGGACTATCGCATGGCAACCACCAAGTGAAAATTAATGAAAGGCCTTGGACTATTGCTTGGTAGCCATTAGGCAATAATAGGTGAAAGGTGTTTTATTATTGCCTAGTAGTCACCATGTGATAATAGGTGAAAGGCACGTTACTATCACCTAGTAGCCGCCAGCCGATAGTAGCTGAAAGGCTTTTTATTATCACCTAGCAACACTTCATTATGGCCTAACGGTCACTAGGCAATAATATGTGAAAGCCTCTTTACTATCGTTTGGTAATCGCCAAGTGAGAGTTGGTGAGATTAAAGTTTACTAATTGTGGTGCTCTATTTATTATAAATTTTTGCTTTACTTATGGACAAACCCTCAAATGTTTCTCTCAAGAATGTGAAGGAAGCAATATTATATTCAACAATGAGTTCTCTTATTCTTTAGACTATTTTCATTTATGATTTTTTGCATGGAAGTGTACATGGAATTACAACCTAATCTACCCTTGTTATTTATAGGTGATATTTCAATGGTATCAATTGATGTCCACTCCAATTAACCTCGTGATGAAGACGCGGTGCCTCTGGACGTTGAATCGGAATGTTATTATCATGATCTTTTCAGGCCATTGAAGGTGAATCTCCTTCATGTTGTCTTTGGCTTGAAGGGAGTTCTTGCAAGACAAGGAAAATCCTTTAAACCTTGCACTTTAACACTTGTTGAGTGGTAGAGAAATATGTCCGCAAATCCTTATGTTATTCCCAGACCATAGTTGCAAGAATTCATGCAAAGGTGTTTTCAATAGTTTGTAATGTATATTTGGACTAGGTCTAAATCGTACAAGATTTTGTTCTTCTTTAGCGAAATGAGGGAATATGTAGATTTTAATGTCAATGCTTTGCGGATTTTGGTTGTGAGCTTTGTTAGAAGAATAACCACTTTCTTTTTTACAAGCCCAGGATGGTGGTTTTCCAAAAGTGCCTCACGGATTTCTTTAATAAAGTTCTGGGTAGGACATCGGAAACATCATCCTTGTAGACCATAATCTTATAAGGATGATGAGAAGCCCAATAGAAAATGTCATGTTAGTTGAAAAATGGAATCGTAGAATAGAAGTCTCTTTGAAATACCTAATGGGTGAAATCCTTCCTTATTTAAAGGCTCTTCATTCCACAGGCGAGTTTGTGTTTGCATTTGTGTAGTGCAAACCTTTTGGTACAACATGGCAAATCATTAGGGTAGATATTGAATTTTGATGGCTTTTAGATTCTTGTGGCGATCATTGTAACTCTTCTTCCTTTAACATGGTGTCAAACGACTATTTATAATTGAGTTGAAGCTAAATTTGATAATATGCTTCAAAATATTTAATTTAATGATGTGGTGAAAATATTATGTGGAGGGTGTGCGACCTTAGAATTCCTTACTTAGAATTGTGTTAAATATTGAATTTTGTAATGTATTCAAGGGAGGATATCATTTAAATTTGACTTTGATACCACTCCTTTATTGTCTAGCCCATGAGTTGAAAATCTTTTTCTGGTTTTGAATTCTTGAATTTGCTCATGCTCAATCTTGCTTTTGCAATTGTGTTTTTAAAATCATGGGAACATTTGTTTTAAAATATGTTTGAATTTTTTGAAATTATAGGTTATGGCTTTTGTATGTGCATCACCATGCACTGAAAATCAAGTGCAATTAGCCAAAATTGTTTACACGGTTGCCTTGGATGAAGTTGACTTGCTTCAATTTAATCCATTTATGAATTTTGTTTCGCAAAAGATTGTAATGACTTCTGATGTTGCAAGTGATACGCACCAAGAAATTACAATGACTTTAGGTTTTGCAAAGGACGATCAACAAGAATTTACACCATCTTTTGGTTTTGTTAAAGATACTCAACATGAAAAAACTAGAATGAGTTTTAATTCTTGTGAACAAACTTGGCTTGTAATGGAGGTGAGTGACTATCATTTGATTTTCGACTTGAATGGTGTTCTTGTGGCGATTGGTGAGGGTCAAACTAAATCCCACCTAGTTGTTTTGAGGCTTGGCTTTAAAAAGTTCCTTTCCGCTTGTGTAAATAAATTCACAATGTACAAATGGTCATTAGCAATGAAGAGGAACTTTTTGAAGCACTTGGACATAATTGTCGAGAAAACAAATGTTTTCTTTCCGTCTTTTAGAATACTAGACTAGACTTTCTGCTTTAGAAATGATCACTTCTCGCCAAAAAAGCCTAACAAGCTTGTTTTTCATAAAAACCTAAAAGATTTCTTTTGTCTTTTTCTTGGTACGACTTTTGAAAATACCTTGCTAGTAGATGACATGCCTCACAAGAGTATGTTTAATCCTCCTTGTAATGCCATTTTTTTCAAGACTTTTTAAAGGTCTCATATAGACAGTAATTACTTGTTCAACATTATTCTCCCGTACTTGGAATCATTGCATTCATCTAAAATGCAGGTTTATAAATTTGTAAAACTGAATCCTTTCAATACCATTATGAACATGCCTCCTAATGACCCCTAATATGAAAAATTGAATGCTTGTTGTTCTGCAAAATGCGATGAAACTTTTTGTAACAAAGTTGAATCAAGATTTGTAAATAAAAAGAAGTGAAACATTTATTATTTTATTACTAAATGACTATGCATGAATAGTTTAATATTTTCACTTAACATGGGTGTATGTTTTGTCTTCAAGGCTAATTGGTTCGAGTCCAATTTAATGTATTTGTCCATATAACTTGGCACTTTTCAAATGCGGATTGGACTTTCTCATTTCAAAGTTGTTGATTTCAAAAACATGTTTTTAAACTACCATAATCTATTCCACAATTTTGTTCGCATGTGGCTTAGTGGCCACTAGGCACCTTGGGCACATAGTTGAATATCTCCTTTATATTGTTTCCTTTTTGTTTTAGTGTTATTGTGTCACCTAGTGGCCATTAAGCGGCTGCTTAGTGGCCACCTGGTGGTTGATGGATACAATTATGTTTTTTGGTATTTCATATTTAACCAAAAAATTAATTAATATTCTTTACACATGAATTGATTCTTTTAACTCTAGATAGCACACTATCATTTCATGAATGTGTAATTTTTTTTGCTAACAGATTTTGTTGTTGTTTCAATTAAATGTGTCCTTGAGGCGCATATCAATGATCAACACATTCACGTGTACATTCATCACCTCTTGGACTGAAAAAATGGTGATTCTCAACATCAATGGTGTGTTGTGTTATTTCCCATTTTTAGCTATTCTGCAAGGGAATGCTAGAGTGTTTGGAAGAAATGTTGACAAGGCCAAAGTGGAAGTTAGAGTTGGAGTGGAGGATTTTCTTGTGAAGGCATTTGAAAAGTTTTACGTCGCAATTTGGTCTTGTATGAAACTTGGGGATGTGCTAGGGGTTCTTCCAATGTTCATGCCTAAAAATTTCATGGATCAATTCGTTTTCATTTGGGGACGTGAACAATGCTCCAAGATGGTTGGTCAAATTTCACCTAAGTCCCATTATTATTTAAAGGATTTGAAATGCGTTTATGATGGTTGTCGTGGATTGCCTTATGGGAAGGAAGATCAAACATTACACATTAACGATGAACTTAACAAGCTAATTCAAAATTCCAAATGGAGTGGTCTTTTTCTTGAATCATTCAGGGGACAAATGTTATTAAGGAATAAGGTGCAATGGTGGACCTTGCATCTTGTTTATGGCCACCTTTGGTTGGATTACCATTGGCCAAAAGGTTCAAGTTTATTATGATTTTATGGTCAAGTATTCTAAGCCTCGATTAAGTTCATCCTCAAAGAATTATTATTGGTTCCTCCAATATATGGGTAGTGATAATGGTGATGTTCACAATATCCTGCCCTTTTTAGGTATTATGTATTCTAAATCATTTTATTTCATTTTATCATTTTGATCTCATTTTGTAAATCATTTTCTATGGCATAACTTTTACACATGATTATATCTTTTCATATGCCCATGTTTTCTAGTATTAACTTTTGTTTGCAATTTATTTGGATTGTTGTTTGCAAACTGTGCAATGTCGTTTGCAACTTTGAAGGGGAGAAAAAGATGTTGGCCACTTAATTTTTTATTTTGAGAAGATGTTGATGTTGTTGCATATTTGAGCATGGACAATCACAAGATTAGGAGGATTTGACATTATCTTTCATATTTTATAAAAAAATTCTTTTAAAGGTTTTTTTTTAAATGAATTTTTAATAATGGAGTTTTCATCCATGATTCTTAGAAATTAGTTCAAGTGTTTTGACAACCTAGTGACCACTAGGTTCAATTTATTTCAATTTATCCTTTAAATTTAGGCTATCCTTCATAAAAAAATTTAGAAAGAATATTTTTTTCATAATGGATTTTTTGTTTCAAGCCCATTGAAAAAATTACGTGAAGTGTTTTCACAATGTGGTGACTACCATGTTCAATTTGTATCTAAATCATTTAATAAATTTTGTTTAATTTTTATGTATTAATCTATATAAAATTTCCAAATTTTACAACTTCTTTCCTTTTTAATTAAACTTGTCATGTAATTTAGATTTTCTCTGTGCTATAATTTTTTTTCCTCTTGTTATAGGCCTGGTGGCCATCACGCCTCAAGGTTAAGTTTGGATTCAATCCAATCATGTATGTTTGATATTTATAAATTTTATTTCATTAAATTGACATGCTCCAAATTTTATTTTTTTTGTTTTTTGTTAAAGAACCTCCCACGATGTCCATAAGATTTAATTTGTATAACTTGGGATGTAAATTGTAAATTTTTCTTCAAGAGCTTTAAAGTTTTTTTGTTGTTAACAACCAGGTCTTGGTGGCCACCAGGTCATTTATAAATTGAAATACTCAAAAAAATAACATTGTAATTTATTTTTTTTGCATTTTCAGACTTTTGTAAAGTCCTAAATTAATTAAATATATGTTTTATGTCCTTGATCTAGTATTTCCATTTAAAATATTTTCAAAAAGAGGTGAAAACACATTATGGTGGTTGAAAATTATTTTTTGAAATTGGGTGTTTTTGAACTTCTACCAAGTTAATATTGAAATGATTTTTTGCAAATAATACTTGGAATAAAGTAATTCAAAACCCAATGAATAAGATTGTAAAAAAAATCCCAATTTGAAATTGATATTAAATGATTGAAAAATATATTAGTGAAAAATTTGTAATCGTATTAGTAAACTACAAAGTGCAAATATACTTCAAAAACCATTCAAATGATTACTAAACTTAATAAAGTACTCAATCATATATTAAATATGAGTTCACTGTCCCATTTCAATTTTATATGAAGAGTTCCATTCATGTGATTTCACAAAAAACATTTGGATGACATTTTTCACTCAAAGAAGCGTAAGTGTGTGAATACAAAAAAGTGTTTTGAAAAAACACTATCATTTGAAAGATAACAAGAATTGTGTTGGAGGCTTTGAGTAAAAAATCCATTTTCAGTGTTTTCATTTAATGTTAGATGAAATGAAAGAAAATCTACCCCCAAAATAATACATAATGTATTAAAAAAACAAGTACATTTTCTTGTTTGAAATGTACCATTGTAGTGTGCTTCCACCCTATGGTGGCCAAAAAATGTTAGTAACAAATATTATTTTTTGAAATTGTGCAATTTTCAACTTCCACCAAGCAATTTTTTTTTTAATTCATAAATTATACTCAAAATAAAGTAGTTCAATTGCCCAATAATGCAATTGTCAAAAGAAACTACATTTTTTTATTATACTATTTATGATTTAAAAATATACTTGTGAGGAAATAAGTGTTGTCATGATATATTACAAAATGCAAATATATTCCAAGAACTATTCAAATAATTGCAAATTTTGATGAAATACTTAGTCATATATTGAATATGAATTGATTATACCATTTTAATTACAATTGAAAAGTTTGATTCATGTGATTTCACAAAAAACATCTGGACAAATTTTCATTCAAACAAACATAAGTGTGTTGAAAAAAAACATTTGGTTGAAAAATTAATTTCATTTAAAGATGACAATAATTGTGTTGGAGGCCTTTGTATCAAAATTCATTTTATATGTTTATCGAAATGTTGGATGAAATTTTTTAAAAAATACCCCCAAAATAATACAAAATGTACCCCAAAAAAAACATTTTCTTGTCTAAAGTAACCTCCCCTAGTGTGTTTTCACCCAAAGAGGTTAAAGGAATATGTCAATGTTTGCTTGTTTTTTTCAAAGAAATTTGCCTTCTTTCCACTACATCCATTGTTTGTTCCAATGATTCAATTGTCCGTTATCCTTGTTGTTGTGGGGCATATTTTTGTTTTAGTCTTCTTGTTTTCTTTGCTTATATTGTAGGTGTATGTAGGATATTCTCATGATCTACTATTGGCTTATCTAGTATTCAACTTGAACACCTACAAGGTACATGAAGTGTCATGGTTGCACTTTGCTTGCCTCCTATCCCCAATTTCCAATAAGTCAATGGAATACATTCTAGACCTATAAGAGGTGTGTTTTTCAATTGCCTATATACATTCCAAGATTGTAAAAAATGTGTTAGGTTTAAATAGGGAAAAAAAGAAGTTCATAGAAACTTGTAAAATCATCCCAAACTTAATCAATATCAATAATTGATGTGTAGGCCATAGGTGTGAAGGTCATGTTATGATAGGTTGCAAATTGTAGATATCTACAAGATCCAAAACTACCAAACTTCCTTATTACTTTAAGGATTATAGATTATTGGATCCAACAATAATTTAAAAACTTGTTAAAATTGTCATTATAGATGTCTTAGATTACATAAGATGTTCCTCTTTCTTCAAGTCTTGCTTGTGCTTATTCATCTTTTGAACTAGATTCTACGTTCACATATTCCTTCCCTTCTTATGATTTCAAATCTAGTTGGGCCTCATCTACTTTAGGTTTCAACCTTTTTAAACTAGGAATTAGAAGCTCTTGGAAACATCGAAGGTCTTATTGTATAAACTTTGGTAGTAATGACATACTTGAAATAATGTTAAGTCCACATTTAAAAAGTTTGAATGTTCATTCAATTGTATGATGTTTTCCAAGGTTGTCATAACATCTAGGCATCCATTTGGACGTTGGTGTTGCCCAATGTCATGTTGAAATAGGGTCAACCTAGGTCAAAGTTGGGCTACCCAAGGCAAATTTGGGGGGATCAATATTCATGTCGTTTGGTTGTGACAACTAAAATGATGTTCGATCATTAGAGTCCTATGGTGACCAAATAATAACCCAATACAGTGGTTGGATCAATCACTATTAGAAAACATGGTACTTTTTCACTAGCAAATTTAGTCAAAAAAATTCCCAATTTGAACAGGCATAAAAAAGACCATTCCATCATTTTGGACAAGTTAATTTCGACATGTCCACTATGACTGGGGTGTTTTTTTTACTAGCAGAATATGGACCATTTGACTGGTCATTTTGATTGGTCAATTTAATTAGTCAAATTTCTACCCATATGAAAAAAAATTATGGTAGGTAGGTAGGTCGTAAAAAGGCAGGCAAGTAGGCAAGTAGGTGGTAGCATGCCTTAGCTTACCCTATCCTACTTGAGCTACTTTAACCTAACCTAGTATATCCTATTTAACCTACCCTACCTTCCTTAGCCCCTTAAGCATATACATAGGTTATAATGTTATGAATTGAACCCTTGACCTCCCCAATGATAAACTAAGTTCTTAACCAATGGACCACACCATCAAAAGGTGTTCAACTTTTATCAATTTTTTTATTTCACACATTTATTTTGGCATTTCATTACAAGATTATGAAGTATGAAGGTGTGTAGGTAGTATGTAGGTGGGTGGATGGGTAGGTAGGTACTACATCTAAGTAGGTGGGCATGTAGATATGTAGGTGAGTGGGTGGGTAGATATGTAGGTATGTAGGTATGTATGTAGGTAGGTAAATATGTAGGTAGGTCATAAGTGGGTGGATAGGTAGGCAAGTAATACATTTAGATATGTGGGTGGGTGGGTAAATAGGTAGTTAATATGTAAGTATGTTATAGGTGGGTGGATAGGTAGGTAGGTGGGTGGGTGGATAAGCATGTAAGTAGGTAGGTAGGTAGGTAGGTAGGTAGTATGTAGGTAGGTGGGTGGGTAGGTGGGTGGGTACATCTAGGGGTCCATTCATAATTGGGGTATCAAAAAAGGAAAAAAAAACTTATGGACTTTTTATAACTACTTTTTACAAATAACATTTACATGAAACGAACTTAAATGAGAAAAATTGAATAGTCCAATACAAGATAATTCATGTGTTAATGGTGATTTTTCACATTCATACATAATTGTGTATGAATATTTTGGTTTAATGCCAGAAATGTAGAAAATCCCAAAATGAGTTTCAATGGACAACTAAACATGTTTTTTGGCACGATTATTTCCTACACATATGACTTGCATTTAAAGCTAAACATTTTGAACCCATTGAACATATTTATTTTATCAAATGGTTTTAAAAATGAGTCCTTTGCATTATAGCCCTTTCCTTCAAAATTTCAAGACTTTCAAATTTTCGTATGATTTGGTTTTTCATCGAGTTTATCCAATGAACATGTACTTTCATAGAAAGGGCATGTTTTTGTTGTACAAAAAATTTGAAATTAATCGTATGACTTTATGCATTTCTTTTGATTATTTTTTTAAATGTACTTTAGACACTTGATTACTTTAGCTTATAAGACTCAAAATGACATTTACATAATATCCAAATTATTTTTAAATATTTTTATTAATTTAAGAAGACATCATTTTATCTATTAGCATATAATAATCCACTATAATTATAATAATGTAAGATGAACAAAAATCCAAAGTTGTCTTTTGAAGTCCTTTTTCAGTTAGTCACTCCTTTTTGGTACCCTAATCGTGAATGGACCCTTAGGTGGGTGGGTGGGTTGGTTGGTAGGTAAGTAAGTATGTACTAGGCATAAGATGTCCCATTTGATTAAAGAAGGTTGGTCATTTTGACTAATGATGTCTATTTTTTATGCTCAATTTGATTAGATGTCTCATTTGATTAAAACCCATTGGCCATTTTGACTAGGGTTGTATAACTTGACTAAATTTATTGGTCAAATAAGTCACTCTAATCAACTTGATTAGTTAAAAAATACATGTTTTGGGCCTTTAGTCAAAATGGACATGTCCATTAATAAAAAAAGACCAATTAGTCAAATTGAACCGTTTGAAAAACCATGTTTTATAATAGTGAATGGTGGAAATCAAACCATTGTTGATCATTTTATTTTTTTTGGGTAGTAATCAAAACAACATTTTGGGTGACAATCGAAATTTTCTTGGGCAGTAAAAAAAAATTGGGCAATAATCAAATTTTTTTGGTCACCCAATTTGGTGATTGAAAAATTTCAAACACCAAAATTGATTAAATTTGAAAAACTTTCCTTGCCCAAATTCAATTGTTAAACCAATGGTGGAAATTGAACTACCGTCAATTAGATGACTAAAAATTTCTAGTCATTGCCTTAAAAAGTTTTGGTCATCAATCCACATTTTTTTGACAAAATTCTAAAATTTGCATGTTCTTTAAGGCAGACATGAATGTGATTATTTTGGGATCCAAAATTTGAGAACTCCAAATTTGTATCTCTTGTTTTTAAATCCCTTAATTATCACTATATTAATCCACCCCATTATCAAGCAATCCTTTATGTTAATGAAAGTGAATTTTTTGATTGTTTGGGTTAATTTGTACTTTAAACCAAACTCTTTGTTAGTTTTTTGAGGCATAGTGAGTGATGACCAAGTGGCATAGTTTTTTCCTAATCACCAAATAATTTTTTCTGAATGTGGCCTAATTGGTGTTTTCACGCGTACTTTTCTCCCCGTCACCAAACAAATTGTTACTTAAAGTGAGGTCTAAAGTGGGGCCCAATGGTTGCATAAATTGTTTGTAACAAAACACAAAATTGCACCATGTGTGTGTTGGCAATAAAGAAATCCAAACACATTTTTCTTACAATGTGTGTTCAATTATGGGGTACACATTGAATGTTATGAAATGAATCATCAATCCATAATGGGGTTCTAGGTTATTATGTTACCTCATTCAATTATTAATCATTGTTTGATGATGGGCATCTTACCATATTTTTTGCCATTATGCTTCCCCAAGGACCTTCCCAACCTAGTACACCTAGTTTAAGGTTTTTTATGGTTAAGTTTTTGGCAACTATTTTAGAACTTTTAATGGTTAGGTTGCACAATATATTTTTTGGCCTTATTAGTCAAATATTTAACTATTGGTGGTTAATTTATGGTTTTTTAAAGTCAAGGTTGTTTGATGAATTTCTTGATGTTTTCAAACATTAGCCTTATGTAGAGGGTACATAATAGCCTTATGGCTTTTCCTAAATTCTTAAGCCCAATTGGAGGACCATTTCAATGCATGTCAATCAAATATATATATATTTTTGAAGATTTCCTGAGGCAAAATTGGGTAATCTTGAATATTCAAAATTCCAAGATTATTTATTTATTTTCAAGATTGAAAGATTCTATATTTTCAATTATTGAATTTTGAAATTTTCAACATTTTTACAAATGATCTAATTAATGTCAAAGTTGCCAATGTACTTAGTATTTATGAGATTAATAAGAATATTTTTAGATCCTTTGATGACTTGTCAAGATTTTCATAAGGCAATGTGACAATACCTTAATGTGTTAGCCAAAAAAAGGGGCATATCATGTGTTTCAAGGTAGGTTTTTATGTTTTGTAAGAGGCTTGCCTTTTTTCTTTGCTTAATTTTTGAGAATCATGACAATTGGATTTGAATAGAGAATCTTGATAATGTCATTACGTGTGGTAAAATTCATGGATAATGTTGTTACTACAATTTGACATTTGTTTGATAATTGACTTTGACTTTTGTTTTGGGTACAACTTTATTCTAGTAATGTATCATGTATTTAATTAATTCCAAACTTTTGAAAAGTTTAAAGTCAACAAATGACCATTTGGGGAATGGAAATTTGGAAAGAAACTTGATTTGGGGACCAACATATGATGCAATAATATATATTAATAATGTTTTGCCTCAGTAAATGATCCAACAAAGAGATATTTCCAATGTTTTGTTAACTAAATTTTATGTTAACCACCAAATTTGAAAAGTCCAAAATTAACAGTTTAGTCCAAGATTAACCTTATTTATGATAGTGCACAATCCTAACCCTACTCATATAATTAAGGTCTACCCATGGGTCAATGGATTGAACCCAAATGCCCTTGTTACTGATTGATTAATGGCCCATTCTTGGAAAGGTGTGCATTCACCAACTTTTTCAAAGGTCTTTTGAGGCTTTTTGTTGTTACATATTTTTTCCAAATAGGACAATGTAAATCTAAATGGCTTAGGTACATTTATTTATATGTTAAATAAGTGTAAGTGTAAATCTACAAGGTGGGATGTGTAAATGTAAGTGTAAAACCATGTAAATAATCTTAGGTTGTGTAAAAACAATGCAAGTGTAAGAGTTTTTATATTTACACTTCCATTATTTTTACATGTTGTGTAAAAACCATGTAAAATGAAAAGACTAAAAAAATGAAAAAAAATGCCATAACATGAAAATTTAGATTTCATTCATGTCAAAAGCTTAAAGATTCATTTATAATGCCCAATGTGAAATATCATGTGCATCATGAATAAAACAATACCAAAATCATGGATATAAAAACTTAAACTAAGATGAAGATTAAAATGAACCATTTTCTTCTTAGTATAAACAACATTGCAAATAAACAATTGAAAGATGACCACACACAACAATGTAAGGACACGGCCAAAAGGTGACAATAGTGAGGTGGGTTTGTTCACCTAAAAAACAGTCCATGTGTAGGAGTTTCGCACACCTTATGGTTCCATCTTTGCACACCTAAACCCCACGAAAAGGGGGAACAAGACCGCAACACACAACAATGCAAGTAAATGATTGAAAGATGACCACACACAAAACACAAGGAAATGACTAGAAGAAGGTGATGATAGTCAAGCGACCTCACTTGAAAAGAAAACCACATGGCAATTTGCATTACATGAGTTTCAAACTCTTATCAATTCCACACACACACAATTTTCGGCAATACGTGCTTTGAAACTCCTCCCTATGAAAAAATTGACGACCATTATTTTGTGATGACTAATGCAAGGAAAAGATCACACTAGGGAACAAAACTTTGATGAAATAAGTAGTGTAGATATACAACCACACACACCATTGTCTATCCAAAAACCTTTTCAACAAGTTGCACAAGGAAAAGACATGTGCAAGAAGAAATGAAATACAACTTTACAAACACAAACACAAGGAACTCCAAATTGTAACCATAGTTTTTCTAACCTAAACCTTCTCAGGCCATATACATAGATTTTACACAACCAAAACCAATTATACCAAGCTTGTATAAATGTATATTAAAAAAATTATTTATTTGGAAACAATGTAAGTGTAAAAAGTTTGAACATGTACATGTAAATGATTTACACTTACACAAGATTTATATGCCATATGCACATTTATTGACACTTACATGCATAACATTGGTATAAATAGTGACAATTACCTTATCATATGTATAAAATATAAACCTTCTACTTGCCTAGTAGTCACCTATTTTTTATACATGAGTTACTAAGGTGAAACCAGATAGTAACTCAGTTAAGGTTGATCCACAACTTAGTCATAGTGAGCATCAATTAGATGGTCAGGCATCGCTATCTCTAGCCAATTTTCCCTACCTTGGTCACTGTGGCAACAAGCACAAATTATAGAAGTAAGGAAATTTTTCCTAAACTGACTAGCTAAAGAAGAATGGGTTTTCAAGGTAGGGTAAAGCTAGAGGCTATGGGCTTTACCAAAAAAATGGGCCCACTTGAGATGGAGTTGAGCAAGGCCTAAATTCTGGCAAAGCCCAAGTCCAAGGGCTCTACCAAGCTTAAGGCATCGGGTAGCTTTTTATTTTTGGCCTTATGATATTTGTTGGGTATCGCATGAAAAAATGAAAGTTATTTTTAAACTTGTGATAACCTATCTATTTGATATCATAGGCCAAAGTGAACTAGTAGCCACCAATGCACCAATTCATCATTCTATCCACTAGATGGGCTGCATTTCTTCATTCAACGACAGATGGGGTTCATCATAATCCATGTTATTTTACTACTGACCGTCGTACTTAGTTTTTTTTGTTTTTGTTTTTGGTTATTTTTTCCCTATACCTAACCTCACACATAGCTACCCTACTCACCTTCCTACCCTCATAAGTATTGTACCAACCTTGGTACCTTACTAATTATCCCCTACTAACATAACTACCCTAATAATTATTTATCCTATTGACCTAACTACTATATTAACTACCTACTCTACTAACCTAACTACTTTATTAATTACATACCCTACCGACTTAACTTCCCTATTGACCTAACCACTATATTAACTACCTTACTAACTAACAACCCTATTACACAACCACACTATTGACATAAGTACTTTACAAACCTAGCCACCTTGATAAGGTAGCATGTTTCCTATGTATTAACTTGCCTATCTACCTAGTTACCTTGCTAGTGTAACTTTTTTCCTACCTACTAACTTGCCTACCTACATGCCTACCTACCCTAATAACCTATCTACCCTACTCCTTGAACTTTCTTTCTACTTACTAACTTGCTTTCCAACCCAACTACCTACATGGGTCCATTCACAATAAAACGAGCCATGGGTGCTAAGGTCGAAGTCCTTACCAAGGATTGCATTTTACATGTGTCCTGCACGGATTAGTTTATTAAATACCAAAGCTGTATTTTAAATGTAATTTTTGGGACTAAATATCAATATTGAGACCAAACATGACCCATATTATTATTTTATTTTATTTTATTTTATTTTATTTTACATGAAGACCTAGATTATAATAAAATGTACGTTTTTGTTTTTAACCATGATTACAAATTTTGAACCTTTTTAACCATTAAGGATGTTCCGAATTGAAATTACCAACATTCATCCAAAGGATTCAATACATATGCATTTAAAAATATAAACACATGTGGCCTTTCTTATGAAGTATATGAGAACCCATATTAAAATTGAAAACATTTGGTGAACGTTTGAATAACAAAAAACACATTCAAATTTTGTAGTCCTTAAAATAACCCTGTCAACAAGTGTTTTGTGTTTAATAAAGGACTTTAATACCATAATGAAATGACTCCAAATTTGTAGGATATCAATTTCATGAATAAGCAAGCAAAACCCCATGAACAAATAATTCATTATATATAATTATTCACTACAAAAAATCATGATTTATTTGACTAGAAAACTAAACTAAAAACCAATCATTTTAACATTTGGTTAATTTGAACTTGGTCTCTTTAGTTCCACACCAATGTCTTGGCCATCAAACCACTCCACCACTTTGTAAAACAATATGATACCAAATGGATTTAACATGTATCCATGAAATTTTGTGTCAATGTGTATAAACAACATTTCAATTTCAATTTTTTTCATAAGTAGGTTAATAGGTACCTAACTAGGTAGATATGTAGGTACACATGCTTATTTACTTATGTAAACTATAGGTAGGTATGTAGGTAAATAGTAAGTTTAGGGTTTAGGGTTTAGTAGTAGGTAGGTAGGACATAGGTAGGTACCTTAATAAGCATAGTAAGTAAGTTAATTAACTAAATTAATATGGTTAATTTGACTAAGCATGGCTATTCAGTATGGCAGATTTGATTAGGCCATGGGCATCTTGATGGACCATTTAAAAAATTTGTCCTTCTTGACTAAATGTACGATTTAACATTTGGTCAAAATGGTCATTTCAGTCAAAAACACCAACCAAAAGAACCATGTGTTTTTCATGATCCATGCCTTTAGTAAAAGTGAACATCCTTTTGGTCAATGTGGACACTTTAATCAAGTTGAACCTTTTGAAAAACCATGATTTCTTGTAGTGATTGGTGATTTTTCAAAATAGTAGAAGTGTAGTTTTCACCATAATCAACAAGTGATTTGGTTCCTTTTACTATGAATGGACCCACCTATATACCTACTTATTTACCTATGCACCCACCTTCCTACCTACCATTATGCTTACCTACCTACCTACGCTTTTTACATAGCCAAATACCTAACTAACTACCTATTCACTTTTTCCAACCCCCTTCCCCCCCCCATCCTACTTATCAATTTATTAAGGTTTGCCTTAATTCATGGATGATGAACATAGGTCCTAATATGTAGGTATTACAAACAATTTATAGTGGAAACAATGTCATAATTGCAGCCATTTTGGTTTAGTTAATGCATATTTTACTAAATTTTGTTTACCTAATTTATTTATGGAGTGGACATTACAATACATCTTTTCATGTAATTATTATAAGTATGTATTATTAGATTATGGTATAGGTTTAGGGTTAAGACACATAAATTAGTTAACAAGTTTCTTATAAATTTATAATAATTAACCTAAACTAAACTAAATTTGGGGGGAAATTTTTAGGGTTTAGACATATGTGAAGTAATACATTTTCATTTTATATCTTTTTCAAAGAGAGTGGGAAAAATTAGCTTGGAAATATCATTCAAAGATAAAAGACATGCATTTTCTTTTGGTTTTTACAAAATTTATTTGATTGTTTTTGAAGATTAAAGTTTTATTTCAATCAATAAATATTTGTAGTTTAAAAGCTTTAAAATTTGGTTTCTAAATTTTTTTTTATGTTTAAAAAAATAAATTGTTTTGCATTATATAATTTGTATATTTTGTATAATGTTTTGGGTTTAGGGCATATATCACTAGGATTTTTTTTTGATAGGGTTTGTATAGTCAAGGTTTTAATAGGGTTTATGGCAAATATCATTTGGATTTCTAGGGTTAGGCCTTATGCTTTAGGGTTTAGGAATTTGGTTTACATATTTTAGGGCTTGAGGTTTATACTTTAGACTTTGCTCATTGTATTGGTTTTTTATTTAATCAATTATTTAAATTTATAATATTATTATGAATATCCTTTATTTCCATATGTTCCATAATTGTTAAAGTTCAATATTTTTTAACCCGCTTTTGTTTAAATGCAATACCTGTATCATATTGTGATATTTCATTAACCATGAAACATAAAAATATTTTTAAAATATTTGATTCCCCGCCAATACATCATGAAATTCATGTTTTCAAAATTATTTGTTCACTTTATAGTATGATTTAACATATATAAAAATGAACATAATGCAAAATTGGTCACATTGATGGTATAAGGGGTTAGGGTTTAATGTAAAATTTACTACTTAATGTTAGAATTCAGAGTTTCTCAAAATCAAAAAATTAAAAGTTCATGCTTAACATTTTTTCAATGATGTACATATTTATGTTTTTCCCTTTTAAAGTTGTAAACTCATTTTTTTAAAAAAACATAAAGTTTTTAAGTTAATAAGATTTTAATGCATGTTTAAGAATAATAATTAAAGCACACAATTTTCCATTTTCTTGGATGTTCTAAAATAATAAAAAATGAGCTCTCCCATATATTAATCCTATGTATGATTGAAAATTTATTTAATATTTTTTTGATATATAATAAAAAAAATTTAGGCTAAAATAATTATGTAGTAGGTTGGTAATATTTTACATTTTATAAATATATAACACAAGTCTTTATTTAAATTTAAAAAATTTAATGTATAATTTTGGCTTAAATATTGGCCTAAATATATTGTTGATGCATTTTAATACATATAATATCTTCCTATTTATTTTAAATAAGATTAAAATTTTTACTAAATATATATATATTAAATTACAAAAATAAACCCATGGTTATGTATAGTGCAATTTGTTTTTTGAACTTTATTTTTAATGAAAATTTAAAAACTCCAAAATGTAGCCACTAATATGACTTGTCGTGAAACTTCTTTTCAATTTTTTTGTAAATGGATACCCATCTCTTTTACTTGAAGGTGATGAGTCATGTCGACATGTTATTGTGGGCCATGGATCATCCACCACCCACAAAGATGTACGTGATATTGACCTTATAGGATGGTGCATTCAAGGATGTGGTACATTAGCTACGTACATGCTCGAAGATGACATCTTCATGGCTAACAATTTTTTAAAATACTTATTCTTCAATTTGTTTCTAGAATAATCATAACAGTAGCAACAACAGTTCAAATGCTTTGCAACAACAGTAATGGCTATAAAAATTAGTAATGCGATGGCTGAAATTCAAACAACAAAGAATATTGTTTTTTTTCTTGCTACAATTTCTTCGAAGAATGTAACAACATCATTAACAAATGAAAAAGAAGAAAAATAATACAAGAAGAAGCTTGATAAAATAAAACCAACTAACTTCCATAGTGTTCCAAAGGTGATAATTGATTACAAAGAGTTAGTGCTTGAGTTGCTATCTGTTCACAGAGGAGGGTTTGTTCACTAGTGTAGGCCTTCTAGGTTGGTATTTTAGATGGTCTAGGTAGGTATTCAAAGTGGTCTAGCTTACTAGGTAAACCTATTAACTATGTAGGTAGTTTATTAGCCTAGCTCACCTAGGTTAGTAGCTTAGGCCACCTAGGCTTACTAAGCACTTATGACAATTTAATGTCTATTTTTTTGGGTATTATAACATATTAAATTTGAATTTTTAAAACATATATTTTAAAAAATACATTTTTTCATATAATTATTACAAATATATACTATTGGATTATGGTTTAAGTTTAGAGTTTGGGACATATATATTAATTAAAAAAAAATTTACAAGTCTATAATAATTAAAATAAATCTAAGGTCCATTTTGGGTGAAATTTTTAAGGCTTAAGCATCTATAAAACAATGCAATGTTAATTTTTTTATAAAGACAATGAAAAACTCAGCTTGGAAATATTACCAAATGGTAAGAAACATACCTTCTTTTGTGTTTTGTTACAAATTTTATTTAATTATAAAAAAAATTAAGGCCAAATTTCTAGTTGGAGAAAATAAGTATGTGTGAGTATTGCAAAATCATATGAATACCTAGCCCTAAATGCAATACCAATATTCAAGTTCATTTTGAAATAACCCATAGGTGATTTAGGTAACCTTAAGTGAAAACCCAACCTTAAATACAATACCTAGATGTAGGGTCACTTCGAAATAACCAATATATAGTTTGGGTGCTTTTGAATGAAGACCAAGGCCTATATGTAATACCCCCATGCAACTTCATTTTGAAATAATCCATAGGTGATTTAAGTAACATTAAGTGACAAATGAACCTTAAATGTAATACCCTCATGTAAGGTCACTTCAAATAACCAATAAGTGGTTTGGGTACTCAAAATATGTTTATTTATATACCTAAATTAATTATTATTTTGAATTAATTTTATGACAATAAATTATGATCAATAATTATTTAAAATAATTATTTGAATAAATTATCAACATAAAAAATCTAATTAAGATAATAAATTAAATATCAAATTATCAATTTGATTTTTAGATCTAAAATTTAATTATCCAAATAATTAAGGTTCAACCAATTAATTAATTAATATTAAGAAATAAATTATTTTTTAAATATGATGATCAATCATTTACATTATTTGAAATAAATTTCTAGTAATTCTTTAATTCTATGACATTATTTGTTGATACTTTTAGAGTATTATGTCATATGAATAAATATTTATTAGAGAATTATGGTAGATAATGTAAATGATTAATTACCATAATTTATCCTTAATAATTATTTGATCATTCTTTAATCATATAAAATATTCTTTGATATTTTTTTAATTATGTGAAATATTATCTGACAATTTAGTAATTATCTAAAATAATTATTTAATCAATTATTAATTTTGAAAACCAATTATCTAATCAATTATTAATTATGAAAATAATTATCTAATCATTCATTAATTATCTAAATTTTTTTTAATCATTCATTAATTATTTAATCACTCATTAATTATTTAAAACAATTATCTAAGGGCATTAGGCATTAAAGATTTTCCTGCCCACAAAACTTTCTTCTTTGTGCCTGGTTACACAGTTTAATTCCTTCTATTCTACGCTTATGTTCCTTGTTTGCCAACCTATCATGCCTATAATTAGATGATAAAGGAAATATACAAGATAATAAAAAACAAAGCACACTACAAAAACATTGTGGGTATTGTAATGTTGAAGGAAATTAACACTATTTCTAAACCCATATGCAAGTATTGTAAAGGACATAAAAAATCCCAACAACTATTAGGAAACTTGTATGCATGTATTAGAATTTGAACTTAAGCATAATGCAAATAAATGCGTTATGATGCGAGTATTGCAATGGATGTAAAAAAAATCAACAATTATTTAAGAAACCTTTATGTGGTATTGCAATGGATGTAAAAAAAATCAACAACTATTTAAGAAACCTTTATGTGGTATTGCAATGGATGTAAAAAAAATCAACAACTATTTAAGAAACCTTTATGTGGTATTGCAATGGATGTAAAAAAAATCAACAACTATTTAGGAAACCTTTATGGGGGTATTGCAATGGATGTAAAAAAAAATCAGCAACTATTTAGGAGACCTTTATGTGGGTATTGCAATGGATGTAAAAAAATGAGCAATTATTTAGGAGACCTTTATGTGGGTATTGCAATGGATTATAAAAAAAAAACAGCAACTATTTAAGAAACCTTTATGCAAATATTACAAATTTAAAATGGCCTTATGGAAGTTAGAATAGGAAGGATGTAGGTATTACATGTTTGGTTTCATGACAATGCTAACAAGTTAATTAAAATGTGGGTATAATTTTAAAAATCTTTAGGTGATGTGATTTCTAATACATTAGATGTAGGTATTGCATAATGTAACATTATTGATATTTGTAAACCCTAGACAAGTTAATTATAAAATGTGCATATGGGATTATTTAAGTTTTGATTCTTATATCTAAAGCACTGAAAATATGATAAAAAAAACATATGGGTAAAATCACAATCAAAGGAGCTACCCAAGTGAATGAACACTTCGCAAAACTACATTTTTGTATGTTTGAAAAATCACAAGGTAATAGTTTGGATTGTCATAAATTTTTTTGGAATATTTTCTATTAATTGCAAAGTTTACATGCTCAAAGCTTGACACAAATCAATTTATTTTTTACATGTTCAAAGCATTCAAACCTCAAAAGTGGACAATCCCTGTTTTTTTCAAATGTCCTTTTTTTCTACCAAGTGTGCACCATTATTTTTGAAAATTTGAAAGGATTTTAACATTAATGATTAGAAGGGCAAAAGGACTTGAACTCATGAAAATTGTTTTTATAACCCATTTGAACACATTTGGTTCAAAAGTGCTTTTAACCTTGAAAATTATGGATTAAAAAAAATGTGGCTTTAACAAAAGTTGTTCATATATATGTGATAGAGGCATGAATGCATAATACACATGATGTAAAATCAATTTGTAATCAAAATGTGTTTATATCTAAAATGCAGTGTTAAATGGGGTATCCAAAATACATAATTTTAAGTTATAAACTAATGCAGTAATGACACATGTCATGTGCAATATTTGGATAAAGACTTTTACCTTGGCGCCCTTGGCTCATTTGACCATGATTTCACCCATATATACCATCAAACAAATGTGACTAGAAAAAAAAAAAAAAATTAATAAAAGATGTACAAAAATGGGTGGATCAAAAAATACTAAAGAACCCATTGAAAAAAAAGTTCTTTATATTATATCAAAGGACCAAAGTTTAAAAAATGGGTAGTCCAAAAAATGAAAGGGTTAAAAAAACCTAACATACTATATAAAGTGGGAACTTTAAACCATATCTTTATCTACAATGTTGTGTTTAGTTTGGTAAGTAGCTGCCACCATTGCAACCTTTGCTGCATGATGAACAATGTATAGATGACGATGTTGCATTTCAACATGAACTACAGTTACAACAAACTCTTCATTTGTTGTACCCTAAACCCTATAAACACCCCAAAACCACTAAATTGAACCCTAACACACCTTGGATGAAACAAATTTATAAAAAAAACAACAAACATTGATTATTATTTTTTCTTACCTTCCATGAATCATTCTAGATTCATGGAAATTCGATACAACTATTAACTTTTATGTTTGATTCACTTTAGTGGTCTTTCAATCCTAGTTTTTGACATCCCATGCCATTTTCAATCTTTGTGCATATGCAGAATAGGTTGATCAAATCATCTCTTGTAAGTCTTCATCCTTTTTCATTTGTGATGTTGCATCTTGAGGCACGTTTCCTACGCCCTAGGCATTAAGACCCAACACCTGTAATAGTTATTCTAAAGCTACTTGACCAAAGTTGGTTTTGGTAATGGTGGACATTGTTGTGCAATAATAACCAATTCATCTCATTCACATTAGGCTTTAGCACGAGCACGACTAACGACCTTTTGATCATTCCGCCTTTACATGGCCATGGCATCTCCCAAGATGCAAGTGTTCATTTTAGCATGGTTTTGATGTTGAAGACCTCCTTCACAAGTTGAGGGCCTCCTAGGTTTGGCTTTTTCTACCACTAAGCCATGCAACTTTTTCAAATGTTTGGTCAACAACACTTAGCAACATATGTAACAATGCAATTGTCCATTTTACATCGCCATTTTGACCCATCCTTATTCCATTCCTTGTCCTTACAAATAATATCAAGTGGAGAAAGGGGTGTTAGTGGTTGAGTGGGGTTAATTTCAATCTCTAGACCTGAACCATAAAACACCCAAAAACAAGTTTTTACTTTTTAAGAAAAAAAACCTAACCCTAAACCTTAGAAACAAGATCACATAACAAAATGCAAGTATTGTGAACAAAACTAACTTTTTTCAAGTATTACAATGAAAAAATGTTCAAAAAAATTCCCACACCTTCCATCAAATGATGGAAAGTGTAGATATAGTTAAACATAAAAATTTTGTACAAATTTTCTTGTGCACATTTAATAAAGTTTAATTTATGTAAATTTTAAAATAATTTAACCTACCATTTTTCGGTCAAAATTCCCAATTTGTTTTGGGAAGGATCTCATCACTTGGATTGGACATAATCACCATGTCTAATTCTAAATTACATTGATTGCTTGTTTCATCAACTTTAGGTTCTTCAATTCTAGTAACATTTTGCTCTCCAATTGCCAATTTTAATGGAATAACATTTTGTTCCTCAATTGCCAATTTTGATGCAACAACATTTTGTTCTTCAATTGCCAATTTGACGCGCCCCAAAGCTCCTTGATAGACTCAAATGTGAGTGTAAAGTGAAAACAACGGAAGAGCAAGGAGTTGAGGCATGCTCTTTGGCTCACAACACTTTAAGGGTAGAGGGGCGTGTTGGAGCTCCGAGATGGGATTAGGAAGAATGACAAGCAACTAATCACTCACATGGACTTGCACAAAACCAAACAACAAGTTGGTTAGTGCATAGTTGGAGCATTTTTGGTGTTAGGATGAGCCACGGGCAAACTCAGATTCATAAGACTCACCACGACTCGGACTTGGGGGAAGTCACAACCTTCCCCCTTATAATATACTATGTGCCTCTCCACAAGGCCCACATCCAAATGTCATTTTGTCCCGGGATTCCCAAATGAGAGTCCCAAAATTCCCAAAGTTGGGACTTTTGTGACTTTGGGGCCCCATAACTTTGTCTACAGACCTCCGATTGAGATGAGGTTTAAAACATAGTTGTAGCCCTTGTTGAGAGCTTTCCAATGGTATGTTATACACCACTTGCACACAAGGAAATCGGGTCGATTCCCGACTTTTAGTGGTCGGAAGTCAAATTGTCAAATTGACTCCCGGCCTTTCTTTTGGCCATAACTTGTGTTTCAGATGTCCAAATGGGTCATGCGAGCCCATTTTAGACATTTAAATTTCAATAGCTTTCCAATGATATAAATAACTCTTCCATCCAATGGGTTTTGACCCTTGCATTCGTTCTCTGAAAATTCGGGAGTCCATTGGGACTCCAACTCCCAAAATGGGAGTTCACTTGGGAGTGTGAGGGTTCATTCCCTCACACTCTTTTGCACTCCCGGGAGCATGAGATGTGACCCTTGGGCTTCCCTTTTGGCTCGCAACCTTACAAGCCTTTGCTTTGGTTGCGAGCCTAAGGCTAGGGTTGCGACAAATTATGATGCAACAACATTTTGCTCTTAAACTTCTGGATCACAACAAACCTTCTTTAATTTCTTTTTTCTACCCATTGAAATCTTACATATCTATACAAAAATCTTGATAAACAACCATATTAATTTTTTTTCCTTTTCCAAAGGACCAAAACCATAAACATGAGTTGTTCTCCCTTTGAGAGGAGCATTAACAAGAACCAATGATAACATGCATAAAAAAATAGTGACAACAGCACCCCTACTATCACCTTTTTCGCAACAAAGGAAGCAAAGAAGAATATGACATTGTTGTCGTCGTCTTTTTCTTTTTAAACGATGAGAAGAAGAAAATAACAACTATCATCGTCTTGTTCATAACAAAGCAAGGAAAAAAAGAAGACAATAATAATTGTCGTCATCCTCTTCATAGTAAAGTAAGGAAAAAAAAACAATGATGACATTATTGTCATCATTTTCTTTTTCTCAAACAATGAGGAAAACAAGACAACAGTAGTTGTCATTGTCCTTTTCGTAACAAACCAAAGAAAAAAAAACGATGACATTACTACCATCGTCTTTTTCTTCTTAAACAGTGGGAACAAGAAGACAATAGTTGCCATTGTCCTTTTCGCAACAAACCAAGGAAAAAAAAAGACAAAAACATTGTTGCTGTCGTCCTTTTTACAACAAAGGAAATTAAAAAAAAGATGAGGTAGCAATGTAGTTGTTTTATTATTCTCAAACAATGAGAAGAAGAAGATGACAATTATTGTTGCCTTTTTGATGCAGCAAAGCAAGGAAAAAAAAAGACGGCGGTAGTAATGCTGTTATTTTTTTCTTTTCAAACAGTGAGAAGAAGAAGATAATAATAGTTGTTATTATCCTCTTTGTAGCAAACCAAATTAAAAAAAAGACAACGGCAACAATGTCAAAGAAAACGATGATACTTGTCATTGTCTTTTTCGCAACAAAGCAAGGAGAAACAAAAAGATGACAACAATAATGTTGTCGTCCTCTTTATAGCAAAACAAATTAAAAAAAAAAGACGATGATAATAACGTCATCGTCCTCTTAACAACAAAAGAATGTTTTTAAAAAAAACAATGGCAACTACCATTGTTTTCTTCGCAGCAAATCAAATAAATTTAAAAAAAGAAGACGACAACAATGTTATCGTCCTTTTCGTAGCAAACCAAGTAAATAAAAAAAAGACAACTATAGTAATTCCTGCCATTGTCCTCTTTGCAAGGAATTAAATGAAAAAAAAATGATGACTGCAATTGTCGTCATCCTCTTCGCAACAAAGCAAGGAAAAAAAAAAGATGATGATAGCAATGTTGTCCTCGTCTTCTTTTTTTCAAACAATGAGAAGAAGAAAACAACAATGAGAAGAAAACAATGGTAGCTACCATTGTCCTTTTTGTAAGAAAAAGAAGATTGAAAAAATAAAAAAGGAGAAGGGAGGCAGTTTACCTTCCAGCTTGAGTGTCTGCCATTGGGTTGAAGCTTTGAGCTCTCTTGTGTCGTCACTTTCCTAAGCTCCCTTGCGTCTTCACATTCCTAAGCTCACCTTGAAGCTTTGGCGATGGAGGTGAGAAAAAAGAAGCTAAACCTAGGGGAGAGAAAATCAATTTAGGTTTAGGAGGGGAGGAGGTAGGTAGGTAGGAGGGGAAAACTTTGGGGCAGAGAAGAGGGATGAAAAAACCCTGGGCAGGGGAAGAGGAAAATAAAAATGCCCTACTTGGATGTGTTTGGGTTCATCCCCAAAATGGCTTGAACGGCCTCATCCTGAACTGGTGCACTGGTGGCTGCTGGTTCACTCCAGCCGGTATCGCATGAAAAAAACCGAAACCTGTTCAAGTTCTGGATGAGAAGGAAGGTTCGATAACATTCATCTGAAAAAGCGACTGTTGGCTCCCGTTCTTTTCCCTCGTGAAGCAGCAAATTCAAACAACCCTAACTTCACAGGAAGCTCATCTCTCTCTCTCTCTCTCTCTTCTTCTGTGAATTAGGTCGAGAATCTTCTACCATTTTGTTATTTCTCTCGCTCGTTACGTGTGCAGAACTCTCACGCGCTATGACCAAGTAGCCAGGAATCAAAACTGGAAGGCGTGCAAGAGTAGAATCGCAAAAATCCGTAGATAAACTTAGCAGATAGAACAGAACAAAGCTTTTGTTTCTAGTTGGTGATAAGCTGAAGAAGGAGAGGCAAATCTGTCGATGAGAGAACACAGAGACAGAGAGAGACAGAGAGATGAGGCCGTATAGGAAGGGAACCCCACACCCTTCTGATAGGCACAGAAAATGTTTGGTACCCAAGAGCTCTGATGATCACCAAGACCGCAAAGACAGTCCTCTCCATCTTTTACAGCTGATCCAAACCCAGGTTTGCACATACCTTACAACAGGTTTCTAGACTTTCTTGACTGTCTTGCATTTCTTTGGGTTTTTCTCTTATTCTGCGGTAATGGGTGGGAGGGGTGAATCAACTTGTGTTTGAGGACTATGGCTTGAAATGCGGCTCATTTGGATGGGTTTTGTTGCAGATTGATGGATTGGCAAGCAAAGTGCAGAAGGTGGGAGTGTCGGCAAACATGGGGGGGAGCTGGGAGGTTCAATCGTTTGTTGACTCACTGGCAGAAATCAACTCCATTCTGAAGGTAAAATGCAGAGTGGTTTAGGGTTTAAGCCCATTTGCACCTTTGCATTTGTTTAGGTCTGTGCAAATGATCCAAAACAATTGGTACAGTCTCAACTTTCATGGTATCACTGTATCTAAGTTTTGCAATTGTGTCTTTAGGAATGGGAGAACTTGTTTGAGATGTCCATGAATCATCAGCAGCCCAGTAATGCAACATCCATGTTTGGGGAGAAGGAGAATTTGCCTGAACCTGTGAATGCTTCTTCATACTCCATTCGATACCATGATATTGATTGTCTTTGTGACTTGCCTGTGGTTTTCCTTCATGTCAATTCTTCTTCCCAACCACCTTGCACTGAACTCAGCAAGTCACCATTGACCCTTTCATGTAATACCACCCCTGTGGCCACAAAGGAAAGCACATGCATGTGGCCTGAAGTAGTAAGCAGCGTTCCTGCATCTGTTAGTCCATTGCCTGATACTCCATACATGTTGTCACCTCCAAAATCTGTTCAATTGTTTCTGGCCAATGCAAGCAGCAGCAGCAGCAGCTCATTGTTATCGACTCCATCCAATCTACTTAATCCACTGCTGACCAAAGTTGGCAGCAGAAGCTTGCAAACACCATCAACAGATCTCTTGACCCCTATCTTCCCACCCACACCTCACTTCCTTCTACAAACTCCAGGGGAGTTTGTTACAGGTGAGCTTTTCAGCAGCCCCTCTTTTAAAACACCAGGTTTTGAGACATCCCTTCCAAGAACTTTGCAACAGGCAAAGCAGAGCTTCTCTTCTGAGAGTGATGAATACCTGGTCACTCCATCAGTGCCAAGCCCATTCCGAACAGCTGGTAAGATATTCCAGACTCTTTGTTCTTTAACATGTTGAATTTACAGCAGTCTAAAGAAGATTGGAAAAAAATTAGAAACTTGTTGTATCTGCTCCTTTTTGAGTCCCATTTGAGTCAAGATCTTGTAGCAGAGTACAGAATGAACTTCAGAGAACAACAGAGTCCTCACTCCTTCCAAGGTTTAAATGAGAGTCCTGGACATTCCATGATGTTTTACAGCCTCTGCTATTTTGTGCAAGTTTCTGAGTGATGTGAATATACATCTTCAGGATAAATAAAGGTGCCAAGCAACTAGCATTGAATGTGGCAGCATGAACACCCTCAATTGAGAACTTATTGCTGTGCGATTTGTCTGACACTTTTCTCAATTTTGATGATGCTGCAGGTGTGTCTTTAAGGTTCAGTTTGTCCAGTGGTAGCAGCTCAGATGAGTCTTCCTCAGTCATGGATGATTTCACTGCCAGCACTGTGAAGCAGCTGGGCCCAAAGGGCTTAGAAGAAAAGCTATGGCATGAGCTGGAAATAAGAAAGGCAGATGTTCTGAAGTCATTCAATTGTGGTCAGATGAGTTTGTGTTCCAGAAGAAAATCAATGTCAACAAGATGTTGTGAAAAAGGTTCTTGTAGAGGGCAAGAGAAGGGGGCCAAATCCTAGCAGTGGAACTTCAAAGAAAGCATTTCTATATCTTCCTCTCTGAAGTTCAGCTATCTAAAGCATGTAGACCAAAGCAAATCAGGATTTTCCTAGTAAAACTCTTCACATCTGCATTGTACATTATATATATGGTAAACAAACTCACATTCACATATTGAAAAATTCAGTAGTGTTGGAAGAGTGCCTGATATGGTAGTATGGGAGGCAATTCCGATGATCCTGGATAACAGGGTTTGACCTTTATGCATGAAATCAGAAAGCCCAATTTGTTCTAAAGCAAGATTTTCCAACTTTGTGGGGTAAATGTGAATGTCTGATGCTCTTTTCTGCTTTCATATAATCAGCATTGGTAATTGAGAGAAATGTCAGCCAAGGTCTGTGAGGTTTATGCAGTGGGGATTGTGCAGGAGTGGTGTACAGAACAGAAACCAAAGATCTACCCCTAGGGGTCCAGAATGTGTTGATCCATAATATGGAATCATATGTAGTTGCATTCATTTTTTGTTTCCTAGTTAAATTGCATAGTGATTTCAGAAGTTGATATCAAGGTTCTGATTTATATGAAGCATTTCAGGGTGGATCTCTTGGTGTTGGCAGTATCTGCCATACTTTAACTCATGAACAATGGTTTTTTGTCTGAGTTGAAAGGAGCTGACACATTTTCCCTGGAGTTTGCATGATCAAGATTTGTATGTAGTCCGCATTAATGGAACAATTGACCTGTGTTAGGTAGGCTGACACAAATTGATTCTGTACCAGTGATCCCCTATAGATTCCTACAAACAATGCCAGAAAACCCTGATTTACTTTGTGTAATACGTATTGATGGAAGGCAGAGATCAGTCGGCAGTGCACTCGTATACTTCAGAAATGCATCCTCTGTTCTTTGAATAGCATGCTGGAATGTGTCAAAACCACCAGAGAGACAGTGGAAACCCTAATTCACACTGCTGCCACAGTTATGAGGGCCATTAAATGAGATCTAACCACTAAATGCTGACTAGTCGTTGGAATATGAGGCTAAGTTTATGGTTATTGAGTTGCAGCCTGACATTGTTACACAGTCAAAGCATGTATCCTCTCCAGAATTTGATGACATATGGATGAAGAACAGACTGAAGGAGGAATTTCTAATGCCACTGTGCAGGAGGAGGAGCAGGTAGCAGCAGGTGAGAACTGGATTCCGTAACCTGTTGTGAAGCAAAATAAATCTGTTTCTCAATCCCAGTAGCCAAAACCTTAAGTTGTGATTGAAAATTGTAGCCTGTGCTTTACTCATTTGGTAAATGTGGGGATGTGTTTGCCTTCAGATCCAGCAGAGATTGGTCCTAGATCAGTCACAAGACATCTGTCAAGGCAGATTACTTTGCTGGAGAAGAGGGTTCTCAAGCAAGGGATATGAAGATCAGTCCTCACATGTCCCAGAAGTTAAAAATCAGGGGAGTATCAGTGACTACCCTACACTGAAGCAACAGTTTCAACAAGGACCAGAATCAGAAGCAAGGGCATATGTGACACTGGTCATGAAGGAAAAAAGAATGGAGAGATTCCTGGATGTCATGATGAAATGAAGGACTTTGTAGATGATATGGATGCACATAATGAACAGTGGATTGAAGGTGATGAGGGCAAGCGTGCCAGGATTTTCATAGATGAAACTGAGAATGATCCAGCTGATGATATTATCTCCTCAGTGGTTTATATCAAATTGCCTTTTTCCTTCCTGCAGGAAGTCACAATTCATAAAAGAGACACAGCTAATATTGATAAGGATGTGAGGGAGAAGCCAATACACAGCAAGGTGGAAGAGACTGCAACAAAGAATGGGATGCATACATCTTTGGAAGAAGCATCCCATACATCTTTGGAAGAAGCAGAATCCAAGAATACAAATCAAGAAGATACAAGAAGTATTTTACAAGACCCAGATGATGAGATTGATCTTGTGGCAGGTGAGTTCTGAACTTTATTTGAGGATGAAAGAGGAGCAACAGACTTGAGTTGTGATGGTGAAGCAGGTTCTCCCCAATGTAATGAGCTGAATTGCCAAATTGCCACATTGCAAGAATTGGGTTACAATCTCTGCCATATGCTTGCATTACAACCCTAGTGGATCGGACCTAGCAGGAATTGTGTTATCTTCATTGCTGTGCTTCAAAGATCTCGACTTATCCATAAACTGATGCTGTGTTGTGTTCATTGCTGTGCATTGAAGCTGTTGGTTTTGTGTAGGTCCATAGTTGAATCTGTCAAAGCAGATGACATTCTGTTGTGAAGATTGGTATTGGTATGGCAGGTTATCCTCTGCAAATGCACTTGATTGCAAAAGACTATTGTGAAACTATTGGATAGATTTTGCTATTGTTAAAGTTCTGCTGCACAGTTTTGTAAGCAAGGTCAAGCAAATAAAATCTTGTCTCGAACAAATTTCAGAGTGAATGTTTCAAGATCAAGACAGTGAAAACTAACAGCAAGAAAGAGCTTCTGGCTTTGGATTCTGATTTTGGGTACATGCATTTTGCACAAGAGTAGCCTGCAGGATGCTGTAGAGAAACCTTTTCTGGTATTGCACATCCCTTCCCTTGTAATCTTTAGTATTACTTGTGTGACCACAAAACATGTCCTGCTAATAGACAGTTTAGGGTTAGGGTTTTTGTTCTAAGTGATGTTTACAATCTGAACTTTTGGTCTTTTGGCCTTTTGTACGTGAAGGAATGTGGCATAAAGAACCAATAGAGTCACAGTGGTGTGCTTTTGATGTGTTTAGTTATCCTTTTTGCAGATGGTGTGACTTGATGTTGTTTATGGGGGAAGAGCGTGAGTAATGAGGAAATTCTATGAAATGGAACCAATGGAGTTTGTGGAATATGTTCTGCCTAGTTGGATTGGTGACCATTGTGGGTCACCTAGCTTTGATGAGATTAGTGTATATGTGGAGCTTCTAGATATATTGGAGTATATTGAAGGACCGTGGTTGGAGACAAATGGGGTTTTTTTTTTCTCCTTTGGATTTTGAATCAATATTGGCAAGCTACATGTTTTCTTTCCTCTTTTTGTTGACCATGGGTGTGTAGTGTACAGTTATGTTAGTGAGATGAATGTTCATCAACATAGTCTATCTTTGTGTTTGAATTTTCCTTTGAACTCTACTGTGCATGGGGAATTAGGGCAAAGTGCAGAAGTAGATTGATCAAATCCATAGAATTAGAGGTTCAGCTAGAGATGACGAGGATCATAAGAGGGTTTGTGAGAGCTAGTTTGTGATGGCATTTTCTTTCCCAAGTTTAGTATAATTGAGAAAATTTAGTGATATTTTGGGTTGCAGAGAGATGTGTTGAGGGAAGTGCCTACTTAACTGAATAGGCCCTCTGAGCGGAATTTTGTTCTCTTGCGGACATTAGTTATGGGTGTGGGGGCAAATCTTGCAAAACCATGAAGAAATAACTCACTAGGTATTCAATGGAATTGTTTTTGCTTGTCAAAATTTTTGGCATTTGGCAATCAACATGGATACCTTATGAGATGCATGATATTTTCTAGGTGCCAAGTATGGAAAATGTGAATGAAGGGTTTGGGCTATAAGATGTTGAATGGAGATGCCATGAAGAAAACCATGATAACTTTAGAGAGTGACCAAAGGTTCTGTCAAAAACAAAAAATAAAAATAAAACCATGACCAAAGGTTCCTTTTGAAATCAAGAACTCAACAACACTGGTGCATACTTCCAGGCAAGTAACTATCTAAGGCTCTCTCTCAATCATCGCAGAAACAACAGCCCAAGGAAATTTTGGAAAGTGAAATAAACTGGGAGATGAAGAATTCGATTTGCAACTGAGTTCAAGACATGATGGAGATGCATGGCGGGTGGGTGAAGAGAAGGTGATGAATAGGTCATGTGCAACAGTTTTGGCGGAATTTTGCCAAATGGCGAAAAAAGATTCAAAGTGGAGAAATTTTAGTATTTTTTGAGTTTTTTAAGTCACCAAAAATCACCAGAGTCTATCCTAAGTTGCAGCGGGGAGCAAAAAATATAGAAAAATGCTAGATTTTTTTCAACTTTCATATTTTCTTATCACCAAATCTTATGCATGATTGCCACAGCTTTGGCAACAACACAAAATTAAAAAGGAAAAAAACAAATTAACCAAAAAAAAAACCCTGGTCATGTGTTGGACTAACCTTGTTGTTAAATTCATGAAGAAGAAGAAGAAGATTTGTTGGGAACTTTCCTAAAGAAGAGCATGAACCTCACTCCCCCTCGATGATCGGCTTGACAATATTCTCCTGCAGCTGCAGGCTTACTTTTCAAGTTAATCTCTTTTGGACTGTTGTTGCTGTGCGAAGAATTGGTGATACCCGAACTAATATTCTGCTGCTGCTTCTTTGCTGCAGTAGATGATTTGGTCATTTCCATGGTATCTTTGCTAAAATTTTGCTTTGGTAAATTTGATTTTGTAGTGCTGGCCGTCGCCGAAGAGGTAACCGTCTCGTACTGTCCGTGTACGCGAGGAGAAAGAGAAGCAGCAGCAGCTTCTCGCCGCGCCGGCGACGCAGTAAATATGCTTGGCCGGAGTAGCTGGGTGATCGACGACATGGTGCTGCTGCTCCTCCTCTTTTGATTTCTACCGAACAACGTCGTCGACGACCAGAAGCTCGAATCACAGCTGCTAGACTTGGTTCCAGACTTCTTCGTCGACGCCTCAGCCTGGGGCAGTTCATTTCCATGGTTTTCAAAAGGCGTGCAAAAAATAGAAAAATAAAAAAATGCAATGAATTCATTCAATTTTTTAAATAATTTATTTAATATAAATAATATTTTTAATGTTAATAAAAACATTCTTTCAGTATTCTATTATTTCATAGCATATATATATATATATATATTTTCATATCAAGTGTTTAGTAAAACATATAGAGAGTGATCCTCAAAGCATCTCAATCATTCTATGGTTGAAAAATATAAAATACAACTAATTCATTAAAAATATATAATATATAATTTACTTAAATCTAAGTAAGGGTGTTTATAATTCATTATGAGAATATATCTAATTTCTATACTTTTAAATTAGTTTTAATAAAAAATATTTCTAAAATATTCTATTATTTCAAAGCATATAAAAAATACGTTTTTTTATCTCAAGTGTTTCGTACAGTATACAAAGAGTGGTCCCCCAGTGCGCCTGGGTACTAACTGTTACGGGGGAGGAGAGCGGGGGGGACAGCTAGCTCTTGTTGAACAGCTCCTCCAGAAGATTAAGGAGGAGGTCTGGGATTCAATGTTGTTGTTGTTCTTGTTAGAGCTAGACGAATTATGTGCATGAGTTGTTGTAAAGAAAATTCCTGGATGAGGGCTTACCTGCATTTCTTCAACCGCGTAAGACTCGCTGTTAGTCTTGAACATTTCACCGCGTTTGAACGTGCTCCCTAACGATTTGGGGGAAACAGATCTCGACAGCCTTCGGACGTGACCTCGTCTGTCCAGCCTCCTGCCGCCTGTTGTTATACTCTCCTGCAGCTCTGTTGCCCCCGAGATGGAAATGATATTAGAGGAAGAATCGAGAATGTTCTGTTTCTCGGAATTACTACTAGTAGCTGTAGACCTGGGAGTGCTACTGATAGTTCCAAAAAGATTTATGAGTATGGAAGAACCTGCTGTTGCAGCAGCAGCTGGTTTACTGCTGGTCTTCTTCGTGTTTGTTCCTGATCGACGACATGGTGATCGAGGAGCTGCTGCTGGTGAACCAGGAGTGGGGGAGCTAGCAAACGGGGACGTCCGGCCTGTAAGTCTATATTGTTTATTGAAGCTGGTCCACGTCCTGCAAGCTGAGCTGCGAGAACTGTTTGAGATCGAATCGCCAGCAGCAGCAACAGAGCTCCCCCTGGCAGCTGGAGAATCATTGCAGGACGGAGTCTGCGAGACCTGATCCACCCCGCGTTGTAGTCTGGGAGGTAGACTCAATATAGGGACGGGTCGCCATTTGAAGAAGAGCTCATCGGGAGTCGACATGCAGCTGCTGGCCGGAGAAGCAGCTGAAATTGCAGGGGATGAAGAAGCTGCCTCCACTGGCCCCCGTGGCTGATCACTTTGGAACTCGAAACCAGCTCCAGCTTCTTCAACCGACGTCGAGCTGCTGCTGCTGCATTCTCCAGACGATGTCGTCACGCTCATACCACCAGCAGAAGCTGGATGGGCATCGACTCCAGCAGGACTCTCGAATTCAGAATCGGTAGAGTGTGAAAATCGATCCGAAGCAGCTGTTGAGCCTAAGGAAGACTCAATATTATCGACCCTAGCACCTGCTGTCTCCGAGGAGCTGCTGAAAAAACTCCCGCCGAAAGCTTGATCATCGATTTCGCCTCCTTCAGAATTACATTTGGATCCACCCAAATTCCTTAAGGGTGTGCCGGGAATTTCTTCCCAGCTGAAGGGGATGGCAGCACAGACCTCACCAAAGGAAACTTTTTCTTCCAGTTCTGGACTTAAGTAGTAAGCTCCTCCTCGAGTACGCGCCGGACTCGAAGGTGCACTGAGGAAACAAGCTGCTGCGCCGGAGGAGGAAATTCCACCACCCCGGCTGCTATCCTGTGTACTCATTGGATCTGCAGCTGCGTATAAGAAATGACGTCGTCTTGCAGGGGACCGCGGCAACCGTACCACAGAAAAGAATGGCTCCTCCATCTCTCCACCTCGAACTACACAAGGAGCTTTTGGACGATTCCTTCCCTTTGTGGGAAAATTGTCGAACTTTACCTCCAAGAATGGACTAAAAACGCAAGTAACAGTGCAATTCACAGGGAGTTTTGTGACATCCCTTCACAGGGAGCCAGCCTCACAGGGAAAGTTCAATTATGCCACCTAGAAGGGTACTGTGAACCATGTCAAAGGCTCGGAAGTTGGTAATTTTTCCCTGGCTACAAAGCACCTAGCTATAGGAGGAAACGAATGAATTTTCCCTTTGACATTGGTTCCAAGAGGGATTTCTAACAGGGATAACTGCAAGCTTTCCCACATTGCACACAGGGAGTTGTATGAAAACTCGTAGTACTGCAACCAAGGTGAGCTGGTATGCTTGACTGAGAGTGATTGTTGTAGCAAATTTTGAACATACAACTATCACACTCGAAGTCAGCCAGAACAAAGTAGAAGCAGCTGAAAATCAATCACATAAGATTTATATTATCGCAGCAACAACTTCAGATCTCACAGGCAACAAAACTGTTCAAGATTAAATTATTCTGAGTGGAAATTCCATAGGCACCAGATGCACCAGGGCAGAGAAGAAGAAGAAAGAAAGGAGATCTGTTAAATTTGAGGGCTCTGCTGAGTAGAAAAAAAAGTCTAACTTGTAAGGAGCTTTAGCAGGTTGAATCTCAAAAGACAGAAAATTGATTCAGAAGTTGAGCCCTAGAACAACTACAAAGATCAGTACTCAGGACTATGATGATGAGCCCAGCTGATCCATGAAAACACAAAAGACGATGACCAAAATCCAGCACCACCAACAACAACTACAAATTGAGCACCAAAACAGCAACAACAACAACAAGAGGATCACGAGATAGAATGGGTTTGAGATGGAAATTGGAAGATCATGTCAGAAACAGGGATGGGGCCAGAAGTCTTGACCACTTGAACCTCTCTACTATGGCAGCTGTTGCAGCAGGCCATCTACCTAGTCCTGGTGCGCGGGGGAGAGCTCAGAACCTGCTGCTCAGAAGACGACTTAGGTGGGCTTTTTTATTATGCCTGGGAAAAAGTCTTCTCTTTAATTGTTGCAGAACGTGGTGACCTAAAATTCTATGCTTAATTCATTAAGAGCAACTTTCCATTACATTTGTTCCATCTAACCAATGCTCTTGAAGTCAAGTGCTGATGGTTCTGTTACGTACGCAACCAAAAGAATAAGGAGTTGGGAACAGAATTTGTTTTCTTTGGTTAATATGATCAGATTAAATTTGACATTGACAAATTGTGAGTGTTGACCTTTTGTTTGGTACCCCCACAACATCAAAGGACGACAAAATCAGGGAAGTAAGCAGTTTTTCTCTAGTAGTTTAACTGGACCAGGGGATTTCTTTTTTCAATTTCATGAGGTAGGGGAACTGGCTGGCAAATCCTCCATGAGTGACTTAGCCAAATCTGGCTACAGGGTAGAGAGAATAGTAGAGTTTTTTTTAAAAGCTGTGCCAATTTGCAAAAATCTATAGTCTAAATGTAGTGATTTCACCTTTTTTTTTCCCCTTGAAATGTGGCAAATTTTATGGATTTTTCTTTAAAAAATCCTTTGTGAAGTTGCAACCCCCTTTTTTTTGTCACCAAGAATTCTGCCCCAGAAAAAAACACTGAACTGGACCTACATCATGTAGGCTATGCACATTGTACAGAAAAAGTAATGTTCTTTCTAGTGTGTTAAGCATGTTGGGGATGTGCATTAGTGCTGGCCGGTTTTGGTTTTTGGTTGATTTTGGTTCTGGTTATGGAGGACATCTCTCAAGTATGTATTTAGGTTTGGGTTATGTGTAGATAGGTAGAACTGGATCCAGTTTGGAATTCGACACACTTAAGAATTTTTTAAGAACCTGTAATCAGGGTTCTTGAAATGTGAAGAATTGGGTACAGAACTGGACCAGAGGTTTTATTTTTAAAATAAAACCCTCTTAAATCAAAATTTTAAAAAGTTGAAACCAGGATTGGAGGTTCTCTTGAAAAGTAAGAAACAACCAAAACTGCAGTTCGTCTCTATACAGGTTCACTCTTTCCATGTGAACTTTTCTCATTCTGAATGCCTAGTAAGGGCCCTGCATAAAAGGGTTCTATTAGCCTGGTGCTTGCATTAGCTGGAGTTGGACTGGCTCTAGAAGTTGTTTTGTGTTTCCCATGTCTGAGGGTAAGGCTTTTAACACTTGTTTTCCTTGGTTTTATTTTGGCTAAATGACTACTGAGGGGTTGTGTCCTCTTTTTCTTTTTCTTGTCACATCAGCAAACTAGCATCCCCTTTCACATCCCAACTCTTTAGCAAAGGCTCCTTTCACTTAGAGCATCACTACCCACATCCTTTAGTTGGGCCTCCACCACTGTTTATTACATCAAACTTAGAGTGCTAATTATTTTCTCAACCCCGCCAATAAGCATGTCATATAAAGTGAGAGACCATTTAAATGCCACCATATGGGCCAATCATTGTGACTGGCCAACTGCGATGATTTCTTTTCATTTGTTGGCCCTTTTGGAGATCATTGCATCCTGTACATATTTATCACTCAATATTCAATTTCATGCTGACCTTTTTTCTTTTAAGAATTTTTGTTTATAGCCAAAGTGGTTATCATACATACATAGGAAGATGAAAAAAAAAGTGGCAATTATCTCTTCTACGATTTAGCCAAATTTGACTGTAAACCAAATATGAAACGCAATCCTTTATCATCTTTCTATATTTTGGCTACACATTAAAAACGAAGTATAGAAATCTGGCAATTTTCACTATTTCTTTTCTAACTTCTGGCGATTGGAAAACTCCAAAAGCTCTTGATTTTCGAATTTTAAAATTTGAAATTCGCTTTTTGGCAAAATTTCGCCTATAAAAACGGCTGATGGTGACTAAGAGCATCTCCAGCACGGCTCAGTATGTCATCCTGCACAGTAAAATTGGATGAAGAAAAGTGGAAAACTGTCGATTTGGCTCAGCATAATTGCTTAGTTTGCTGTCTTTGGTAAAAGGCGCAGCACCAGTGTGCACCCAAAGAAAAGAGTGTATTAAATACGATCTGACAGCTTGTGAGTGTTTCTGATTGGCCCATCATAATGATTGATCCAGGTGGTTTGTTATTAGTAGTCCCCACCTATTTGCTCTCCCAGTTTCAGGCTTATTGGTGGCATTGCAAAACTAAGTACATAACTGAACTTGGATGTGACTTTGTTTTTTCTCAGGGTCACATACTGAGCAACGCTGTAGATGCTCTAAGTGCTCTTCTAGAGTAGCAGGAAACACATGCATGTACCCATAGCTTTGGATACATATGAAATTGTCTTTTTGACACTATGTTTGCTCAGGGTAGTGACAACTGCAAGAGGATCTGCACTTAAAGGAAATGACAGTTTTTTATTGGTTGATCTTAATGATAGACCCAGGTGATGAGAGTTAAATAGCCTCTCAGTTTATATTGTTCAGTCTTTCATTCAATGCAATGGATGATTGGCCCTGGTGATGAGAGATCAAGGCCTCTCAGTTTATAGTGTTCAGTCTTTCAATACAACGGGTGAGAAAAGGGGAAAAGTTTAAGACTGGATCTTGGGTGACGTGAATACTGATAGAGGAGAACCACTGGAGGTGCACTGCAGGTTGTACTTCATCTAGCTATTGTGTACTATGCAACTGTTGATGGAAACGCTCTCAACGCCTCATTTGCACCCAATGAAGTCAGGTTTTTTCTTGCGTATTTGTGATGTAGCTGAACTGGCGATCATCCATCATACAGCTTAGCCAAATTTGGCTATAAACAGGACGTGAAAGTAAAAAAGTTTAATATTTCTTCACATTTTTGGCTACATACTAAAACCCAATAGAGAAATCTGAAAATATTTTCAATAGAAACTGTAAAAATTTAGTAATTAGAAAACCAAATAATTACACATTTTAAGCCATTTTGAAATTTTTTTAGCCAATTTGATAAATTTAACTTGAAAAAAGGTTGGATGAAGTGCATCTATAATTTGATAACTATGTAATTATCTAAGGGTTTAACATAGATAACTTATTAAGTGATGGGGTTTCCTAATTTAATAATGATTTAGTGATTTATTATAATTAGTTATGATTTCAATTAATATGCATGATTCAAACATGATTCATTACAAAAATTTGAACACACATTAATATGCACAGTATCTATAAAAGTTAAAGTTCAATTCTGCAAGATCTCCACAAGAAAATTGTGTGTTATTTCATGCATGTCTTTCCCAAGCATATACATATGTGACTTTGTTAACAAATTAACTAATCTATTTCACAAGTACCCATGGTTAGAGTGTTGGCTCACCAGGCTGGATATGAAATAGGAATTTTTAACCACCTGAAGGAGCGGTAATATTATCTCAGCTCTGAAAACATGAGGAGAGACACTACAAGCTCCAGGCTCTAGAAGATGCAGTTGCTAAAGTCAAGCAAGCTACTATGTACTTATTAAAGCATAGATCACTAGAGCTCAAGATTATGGAATAGCCCCCCAAAAAAAAGGCTATTACCACTGGCCAAAAAATGTGTTATGGAATATTCCCAATGACCTGTGGTCATTGGACCATGGTATGAGAATATTCTAGTACCAAATGTCAGATAACCCAAGACCGTTCATTATGAAAAATATTCCCAAAAAGCTTGGGCTTCTTATCCCTGGACACAGGAATATTCCCAAGGGACACTGTTTGAAAGAATATTCTATGCCATAGCTAATGATAGCTAGTCAATGAGTCATGGTTATGGCCAGTTTTTTTTTTGCCAAAGAGCGAAGTTTTAAAATTCAAAAAGAAAGTGAATTTTGAGGTATTCTGTCACCATAAATGTGGGGGGAAATAAAGAAAAAATCAGGATACTTGTATATTTGGTTTTCAGTGTGTAGCCAAAAATGTAGAAGGATGATGCAATTATTTTTGGTTTATAGCCAAATTTGGCTAAATCGTTGTAGGGATGATTGACACTTTGGCTACAAACAAAATACCCTAAAAAGAACAATGGAACTTATGGCCAATGATAATAGCCATTTTGTTACCTATTCCATTAGGGTTTCTTGAGGTAACCAGAGCCAGGATTGTTGGCCTGTAGATGATGCTGTCCTTAGCTTTTAAATTTAGGCCAAAGTCTTGATAAAACTTTCCGTAAAGGTTGGGTGCAAGTCATAAACAACTTGACTTTGGTGAGAAGTTGCAGGTCCAGGTCAAACAATTTTCTTCCTCTCATTCAGCTGACTAAATTTGTTCTATGACAGCCTCGTTTCCTCTTTCCTTCCCCCCTCCCCCCAAAAGGGTTTTGGCAACTGATACTCAATCATCCCAAACAGTTACCTAACAGGTCAATCTTAATTTTAAATCAAGACAGTTGGGTCACAGTGGCACAAGCTGCAAGATGTGTCCAAGAACATGGAGTTTTCATTTGTAGGGTAATGCATGGCATGAAACTTGATACTTTTTTTACCATCATACCCAGCGGGTACCAGATGGGTACCCACCAAATATCACAGTAAAAAAGTAAAACAAAGTAACACAACCATTCCAAAAACCAAACGCCTAGGGTAGCCTGCCCTATGACCGAACATCGCGTAAGACTAAACACTTTATTAATATCTTCTCATCTCTTCTTCTTCATTTTGAGTGATTGAAACCGTTGTGGGAGGGCTAACTTGAGCTCTCCCATTCGTCTTTGAACAGCAGAGGCAAAGGAGTAATTATAGAAGAGCAAGAAGAAAAATAAGCTTTTCCAAGTTAAAAAACGCGTTTTTCTTCTCATTTCTTCTCTTCTACCCCCTCTTACTTTCAATGCCCATAACTTTCTCATTTCTTGTTCAATTTAAGTGATTTAAAGTGCTTTAAGAGCGTAACCTTATGATCTACAAATCATCTTGGAACCATAAAGGCAATAGAGCGACTTTCAAAGACTTTTTTGCGTGTTCAATAATAGTCTTCCAAGTGTTCGGTGGTTTTTCGTTTCCACCATTTGACCCCCCCTACTTTGGAGGGTCACATCTGACTCATTTCTTCATCTTTTTCAGCGATTCAACTTTTTGTGGGTGAGCAAATAGTAGGGCTAAAATTCCTCTTTTGGCATGAAATTCAAAGAAGCACTCCAGAAATTCGCAGACCTCTGAGACACTACGTGTTCAGTGACTGGCCTGGCTACCCTAACTCTACGGGCATTTCACTTTTCGAAATGCCCACTTGCTCCTACTGACTCATTACCAGATGTAAGGCGCCCTCCATTTCTATTGCCACAAAATGCAGAGTGCTTTGTAATGCATTGAATCCTGAACCTTCCATTTGATTGAAGACATCATCATAAAGATCTCACAGGCGGGCACTCTGTTCTCTCATGCAGGGTGGAGATCCATATGGCAAGTAATTGTGTTTGATAACTTTCTCCCATATTGATGTGAGGCCGCAACATATTGGCCTGCCTCAGCCATTGCACTGGGTAATGCTCTGGTGCCGAGGCATGATCCTATATATGTCCCTAAACTTACGCATCACACAGTTCATCAGCCCATCAAAAATTAATTGTATTCCCTCACCCAGATCATATTTGTCACAATTTTTTCCTGATATTTTGGAAGCTGAACTAGCTACTAGTGAAGACAATGAGCTCAATCAAAAAGTTGAATTTTTGAGGGTTAGAAAAATTTGCAAAAGAACTTTCACAAGTGTTGATTTACATATCTCACAAGTTTGCTATCAAAAATTGTTGATCAAACATGTGTTTTGAAAGCTTAAAAGAAAATATTCTTTTTTAATGAAATTCACCAAAATTATGGTTTTTTGTTGTCAATGTATTGGCACATGAAATAGAAGTCAATTGGGATTCATTAGCAAAATTGCAAAGTGTACACCACCAGAAGAACTGGCAACAAAACAGGAGGAGCTTGACTTGCCTTTGTTGGTGAGATCCTTGTCCCCAACGGGTTGGAGTGTCACATTCAGGCACTTTTTCAGGCCTGCGTGCGGTACAGGCAACCATCTGCTGCTTCCACTTTTGGTGCAGTCAGTTTCACTTGTAAGGTGAATCAATGGTGGTGGACACACTTGAGATGTGAATCAAGGGTGGGAAATCAAGCCCTGAAACAACCCACTTGTCACCTAAGGGAACACACTTGTCTTATCTGGCCGCTGCATTCCTGGGTAGAACAAGTCCTACAAGCCCCATTCCATAATGCTCAAGTAAGTTCTAAGTTGACAAAGTTGTACATCAAGAAGTAATTTGGCAAAAGAAATCCAGGACTTTACCTAGTATTGGGGACACGAATTTGGGAAAAAGACCAAAGTAGCCATTTAGGATGTGGACATATTCCCAAAAGTAATGCTGAAATATTAGTAGTCAATTTGCATAGCACATTCTGGAAGAGCAAAGGGCTCAATGTCAGATGATAGACCTATTGAAAAGAATGACTTCGACTCTAATGATACTCAATATGAAATTTACTTGCTAGATGGGGTTTGAAAGAGTGGCTGACCCATATTTCATAGTCAAGAGTTTCTGTTTCTTGCAAAGCACATTGGTAAACTTCTCAACTCGATAAATAGTGCCCGAAGTTGACTTTGCTGGCAAAGGGTTTTGTGTAGGGTAATGGCCTTCAGGCCAAGGGCCGATATTTGGGGAACACCCCACCCTCAGGGTGGTGCACAAGTGTAAAAGTCCACTAAAGTTTTACTTTTAAAAATTGTCTACCGTGATACCAAGTACCATTGGGTATCACGATTTTTAGTAAAAAAAAAGGTAACTTGGGCATTTTGAAAAGTGAAACACACGCCTCTGCAGTCATTTCGCCTTTAGAAATGCCAATCGCACTCTTTGATTACATCAAATAAGGCAACCTTCATTTAGACTACCAAATACTTCTGAGGCCTTTACCGCTGTGGGGTGGGTATTTGTTTTTTTTAATAGCCAGGTCTGGGTATTTGAAAATTAAAAAATACAAAAAACAGCCCGTCTGGTTCTATAGTTTTAGGAGATTTAAAGAACCACCTGGGTCTGGGTCTTAAAAACCCAACGAGGTGCAGTCATGAGGTGGGGCAGGGGTTGAGGTATGTGATGAACCAGGTATAATGCTTGGTTCTTTAACAAAAAAACTGGATGGGTACAAAAATGTTTTTTCATCAGGGTCTTTGGCAGACCCCTTAGAAACACATGTCAAGTCTTTAACAATTTCCTGCAAGGTCAGGTCTTTGTCAAGTCTTTAAGGCTTTGGCAAACAGTCTTAAATCTTTTAAGCTTACAAGGTAAGAGTTCTTCTTTCATTGCAATAGGAAGGCAGCACAATCTGAATATGAAAAGGTTAAATTGATCCGAGTTTTTTAAAAACACCTATTCTCCCTAGGTTGGGTCCGGTTATGAATATTTTAAAAAATTAAATCATTGATTATGAGGTGCAGGTAAGTGTTAACTTTCAAAAAATGTCGAGTAGGGTTGAGGATCCGAGTTTTTGACCAGCAAACATATGTGCATATATTGCTAAATACTTGGTTAATATCTAAAGAAAAACATACTCGCCCCACACTAATTTTTACCAATGTTGTGTGGGTATATTTTTGACCTAGATATGCCCACCATATTACATTTAGGGCATAGTATATAACCTAACCTATTTTTTGAAATTTGATATACCTTAAACTTATTCATACCCTATTCTATCAAAAATGACATAACCTAAACCTATTCACATCCTTTTTCAAGTGTTTGATTCATGCATATCTGGGAACAAATATATTTCAAAGATTGGGTATATAAGGTTTAGGGTAAATAGGGGTTTACACCTATATAACCTATCCCTTACCCGGCTATACCCTTAATTAAACCCCTATAACCCCAAACCTAAAATCTACCTATTCCATTTAGGGTTGAATCCTAAATGTTAAATTTCATAAAAAGTTTAAGGTTTACAATTGATATCTTTGTCAAATGATCACTTTGAGCTTTTTGGTGTTTATAATGAATGTTGATGTTGTTTTTTCAAACCTTTGATTGTCTTTTTGAAATCATTGAGCTTCAAGTGCCTCCATTTTAAAATAGGTGATCATTAAGGAACAAGGTTCGAGCACTTGTTTTTGTTAGATGTTGTTACACACATTTTTTTTGCAATTTTTTATTTGATCTTCTATTTTATAGAATCATATTGTTGTCAAGTTGTTATTTTCTTGCTCTTTTGTTGCATTACAATCACAATGTTAGTTAAATCATCCTTGAAAAGCTTGATGCTCAAATTCTTGCTATTCAAACCCAAGGCGACATGCCATCACCACTTGATGTTGTTGTTACAAACTCTTTGTTTGGCAAGTTTATGACCATGATCACAATAACAAATCATGAAATCAAATTCTAGGAGCAACTAGCTGCCTTTTGTGAACAAGCAATATTTTGGATTCCTTGGGGTTGAAAATCTTGTCCATGGACCTTTTACAAGGGTATATGCACTCTCAGGTGGACAAAAAAGGGCAAATGTAAACCCCTCAAAAGTATTTTATTTTTATTTTTCAACAATTGGATGATTATTAAATGTGTCAAACAATAAAATATTAGCCATATGATCTAAACATTAGTTTTATATCTAGCCATCCAATAAGGCAAACTGTGCATAGGCAAGATAGGACACAATAAAAAAAAAATTCAAAATTTGGCCATATGTGTCAAGACCATGGTCGCCATTTCCATGTTGCGAGAGTCATTTACCACATGGGTTTGTTTAATCATTCCCAAGCACTTTCATGAATTTTTTGTTTTCATATTCAATATTGCATTTTCTTATCTTTGTACTCATTCCAGGGAATATGCGTAAGTTCGTTGTTGACCTTGCAAAAATAGGGCATATAAGTTTGTTGTTTACCTTGCAAAAATAGCATGTATAGAAAGAATCATCATGACAAAGGTTTTACCCACTTATAGTGGCAAGTTAGGCGGCAAGGTAGAATCATTCAAGAAACCTAAAACAGAGGGAGACTATGGCATTTCTCTAGCAAACAAACCAAGCTTTGTTGCTTCCTTGTATGCAACAATTCCTTGGCTAGGAGATGGAGGCATGATGACCCGCAAGCATTTTGCAAAAGACTACAATTTGAAATGTGAGGGTCTTAGTCCAAACCAAACGAGGGTGCCTAAAGATGTAAGCTTAAAAGATATTTCCAAGTTTTTTGGGCCAATCATCAACAAAAATGGCTATAATTATGTTCATTCAAATGATCTAAAGTTCATTGAGAAGGTAGAATCTTTATGGATGACAATACACCAAAAACCCTACCTTCCATCATCACAATTGATTTCTTTAGGAATGGCCAGAGGGCTGGCTTGTGAGAAAATGGGGAAGGCTATGAATTGGGCAATGTATGGTGAATGAACAAATAGATAACAACATAAACAAAAGCAAAAAAATGAGCAAGTTGTGAAGCTTGTAAGTTTAGATGAGGAAGGAAACAACAAATAATATTTAGATTATGGAGGTGAAGAACGCGGTGGAATGTCAAATGTCAAAGGTTTTTGTTCTTCTTGACTTTTGACTAAAATTTGCATTGAATTTACAATTTTCCTTGGGAGATGAACTTGTTGTGCATTTACAAAATCTTTGTAATGTCTAGGTTCTTAGGGTGGTTTAAACTTGCTTGAAAAATCTATGTTTTTATTTTTGGCAACAGCTCCTTGGGTAGCAACTCCTTAGACAACAATTCCATCGACAATAGTTGATGAAGAGTTGTAGCTATATCTTACACATACAAAAGCAAGACTTCGAGATGCAGAAGGTAAATTAGTTACATCAAATCACAAGAAAAGATAGGCAAAAGTTTTTATTGTAAAAACACAAGATCAACTTCAAAATTACAACCACCTTGTTTCTATTGCACAAGCAACCATGGTTGCTTTAGAAAAGGAATTAAAACATGTGCTCAAGATGCGGAGAAGGAGGTTGTGCAAAAAACAATTGATGCATAGAGAAATGTTTTTGGATTGGTTTCTTCCTTGTTAGAGACTACTATTTCAATGACTAAAAAGGTGGCTAAGGATTCAAAAGTCGCAAGGAGTTTTCTATATGCTTTGGAAGAAAAAGTTGTTGCATACAAATGCCACCACTTAGCAACAAAAGCACATGTGTGCAGGATTGAAAAAGGTTCATTCAAAGGTCCTTGTGTTTCCATGCCTTTAAATTTTGTGGATGATTATGATATGGGTTTGCCCACTTGTTTGTGGGTAGAAAACTGTTCATTTTGTGGTTTGGCACTTGAGCCCTTGTGGGCAGGAAAAATTACTTCTTGTAAACATGTGTACCATGACTGGTGTGCACATGTGCATTTCAATGTGTCCATTGAATGTGTAGCCTCATTGTGTGGAGAGGAGATGCATGAGGGATGATGGAAGGTTGTTGGAATTTTGAAGCCTAGAACTGAACCATACTTCCACCTCATTACAATCAAGGCCGACAATTCAAAACATCTCTTGCAAATTCCCAAGGTATGGACTTTAACCTAAACTACCAATCTTGCATTAAACAACTAGTTGAAGGTAGCACACGTATGTAGAATGCCATGAAATCTAAGGTTGAAGTGCACATTGAATTTCCATATGAGTATAGAGTCTATCCACATGTTGTCCATTATTTCTATGGTTGTCAAGGATTTGGATGCAATTGGGGACTATTGTCCACAAATAATTGGCAACACATGTACATGTAGAATGCAATGAAATTTAAGGTTAGAATGCACATTGAATTTCCATATGAATATAGAATCCATCTATACATTGTCCATTATTAATGTGGTTTTCAAGTATTTGGGTGCAATTGGGGACTATTGTTCACAAACAATCAAGTCAATTCTTGTAAGAATCCATACATTAGTAATTTGTTGAGAGCCAATTAGGTGTAAATGGAATTTTTTGTCCATTTGTGTCCAGTAAAAGTCCATACCTGAAGGAACTTAAAATAGTATTAATGTAGAGTCAATGTTGTCTATGGACTTTAGTAGTTAATATTTCCATGGGGTGAAAGCACGACTAGGGGGATTGTTTGGACTATCACACTTGTAATTATTCTAAATTACATACAAATGTAAAATTTAAAGCCATGTTCAAAATTAACATTATCAAAATTTTATTTATTCATGTTGTCATAAACTTTAATGGGAATCATCACAAAAAAATTGGATGAATTTTAAGAAGATTATGGACTCATAATGGACTTTTGAAATGACAACATTATGTTTGCCACACAAAGAAAATGAAAAATGTGGACTCAAAAAATACATCAGAGTAGTGTCAAAATAAAAATTTAAAAAGAAAGCATCATCAAATAAAGAATTGATTAGTGAAGTGCATTGAAATTTTACTAATATATATATATATATTAATTTTTTAAAATTTTAATTGACATGATTGTTATAAATTTTATCCTTGAAAGTCCTTTTCATGGATTTTTTGATCAATCACATGTTTAGGGATATTCATAGGTTGGTTTATTAATATTTATGATTAAAAGCATAAGGGATAATTATAGGATTTATGGTTTGATAATTGTTAAAACTACAAAAAGAATTATTAATGTTAGATTATGGACTCTCAAATGCCACTTTTGAGACACCTAACCATGTTTTCACCCCATGATATTTTGGTTGGAGTCCATGAACTACCACTTTAATACATTGTACTTAAACAAATTGAATATATATATAAATTTCAATGTACATTAACCCTACACCATAGTCCATGTGAAAGTTTGAACATTATTGACTTTGGATTGTTTAGACTTCAATGTACATAATGTCCAATTGTAATCCATTTGAAATCTATCCTAACTATGGATTTTTTTAACTTCATTGTGAAATTATTGTACAATAATGTCCATCCAAAGTCTTGTAAAAGGTATTGTGGGATTCATTTGTTTTTGTATAAAGACTTTTGTGTGACCTTAAATCCAAATAATTCCATCCATGCCATATATGATTCCTATCTAGTTGTAAAATACTGTGTAGTTTATTTAATGTCATTGTCCATAGATTGTAATTGTGTTTCAACATTGTACTAACACATGGATCTTCTTTTCCACATGTTGTGTTATTCAATAAAGGTAAGAGACCTGAGTGCACATCCATCTACTTGTCAAGAACACAACCTTCAATTTTCAAAAGGACCACTATGCATGGGCTTGTTGGTTAGCTCAACAAAACATTAAACATGAGTCCCAATGTGGGTAGCATACACTTGCTGCCCCAAACTCAACAACACACAATGGACATTACTAAGATTAATAGTCCACAACAACCCAAGCCCCGAAAGTTGCTTGTGCATAATGTAGTTGAAAAGGTTCCTACAAGTGACAAACCACTTGCAACATTGAAGGCCACAACTACAAAGAAAGAGTTGCAAATGGTGGACAATGACATGGAAAAGGCATCAAGACAAGAGGATGTGAAATTTGATAGTGAATCTGAGTAAGTAGATGATGCTACAAAAGTAGATACAAAAGATGATGATGATCATGGTGGCTAGCCACAAGGAAATGGGAAGAAGAGGAAACCTTTTCATGGCACTGAAATGGATGAAGATGCTAATGATCACTTTGAGGATCCACCTTCAAGGGTAGAAAAACAAGGTGGAAGTGAAAAACATATTGCTAAAAAATTTGTGAGCAAGGACAACTCACTTGCAAAGAAGACCAAGAATAAGAAAGGCCCACTCCAATGCAGGTTTTTGCATTAGATGCATAATATCCAATACAAAAACCACTCAACAAGTAATAAAGCAACTTCAAGCTCGGAAGTGTAAAGCACATACACTCAAGTGAAGTCATGACATATGGATCATGTACATGAACATGGTATATTTCTTGGCTACCACTTGGTCTTGAAATGGTATGAATAAAATTGCATTAACCATGTTCTTTTGTTGTTGCCCATGATGTGTTTTCTAATATTTGGCATCAGGATTAATGTGATCTTTAGAATGGGGTTATGCCAAAGTTGTTGACCACCATTAGGAACCACTATGCCTAACAATGGAGGCAATTTATTAAGGAGCTTTCATCATATCTACAATTTCTTTTTGGTGGCAAACATCTAAGTATGGTAATTTAAGAAGTTTTGTCCATGTGGATGTAATGGATTTATTAGAGTAACTTAAATTTTGGCAAATTACTGCAATGAGGAAGAGGATGAAGAAGAAAAAAAGATTTAACAATCGATAGCGATGGTGGTGGTTCTTTTTCCAACCACGAGTCTTCACTCAAATGGCCTAGGAAAGCGGCCAAAATGAAGCCTAACTTTTGGTCAATAGACAAGGAACATAGATGGCGAGTGCAAGGATGGTAGCCAAATTTTTGGACATAGATACATACTTGAAATTAAAATTACTGTTGCGTTGAACTTCAACAATGGGATGTATGTTGTCACAACCTTAATATTGGGTTCATGATTAAATGTGGAATGTAAGGGCCTATGAGGCCAAGAGAGTGTGTTTAATGTGAAACACACTTTCATAAATAAGGGAGAGTGCAAGGGATGGAGCCCAATGACTCCCAAGTGCATTCTCACTTTGGGAGTTGCATTTGTGCGGGAGTTTCGAATGTTTAGAACCTTGGTTGGAAAGGAAAAAACATTAAATTGAGCCCCCAAGACACCATTAGAAAGGTCTTGAAGCTTAGATGGTTAAAGTGCACTCACATTGTTCATTTAATCTGATTTACATGAGTTATGATCCAAAAAAAGGGCGGGAGTCAAATTGGGAATTTGACTCCCGACCATAAACCCCTTGAAAAAAAGGGTCAAATGAGCTCCGACTGGGGTATGTTATGCACCATTGGAAAAATCTTTTTAAGGGCTATAAAATATTGCCATAACATTCTTTAAAAAAAATTAATTTGAGAAAGATATGAACGTCCAAAGTTTTGGGACAACAAGAGTCCCAATTTTGGGACTCCCACGAAAAAGTGACATTTGGATGTAATCCTCATGGAGAGGCACAAAATATACTATAGGGAAGGGAATGGTGCCTCCTCCCAAAGGTTGCAGGCCATGTAAAGCTTATGCTTGAGGTTGTCCCTATTGAGTCCGCTGCACCACTTTCGTTCAACTTGCACTAACCACCCTATTTCCTTGGTTATGCAGGTCAATTTCATCTTGAACTTTCGTTTGTGAATTGGTTTTAATCCTATTTCGGAACTCCAACATACCTCCTACCCCCCAAAGTGCTGGGAATTAAAGAATGTGCCCCAATTTTTATTTTTTTTTCTATTGTTTCCCTCTAGGACCCACATTTGGGTCCCTTAAAGAATTTGGGGGTGTGTTAGATGTTGTGGAGAATTCTACAACTTTGTAAGAAATTAGTGAAAATCTTGCATGTTGTAAAAAAAATCATAGTTGTGCTTTAAACAAAAATGATTTACTAATCTTTTTGTAGCTTCAAACACAAAGAAAAAAGGTGTGTGAATTTTTGTTGTCATAATTTCACTCATGTTTGAAACCCAAGTTCATGGACTAGAACCAGGTGATCGAAGCAACATGGTTAGTTTGCCTTTCTTTATGTGCAATCAACACAAAGGTGGTTACCACATGTTAACCACATTTTTACCATCTTGATTCAATGTTACAATAACATTTATATCTACAACACCACAACTGCCACTGTTTTTCATATAATGATGATGATTATATCCATGAACTTCAAATGAAATTACCGTTTTTTTCTACTTGTAATGCCTAAGTTTCGGGTCTTTGTTGAATTCAATGGATTCTAAAACAACTTGCCATCGTGCCTCTACAAATTAGAATTGAACATTGCATAGGGTAGGAAAGTAATGTTCCTTCTTCCATAGTAAAATGCAAGAAATGAAATCAACATAACCTCCCCATTATAATAGCTTAGAAAAGACATTCTCAAAATTGGATAGCAATGATTTTTTTTTCCATTTAAATCACTTTCTACATGTCCAAGGTTTAGGGTAAAAACAAGGCTAGTTAAAATTCACCTTTTTTGCAATTCACATTAAAATTCACTTCATGCATTCATGAAGTTACATCTAAACTTGTGAGAAAATCTGAAATTGTAATTGGATTGTGTGAAGCATTCTTACACACCTTCAACATGAAGATATGCACTCACAAAACCCGCTTGGAAGTGGAACTACTATGTAGTTGTAGTCTAACAAGTAAGGTGGTTCAATGTAATGCAATGAAGTTCACTAAGAATTTAATGCATTGTGTCCATTTGGAAGATACAAAGACATTGTGGGAGAATCGTAACTCACCATGATGGAATGTGAAGGGGCATTATGTTGATGTTCATTCAATGTCACGTTTGATGGTTGAACCCCTTTTGTTCCATTTGTCCTAACATCTACATACAACCTCTTCATCTAACATGCATTGGATTTTTGAAAAGCTAATCTAAAAGGAGCCATGTTACAAAATCTTATAAGTTTTTATTCTTTTGATCAAGAGTTAAGCCTTGGGACTAAAAATCACTTTGCTTAGATTGAGAAAAAAAACAGACAATTTCAACCCCCTTTACTTCCGGCAAGTGTAGCTCCTTTACAGCAAACCCGATGATGTTAAAATTTGGAAAGAACCTTCTACACCTCCTAACGAGAACTGTGTTAAGTTTGACACAAATCCAACGATGGATTTGGGAGGAACAACTATTTGAAATAAAACTCGAAAGGCTTTGTCATGGAAATCCTTCCATGTTTATTTCCTGCACACATATTTTTCATGAACAACACTCTTCCACACATAAAAATTAATCTTTTTCTCACACATTCATTCTCCTCCTTTCCCCTTCCCCAAACACAAGAGATTTCCCTCTCCTTTGGTAAGCCTCCATCTCTTTTCCTTGAACTTGTTCCCGTTGTCCAATGGAAGTTTCGAAATCCTCCTCTCCAATCAATGGCCTCCTCATCTTTCAAGAGCCAACGAGAATTGATAATGATTTGCCCTCCAACTGATTTTAGGATGAGAATTTTTGGGCCCAATGAGACAAAAAAATTTCATCCTCCAATCAAATAGGATGATAATCCTCATGACTAATGGGATTAGAAGACTCATCCTTCCTCTTATCTTGGATATCTTGATGAAGTTCTTGAGCTTGATCCTTATCCCTTCCGTCCCTCACATCCTATTTCTTCATCCTAATTATTTCAAGTAACTAACTACTAGGACAATTTATCGGTAGTAACAAGTAAACATCTTTGAATCCTTACTTGACTAAATCAATTCAATGGTTGAATTAACATCCTCGTGTACTATTTACTCTTTTGATATCCCCTACTTATTTTTTTCTTCCATGCACTAATTAACTATGTAGTACATAGCAAATTGGAATTAAAATTTGCATCACAAAAACCCCCACATATTTCTAGATCCACCGTTGAAATTAAGGTTCGATGAATCCATTAGATCTAGGATGTTCGAGTTTTCATGAGGTTTCGCCGTCATTCCCACACCTTACGCTTACCCTAATTTGTTAAATAAAAAAACATCGGCCCCTTCTGAACGCGAATACCACATTGTTTCTACTACCCTCTTGGTTTTTGTTAATGCAAGTGAGATTTTAGTCATGGCGGATGATGTCACTACGCCCTCAAATCCTCTAGTTTCATTAGTAGAAAAGGAAGAGCTTGAAGAAGCACCGTTTGACATGAATATCTCTCAACGATCATGCGAAGAAGAACCGTCCAAAAGAGTGGTGCACACTCAAGTCGATCGTTCAACATGGGATCGTCAATTGTCTCCTAACCCACATGCTTTAACAATCTATTTAAAATTTGTTCCTACTTGTGGAGTTGCAGCAAAAACGTTTGAAGAGTGTCAATGTGAAGACGACAATGTTCGTCTTCATTGTCAAACTTGGGTTCCCGGTGATGGCCATTATCATTGGCTGCGAGGCCCAATCAACCCCCTTTCCATGGAGCATCGAGCCGAATACCGAATTCGCACCATTCGTCACATTCTAGAGTTTTTGCAATTATGATTTATCCCCTTAAAGTTGTTTACTAAGTTGTAATTCACTAGAGGCCACTTAGGTGGAAATGTTAATATTTAAGTTTGATTTTGATTTTATTTAAGAATTTGATAAAAGTGAAGATTAAATAAAAATGTATTAGGACTACATCTTTAAAAATCTTTCAAGTACATCATTCGTGCCTAAAGATTATTCTACAAATTAACTTAATATTGTCATGGCGAAATGTTATTGTTAATTATGGGCTTGTATTCCCAATATATCAATAAATCACATCTAATTCTACATCCCTTTTCCCTTCTTTACAACATAAAAGGATAATGCACTTAAAAAGGTTTACTAGGTCCTAAAATTAACCAAGCCTTACATCAATTTAAATAAAAGAGTCTTCTACGCTGAAATATCCAAAGGCTAATTCAACTCTTAATAATTATTACTTGGAGGTTTATTAGGATTCAAATCATTAATACTAAAGAAAACCATGGAACTAAAGTTTAACAATTTGTGGTATTATAATCCATGACTCACAAATTGGTACAACATTTCAATTGACATGCTCCCAAATTCCTGGATAGATTCAAATGTGAGTCTAAGGTGAAAATAACGGAAGGTTCAAGAGTTAGGGCACACTCCCTGGCTCGTAACACTTTTGGGGTAGAGGGGCATGCTAGAGCTCCAGGATGGGGACTAGGAAGAATGACAAGCAATTCAATTACTCACACGGACCTGCACAAACCAAACAAGAAGTTAGTTAGTGCGTAGTTGGAACACCTTTAGTGCACAGACAAGCCACGAGCAAACACGGACTCATAAAACTCACCACGGCCCGGACTTGGGGGAAGCCACCACCTTCCCCCTTATAGTATATTTTTTGCCTAGCCACAAGACCAACATTCAAATGTCATTTTGTCCTAAGACTCCCAAGTGGGAGTCCCAAAATTCCCAAAGTTGGGACTTTTGCAACTTTGGAGTCCCATAATTTTATGCACAAACCTTCGATTGAAGTGAAGTCTAAAGCAAAGTTGTAGCCCTTGTTGAGAGCTTTCCAACGGTATGTGGCCCGCCACCTGCACGTAAGGAAATTGGGGCGATTCCTGACTTTTAGTGGTCGGGAGTCAAATTGTCAATTTGACGCCTGGCCCTTCTTTTAGCCATAACTTATGTTTTAAGTGCCCAAATGGGTCATGCAAGCTCATTTTAAAAATCTACGTTCCAAGAGCTTTTCAACGATTTAAGGAACTCTTCAATCCAATGAGTTTTGACCCTTACAGTTGCTTTCTGAAAATTTGGAAGTCCATCGGTACTCCAACTCCCAAAGTGAGAGCTCATTTGGGAGTGTGAGGGTTCATTTCCTCACACTTTTGTACACTTTTGGGAGCATGACATGTGATTCTTGGGCTCCACTCTTGGCTCGCACTTTTGCCAACCCTTGCCTTGGTTGTGAACCCAAGGCTAGGGTTGCGACACTCTCTCCCCACACAAAATTCACAGCACTAGAAAGGCTAACTGTCATATATATAGCTATTGACTACAATGTTTTACCACTATGCTTGTATTATACCAATTTTGTTTCCAAGATTTTGGAGTACATGCATATGTAAAGACAAAAACTAAGTTTCACAAATGTGGAATATACATATTAGAAGACAGCTAGATATGTATACAACAATAATCAAGCCATATCCATTCCAAAGTAGAATGAAAATCTAAAGACAACATGAATAAAATTAAATATGTTAGTAGAAAAATACTTACATATGTCTAATTATACCAAAGTCCACCAAGTTCATGCTCAGAATATGGACATCTAATTTCCAACTGTCATTTTTTCACATCCATGACATATTCCCTAACCTCATATGATTAAGTTGCATTCAAGATCTTTCTAGAAGTAATCATGTTAATCATAATCTATGACACATATCGATCAAAATTCACAATCCAATCCATCATGTTGTTGTTATTTATACATATATCAATGCCATATCAATTATGTTTCATGGGTCGGGTCCAGTGTCTAATGTAGTTGGCATATAAACAATGTGAATAGTAAGGAAATCATGGAGAAAGAGAGATAACAACATCTCTTGATGAAATTGACACTTGAATCAATTTGCTTTTTCAAAAACCCCAAATATTTTAAAACAATTCCACACCAATATATGTACAACATAAATGAATAATGTATTGAACCAAGTTCATATTTAAACAAATTATGAAGCATTTGAATAATCATTTCCAATTTAGTCCTCCTCCAAAGTAGCAATGACTGATTGTATGCTAGTCAAAGTATGATCACTAAGTTCATACACTGATGAATTTCCACTCACTTTATAATCCTTGGGTGACATCAAAAACTTGACTGCACAAACCAAATGTGAATGAAGATAGGCTAAATGAGAATCTTTTAGTAGCACATATGAATGTTCATTGGTAACCCACTTTTGATAATAAAAACCAACAACAACATAGTCTCCCACTTCAAAAGATGTACCCCACTTATCTGTGAATGTTTTTTGAACACAATGGAGGGGTCTTGAATAACATTTGATCCAAAAGTCAACACCTTTAAAGTTGCCAACCTCAACATTGACAACAAAGTTGTCACCAACATCCAATGTAGCAACCAAACCATTTACATCAACATTATAATTTGGCTCTCCTACCCAATTAAGAAACATGGATTCCCGAACTGGCTTAATGTCAACTGGTTGCAAATGCTTGGGAGTCCAACAACTAGCCTAGCATAATTTTCGTATTCCTCCCACCTATGATCCAAACAAAAGATGCAATAATAAGCTAGATCTTTAACCATCAACTAGGTTAGATTATGCTTGTTAGTTGCCCAAATAAAATGTAGTTTTATAGTTCTATTTATAAGGTCACAATTGAAGGATGAGATATTCCGAATAACATCATCTGCTTTCACATGCCAAAAAAACCTTTTGAAAGGCTTCCCTCACCATTGAAAGTTGTTTCTAGTCTACAAAACAAATGCTTCCAAAAAAATGTTACCTCCTCCTCTACATTTTGTAGCTTTTTTGCATGAGCATTTTGCTGTTCTTTCCTCAAAAATCCTTTTACAATAGCACATGCCCCATCATGAAGGCCCTTACCATGACCACTCCCAAAGAAAGACCAAATCATTTGACATCCATTGGTCATGTTAGGATATTTATTAAGAAAAAACCAAGGTTTGGAACTTTTGAACTAACTACTACATTCGTTAGACCAAACCAGATGTTATTCTAACACAATTCCAGAACCCACTATATGATCCCAATGTAGCTTGAAACAATGTTGCACAAATTTGGAATCATGCTTTTGATCATTAGAAATATGAAAATGGTACTCAGTCAAAATGCAAGAATTTTCATCATAAGGATTTGCATGAAGATTGTGCCTAAATGTGATATGCACAAGAATATTAATCTGGAATGTGTGCCAATGCATGGACTGAACTTCATTTTGGGCCTCAAAACTGTAATTTTCAGCAAAATCCACAATTAAAACCATACTAACAACGAGAAAGGACTTGATGCATATCTTAAAATGTTTATCTTGCCATCAAGCAACAAAATTATGCTTAACAAATGCTTGTAGTTTTGGTTTCATGTATTCCACTAACTCATTTGAAATAATTTGTTTATAAATTAAGGATAGTTTCTTTAGAGGCTTACCAACCCTTGACATTGTAGTTTCCATTACAAACCGTTGCCATCAACCATCTTTGGACCATCACCATTACACTCCACAAGGTAGAATGCCAAATTCTTCACCCCACATTGGCTACATTGACTAAACATGCATTTTTTCACATGCCATTCTTCTTTTTTAACTTTTGGACATACTACTTCCTACCACAAATTTGTTAGTCCTTTGTAGACCTTTTCTGATGCACCACAAGTTGACAAATTAAGATGGAAATAAACATTCACATCTGCATTCACAAACCTTTTTATTATGAAGACCTAATGTGGTCCTCATATTATGTAGTGCAACTTGGAGTTCATCCAACTCCACATGGTAAATGCAATAACAAGTATTATTTTCTTTCATAGGTTTGACATAGAAGGGCTTCAAACCTTCAAATGATCTCTAACCCATAATTATTTTTGGGTTTGCTACTTTAAAATTGAAGTAAAATTGTGCATGTACATTCAAAAACAACAAAAGTTTTTAGGTTCTAAACATTAAGCTACAATGCATATCCATGCAGGTCATGTGCATACAGTAGCTACAGAGTCCCCATCAAGTCTTTTTTCAGTCATTTAAGATTCCATAAACTACAAACCATATACATGCATTTGAACTTTGTGCCATGAACTACATATCCAATACATAAAACTATAGTTCATGTACATATTGTTGCACTTATAGTGGACAAAATTTACAAAAAATACATGTAGTTGCATTAAGAATGGAGAAATGTGAATTCATTAATAATTAATTCATTAAGTTAACTTCCTAATTCATAAGTAAGTTAGGTGAATATCCTAAATTAAACTACCTAGGTTAGGTTAAGAACTTAAGCCACTTAGCTTAAACTCTAGTAACCTAAACCACATTCCCACCAACTTAAGGTGCAAATGTGAAAGTTTGAACCCCTCACCTCCCTTCACCTTCTTGTTTAATGAGTAAGTCCTTAACCATTTGACCATTATTTAAATAAATAAAATAATTTGTCACCACATATTATTATGCATTATTTTCTTAACCTACCTAGGTATCTACCCTAAGCTATTAATAGGTTATTATACAAAAGCTATTTTTGGTTATTCCACCTTAAGCTATTTTTTTTATTATAAATTATTCCACCCTATGTTATTTAAAATTATTTTCAGCTATTTTAAGTTAATTTATTTTAGGCTATTTTAGGTTATTTCACCCTAGGTTATTCTAAACTATTTTATCTTGGGCTTTTTGGCTATTATAGGTTATGTAACCTAGGTTATTATAATATATTCTACAATAACCTAGGGTATAATAATTTAAAATAACCAAAAATATATTTAAATAATTTAAGGTGGAATTACTTAAAATAACCAAAAATATTTTAGAATGTTAATTGATATTTTTATTATTTTACCTTTATAGGTAGTAATTATCATTTTACATTTTTAGTATAGTAATTAATTACTAGTTAATATATTAATAACTAGTTAATTTGAATTTGAATTTGAATTAATTTACTTATCATGTTATTGTTAGTGTCAAGCTATTAGTACTAATCATTAGTAAAACTTGAACACTATAAATACCTTTTTTTTCTTCATTCAATGGAATACATTAAATGAATGTACATTGAGTTTAGTGTGTAGAATTACCATTAATAATAACCTAAAGTAGAATTAATAACCTGAAATAACATAAGGTGGAATAACCTACAATGGAGGAGAATAGACTAAGGTAAAATTGCCTACAATAACCTACTGTGGAATCTAGTCATGAATAACCTATAAAAACCTAAGGTGGAATAACCTTGAATAGTTGAAAAAAGTCTATGGTAGATAGCCAAAAATAACCAAAAGTACCATAGAATAATTGAAAATTACTTAAGTTAGAATAACTTAAAATAACCTAAGGTACAATAACTTCAATTATAACCAAGGGTATTTAAAGCAATAACATCAAAGAATATTATTTACTATAATGAATTATTTCAATTAGTACTAAATTATATAAACTAATAATTAAACATGATAATTACATATTGATCCTATAGTGACATAATTTTAGGCAAAGTGAAATGACTAAAGTGAAATGAACCTATTTCATCTTTAAGGTCCAATAATGATTTAAACTAATGAATTGCACTTCACTTTTGTATTAGTGCACTTTCAAGGTCAAAATGTGTCATACAACTTAAACCCAACATTTTAATTTGTCCAAGGAGTTGTAAATTCATTAACCACCTTGAAAAGTTAGAGACATCATGCATAATAACATTACCAAAGGGATTACAGACCTTTAAAGGTGGTTTTAAGCTAGGTTAATAACATCTAAAACCTCAAATCATCATAATAGGTCCAAATAAAAGGGTTACAAACCTCACAAGTTGATATCAAAATGAAAGTTGTACATACTAGGCATGAATTCATCGACGTGGACACATAGCATGAACTATAGGCCAACCAAGAAGGGTTTTGATTATAATCAACACCCACAAAACCAAAACACATATGGAACTACCATATGTACCCACAAAACTTCCCAAGGTGATTTTCAAGTTCAATTAAGTAGCTTTAGTAGGCCTAGATTCATCACAATGGGCATATGGCATGGATTATAGACCAACCAAGAAGCTTTCAACTTTTAATTAACACCCATAGAACCAAAACAACACATAATGGAGTTGTCCAAGGTGGTTTTAAGTTCAATTAAAGGCCTACTAGGGTTAAATACATCATAATGGACATGTCACATAAGTTGGGGCCACAAGGTGGTTTTAAATTCAAATAAATGCTTGCAAGAACCAAAACACAACATAATGGAGCTACTAAGATGGTTTCAAGATCAAATATGTACATACTAGGGCAAAATACATCATAATGGAAAAATTAGTTCATGTTAAATCAAGGAGGATTGTTGAGTTTGGGGCTTTGTTATGCACCTTTGTGTTTTTTCAATGCCATATTTATAATCATGTCTTATCACTACAAGAAATTAAAAAAAATTAGAAGGTTTCACTTGACTAAAGTGTTCACATTGACTAAAGGGGATTTCACCTTGATTAGTCAAGGCTTAGGGCACAAAATATTTTTTAAAATGCATTAGTAATTTTGATTAAGGTGAACTTTTCAACCAAGTGTCAATTCGAACATCTAGTCAAATGGACCCTAGAAGAAAAAAATAGTCAAGATGGCCAAGATTCAATCAAATATGCCCTATTGAATTGCCACTAAAGTATGTTATTAATTCATATGTGATGATCACTTAGCCACATGTGTTTATCATGAAAACATTTGGATTGTGTTAGATTATATGTTGTCACATTCTATGTTACCTACCTAATTTACCTACCTATGACATATCTACCTATCTACAATGTTTTGTTTAATGACACAATGAGTGGAGTTGGAATTGGAAAAATCTTTATTTAACATGTTTTCATTTTTCATTGATTTCTGTTTTTTTAATTATTTTTAAAAAATAAGTTAAAAATTAATAGAATATATCAATTTTATTGAATATATATTTGAATAAATTTCAATATTACATTTATATTTGCTTCATTTGAACAAAATTTGAAATTAAAAAAAAGGTGTGTCAATTTTGAGATTTCCTAACAATTTCATTATTAAGAAGCTAAAACAAAACTTACACATTTTTTTTTACAAATGGTGGTGTAGCTTGATGGAAAAGATATTGGGATGCTTGCATGTGGTCTTGGTTTCAAACTTGGGCAAGTTATATATATGAATTTCATATGTGGTGATGTATATATAATGTACATGTACATCATAAACATATGGTAGTAGGTGAGGCATAAGTAGCTAGGTACATGCCTACCTACTTTTTTGTGATATATAATGCCACATCACTTTTGAAGATGTATAATGATGATGACACATGGCCTAAACAAAACCATAGGTAATGATGGCCTAATTAATTAGTGGTCAAATTGACAAGTGGTCATTTTGATTAGTCAAAATGTTTCAGGATTCCCTATTCAAAAAAACAATAGTTCAAAAGATTGTGTAGAAATCAATTCACCCATAATAGCACTTTGGTTGACTTGGACAAGGGGGCAAAAAGACCAAAAGGGAGGTCTTTTTGTTTGATTTTGTTTTTATTAACAAGAATGTGACTTCTTATAGTGTGTAAATTAGGCAAACACAAGGATCCAATACCATGTTTGTCCAACTTTATGGAAATTTTTGTCTATCCATGTTTCCCCATTTTTGTTTGAACATGTTGAATCAAATTTTTGTTTTGATGAAAACAAAAAATTAAAGGATATCTATCCAACACCCATCACCCATCAATGCACCATGCAAGATGGATGTTATGTGGATAGGAAACACATGTCCATTATATTCTTGTCCATAGTTATGTGTCAATTATCCACATCTGCCCACCTACCTAATGGCCACCAATTGCCTTTACCTACTTAGACAATAACCAATAACATTCCCTACTTACTCACGTATATAGGTAGTTAACACCATATGGCAACTATTGGTTTGTAAGTCTCTAGATGATAACAAATATAATGTTGTTTTTTATTTCTTTCTTCGTATCATTTTTCCTGATTGAAATGTGCCTTAAATCAAAATCACATTCTCAACACTCAAACCCATGAATTTGTGTGAATTTTGAAAATGGCCTCAAATAAATGAAATTAGATCACCCCAAGAAAAGTGATTTAATTTATTGAAAAAAATTGCCCAATCATGGGACCCAATGTTGGAATAACTATGTATAATGCAATTTTGCTTAATTAGAAAGGGACTTGTTAGATGGCTAATAAATAAAGAAACAAAGTGGAATTGCAAACTTAGAGCTTTAATTCAATCATAAAATCTCTTGGGTCCATGAGGAATGATAGATTTTCAAATCAAACAAGATATAACTTAAATAAGTCACATGATTTTGGACACCTAAATTTAAAGCCTTAACCTAATTTAACTACATTAATTAAGTAGTCATTTTAAATTGCAAAATTTCCTATCAACATTGCAGGACACTTCACACCTCTCATGGGACTTTTAATTTTTTTTAATCCCTTTTGATAGGAGATTTTTTTTTTCATCCCATCTTGTAGGGTATTTTGCTTTTTCATTCCTTTGCCAAATCTTTTCCCATCTCCTCTACCACATTAATTTCATGCAACCCCATCTTTATGCTAGTTAAAGCCCTCGAACATGAGCATCACAAAATACATGACACATGATTCCCAATTCTTGCCTCAAGGTCCTTATTTGGGTAATACCACAATCCGAGGGTTTTACCTTACACATAAAATGGGGAGAAATTGAAATTATGATTCCCAATGCACATTTCCCTATCTTTAATCTTGTAAAAACATCTCCACCCACCACCCCTATTTGGGCCTTTATCAATGTCTCCGACATCCAACATACTTGGTTGGTATGATGGTCCACTCAATGAAATACCTAAATGGAATATAACAATTTGATAATTGAGGTTCAAACTGTTATATTGAATTTTTTTGAAAGGTTGAAGGAATAAACTAAACAAGTATTCTATTTTAAAAAGGAGAAACGAAAAGAAAAAATATAAAATCTCAAGATTTCAAACAATAATTTGTGGTGCAAGAAGAACTCAATTCACTTCTAACAAAAATAGTTCAATAGGCAATGAGAATTATAAACAAATTTCAAAACTTTTAATATTTCTTAACCTTTATCTTTTGCAAAAGTCTACCATGTAGTTTCTCCTACCTGAAGAATCAAACAAAGCACATTCAAACATTATTTGAAGGATCAAACATGTATCGCAAAACAATTTTTTATTTTTTTTCAAAAATTCAATCTTGTCAAAGGGCCAACAAAAAACATAAAAGATTTTGTTTGTGGGGTAAATGAAATCCTAGACAAAGAATTACTGAAAAAATCAAAGATTTTTTTTTAAAAAAATATGTCCATAAGAAACTTGAAAATGCAAGAAAGTAAAGTTTAAATATTGTTACCAAAGGGCAACAAAAATCTTTTTGAAAAGATATTGAAGGTATTTTGGTAGGGGTTGTGCCAACCAAAGAACTAGTTGGTACCCCATACCAAACCTTCATTGACTCCTGAAAGGGTCACTATCCAAAAAATTACTTCTATTGACCAAAAATAATTTCAACATTTGTTAATTTGGTAGTCCAATCATTATTGAAGGTGCAAATTTTAAAAATTTAGGAAAAAAAAAATTCCCTCCTAAACAATGGTTAACTATTCTCCCATCATGACCCATAAACATGAAAAATTACATAATGTCAAATGAAATACTATTTAAATATCTCCACCTTGGCTAATCGTTATGGATGGCCTATCGAACATATCAAGGAATTTCCTTTTATTGGATCTTTTGGAGGGTAATGTATCCTTGCCATATTTACAACTTCATTTTGAGTTTCACACTATTTGATTTGCCATACTTCATCCAAAACATGAAAAGCTATTTTCAATTTTGACCTCAATTTGCCATGTGTTTCATTCATCATTTGCAACATCCTTAAAGTCCCCCAAACTAAGAACTAGCATTCAAAATTAAGGATGAACTAGCTTGTCCCTTTAATTACACTATTAGCAATAGTATTAGAGAGAAATTTAAACAATCCCATGCTACATGCACATATTGCCATACATTTCCTCCCATACCCTTAGTGAAACAAGCCCTTGTCAAAAGTCAACAAAAGTTCAACTCATGTTTTAGGAGACTTTGAAATACAAGATGTCAAAAAGCTTTTTAAAAATTGCAAAAACCCTAAGAACCTTCAAGAATACATAGGTCTACTACATGGATGCACTCATAGATACAAACACTTTTGGCACAACCCCCCATATGTGCCAATACACTTGCCACCAAGAAAATATCAAACAAAGAAAGACAACCATTTATTTGAAAAAAAATTGAACAAAAAAAATTAGCTCCAATAGTAAAACCAATGAAAATTGAAATTTCCAAACAAAAAAAAAACAAAGACAACCAACAACCACAACTTGGAGGTTGAAGATTAAAAGCAACATAGATGTGGATAGCTTTAAAGAAAACTAAATGCAACTAAAATCTAATTAAGTAAATAAAGCAACATATAAAGAGCTATGCAAGGCGAAGGTGCAAGGAAAGAGGTTGTTATGGAGAAAGAAGAACTTACAATAAAATTTTGATTTACAAAACAATGTTCAAAACTCACAACCTTGAGCCCATGACTAATTTGAGCTTTGTGCACTTCAAGTTTGTGTCCTCTTTGAAAAATCTCTCTACTTTCACTTTCAAACTCTCTAAACATATGGTCTTTCTACCTTTTGGTTGAAAACTCTACCCACCTTCTCTTTCTACAATCACTTGTTTGTGTCCACTTGCTTGCTTCACCCTCACCTTTCTCAGAGCTCTTTCACACACATATTTGACCATGCTCTCCTTCTTGCTCTTCACAAAACACAAGACCATACTCAAGTGATTTTAGTCCTCTTTTGCCCTTTGATGAAAGCTTGTCATGCATTGCAATAGTAATATCAATTTCAACAAAAATTAAGGGTTTCAAAATTGGGTTTGGTCATAAAAAGGACAACTTTATGAATAACTTTAGTACTCATGCCATATTACTGTTGTGGGTGGAGATGCTCTAGGAACATATTTAAACTACTGCAAAAATATCTTAATTTCTACACTCAGCTTCTATCAATTTTTCAAATAAACAAGTAATTTACATTGTTTCTAGTATCAATAACCTGGTTGACATATTCATTTGTACAAAGGCTTGTGAGCCAAGACAAATGGGTCATGACTAGAAACTTCAAACAGACAAATAAAATGGATTAGAACTTGAAATAACTGTCAAGGATTTAAGCATCCTTGGAGAATAAGTTCAGACCATATATAGTTCTTACAGAGAAGAATGCAGGAAACAAGCTCCTTGTTGGAAATATGAAATATAAACTCTAGTCTGATATTAGAGTTATCCGTAAAGTAACCCTGTCTTCACCCTGTCTTTGGGCCTCCTTTCATCCCCTATCCCCTCTTTCAGTGGCATGAGCAAAGTAAAGCCATTTGATCAAATCTTAGTATGAAATGCTGAAACTCAGCATTTAATGCACGAGGTCTGAGACTAAATATAGTAGTTGTACAGTTAGGACTAGTGAAAATATATGCAGTAGCAGTGGAGGCGCTCAGGAAAAAGGAAAGACAGGATGAAACTCAGTTTATCACCAAAATTGATGGTTTTCTGAGTTTCATCCCCCATTGAATGCTAATGTATTTTCAGGTTTTTTTAAAAATCTCACCCTGTGTATGACCGAACTCAGGGTTCTGGTGCTGTGTTTTTCTTACTTACGGATAACTCTATTATTTCAACACAATTTAGGACAGTAACTAGGAGAGTGAAGTCTGAAGTGAACTTCACTTCATGTGTCATTCACATACATACATACAGCAGGTGCCTTCCCATTTACCAAATCCTGCATACATGAAACCAGAGTGCAATATAAAGAATTTAAAGAATATATATAATCTAATGATATATAATTTTATTACATTAATGTTTATTTAACCAACCACTTAGGTCAAAAATAGTTGACCAATTAATTCTCATGAATGCTTCAACCTATGAAAGATTGAGTTCTAAGTTTCAAGACTTTGAAGTTGACATTGCATGTAGTACGATTTGGATGTGGCACTTTCAATAAACAAATTGAAAACTTGCAACTCAATCTTTCATAAGTTGAAGTATTTGATCCTCAATCATTTTAATTCAATTGCTCAAATAATATTAATATGTATTTCTCTCAAAAATACCAAACAAGTTTTGATAGTGTATTGGTTTCTAGAATCTCTTGCTGTTAGTACCAATTATATTATAACACACACCAATAATAAATTATTGATACTACCATGGTATTAAAATATCAAAATTTTCCCACTACTAATGAACTTTCCCTAGCCTTGAAATTCTCAAAACTGATGCTAGTTTGGTACATACAAATTATGATACCATACCTATGATTGATAATTGGCACTTCTTTGCTGAATATTTATTTATTTATTTTAGAAACTGAGATTTGGTAATTTCAAATTTAGATTTTCAGAATTTCAACACTTGCGGAATATTAAGTATTCAAAATAAACAACTAAAAGTGTCCTTGTAATAATAAGCCAATGGTTGGGACAATAAACAATTGTTTTGTGTTGAACATCAATTGTACGTATTGTACTAGCCCAACACTGGATTTTACACATGCACACAAGTTTTATTGTAAAATCTTTCAAGGTATATGTAGATTGGTTGGAGTAAGTATAGAAACATATAAAATATCATTGAATTGATATATTTACTAAACATTGCATGCATTTTAATGTTTAAAAAATAATAATTAGCATTATTTTATTTTATTTTTGGATATTCATTCAACGCATGAAATCCCAAAAACATGATACCATTGGAAATGTATGATTTTAATGTTGTTTTTAAGCATCAAATTTGTGATGACCTACCCTAGCTAGCATTACCCTTACCCTGATTATCTTAGGAGCATATTACACAGATGAATTTTACACGTCAGAAATACATTCGAACCCAGTTTTAGCCATTATCCTACATAATCCATTGAAAAACAAATTCAGTCCAAGGTTTTTTTTTTGGGGGGGGGGAGATCCC
>Ga0209611_10000101_pt1 | contig 94874 bp, 77 predicted proteins | sample S1TSphgellanicum_3_FD_187693 | JGI IMG/M metagenome (GOLD analysis project Ga0209611, IMG submission 187693) | Host-associated microbial communities from peat moss isolated from Minnesota, USA - S1T2_Fc - Sphagnum magellanicum MG (SPAdes) (version 2) | ecosystem: Host-associated > Plants > Peat... | reverse complement strand
AAAAAACAACATATAGATAGCAAAAGACATATTTAAAAGTACATTGTATAAAAGGACAACTTCAAAGCGTGAAGGTAGAACAAAAGCAAGGTTTTTTTGTTTGGTTTAGAAAACAATATATAAATCTAAAGGCACATCATATAAAAGGATAACTTCCAAGTGTGAAAGTAGAGCATGTAGAACACAAAGGGTCAAATTTAAAAGTAAAGCATATGGCAAGTCAATCTTAAAAATGAAAATAGAACATTTAAAGGGAAAAAAATGTCATCTGAAAATATATGCACATTCACAAAATTCAAATGGCATTGTTGAAATGATGATTGATATCATAAATAAGATTTACAATGAAAAGTTCAAGCAATTTTTGCACTTTTTGTTGGGTCCAACAATTAATTATCACACACTTTGGTATACAAAGGTTAAAAAGTCATAGATTTCAGATTGTGCACATCAATTGCACATTGAAATTCATTCAACAACCTACACAACAACATCAAATGTCAATTTAAAGTGGGAAAACTTTGAGTTTTTCCATGTTCTCCTATCATTAGATGGCAATTTGCATTAGTATGCATAGCAAAACTATCTCAACCTAACCAAAAAAAAAAATCTTGGTATAATTTAAAGAAAATTAGGGAATGGGTGCAAGTTGTACACCCCCTGGTTGCTAGGGGTTCGGGTTAGGAAGGGTTAGGCCATCGTGAACTTAAAATATGTTTCATAGGCAAAGAAGTGGTATGTTGGACTAATCAACATTCAACAAGGAAAACTTTCTACCATTACTTTCATCAAACAAAAGACCAAAGACACCAAAGTTAATAAATTCCCACAAAAAAACAAAAAGAAATAGACAAATCAAACATTAAAAGAGGCCATGGATGTAGTTGAACATATTCAATGAGGAAGGTTGCTAAACAATGAAATATATATTTTACTTCTTTTTTGGATCATGGATTCTACCAAGGTTTTACATCTTTAGGGGAGAAGGGTTATGCGATGACTACAACAAACTTTAAATTGGGGACTTGTATGGCAATGGAGAAGAAAGCATGGATGACAAGTTTTCTAATTCCAAGAGTTTTTCATCTTCAAAACGTATATTCTAAATGGGATTTCATAAACTAATAGAGATTTGTAAATTATGTATGGACATGGATTGCATGTTATATTATATGCACTGAAGTAAGTCTAACAATTTGATTTAAACATGATCATTTTCCCCTCTCACATGTCACATGCACTTTATCCACTAGATGTCTCTTATTTCAAACCTTTGAAAATAACATTCAAAAATGAAAAGGATGAAACTATGGCTAGGAAAAAATAAATGAACCACTCAAAATTACACTTGCTAGATGGACAAAGCCTTAGACCAATCCCTAACCAAACATAACATTAGAATAGGGTTTAGGGCAATAGGGATATGGCCTTTAAACCTTAGGGTCATGGACAATAGAACACAACCTTCAAACCTTTACACAACAATAGCAAATGTAAACATTAAAAAAAGGGAAGGTGAAGATGATTACAATTCAAATGAACATGTTAATGGCAGCTAGCAACGAGGGGAGCAATTTATAGTTGTTGAATTTTTTAACATAGGATTAATTCTTAGTTTAAGTGTTAATTTCAATCCTACAACTAAGCTACATATGCAACAATGTTGTTATGTGGATATGTGTAATAGCTTATTATTATGGCATTTGAAAAAAAGGAAGATGTCATTAACTTAAATAATCTTAAAGCTAACTTAGAACAAGAAATCCACAATTCAAAGGATTTAATCCAAGAGATGATGAACTTACACAACTTGTTGTTGTTACCCCATTTACCTACAAGATACATTTGATTAAAACAACCCATAGTAGAGTATTTGCAATTGCATGTTGTGATTTCAAAAGAATACTTGGAAGTCCTTTAATAAAATTCAATGGATAAAACACCAACCCGTAGAACAAAAGTCAAAATTTATGATTAATGTTTGTGTTTATTTTTTCATCACAAGCAATTTTTTACAACCATTTTCACAAATTAGTCACCTAAACAAATCACAAACACAAATGAATTGCAATCAACATGATGTCAACAATGATATCACCAAAAAAATTATGACATTTGTGATCAACAAATACAATACACCTTTGACAAAATTGTATAAATATAGTTTATGTTCCACACATTTATGATTATAATTGTATTTATTTTGGTAACCTATCAAAAATTTCCACATGGAAACTTATGAAATAGGCAGGTAGGTAGATAGTCCTAGGTAGGTTAGGCCATATGGCACTTCTACTAGATTAGGTCACATGGCACCTAGGCTAGTTATTTTGTTATTTTTATTTTTACATTACAAAAGAGAGTATTCTATGCATAGAATGTCAAATTTGAACAAGTTTAAATATTCTTATCAAGTCTTTAAGAAAATCTAAGACTTTGTCTCATGAGGAAAAAAAAGGTTCAAGGACTCATAAAAAATGTCTAAAATTATTTTTTTGGCCCATGATTTTTATCACAAACACATTATGTGTTAATGTGTATAAAATTTATGAATTTGACAAGAATCAAATGCAATATTGTACTGTAAATTTTTGGGAATTTTAGGCTATTGATAGAACATGGCGCACATTGGATAAATTTTACTATTCTCAATTTCATAAATGAAAAAAATAGATATTTTAATGGCCTATATAAAATTTGGAACAAAATATTTCATTTGACATAAGACAAAAAGGTGAAATGTAAGATAGGTCATGGGAAATGTGAAAAAAAAGGTGAATTTCAAAGTCCTTGGAGTGAGTCCTTAAGGTTCAAATGTGGTACCCTGATCATGTTTAGACCTCACTATGTTGCAACTACATAAACAACAATGTGCTAATGTGACAATGATGAGCTAACAAATCATCAATGGACACATGATAATTTTAAATTTGTTTCAATATCTAATATTTTTTGAATTTAATTTAAATCATTCAACTTAAGGCCAATAATATGTTGACACATGACACTTAGGTCAATAAGTAGCTAAACCTAAAGCAGCTAAACATTAATACCTACATTTCCTAGGCTAAGTAAGTAAGTAATTAGGCCTAAATAAATAGGTAAATAGGCTTAGGTTAGGTAGGTAGGTAGGTCATTAGGATAACCTTATTTTATTTTGGGTTTAACCTTTATGGCCAAACCTTTTTTTATTTGTTTATTCCAAATGTCATTTTTAAAAAAAATACTCCAAGTGCATTTAGTTATATATTTTACAAACTTGAAAGGTATGACAAAAAATATGGGATTAAAAAGTTAGTTGTGTCTTAATTGCAATTCACTTACAACTACTATAAGACATGTTAGTGAATGAACATTTAAACTCTCAGAGGATTTTAAATTTTAATACATTGTCCTTTTGCCTTTCAAATGCAAAAGGTTTTTCAAGCCTTGATTTAGCATAGCCATAGCCATCTCCATTGCTCAAAAAAGACATAAAATGAAGAAGATATGGTTGTCAAAAGTAAACATGGTCAATATTTGGTGATTAGCCTAATTCACATTTTAAGATTCAATACATTCGCCTTCTTCATGGTTTTTTTTATGTCATTCATTTACTTTGGAGCTCAAATAGTTGATGTAGATCTTAACTTGACACGCCTATAACACTTTAAATTGTTGAAAACAAATAAGAAACAAGAAAGATATAAGGTTTAGAAATAAAGGTTCATTTTTAAAAAAAAACACACAATATGTGATTTTGACATTCCTTGTGTTTCTTCTATGTTGTTCATTTGCCTTTGAAGTTGAAACATATAATGTAAAGCTTACCTTGGTGTTCCCACGGTGTTTTACATCACACAAAATAGACAAGAAACAATATAAATCCAAAACATTTAATAACCGGCCAATGATTGATGATGGACAAGTTCTACCTTAACATATTTAATTTACTAAGTACACTAACTATTATAGTTCATAATAGTTAATACACAATAATATCAACTATTAATTTGGAATCTAAATAATAATGTATAATAAATTTATTATTATTATTATTGAATAATACCCTAGGTTAACTATTAATTATTAACTTTTAGTTATGTTAGGCTAGGTTATGGTAGCCTAGCCTAAAATGACTAGTATTTGGGTAGTTGCACAACGAATCAATATAGTAGTTGCAAAGAAGTTACTAATGAGTGTTTCATTTATTCTAATTGTATTATAATTTTCATATGCAACTCTCATGCAACTTGTTGACAAACTCAAACATGGTTGACCAAAGCTATATATGATGCATACATTCATCCATATAACAATCCATCTTGAAATTAATATACATCTATAATAGAACTCCATGAATTTCTAATGTAACATTTTTTTTTAAAAATTTCCATATTTCCATGGGAAGTTGTAACATAGTTATAGATTAATTGTTTCAAAGCTCTAGTTGTAGGGTAACAACATTTCTATAAACATAATTTCTCATAGTGAAAAGTTTGAATTTTGATCCTATAGTTGCAAATATTCTCAAAGCTAATTGCAAATGACTAATAATCACATGTAGTCGCAAACAAAATGGTTACATTTTGGTTGATTTTTACTAATGAATAGACATTTTTTTTGAACGACACCATAGGACATAGTTTTTTTCAAACTCGTTTTCAATGAATGTAAGAAAGTTGGTAGGTGAACTCTTTCACGACAATTTTCAAGCAAGCCTCCAACCAAATCCATTTGAGTATATGGGTCAAAATTTGGGAAACCTAAGTAGCTCAACAAAAGGTGAAACAATAAATAAAAGAAAAAAATTCAACAGCAAACGCATGTTGTACCTAGGTTGCATCCTTTTGACCCATAATAAACAAAATAAGAGTTTGGGGGCAAACCCCCAAACTAGGAAAAAAAACATCATGAGCAAAAACATCAACACCAAGAAGAAGATGATGAAATTAACAAGGACCGAATCAAGAAAAAAAATTAATGGACAAAAACACCAACACTAAGAAGAGGAACATGATTAGATTAATAACTAAGTTTGACCATAAAGTCGGAAGAAGAGTTCCATGAGTAAGAATATGAACATTAAGAAAAGGACGAGCTTCGTGAATAAGAGTTTTCCAACAACATGAAAAAGAAGATGATTATATCAACATTTAAGTTTGACAAAAACTAGGGAAAAAAAGTTCCATGAACAAGAGTACCAACACCAAGAAGAGGAAGAAATTCATGAACATGAGTTCACCAAAACAAGCTCCTATAGCAAGAAGAGGAAGACAATTATATTAGTAGCTACATTTGACTAAAGACACAAAAAAGAAGCATTGAATTCAATTGGGAAAAAGAAAAGCTTCATGAACAAGAGTTCTACACCAACACTAAGAAGAGGAAAACAAAGCTTGCATTTTCCAACAATTTTGAGTTGCTTCACAATCACCTCGACAAGAGAAAAAAAAACTTTGACAAAAATTTCACATGAGAAGAAAATTCGAAAAGCAAGGAAGCTCCAAGGCACAAATGTACAATATGGAGCTTTTGAAAAAATGCAACTACCACACCCACAATTTTTGGCACCATAGATGTGTGTTAAGGATTTTAAGGTTTAGCAAACATGGTTACACCCATTTCCATCAATTTTGTAATTGATTTAATTTAAATCAAAACCACACACACAAATGGGAACATTTTATAAAAAATGATCAATTTGCATGCTCATGGTGTTTGATGACGAGAGATGTGTGGGACAATTGCCAATTGTTGGTTGTTTGGTTATGAAAGAGAAAAGGCACATTCACAAGGCTTCATGTGTTTTGAGATTTTCCATTTTCAACCAAGAGCCCCCCCCAAATTTGCATGCCCATATCTTGTTCATATCTCCATGGGTTTCAACAATTCAACTTGGGTTGGATGCATCAAGAGGTAATCCATGAATTCTTTTTGAACTCCATTTTTATTCCTTCGCTCCCTTATAATTGAATTGTTATTCCTTTGAACACCGACCAGCTTACCTTAGTCCCAATTCATTTAAAAATTAGTTACCAATAGGTTTTGACCATAAGTTCAAGTTTTATTTTATTTTTTAAAAAGGTCAATTACTTGGTCTAATTTTAATGGAAATTCCAACAATATGTTGATACCTTAGAAACTTAGAATTTAGACTTGAACCTACCTAATAAAAAACATGCAAAATTTGATGATTATAACCAAAATATATAATGACATACTCTTGAGAGGGTGAAGATCCCCTAATGAACCAAAAACAAGAAGAAAGGAGGACATTCATATCATATAACCAATAAATAATAATGTTTTTTTTAATTAAAAAAAAACTAGAATAGCCATTGAAAGCAACCCACAATTGTCCCATTGGTATGATTTAGTGGTATGGCCCTTTTTTTTTGGTAACACAAAGGTTTTGGGGTCAAATTTCAAACCCATTGGTGTGTAGATGAAAGCTTTACCTTGTCCTTTGTCACTAGGCTTGACTTGGGAGTATTACTAACAACGTGTTAGTTGAATCTACTATTGTGTTTCAAAAAACATTCAACAAGTAACGCATCACTAAATGACTTTATCCTTTACGATAGGTTGCAACCTCAATCTAAAAACTTGCCTTCCTAGATCTAGAACTTTTCATTTGGATGCACATACTTCTAAGGAACATGCTCATCCATCATATGCACACAGAAAACTTCAAATGTCACTCACACATTGGTCAAGTTTGAGATAAAATTCTATGTTGAAATCCAACACCAATGCATGATCTCTTTCCTATAGGTAGAGCCAATAAAATCCACCAACACAAGGCAATGGGGAAAACATGGATTTTCTTGTTTTATTTTCAAAATCCAAATGTTGTGTTTGTTGACAAACATCCAATTCACGATTATATGTTGTACCATAATAGAATAACATGATGTAACTTGCAAGTGATAAGAAAATTGTAACATGATTAAGGTTTTATTGTTAAGTTGTAGAATATTCATAATTTAGTGAATAATCATTTGTAACGTAAGAGTTGTTAATAAGACATCATCCATCCATGGTAACATTACTAGAATAAAATGGATGAAAATATTCTAAGCTCCATTACGAGAACATCATCCCTAACTAATAAGTAGTCAAAAATTCGTAACACATAATTCATTTCTTATTCACATAATGTTTTTAAAACTTACCACATGGTTATCAATTTTGTAAAAATCATCAACTTTGAGATGCTACAAATTTGTTGCAAGGGTGGACTTGAATAGCCCTCTTCAAGTATTTATCTTGAATCACATACATCCCACATATATGACAATACAAATCCAAGATTTGTTTCCTAAAGATAAATCATATCCAAAAAAATTGTTACAATTTTTTCAATTGCCCATGTGGTTCATTCTAATTCAAGTGCGATGTTATTTTAATTAAAATACATACATGAACCATTTACAATATATTTGGAGAGTATAAAAATATTCAATACTAGGTCTTATGTCTAATGCTCGAATGAAATGGGATCCCAATTATCCAATTATTAGATATTAATGTTTGCGAATTGACATATTCAAATTTTGTGTTTAATTTTTACTTCTAAATTATATTTGGGATCTTATTTTTTACCAACTTTTATCACACTAGGTACTAATTAGTGTTGTGCATGTAAGTGTCAATGGCCATATATAGATTGTGTATAATTCACGTAAGTGTAAATGATTTACACTTACATGCCAATTTTTTATACATTTACACTTACATTGCTAGCATGTAAATGTTTTTTTTAACACTTACATGTGGGCAGTATAAAAAATATATATGTACTTACATGACCCCGTGTAAAAAATTAGGGTTGTGAAATATTCGTGTAAACATGTTAGGGTTAGGAAGGGAGTTACTTGTGTGTGCAACAACTCCTTCATTTGTTTTTACTATGTGCCATCACCGTTGGATCTTGCCATCATCCTTTTTCATGTTGTCTTCATGTGAGCAAGTTAGTATTTTACCCCTTCAAGGTCTTGCTCCCATTGTTGTTTGGTGTTCATGTGTTTGTGATGGTTGGTGTTATGTGTCGTCTTGCTCCCCTTTGTCATTTTATGTGCAAAAAACTAGAGTGGTGAAGTCCAATGTTGGTTGTTGTCATCACCATCATAAAGAACCTGCAAGCTTTTGTTGCCATCGTTTTGTTCAAGTGAGCAATGTCATGCCTTGACTGAACTATTATGGTGGTTTTTGCTTACTCATATGTTTTTCAAGGCGATGAAGCTTTGAAGCTTCAGTGGTTTCAAGTTTCAAACACCTCTTGTTTTTGTGCGTGCACGGTTTAAATCTTTTTCATCATTGTTTTGTTTACAACCTTGTTCTTGTTTGTTGTTGTTTGTGTGTGCAAGTTTTAGAAGCCAAGAAGGGAAAAATTTGACGCACTACTAAGCTTGACACATGGTGGAATGCATTGAACTCATCATTTTCCTCAATTGAACAAGGGCATGCCCTAACCCAACTTTCTTGGTGTTATTCGGCTTGCTCACGTGTTTCTCGGTGTGGTGAAGTTTTGTGAAGCTTTGGGGGTCTTGCACCTTTTGTTTTTGTGTGTGTGCGGTCTTGTTCATGTTTACTGTTGTTTTTGTGTGTGCAGTCTTGCTCTTGTTTATTGTTGTTTATGTTTGTGCAAGTTCTAGGAGCTAGGATCGGCAAAACAAGACACGTGGCTCTTTCAAGTGAGCAATGTTGCCTTGACCTAGCTCTTCTAGTGTTCTCTTACTTGCTTAGGTGTTTCTCAAGGTGCTAAAGTTCTATGAGGTTCAGGGGGTTTTGCACCTCTTGTTTTTGTGTGTGTGTAGTTTCTTCTTGTTTTTGTGTGTGCGATTTTGCTCATGTTAGTCATTGTGTCTATGTGTGTAGGTTATTAAAATTAAGATTGGTAGAACTCAACGTGTAGCAGAACATACAACACAACATAATAGAACTTGACACATAATGCAACAAAACTCGCAACACAACGCATTAGAGTTCGCAACATAGTGCAACAAAATCGTAGTGTAGCGCACCGCAATAGAGTCACAACATAACATAGTAGAGTTTGCAGTGTAATAAAGCTTGCAGTGTAACATAGTGCAATGCAATAGAACTTGCAACGAAACACAATAGAATTTGAACGCAATGTAATGCAACACGACACAACAAAGTTCACAACGTAACACGACAAAGTTTGTAATGCAGCATAGTTCGACGCATAACGTAGTAGAATTCGATGCGTAGCCCAATAAAACTTGACGCGCAACAAAGTTCGATGTGTGCTGAAGTTTGATGCGTGGTGAAGCTCAATGTGCGCCATTAGTTCCTTTAGGTGAGCAATTTCATGCCCCTAACTTAGCTATGTTGGTGGTATTTGTTTGCTCACATGTTTCTTAGGGTGGTGAAGCTATGTGAGGTTTTGGGGGTTTCGTGTTTTTTGTTTTCATGTGTGCACAATTTGTTCCTTTTCATTATTGTTCATGTGTGTGCGTTCTTGTTCATGTTCGTCATTGTTTCTATGTGTGTAGGTTTCAAGAGCCAAGATCAACGAAGATCAACGAAGTTCAACGTGCGATGAAGTTCAATGTGTGGCATTAGTTCTTTTAGGTGAGCAATACCATGCCCTTGACCTAGCTCTCTTGGTGTTTTCTACTTGCTCATGTGTTTCTCATGGTCATGATCAGTTTGTGACATTCTAATAGTTTCATGCCTCTTGTTTTGGTCTATGCAAGACCTTGATATTTTGTGTGTGCACAATCTTACTCCTATTTGATGTTTTTTTATGTGTGTAGGTTCCAGGAAGAGAAATTGGTGGAGCCCAATGTCACCACTAGCAAGTTCTTTAGGTGAGCAAGAACTTCCTAACTCACTTCTATAATTTGGTCATCATTTTCATGATTTTTCATCTTCTTCCAATTTCCCCTTCTTGTACTCTTGCTAGACTTCTTATTGCTTATTATGTGCGTGGACCAAAAGCGATATGACTCAAGGGATGACGTAAATGAATGCAGCTTGATCTTCACCATGTTTTTAAATTTATTTTAGGTTAGCAAGGCCTTTGGGTTGCCTAACCTTCACCCAAATGTTGTTGTTTTTTAGTTAGGAAACTTAAAAAAATCTAAGTTTAGAAGTTTGCAAATATTTGTTATTACTTGGTAAGGTCAATCAACAGTTCAGGTAACAATAGATCTCTACAAGTCAAGTGCTAGTATATTTCTACAATGCCAATTAAGATTATCTGAGGTTGTAAGTACAAGAACATTGTCAATTGGCGAATCATGTAGTAGTAGAGATTCTCTGTTACAATGAAGGATTGAGATCAAATAGGTGACTTATTTTAAATAACTATGGGATGTCACATTATGGATGTGCTACAATACTTGAATAGTAAAGAGGTATTTAAAGCACCTTAAACAAGTAGCAATAGTGATTTTGTGCAACAATAGTAACTTGATCTACAACAACAAATCAAAATTTGGACAAGAGCAATACTAAAAAGGTATATGAAGCACCTTAAACAAGCAGTAACAATGATTCGTGCAACAATAATAATAATCTATAGCAATAGATCAAGTTTTGGATAGTAATAGGGTTTTTGAAGTGAACTCTCCTTTCTATTATCATTTTTGCATGTTTTGATTTGATTGAAAGAAGTCACAAATTGTGATCAAATATCTAATTTGTTTTTTCTATATTATTTTAGGGTATGGTAGAACAACTGGAACATTATGCAAAACTACAGACTTCCAACTCTTTGCCCTTTTAGGGAAAGCATCATGTGGAACTGTCCTTGGCTGAAGATAGTCTCTGAATCTTGTAGTTAGGGGAACATGTTTTTCATCTACATGTGTTAGCATTAACACCTCAATTTCAAATAATAGGGACATAGATCGAGCAAAATTTTTATTAACTTTACACAAACAAACTGAATTTTAGGCTGTTTATGGTCAAAAGTTTGTCCCATGGGCTTTTTTTGTTATGAACAATGGGGATCTTCGCAATTGTGATCAAGTGCAACAATTGAGATGTTTTATATGTTTTCCCAATGTTGTACCTCCTTTGATTGAAAAGAAGATTTAAAGGAAAAAGGGGATCATTGCTTACAACACCTCATTTGGGATTGGTTCCATGAAAAGGCATGTTGAAGCTAAACATCTTGAGATCATAACTCCATATGTTGAAGAAGTTGTCGCAGACAACATTTCAGGGTCATAGACAATGGATGATGCCCACTGTAAGGCCATGTAGTTAGCCAAGAAATGGTCCAAAGTAACACCTAGTGTTATTTTTGTTTTTTTTGGGAGCAAAATTCCTTATAAGAAGCAAGATGAAACTCAAAATTATTTATGGAAGACTTGGTGTTGCTAACGACTAAAGGGTTCTTCCCCTTAAACACATGTGAAAGTATCTTGCTACCCCCTAATCATCCATAAATCAAATGTTGCCATAATTGTAGGTGTGGCATTAAGCAAAGGTTGAACATGCAACTCTAAACAACATGTAACCATGTTTAGAATGATTTCTTCAAATAATGTTTTTTGAGAAAGAAAAACCACTAAGGGATCCAAAGAATTTGGATCTCCTAGTTCTTCTAATCAAGAATTGGCATGATAATCCCACAATTGGATTTGAGGCTAAGAAAGGACCTCAAGATGTGAATGAGTTTGGAGAGGCTGAGGAGGAGATACTAGATTTGTTGGATGCCGAATTTCCTAATGAGGTTGAGGGTCATGTTGAAAAGTGTGTAGAATTGGGACATGTATCCATGATTTCAGTAGTGTTTTGTTTATTCTACACATGGAACTTTTTTTGTTTTGATTAATCTCTTATCCCATGTTGTCATGTTGATGAATGTGCCAATTCTATGATCACATTGAAAACTAGAATTGATATGACTCTTTTCAAATGATCAATTTGATCAAAGTTTGCATGTTTTAGCATCTTCTTTATTTCATTTTTTGTTTTTTGTTTTGTTTTACTCGCATGTAAGTGTAAATGTAAAAAGTTTTACACTTACAGATCTTTACACGGCGTGTAAAAACAGTGTAAGTGATTGACACTTACACTTGCACTGTTTTACATGGCCAAAAATTATTTTTACAGCCTTACACTTACATGTTTCAAGTTTGTTAATTACAATTACACGTTTTGTGATCCTACATTTACACTTACATGGTGTGTAAAGAAAAACTTTGAAAAGATTTACACTTAACAGGGAGTGTAAGTCCTAAACTATATACACACAGAACACTGGTACAAATCTCTATTGATAGGTCTAGTGTGGTATAAATTATTATATATTATTTTAAAGAAAAATGAAATTCATAAAATATTGGAGATATGGATCATGGCACAACATTGAATGTAACTTGTACCAATTAAAGACACTAGAATCTCAAATGTATAAGTTGCACTATAAACCTAAATGCAATTAGTGAACGGATGATATTTTTCAGTTGTTAACATTTGGACGTCGATGAAAAACTTAAATTAGGTTCATGAACATTGATATTACAAATTTTTCAATTGCAACTAATTTTCACAAAACATTTAATTAGTAGTAAAAACTGATTATTATGAAAAAGGTTAAACCTTGCATTTGACAATACTATAATGGACTCACAGGCTGCTTTTTTTGGAATAATTGACATATATTTTACATTTTTATTACAAGTGAATAATGCCTTTTTAATTAAGTCACACACAAGATTCCATATTGAAATTTTATTTTTAAAACCCTAAGTTGAATGTAGTATTGCATTACTTGATCCCCAAGATAACATCATAGTGAAGACTATGCTAGTACAAGCCAGCTTTGAAAAGAGGGAATACCTGTAAAACCATGATATTATGATTTTCGTGAACAAAAAGTTCTTGAATGTTGTTGTGCCCAGACTTGACCCGAAATCGAACAAATGAGAAAAATCATCAAAGTGCAAGAATGACTAAGAACATCAATGGAAGAAGACATACTATATATATGTGATGAAATAGTTCAAGATGGGAAAAATGACAATGTCGTGAGATAAATATGCTACATTATCATCTCATATTGCTCTGCTTTCAATCTAGTTGCAAAAAAACATTTAAAGCACACTAAAACCCAAAACCAAAGCCGGTAATTTACAGCACCATTAAGTGTTAAGTGAGTAAATGAACTGGCTAAACTAATATTATTTTACATTAAGGAACCAAGCTTAGTGAAACCGTGTGCTCCTTTCTAACTCTTGAGAAGAGCCACAGAGTACATTTAGGGTGTCCAAAGATGCACCATACCGATCAATCAAACCTTGTAAGGTTTGTGTGAAAAGAAGTACAACAATAAAAAAGGAAAGGAGTTCTTTAGAAACAGCTACAAAAAACAAACCCATCTTCCCACTTTCTTTCAAATTGGAAGGATTTGAGAGTAATGTGCAGAACGCAAAGCTAAAATAAGAAAGGAGTTGGATTAATTCTTTTGTTTCCAATGGACATTCATGAAAAGCCCATTTGATTCATGCAATAGATTTTTTTTCACCTCCACCGGATGGCAGGCTTTGTTTCTCCACCTCCATAAGAATCTCTTCGCCTTGGTGACTCTGCTCCTATTTCACCCTCAGACTTCTCATTCCAGATCCTGCCCTTTGGACTAACATGTGTCTGAAAAACAACACAAACTTGCTGCAAATGTTAGTACAAAAGAAGAGATGGAGATGGATTACAGCCAAAACTGAAAATAGCTTCATGATAGCCACTGAAAGCTTTCCAAATGAGAACCACAAAATGTCAAAGAGTGTTCAGTGAGGTTAAGCGTAGGGTTATGTCCGAGTACAAGGGCATTACAGGAAGGAGGGACCATGCAAGGCAATAACCAAGCACTAGTGTGATTCCAGTAATGCCCATGTTGTCCAAGGGCATTACCTCATGTAAAGGCACAAGTGGAAATTTTCTTTCTGACTCAAATGGACACAATTTGAGCAAGTGATGCGATGGATAGGATACATAACACAAATTAAAAAACAGAAGCACCCACCTTGAAAAACAAAAGAACCAGCCTAAAAATGGAAGATCCTGCTGTACAATGAAATAGTTGCATGGGACACAAAATAAACCCCCATTTGCTTGTGGAGGATAGATTTCACTTTAGTACATGACTGACCTTAACACTAAAAAAATTCCACATGGGCTTTAAGAAGTAGAAAAACTCAATACCCATTATTGATAAGTACCATCTTTTAGCAAATTCTTGTTATTGTTTGAAATGGACAACAGAAGATTACCTGAAAGGAATTGGCGTGCTGGTTGCGGGTAGTGCTACTTTGGGAATTGGACTTGCCAAGTTGTGCACCACCAGCACCACCACCTTGAGATAGACGTCTTTGAGGAGGCTTGGCACGCATCTCCATATCATCAGGATTTCGATTCTTGGGATTGCTGAGAGAACGAAACTTGGCTTTTGCTGACTCTGTGGCAGTCATGTAGCGGCTCGTTGTTGTTGTTGCTGTGCTGCTGCTGCTCTTGAAGCTTGTTGGGACAGCATTCTCTCCATTTTCTTCCCCCACAGCCTTGTCATTCATTGTGTTCATCTCTGATTTTCCATTACCTGTTACAAAATTCATGAAGTGACCACAAGTTCAGGAGCTTCTGTGAAGGGGTAAAAAGGACCTTGAAACAGGCTGCTGTTCTGGGAATGAGGGCCTCAAGCAATGTGGGTAGAATTTGCTGTTACAAATGGACAGCTGTTATTCATTTGAGAGGAGAGGAGGCACCTTACCCATAAGGTATCATCCTCTGTTGAGGCACAAATTCTACTGAGGCTAATACATGCCCCTCCACATACACTAGAAAAGCTCTACTGGTTCTTTACATACAGGAGAGGCTGGCAGGCTGAGTACAGGCTGCCAAATTTTTTGGAAGGGTCTAAAGATACACCCTTCCCCTTCATAAAGAACCTTCAAGAAAATTTGTGTTGACTCACTTCAAATGTGAAAGAAAGAGCTATGAACATAGAAATAAAAAAGAGGTAGCTTCCAAATTATGGATGGTCTGCTGACAGTCTGGTGTGTGATCTTCCAGGAATCGGAAGGCCCTGCACCAGATTTCACTCTAAAGAAGTCCTTGAAATACACTAGAGAAATTCTACCAGTCCTTCACATGTGTGTGTGTGAGAGAGAGAGTAAACTCTATTTGATCACTTAGGTCATCACATGTGCCTGTTAAACCCTCATCAGGTCAGGCAGAGTGCAACTTTACCTGTGGGGCTCAGCTTCACATTCACCTTGCTGCCAGTGCTTCCACCACCCTGGTGCTCATGTTGTTCGTAGCCATCCATCAGGGTTGACAAGTTGCAGCTCTCCAAACACATCATCAGTTCACTTGTTTCTCCATCTTTAACAACCCCATTCTCTTCTTCTTCTGCTTCTTCTTCTTCTTCTTCTTCTTCATCTTCCTTAAGTGACGAGACTCCAGGAAGATCTGGTGACAACTGAGCCTGCAAAGGTGATGGAGCTGTTGCTGTAGGAGAAAAAGGTGCATGCAAGGAATCCATTGAAGCCAGTGGGGTTGTCAGGACTGCCATAGTAGATTCATCCAATGCTGGTGGTGATGGAGGCACTCTTGAGGGTGGTGAATCAGCAAAGCCCTTGAGAGGTGGCAGCGATGGGCCTTCTGGGGTGGATGGTTCAAGCAGCTGAGAGTCCACTTGGTTGTAGGTAACAGGAGGTGAGTGTACCACATCTACAAGAGCCGGCATTGGTTTGGACACAGAGAATGGATCAGTTACAGAAGGTGGGGTTGGAAGTGGGAAGGGAATAGATTTGAACAGACTCTCTTGAACCGGGCTTTTTGAATTTCTGATCTGAGGATTCAAAGCTCCTGCTGCCAGAAGGTTCTCACCATCAACTTTTTTCTTCACCTTCTTTGTCATACTGCCAGCTTCAGCTTCCTTCGTGCCACTATCACAAAATTTTCCTGGAGATGCTTCAGAAACAGTAGTAGTTCTGCAAACTGATGTCTCCTTCTGATCATCAAGATAATGATTCTCCCAAGGACGTGCAGCTGTCCACCGCTCCAGCCAGCTCCAAATCCAGTGACGCTGATGGTCACTTTCACCATCCATGAGCAAGGACATTGGATTTGATACATTTTGCTTCAGCTTCAGAAACAAAAGGTTCACAACTTCAGAATCACTCAGTGGTCCACCAAAATAATATCAGTAAAACACACACAAGATTAGTAGGTGCCATTTTATGTATGTATGTGGGAAATGCAAAGTCCTGAGGTACTTCAAAGAGGTACAAGTACCTATTTCAAAGTTGTTATGAAGATACACAGGCCACAACAATCTGCAATGAACTAGACTGGTTCCCACTACTACCTGTTGTGAGAAGGGCACATGAGCTACAATTCGCTCATGTTTCCAAGTACCATCTTCAAGACTTTGTGTAAAGCTTGCATCCCAGCGCTCTGCCTGAAACTTGCATGATGAAGCATCAGCATCAGCAGCCATGTGAGAAAATGACAAAGGTGGAAAACAAAGAAGACCCATTTCAATAAAGAGTTAGTCATCTGCTTTAAACCTCTGTGTGCATGGTTTCCGACACTGAGAGACAGAAGAGAGAAGGAAAGACAGAACAGAGAAATTTTCTGAGGAGACAAATATCTTCTGAAGTTTCAGAAATGTACATTACCGAGATATCTTGATTTGCACAAGAGCCATTGATCTGCCGATGTCGTAGCAATTTGTATTGTACAGCTTGCCCCTCCTTAGACATTCGAACACGATGACCACGGACTCGAGCTTGAACACGAACAAGGGCTTCCACAGCTCGCAGCGTAGTACCCGCTTGCCTTCTCACTCTATGGCCACGAACCAGGGCTTGAAGTCTGACCAGCCCTTTCAAAGCCCGTAGTTTCCACCCAGTCCAACACAACAACATAGCGCAACACAATGTGACACAGGCCCCACCACACACACACACACACACACACACACAAAAACCATTTTTTCATTACAAGCTTTCCAATACTTCTCATTTGCCATCTGTACCTGCAAACCTCGCAAGTTGGGGAGAAAAAACAAACAAACAATGACAGACCGAAAGATTGACAGACCAACAGACAGACAGACAGCATGTGCTGTGAACCTTCAAGAAAGAGGAGCTTGAAATGGAATTTTTGTTTCACATACCAAGGAACCTCTTGCAAAAGCTTGCTCAATCCTGGTAACTGTTGGATCTGCTGATGAACTTTCGTCCTGCTCTTGATGCAGCACCAACTCTGATGCAGATTGCTTTGCATGATTGCTCCCATTGGTACTAATACTCTCCACATCTCTGGCTGCTGCTGCCAGTGGTGGTGACAACTCCCATTTGTGTTCCTTCTCCTGAGAGCTGTTATCAACTATCACATGTGCATCTGTGGCTGCTGCTGCTGCCCCTATGACAGCAGTAGTAGTAATGGGTGGTTGCTTCTTATTATTACTTCGTCCCTGCTGCTGCTGCTCAGCTTCATCAAGGCTCATTTTTCCAAAGGAAGGAAGTGGAAGAGGTGTTGGCTCTTGGAGAAGAGTCATAGTCGAGGCAGTGATGCTGCTGCCGAATTTCTCATTAGTGTGGATTTTCTGCAACACACAAATGAAACCATCACAATTCAGAACAATCACCACTTTCTCTCTTCTCTCCCTTCCTATACCACATGTTGTTGACATTGCACAGCACAAAGTTGCCAACAATTTGTGTAAAAATGCTTGAGAGACACAAAAATACCAAACATAAAAACCCAGGCAACGACAACAAGATTTCATTGTCTGCCTCCTGATCTGCTGCTCAAGTCTATTTAGTTTTGTCACATTCAAGTTGGTACAGAAATCAGGAGAAATCATGAGAGTAGTAGTGCATGGGACTACTGACTTTCACTGTATCTGAATCTTTGTTGTCAGACTTTTCCTTTGATGGTGATCTGAAAGCCTTCTTCACTGCTTGAAACCATGCTGTGGTTTTGTTCGGTTTCCCCATTGCTAACTAGTTTCCAACACTGCGCCTTTGCCCACTTTCACAGGTGTAAGCTTAGAAGAAGAAGGAAGAACACCTGGCACCTGCTGCATGTGTGAAGAAGAGCAGCACTTAGACACCCATCAGAGGCCACAGAGAAGAAATCATCATGTGTTGAGGAAGAGCATTTTACCAACACTCAGAGATGAATCGATGAATGCCTTGGATAATCAATCCCCACCTGCATCCCCATATTCTAGAATACCTGGAAAAACGCAACATCTGAAAGAACCGGAAGAAAGTTTTGCAACCATCAACAGGATCTGAAAGAACTGGAAGTAAGACTTCCAAGCAGCAACAGGATCTGAAAGAACCGGGAGAAAGACTTGCAACCAGCAACAGGATCTGGAAGAACCGGGGAGAAACACTTGAAACAGCAACAGGATCTGAATGAACGTCTGGAAGAAAGAACTTGCAACAGCAACCGATACCAGAGCGGCAAGCAGGCAGACATGCAGGAGGTGATGCGTGAAGAAGATGCCTAAGCTCTCTTAGTGCTTGCTTATTACCTCCTACCTAGAGTTAGTGCTTGTACCTCAAAAGCTCAATGACGACTCCCAGGAGGATCAAAGCTTCTCAAGCTCTCAACTATGCCTCTACTTCTCCTTCTCGCAACACTCACCAAGTAGGAGAATCCAAGATTCTCAAGTTCTCAACTTTGCTTCTTCTCTGTCTCCTTTTTCTTCTTCTTCACGTCAATGCACCACCACCACAGTCACTAAGTAGCAGGATCAAAGCTTCTCAAGCTCTCAACTTTACCTATACTTCTCCTTTTTCTTCTTCAAGCCAATACACCACCACTCATTAAGTAGGAGGATCAAAGCTTCTCCAGCTCTCAACTTTACCTATACTTTCTTTTCTTCTCCTTCTCCTTCTTCCTTCTTCAAGCCAATGCACCACCATTCACTAAGTAGAAGGATCAAAGCTTCTCAAGCTCTCAACTTCACCTATACTTCTCTTCTTCTTGTTCTCCTCCTTCTTTCGAGCCAATCCAACACCACTCACTAAATAGGAGGAAGACAGCTTCTCAACCTCTCAACTTTACCTATACTTCTCTCCCTTCTTTTTCTTCAAGCCAATGCACCACCGCTCACTAAGTAGGAGGATCACAGCTTCTCAAGCTCTCAACTTTACCTATACTTCTCTCTCTTCTTCTTCTTCAAGCCAATGCACCACCGCTCACTAAGTAGTAGGATCACAGCTTCTCAAGCTCTCAACTTTACCTATACTTCTCTCCCTTCTTCTTCTTCTTCTTCTTCAAGCCAATGCACCACCACTCACTAAGTAGGAGGATCAAAGCTTCTCAACTTTGCCTATACCTCTTCTTCTTCTTCTTCTTCTTCTGCTTCTTTTTCCTTTGGCTCAAGGGAAGACAACTGATGATCTACCTCCTATTTTTGCAAACAGACCTAAACTAAAAAAGCCTGCTGCTGCTGCTGCTGCAACACTCAAGTTCTCAACTTTGCCTGGAGTTCAGCTTCTTCCTCTTCAAGTTCTCAACTTTTCAGCTGGAAATTCTTCTTCTTCTTCTTCTTGGTGGGTTCTTTTTTGGGTTTGGTTCAAAGGGGAGACCAACTGATGATATTCTCCTTTCTGCAAACAAAGCCAAAACTAAAAAAGCCTGCTGCTGCTGCTGCTACTGCTGCTGCAACTACTGCAACACTACTACTACTACTACTACTACTGTGGTCCTCCTGACTTGTTCTTACAAGCAAGCAAATGCCTGTGACGCCATTGCTGCTCCCACCATCCTCGCTGCACAACAAAATCCTTTTTTCTGTTTTTTCTTTTCTTTTTTTTTCCAATTTTGTGATGAAGCTCCCTCCAGTGGTGTTCATCCAAAGTATATTTAGCCAAATTTGGCGATATCCAAAATATATCAATAGTAGAAAACCACGAATACCTTTTAAGTTTTCATATTCTAGGCAATTTTTGTGGCGATTTGGCTTTTCATTTTTTTTCGTTTTCTGGCGAATGAATTGCTTCCAAAAAACAGGGAATTTGTGACGGAATATTCCATTAAATTATTTATTTTTTCACAAAATGGCGAAAGTTCGTGACCAAACAAAAATCACTGCTTCTTCATTCTTCTTCTTCTTCGTCTTTCTAGCTTTTTTTTATTGGCGAAACTCAAATTTTAAAATTAGAAAATAAAGTGATTTTGGAGGTTTTCAATGGCCTGAAGTGAGGGAAAAAAATAGCGACAAATCGCCAGATTTCTGTACTTGGGTTTTCCAGTCTGTAAGTCAAAAGATAAAAGGATGATTAAAGATTTGTATTTCGTGTTTGGTTAATAGCCAGATTTGGCTAAATCTTCCAGGGATGATCGCCACTTTTTGTACATGTTCCGATGGATGATAGCCACTTTTGTCTACAAATAAAAATTCCTAAAACAAAAACTGCAAGTTCCTTCACGTTCTCTTCACTTGCTCTTTTTTTCTCACAGCTCTTTCATTTACTTTGTCCAATTGCAAACATTTTTATTCATTTTTATTTTAATTTAGAAATTTTGAAGATTTAAAATAAAAAAATTGGCTCTTTTGACTGTAAATTAGAAAAACATAGCGAATTTTTCCACCCAAAAAAGGCAATATTAGTCAAATTTGTACTAGAAAAAATATATTTCCAAAATTTTTAAATAAAGAAAAACCAATGGTAAAGAAAGGAAGGAGAGACTAGTATTTGTTGGCTTTGTTACTGTAAATTAGAAAAATTAGAAAAAAAAATCCCAAAAATACCAAAATTAGTCAAAATTACACTACTAAAACATTTTATTTTTTTTAAATTTAAATTTGTCCTAAAAATACACTGGTAGGCTAGGTAATGAAGGAGAGACTAGGTATTGGAACTATGCCTAGTTTTTCATTTGGTCCCACATTTAGAGTGAGTGTTCACCAGGTGTTGTTGTTATGGAGTGAATGAATGAACTCTTTGTGAGTTAAATTTTACAACAATTTAGGAAAATTAAGAACAAAACTGTTCTTGATTTTTTTTTTGTTCTCACAGATCTTTTACTGGGTAAAATTTGGAAGAAATTAATTTGTTGTCCTTCCTGCCTGTAAGAAAGGAAGGTTCAAAGGGTGAGAGACTATGGAACAATGTAGTTTTCATTTGGTTGCCCACATTTTGAGGGAATGTTAAGTGTGTTGTTGCTAATGTTTCAAAGGATGAGCTTTGTGAGTTTCATATTCGGTTTCTTTTTTCTTGCACATTTGTCACTGGCTAACTTGTTGTTCTTCATAGCTCTCATATGGGCATTAGTAATTACCATTTGCAAACTAGAATTGTATTTTTTCAATCAATTCCCTTTTCCATCATTTGCCTTCTTTCTCCTTGTCTTGCTCTTTCTCCTCTTGAATGAATAGGAAGTAAATGAAACTCATTTTTATGTCACACATTTTTCATATTGCTCCCAATCGCTGTAAATTTTTTTGTGAGTCTTTTGGATGGTAGATCATTGGCACTCTCTAGCTTATGTTCATAAGAATAAGTGGCAATCAAGATTCACAAAACGTGTAACAATTGATTATAGCACATTCAATTATATGAAATTTGGGCTACAAATCATGTTAGAAATAGATTTTTTTTTGTTGACAAGGATGCTCATATTTTGAATGTATTTGTGCAATTAAAATGAAAACTCAATCAAAAAGAATGTGATTAGTAAGAAATGTGTGAGGTGTCATGTGCAAGACCAACAAAAATTAAGGTTATAGGAGTGCAAACGTATGCAAAAGGTGTGATGAAAATGTTGATCCATAGTTTTAAAACAAGTGGCTTGAATCATGGGTATATATTAAAACAAGTATTATAGTACCTTGAATCTCACAAGGCCCTTATTTTTCACAATCCAAAACTTTTGTTAACTTTTTTACAACAAATTCATCTCATAATATTTAAGAATCATATTTGATGCCATGATGCACATGAATCCATAATTGCATTAAATCTTGTCAACATTATTAATGTAGTGAAACCTTTTGCACAAGCTTTCTAAAATGAACAATGTGCATTTGGAGTACACCACCATGACAATCAAGAGGAAAAAGAAATGACCTAGGTAAGGATCTCGTCAAGGGGGTTGAACCACAATCTATTTACAAATTCTTCAAACTAAAGTGAAAGAGAATTTGCACAAAAACAAGCCACTTTAGAATCTAAATAACTTCCAAATTTTTTGTTCTAAAATTTACTATGATGGGGCAAATTTGCTACACCATCATTTTCTTTCTATCCCCAATGCAGCAACCTACAATAATCCAATCACTCCACCCAACCCAATTAAAAATAGGTAACAAAAATAACAAAATGCAATGAATGTAAACATACATGAATGTACATTGGTCCTTTACAAATTGGACATCAATTTCCCCATCTTCCATGGTCACCATAGACACCCAATCAATATTATGACATGTCTTGTGCAACATAAAAAAACAATCATTGAATTGAAATGTAGCATACTCGCTATATGTTTATGGCTCCAAATATGACACCATGTGAAAAACATCACAAATATTAATCACCAAGTTGTTGAACATTTGAAATTGGGGGTGATCATATCTTTTCAATGGGTCCACATACATTGCATATAAATCAACAATAGTGACAATGATAGAGGTCACAAGATTACGTCTAATGAACTCCACCTTGGGTTAACTTAGCTTTGCCTCCAACATGGACAACACACAAATTAATCTCAAAACAGTGTCACAATCACACAATAGATGATAAACGTTCTTTGCAATTGCATTCCTAGCAAGGTTATCACCCATCTTTACTACAAGACTTTTATATTTGGCCAACATATGTTTGGCAAGCACATGCATCAAGATCCATTGAATTTTAATATTGTGAAAGATCTTCAAACCTATTGTTTACAATATTTCTAACTTCTTCCCATGCTCCACTCCATGTGCCTCTTAGGAAAATGAAAAAAAAACACATACGTGATTATAATAAAAACTTCAATTTTCCCAACCAATGGTAGGCTCAAGAATGTTTGCATGATTGAATTGCCCCTATGTGCCATGTAATGGATGCTAGTGACAAATGGGGCATGCCTTTCCATGAACTACATTATCATCCTTATCTTCAAACCTTGACATCTAATCATATCATCCACACCAAACCATACAAACTTGGATGTTAAACCCCCATCAAAAAATCCCCAAAAGTGTGAACAAAATTCACCAACATGGTAATGAGGTTGTCTAACTCACCTCATTCAATGACCTTTTGCAGATTCAAGAGTAAAAGCACCCTGACTCACCTCCTTTAATGACCTTTTGCATATTCAAGAGTAAAAGCACCTTTCTTCAATTTTCAACCACATAACCATGAATTGAAATCTAACTTTGGTTATAAAAAATGTGACTATCACAATTAAAGTAAAAAAATATGGCCTTTTGAACTAAATTTTTAATAGTAGCCAAAACCATGTTGTGCATACAATCTACCATTCCCCACCCATTGGAATCACTCAAGTGCATCTTAGGCACCTTCTCAACTTTAAAAAATGCAAAAAAGTTTTCCATGCACTCATAATCTATCATTGGCTTGCCATGTTTCAAAAAGTGAAACATAATAACAAATTGGAGAATTTTTTTCTTCTTGCAAGTCCTTTTTGCATTCAACATTTGATCTATAACAAAATCAAGCCCTATAGTGTCGTATATCTTTTTTTTTCACATGTAAAATTCACCTTCTTTCTATTTAGGTCTTAATCACTTACATTTCTTTCTATGAGTGTGTTTACGAAACCCATCCAACTTGGGCACCAAAAGTTTATCCGATGTTCAACTTATGTGTAGATCTTACATTGAACATGGTGCATTTGGTCATTTTCATTAAAAGAAAAACTATCATTTGCAACAAAGTTTTGCACTTAAAAAATGTTGTTTATAACTACCTTTCAATAACAAACAAAAAGTAGTTGCAAACAATATATTTCAATTGCAAAAATTGGTTGCAAACAATAATTTTCCTTCTTGTGCTTCCCTTATTATTAGCTCAACCTAAGGAAATTCCTTAGGATTTCCCATGAAGTTTTTTCTTTTTGAAAGGGTATGTAATAGGGACAATGAACCTTGGTTCATTAGATTCAAGGCTTGGAATAGTTGTACCTAAACCAAGGTTAAATCCAAAAGGAATACACACTATATAGGTTGGAATGTATCCAACTATATGTTTGTAGAACCTGATTCCAAGGTTGAAATTGCACCCAAAGTGACAATCCTACCCTTTCTTAAAAAAAAGAAAAAGAACTTGAAATTTGTGGGGTTCTTCAAGGGTGCCATGGTAGTTTAAAAACATATTGAAAACCAATTAATTTAGTTTGAAGGGTAATTATTGGCTAGATTTTTAATAAGATTGATTATCAACTTGTTTGGCTTTTTGTTTCCCTCTTTAGAACATCATAATATCTCTTTTACAATTCTTACAATTACATCACAATAACTATAATATCAATGGTCTAATTTTCTCTTAAGTCAATAAAAAAAGACATCATGAAACCAACTTGACCATGTAAACATAGGTTCAAATTTTGGTACAATAATCGGAGATTTATAATAAATGCAACATCTTATTCGATTTGGGGTTAATACTCAAGGTGAACAAGAATAACTATAAGGAAAAAAAGAAAATTATAAATCTTTCGACCTACCTCATTAATTCCTTGTTTTGGCTAGTTAAATTTTAATGTGAACCATTTGGTGTTCCATGAATTAAAGTAGGCATGGTATAATTAATACCAACACCCCATATTGGCTATAATTGTAAACACAAAACATGTAGTTGATGTAACATAACATAGCTATAATTGATAGTTTCCGAAAAGGAAGAATAGGATCCATGGTTGTACGTACCAACTTGGATTGAAACAAAATAATGCAAAATCGATAATTGGAATAAAGTTATGAGATTACTAAATGGAGATTTCTTTTGTGTTTCCTACATGCCATGTACCTTACCATATGGACAAAACAAATTAATCAGTAAAGGTGTTGACATTGATGTTCAACATCATTTAAATACAAGAACATATAGGTATTTAATGTAATTTGCTTGATAATCTAAAACTATATTCTGGATTATGCCATTGTTTTTGGTTTTCTCCTTGGGAACCTTAAAACTAAAAGGTTTTGATGGCATGGGATTTAGAATTTTTTTGCTTTTGCACAAAGTGATGTAGTAGGTTTTCCTATTTTGATTCATAGATTGACAATCTAAAACAATTGGCACCAAATACTTACAAGTAATGATAGCAAAATAATGGTTCAATATGTTGGATGGAATTATAAGAAACTTGGATTTAACATTGTTACATAGAATGTGTCCCTTGGAAATCACATTTACAAGATCTGAAAATTTTCATCAAACATTTGAAATAATTTACAAACTACAATTAAGGTTGATAGCACCAAGTGCATCTTTTATAACGATAAACAAATTATTCTAAGTGTGACCATTAAATGAATGTTGGGCTCATGAATACATATACAAATCATAAGTCTCCATGCAATATGTTATATATGAAATTATTGTTTTGAATACTAGAATCTTCACTACATTTATGGCAAGAGAATGAAATAGAAGGGTGCCATGCTCACTAAAGTAATCAATAACACACATACGATGTGTTAATAGTCACAAGATACGTATGCAACATTCTAAAGCAAAACATGTAATTAGTCACAAAGTTTCCATCACAAGACCACCAACAATAAAATTGGGAAACTTAACTAGGATATTGGCTAGCAGAATATAAACAAAAGAAAAAGAGGTAACCAATAAAAAAATAAGAGTACAATAAGAGGATTAGTTATGGAAGTGATAAAAAATGCCCGCCCCAAAGAAACCAAACAAAAATTTGTTGGTACTAACTTTGTCAATAGCATTATCAAAGCCATGTTACAAGAATTGTGGGCTTTTAATATGCAAAAGCAAAGATCAAATATGAATATATTTTTTAAGCACAAAAGTAATTCAAAATTTAAACCTCAAACCTTAGAAATGAATGTGATTGTCAAAACAACAACACAAACCCGTTTTTTGATTTTTCTAATACCTTATAATGACCTTAAACCCACATGAGGATTACCACAAGGCATATTAAATATTGATACAATCTAACCTTACACAATGATTAAAAACTTAACTTATTATAGATTGAAGTATCATAAACCCACGTTGAAAATTTCGTAATGTTAAATAGTGGCGATGCTTATGGAATAGTTGAACCCTAAACTTTTGGATCTCCTTGTCACTCATTGAAATAAAATATGCATACACATGCACATGCAAAGAAAACATGAATCCAAATAACATAATCCAAGCAAACATAAAGGAATTAAAATGCCACCTTTGCATTATAAAAAAAACAATTGAACATAATTTATATGGGACATTCTCCAATCGAGCTCTAAGAAAATTGAACACCCACTAATGATAATGAAGCTTAACCAAGTACTTTAATATGCATTCATATTTACAAGGCTCAAAAATTTGTTGTTGATTGCCCTATTGCAAATATGGTATAAATGTAACTTGTGTGGCAATAACTAACACAATGAAAAATTATGATGAAAAATTAAGGGTGGATGAAAGAGTTCCTTCAACCATTGAAAGTAGTACACGACAAATTTTTGATAGTTGATGGTGATGGGTGGTGCTATAAATTTTTGGATTGTTTTGCATTGTGTGATTTGTTGTTTTGCAAGTTATGTGTGACGACTTATGACAATGTTCAATGTTGATGTTTTGTTCGTTGTTCTTGATTGTTGGAATGCTAGTGAATATTGTGTTGGATTTGACATTTGCGATTTATGGGAGGTTCAAACAATTTGTGGAACATTGGTTTTCGAAGATAATAAAAAGTTAAGTCTACAATTTATGAAAGAACTTTAGACCACATTAGTGTATGCCTTTTTTGTTTTGTTGGGTGATAGTGAATAAATACTTTTGTGTTGCACCTAACCTTTAGAGGAAGCATGAATTTTCCACTACACATAATGTTTCAATAGATGAGTTTAGGTTCATAATTAGGACTTAGGGATCAAAATTCAAGGAAGTGATGCAAATCTCTAGGGATTTTGGAATGATCCAAATGGTAGGTCATTGTGGTGATGTTAGATGTTGTTAGATATGTTCATTTGAGTCATGTTGGGTTGTGTTGTTGGGGATTGGGTATCCACTTGAGTGGGAGCTTTGAAATAATGTTATGTTGTGAAGGAGTCCAAATTGTTAAGGGAAAGATTTGTCATTGGGCATATGGAACATCACATTATATTTGTCAAATTCCTAGGTCAATGTAGTTCAATATGGGTTTTCATGTTGTTATGTTGTGTTATTGTTGATGGGGATTACATGTGTTAAGAATTGGGAAACAAACACCTTTTTTATTTGGGACATTTTATAACATTATGGTAGAGAGGGTGTGGTCCTGTAACATTTGTTGGGTCTTCTATGTTGGGAAGAGTTCAATTATTGTGTGGTCTACCATTATAAGGATCAGTGCACTTTGATCCTCGATGATCCATAGCTTAGAGAAATTTGATCATGTAAAATACCATTGAGGAAAATTAATTGTGATGGTTTTTGAATTCAAGTAACATTATGTTGTTGCACATGGCCAACTTGGTTGCATAAATTTTGTATTGTATAACTAGGGAAATACTATGGTCTAGTTTCTTTTCATTACAAAACATCCAAAGGATGGCCACTAGCCCAAATGCAAAAGGTGAAAGCATGAATAGGGGGACTATTTGGATTGTTGCACTTGTAATTATTTTGGATTACATACAAATGTAAAATTTAAAGCCATATTCAAAATTAACATGATCAAAATTTTAATTATTCATGTTATCATATACTTCAATGGGAATCATCATAAAAACATTTGGATGAATTAAAAAACTATGGACTTGTAATGGACTTTTGAAATGACAACACTACGTTTGTCACATAGAGAAAATGAAAAATGTGGATTCAACAAAACATCAAAGTAGTGTCAAAATAAATAAAGAAAAGTTAAAGCATCATCAAATGAATAATTGATTAGTGAAATGCATTGAAATTTTCCTAACATATATTTTTTTAATAAAAAAATCTTAAATGACATTATTGTTATAAATTTTATCCTTGGGAGTCCATTTCACATTAAATTTTTTAGTCTTTTGCATGGATTTTTTTATCATTCACATGTTTAGGGATATTCATAGGCTGGGTTATTAATATTTACAATTAAAGCATAGGGGATAATTATAAGATTTATGGTTTGATAATTGTTAAAACTGTAAAAAAATTGTTAATGTTAGATTATGGACTTTCAAATGCCATTTTTGAGACATCTAACCATGTTTTTGCCCCAAAAATCCTTGCAAGTATGAAAGTAGCAAGGGAGGAAAATAGTTGCGAAAACAAATGAAAATTCAAAAAAATTACATGAATCACAACTATTATAAATTCAAAAAAGGTAATTTGGTCACCATGAAATGAATGTCAAGCTCCTATGCAAATTTGGAAATCATAGGAAGTGGTGATGGACAATAATCACCCGATGCAATATGATGAACCTTAAATCAAACCTTTGCATTTCTTGCAATTATTTTGTTTTCTCCCTTTATATGATTCACAACCTACTACCATTGGATTTCATATTCAAGCAAAATTTTGTGCAATGTTTTTTGACTACTCTTCATAACACTTATTATATGACATACCATTTGCACACCAAAATCATATTGTGTATTTTTTATTTTTTGTATCATTTAAAATTTTCCCTCCTTTTCTACCTTGATGGCTAATACGTAAAGCTCCTTTTTTTTTTTCCTCAAATGGTATTTAGTATTTACTTGATTAATTGATTTTTATTTTAGTAACATATTATGGAACCTTGCCAAACTTAATTTTTAAAAAAATACCCACCCAAAAGGGGAAAGGGAAGAAAAGAAAAAGAGGACCAACATCCAACCAAGAAAGAACTCCCAAAAATGCAAATGCACCAACTAGAGCCACAAAAGAAAGCAACGTTATTGTAGTAGCTTTACCATTTCAGCATAAATTAAATTATATTTCATTTTGCCGAACTTTTAAAAAAATTTCATTATTTGTGCCAAAATTTTAATAAATTTAAAAGTTCAACTATTAGGATTTGAACCATAGACCTTCCATGATAGTGGTTGAGAATTGAAGCAATCTAAACCCATTAAATTGCTCTATGACATTGATTGATAAAGTCTTGCTTATTATTTTGTATAATCATTACTTGCTGAAAATTTTGATAATTAAAAAACTAGGAGCTTAAGTTAAGATTTCAAATTTAAATAATTATTCGACAATTTGTTGCCGAAATGGTAAAGATACTATGGTAACCCACCAAAGGGAGTCCAAATAACAATCTAAGTCTAAAACCCTCACTAGTCACATGAAGCATATTCGACAAAAAATTACACGGGAAACTTGAAAAAACACATGGCTTGGAAAATGTCTCCCCAACAACAATGGCTCATCTCAATACAATACAGTAGTGGCTTGAACTCTTTGTACACCATTTGCATCATGCAAAGGAAAACTTTAGATTCTTCAACTTGAAATTTCTTTTTGCTAAAGGCAAGATGACTTCTCCACTGGGAAAATTTGCTCTAGGAAGAACCCTTTTTTGTGCACACCAAAATGCCAAAAATATTTTAGCCTTTTGAACTTGAACTTCTTCCTCAAGGAAGTGGACTTCTGCAACAAGGAAATTTGATGATTTCTCCCAAAAATATGACCTGTGGGTTATTGTCACATAGGGACAGTTTCAGCACATGTCTACCCAATAATTAATCAATTTTAAATATTCTATTTAGACAAAACAGAATACTTCAGAGTATTTCAAAAGATTTTTCATTTTTGTTGAAAAATATTTATTCTTTAATTTTTTAAAAAAAATTCTCAGCATTTCTAAAAAATAATATAATTTGTGCTGAAGCCACCAAGGTATTGTGATATTGAACAATATGTTCACTAATTCATTAAAAAATGTAACACAGATTTATTATTGACATGCTTTGAAACCCACATTGTGTTATCCTCATGTACATGCACACATCATCCATCCATCCATCATCCCATTCTTTCCTTGGCTTTTGGCATGATTTTTAATAACTCACTGGAAACTCTTTTTGGGTATTTCTCTGCTCTGCTCTGCCTCTCAGGGGAAGAAGTATACAGAAGGATGCAGAGGAGTTCATTTCATCCCATTCTTTCTTTTGGGTTTTGGAATGATCTTAAAAACTCATTGGAAACTCTTTTTGGGTGTTTCTTTGCTCTGCATCTTAAGGGCGAAGTATACCGAAGGATGCAGAGTTCATTTGGTCCCACATTTCATGGACTATGTGACCCAGCACCCACTAGTGCACCGTCCATGGGGGGAAAACCTAACATGTTATAACTTGTTGTGATCCAACTTGAGTTACTAAGGTTCCACCTTGGTAACCTATCCTGTTAACCTACCTACTACCTAGGGGACCTACCTACAGTGAGTAGGTATCATAGGTAAAGTAGGTTCAGAATGTAAGTAGTTACATGCTGTGCAGATGGGGATGTAGTTAGATGCATGTGGATGGTTAGTAGTTAGCTAACCATAGCTAAGCACCATGGTTAGCTAGGGATGGAGAATCCATTGTAAAAGTGTTTTGCTGTCCAAACACCATCCATCCTCCATGGTGTGTTTGTTGGTTGGTAATGCTTCACTCTAGCCATGGAGGAGGAGGCTACTACTAGAGGCAAGTGAGAGGAGCAAACACACAATGGACTTCTACCACCTTGGTCATCCCATTTGATCCAAAACCCCACTTCTTTGAGATGGTGCCTTGGTGGGTGCTGCTGGGTCACATGGGCCAGGTAAATAAATAAGTACTTACTTTTCTGAAAGTTGTACTTATGAAGTCCTTCTTTGGGATTCAGAAAAAATCATTGTTATGGCTGGCATGTAAGTTCCCCCATTCATAAATGGGCTTTTTTAATGACAATGTTCAATTTTTCTCATATATACTCCAAGTAGTATTGCAACCACTGGAATGGAATGAAAACCTAAAAGATATTCAAGATAAATGGGATTATATTGAACCGCTAGAAGAAACTCTTTTTACAATAAGATTGAACCTTCAAGAACCCTAGGATATTGTGTTTAGATTCGTTATAGAGTATAGTAGCTTAAGGGAGTATAGTGGCCCCTATGTGATAGGTCTATTTTTATATGAAGATTTTTGAAAGATGATATTTTGGCTTGTGTTGAAACTTGAGATTAGTTATAATATCTTGAAGGATTTTGATTTTTTTTTAAAGGATTTTTGGAAGACTATGTTTTTTGCATGGTGAAATGTTTGAATTTCCATAATTCTTCTTTTGCCTTAAGTAAATGGCAAGGCCTACAGTGTGACACACCCCTTGTTCTTTTCACAATAAGAATCAACCTTCAAGAACCCTATCCTCGGTGTTGTTTAAGCTTGTTGTTTCATGACACACCCCCCTCCCCCCAAAACAATATTGTGAGAAATTATGGAACTAAAAAATCCACTTTTACTTGAGATCAAACAAGCCTTTTGAAAGAGTTGCTCAAGAAGAAACCCCTCAAACACCTCTATTCAAGAGACGCCTCAAACACCCATTTGTAAGGTGACTTTGATCTCCAATTTTCCTCCTCGCACACACCAACTTTTTCATGTTCTCAACCTAATCTACTAATCTGTTTGACAAGCCTTTGGACATCAATTCATTAGAACACAAAGTCACTACAATTAATGAGTAAAGATCGATCGTGATGACTTAAATGCTACCAGATGGATGAAACCTGGTCATGGTCTTTTAGTCTTAAAATCCAAAAACATTAAAAAAACCCAACTCTTTGTATCAGCACTTGATTGTAGTGGCCACATGGATGACAGAATCGAAACATTTGTAGTGTAAAATTTATGACACACTGGTAGGTGGCAGAATCATATGGCAAGTCTGATCACTTTTGACAAACTTTACAATGGGACTTTTGGGTCTTCACAAGACCACTTTTGTGTTGTTTGAGGCTTCCATCAACTACTGAAAGGGTTGAAAATAAGCACAGCCATCTATAAAAACATGTGGTCATCGGGGGCGATGAAGCTCTAAAATACAAAGAAATAGCCTGCTCTTTAGGCTAATTCTCTTGAGAATTGGAAGTGTTTTGGGAACTTTTTGGATTTTGACACCATTTGCAATATGGTTCCATGTGGTTCTCAGCATGTTCCCAAACAAGTTCCCACCAAGTTTTCACTCCATTTCCAATGTATTATCAACTTGTTCCCCAATAGCATCACAGTTGCTCAAAAGGTTCCTTTCATCCTTTCACCTTTGCTCAAAAAGTTCTACTTTTGTAACCTACATATACCTAGGTCATAGGGAAAGGTTACAATAATTCTATTTCGGGAGTGTTCAAAATATGAATATTTTGTTTGGCGATGGATGGGTTAATCAAAGTGACCCATCCATCACACAGGAAAGGAAAAAAGAGTTGAACTTTTGGGAGTGTACCCACAACGAATTATTGTAACTTGCCTGCATTCTTCTCGCATTTTAAGGACATTCAGTTTAGCAATGTCATGTAAGATTGTACCTCCTCCTTCTTCTTCTGTTCAGAAAGAAAATGAAGAGACAAAAACAGAAAGAAAATGTCAAGCACTCCAAATGAGAATTCCCAATCTTGGTTTCACATCCATTCACAAAATAGATAGCACTAGTAAAATTAAACCAGTGATGTAATATCAACCTGCTCCATTCCCCAAGTTGGACTAGCCCGAATAGGTACTCACCCTCTTAGGAAGGGGTATTCTTAGGAAGGGGTATTAACCCAGGTTGAAAATGGTGACCAAGAGTTTTAAAAATAAAAAATTCATGCAGCCAATGAGAAGTGTCATAGAGGTGCTCTAATGAGGGCTGCCCGACATTTCAAAAATATTGATGATGGGCCAAATCAAAGTTGGCTCCTTTGAAGGAAAATTTTAAAAGCTTTGGGTGCACCCCCCCTCTTAATAGAATCAACAATGGGTACAAACATGTCTAGAATAGACAGTGCAAGAACAAAAAAACCACTCATTCATTCTTATCACAATGACTATGCACTCTTCACCCCTGTATTGCACTGATTGTCACTGACAACTACTTGTGACAACCATGGGGCACAATTTCAAGCAAATCTTGTCATGGACAATTTCGCTCTTGAATTTGTTGCACACAAAATTGCAGCCAGAAACCTGGCCAGGGCTATACAAGTGTATTTGATTGAGGCCAAAGTATACTTCCTCATACACTTTGGGGTCCCTAAATTGACATCCCAGACTCACATTTGTCCCACACATCCAGATGTTGAGACTTCAAAGGCTTTGGGTTCACCACTTGTGTGCACTTTCCTTTGCATTTTCTTTATTTTAAAAGCTTTTCAATCCATGCAGGTCCCCGAATTGAGTTGTTCTCATTTGTAGTGTTCATCCTATTCACGTCCTAAAAATGGGAAGTCACATGAAATTTGGGGTGGGTTTGGTGCTTGGCTTTTAATTCCATGTCTCAAATTGACGTCCTCATTCATGATTGTCCATCCCTATTCATGTCCTAAAATGGAATGTCACATCAAATTAGGATTTGGTTGGTGCTCAACTTTCTATTCCATGTCCCAAACTGAAATTCTCATCCAAGATATCTTTCTCATTCATGTCTTAGAAAAAGGGATGTCACATGAAAGGTTTGGTGGCCAAGCTTTGTATTTTTCCATCATGTCTCAATCAAATTGAGGTTGTCAATCTTCAGCACTATGTTAATCCCATTCACGTCTTCAGAGAGAGAGAGAGAGAGCGAGAGAGAGCGAGTGAGGGAGGAGAAGGAGCAGAGTAGAGTAGCGATGGCGGGACAGAGTGGGATTAAGGCCGTGACAGAAACAAATGGGGTGAAGGAGAAGATCGTGTCAGGGAAAAACTCGTTTGCTTCTGGGCTTGCTCCTGACAAGAAGCGTTCACGACGCAAAGATGATGGAGCAGGTATGTGTTTCTCTTTCTCTCCTTTTTTCCTCCTCTGCAAATTTCCTTTTGTTGTTCGCAGCTTGAATCTCCAGCTTTTGTCATTGCCTTTGGAATTAGGGTTGGAAAATAATCACTCGGGAGGTGAATGGAGTTGAGCAGGTTTGATGTGAAACGAACCATGTGAGAAACCTTATTCTATTGTGTCACTGTTTCTACAGAGGGGAATGAGGATGAGGAAGGAGACAAGGAAGAGGAAAGTGAAGATAATGAAGAGTTATCAACAGATAATGCTAACAAAACTGATGCAGCTGCTCCTGCTGGTATACTCAACCAGTTGCGAATGTCAAATGCTGATGGCGGACTTTGATTGAATTTGAAGTCTGAAGTAAGTGATGAAACTCTGAAAACAAATGCAAATTGGATTCAAAGAGCTTCGTGGAAGTCACTTGTTGGTGCAGATGGACAGGCAAACTTCTTTCTTAAAAGCATGACTGGTGACATAGAGCCTCCTCATAAAGGATCTCAAAAGCAAAAGGGTTCACAGGCCAATGACAACAACAGCAATGGAGCCACTGTACCAGAGCTTCTTACTACATTAGAGACCACACAGGAAAGCTCACTCAAGGACCTGGAAAGACATACAAAAAACAAAAAGGATTCTAGTCTTGGATTCACAGCAACGGGAAACAAGCGCCCAAGAAGAAGAAGAAACAATGAAGCAGAGGAGGGGGTTGAGGGAGGAGGAGTAGTAGCAGGGAGCCCCATACCTGAAGTGAAGAAGAGGCCAGATGGGAGTTCTTTCATGAGATCAGCAACTGCTGAAGAGGAGTGGCGAGCATCAAGGTCAGAGCTTTGAATGGACTCAAAGGCCAAGCACAAGGCTGCAGTGCGGACTATCAAGAAGCTGTGGGGTCCTGGAAGAAGTGGAAGTCAAAAGTAGTCAATCTCAGCTTCGATCAGCTTTCCTTTTCTTACACCAAAAACTGGCTTTTCATTTTCAGGGTGACAAACTAGCACTCTGCTTCTTTCTCGCTTGAGGGGTCATCAGTACTCTCTGGCTCCATTTTTGTTAAATGGACAGAGACTTCAATGCAAGGTAAAATTGTCATATTCTCATACTGGCTGTCATGGATGCTCCTCCTCAGAGGTTCAGCATACAAGTTCCTTGTCATCCCCTATACATCAGGCCTCAAATTTTCAAGATTCCAAAGGGGCAGTGAAACACACACAATGACCTGTACCCAGCATGTTCCATAACAGAAAGGTTTTCATGATATCCACACTGGGCATGTGGATTTTTTAGGGCTCCCTGGTAGCACAAGCTGGAATTGAAGACACCGCTGCTACCTGGAGAATGGGTCATCTGAGTTTTCACCTTGCAGCTGGCATACCCCCACAATGATCTGAAGTGATAAACCACATGAACCTGCTGAGGAACGAAGGGGATATGGTGAACTGGGCAGTAAGCATGCAGCTCAGGAAATCTGAATAAAATTGGTCCAGATGAAAACCAAATGCCAACTTACAAGCTGATTCTGGGGTTGGTTTGTGACATAGTTCCTGGAACCCAGAGTCCAGATCACAAGTTCTACTTTCTGGAGAATCATCGCCCAGACCACTGGTTCTACATTCTGAGTCCTCGCCAGAACTGAACCAGGGAACCAGCTCCTTGCTAGAACCAAAAGTTGAACCTTGTTGGAGTTCTTTTCTATGCAGGTTTTGGTTCTCAGTGCATACAGACAGGTACTACTTTTTAGTCACATGGCCACTGTTAGTTGTCATGCAATATTTGTACTTACAGACTCTCCAATTTACACTTTCAGGTGGTGTTCCAGGTGAAAGGGTGGAACATAGGCACACAGGTTTCCAAATTGGACCTGTTTGGTAACTTTTTGGACCCTGGTTTCCAAACTAAACCTGGTTTGGATTTTTTCTTTAGTTTTAAAGGAGTGAAGAGCCACAACTGGAATTGAAAGTTCAGTTTGGTTTGGTTTGGACATTATTTGGAAATATTTGTTACCAACAAAGCTAAAATTGGAATTGAAAGTTTAGGAAAATGTAGATAAACTTACTGTTTATTTGTGCCTTCTCTTTGTTTCACACACTGATATCAGCATGTGAGCACACCAACTACTCTCCTATGGGCAATTGGTGGAGAACAAGTCCCTACTGTAGCTGAAAATTTTCCATTAGTACAAATTAATGTTCGATTCACCTTTTGAGTTTGTGACATTTTTGTATGAGAAGTTGTCATCGATGTTCTTGAATAGAAATATCACAACCCCTGGATCCAAAGTACCCATACACAAGGAACATTCAAATTGAGTTATTTGTGTACAGAATGCACTTAAGGAAATTCCTAGTCTATTAGGAGGATTTATATCTGTGAATATCCCTCCTAGAAAAGAGGAGTACTACTATGCTTACTCCTGCTCCTCCTGGAATTCAAGCATCTTATGGTACTTCATCTTGGAAGTAAGCAGGAGATAAGGAGAGTCTTGGGATCCAACCATGACAAGAAATACTCATCCAGTTCAAACATTTGACTTTACCCTATATGTCAACTGACACCCCCAATGAATCCAAGACAACAAATTTGTCCTTTTTTAGCTCTTGAAAAATAGGGCTACATAAGTTTGTTGTGTGCACACACAAGCTTCATTTATCTCCCAGGGTCTTTGAGACATATGAGTCTCCTTTGTAGCTTTGGGTCTGGAAGGAGAAACAGCAATACCTAACATTCTTGTGGCACAGAGGAAAGTAGTGAAAGGTGTGTAATTATGAACCAAAGTGTCTACTCGACACCTTATGGGGAAATCATCAGGTAGCTCAGAAACCTACCTACTTATGTGCAGTAATGCTGTGTTCACTGTCTCAGAGTCTCCACAATGTAAGAGGCATAGAGATCCCTGAAGAAACAAGAACAATTATCAGTATATAAAACACATTGATGCAGGCCTGGTTTCAATGGGAGCTAGAAGAGTTGAAGGGAGTTCAGTGAAAGCCATCTCATAGGTTTAATGCCTTTTCTGAGGAATTGCACTAGGATCACTCTCAGGAAGCACGTAGACCCAAGCCAAATACAGGTCTTTCAGATTCCTGTAACAATATGGTCCTGGTAACAATGCCTTCAAGTTGGTGGAAGAAGTTAATGACTTACATGGAGTGCCCAATGGCTTTAACAGCACTTTCAGCACCAAGAAAATCATCCACGGCAACCTCCTTGTTCTCATTCTTCTTGTCTGCAGAAAGTGTTAAGGAACCACAATTTGACACAACTACGCACATAAAATTTTGTTGCCAATTTGCAAAATTCAGTTGCAACAGTTTCAAACTGGGAGCCAGGATACAGTCCTCAAAGAATCGACGAATTTCTGCAAGTCGGTGAGGTGGAAGCTCCTTAATGTCCTTGTAATGACGGTACTCAGGATCATCAGCACAAACAGCAATGATTTTGTCATCTTTCTCACCCTGTCAGTCAGTCCAAAACCAGAAGATCACATGTGAGAGATCCTCAACTTGGAGTCAAACTGAAGATCATACAGTTCTGCAATCCCAAGAGTTGGGGTTCTAGCAAATGTGTATGAAACCTGCTGAACTCCCCAAAAAAGACTGACAAAGAACAGAATTGAGCCAACAAACTCATTTCAAACAGAAAACGTTGACATAAGATCCATGGACAGTCCTCACCTGATCAATCATAGGCATCAGTCCTATGGCTCTTGCACGAAGAAAACATCCAGGAAGAACTGGTTCCTGCTTTCATAAAATAAAATGCAGAATGCCTTTAGTCAATGATGTAACAGCAGGGGCAGGGCAACAGTGGACCAGGCATTCATTACTCCCATTTGTTGTCTGGTAGTAGCACTAGAACATCACTGCACAGCTCTGGACTTAAGAGCATATGTCAATCTCAACAAGGATCAACAGGCACAAACTGTTGCACATTCACGAAAGAGTGGCAGGCATATGTGTCACCTGCATGATGACGAGGACATCAATGGGATCGTTATCCTCACACAGGGTGCGAGGAATGAAGCCATAGTTGTGTGGGTAGACCACGGAGGAGTATAAAACACGGTCAACCTGAACACCCCAAAAGCTCAACCAACTGATAAAACTCTGAGCTGAGGAAATCAAACAAATGTGTCAAACACAATTGAGGCAGAGAAGACTTTGCTTTAATGACAACATACCTTGATGAGTCCACTCTTCTTGTCAAGCTCGTACTTCACTTTGCTCCCTTTCCCAATCTCTACCACCTGAGAGTAACACCAGCAAGATCTAATAATCATAACCTGTTTATCCTGAACTTTCAAATGCACTACAAGATCCTTCCAATTCCTGCAGCTTTGTAAGAAACAAAACAGTAGTGTACATGCACAATTTTCCAAGTAGTTATTCTCAAATACAGTTCAAGGCTTCAGAATATGAGGGTGTGTAAGTTCTTACACAGTTGAAAACTGCTGGTGCATCTGGTCCTGAACACCCAAAGAGAATGCAGTTCAGTTGTTGAGCATGGATACTGGTAGAAATTGAAAAAGATTGAAAAAGACACTGCTGCAGCTCCATGTCCTCCAGGCCTGATTGCAGCCACAAAAGACAGGCAGCAGCACCTAACATTTCCTAGAAACTCCCTGACTCTCTGGCCTCACATCTTTCTCTAATTTTCCCACAATAACACCCACATGTGGTGGAATTCAAAAGCATGATGTGCTGGCTGCTGGAATTGTAGAGGGGAGAGGAGAAGAATTACCAATTTCAAGATCATGCCATGGATGTGCTGCAACAGAACGACGATCCATTGTTGCAAGGATCTCACTCCTGAGGTGACCGCTGTGTGGTGGCAGTTTCACCGGAGCTGCTGTTGGTGCAGGTCCATTAGTAGTAGTCATTACTTTACAAGCCTCACGAGGACAGAGCAGAGCACGGTCTGGTCACACCTCTGCTGGGGCTCTATGCAGAGCTTTCAGCCTTGGACGCAAAGAGGAGACAGAAAAGAGCAAAGCTTCAAGTTACCGCAAGCAACAACTCTAAAGACATTCCTCAATTACAAGCAAAAAAATTACAAGTAGTTAAAATCTTCAAGATCACAACAGAACAGCAAACGAAAATTACACGAAGCTTCAAGACGAGCCCGACGATACAAGGAACCACCGTGAAGAGGTCAGGAAGCGAGATCTCGAGTCCTAAGCCAATGTTTACCACAGCAAAGCATGAATTGCGTACATTGCGTAAGATCTTTGAACACTTCATTCAGCGAAAACTAGTACAGAGCGCTGGCGATAATTCTAACAAAAGAGAGCAAACGCGGCCGTTTGAGGTTTAGACAAAGAGGGAGAATCGGATAGCATTTGCAGGCTTAAAGAAATCCTCCCTTTCATTCTTCGAAAAAGAATATGAAAATGGACTGAAAAAAAGCGAAGGAAAATAAGACGCTCTCCGCATGAAGGCGGACACACAGAGAGGCGATCATAGAAACATATATGCGTCTCAAAATCGTGATACGGCAACAAGTCCAGGTCAATCAACCACAGAAACAGTACACAATGGAAATAATGAATGCGTATCCTGAGGAATCATTACTTTGCTAGCTAGAGAGAGAGAGAGAGAGAGAGAGTTCTCTCCACAGCCAAAGAAGAGAAAAGACCTTCTGATCGGAAACAACATCCACAAACTAAAGAGAAAACATCCTTGATTTAATTGACCGGGAAAAAATACATGCCAGAAAACGCATCTTCAGCTCCAACTGACACAAAATAGACCAGATCCGGGTTGGAAAACCTTGAAATGGACTGAAGAAAAAGCTCACAGTAGCAGCACAAGCAGCAGAGTGACGAGACTACCTATAACAGAAGCGTTACGAAACCAGCCAAGAAGGTTGTTTTTTATCTCCAGTGAAAAAACGAGCATTCAAGAAATAGACCAAAAAACCTTTTTTTTAAATAGATTCACGAATGAAGAAAATAGAGGAGGACACGGCAGATCCATACCTGGCAACGTTGATTTGATGTCGTTGAGAGAGAAACACGACAGGCAGGGGAGCACAAAGGCCAGAGAACAGAGCCTGCAACGAACAAGAGGCGGGCGGGCGAGCGGTCCTTTGGGGAGGCAGATCGAACGACTGTGCGAGACGACCGCGCAGTTTACCGCGGTTGGTTTCTACGGGCGATCGGAGGTCTGTACGGTAGCTTTACAAACGGGGGGCTTGCATTTCTGCAGAATATTCACCCTGAGAATATTCTCTCTCTCTCTTAATCCTCGCCGCAAGTGGTTTGACGCTCTAGATGAAGAGTGTTAGCTTCGGTACTGATTTTAGTTTTCATTCTAGCCCGCTGCCCGTGTTGTGCAGTGTTTTTTCTTTTATTTTGGCGAATTTTCTCGTCCAAAGTGGGAGGTGCTACCTAATAATACAAAGAAGTTCTTTTCTGGAAATAAATGGGGCCAAGTTACCACATTATGAGGAAAATAATTTCTGATTTTTTTCAAAAAATTATTCTGAATTTGAAATATTTATTTATTTATTTAAATTTCCAAAAACCCTCCTTCAAGAACAAACCTGTGGGTTTCATAAAATAACCGGCAAAGAACCGTAAATTTTTATGAAAAGGTAATTTGACCAGAATTTTCGACTGTTTTAGAACAGTGGGTATCTATTGGAATCGGTGCTCAGATCCAAGAACCACGGGTAACATGTCAAAACCGGCTATTTGACTCTTTAGAACCGTGGTTATACATCTTTTAAGAACCTCCCTGAGAACCGCCAGCTACAAGGTGTCATTTCTAATAACTGCCCAATCATAACCTGATATCCGGAGGCGTTGGGTCAAAAACCTGTGAGCATTTATTTTGTTTTGGGGCAGGTGAGATTTTAGTGTTCCTGTTACTGTAGGCACCATGTTCCCGTTGTGTTCCCAACAGTGGTTCTCATTGACACTTCCAATGCGTTCCTAAAGTTCCCAGTATGTTCCCAATGGCCACTTTAACTGATATCCTTTGCCCAAAAATTCTACCCTTGAGATGCCCCTCTTTTCATCCATGTACAAAGCAATGATGAAATGTTCATCCAATCTGTGAAGCCTCACTGAATCATGGGGTCAATGAGAGCCCATGGTGGTGATACCTTGTGCTAACTAGTAGGTTGCTAATGAAACAAGAGGTATTGAATTGTAACTTGGGACCTAACAACCAATCAAAGCATCAAATTCTCACTAGGCATGATGGTTATGTTACTCCGAATTTTTTCAAGAACCCAATTTGTAACTCGGCCCCAAACCATAGTAAAAGCTATGGAAAATCATAACTTCTCAACAACTACCATAAAAGTGAAAGTGTGTGGGTGCCTTCATCCTAAAAGATGAGTGGGTGAAAACATGATACACTCTAATGGGTACTTTGGACCACATGTTTTGGTGCAAAGCCTTTCCACATACTCCATACTAGATGATCATGTATCTATGGCACCTTTCCCTTTGAAAGATCAAATAGATTTGATCCCCTCAACAAACCCTAAAATGAGCCTTTTCTACATCTTGCTCCATAGGGTTTAGGGTTTAGGGTTCTATTACAATTGGGAAGACATTGGTACCCTTTTGAATGGATGGGTTTTGCCCTTGTTTCCAAAGCCATATACTATGGAATGCCCTAGTTCAACTTTGGAATGTGAAGAGGTTGGCACTCTTTGGGACACCTTATTAGATTATCCATAATTTCATTCATGGCCTCCCCTTGTAAAATTAAGCTCAAGTTAAGATGTTTGGGTTCTTCTTCCCCTTTACTTTTGTTCTTTTCCTCCTTTCTCTTTGGGACCACCAGCTAAACCAACCTCCTTGCACTAGGCTAACACCACTTTGGGATTTTTTCATGTCCAATTATCATGAAGTACATAGCTAGGCAAATCACATTGTTGTATGGTGACAATCATAAGGAATCCTTTCTTGAAATGAAGGCACCATAGGACTTTATCTGGTTTGGCACTCAAGGTGTTGAATAAATATTTTATATTTCAAAATCAAGTATGGGAGTAAAAATGGTGATATATGATATTTTCGGGTTGATATTATGCCAAAATATAAATATTCGACGATGAGGATTGATTATTGCACTTAATAAAAGTCAAAATGTTCATTTAAAATTTTCATTAAAAAAGAAGTATATATTGCACAATTTCCTCTCCACTTTATGCAACAACCTAAGTAAGTTGTAGTAATTATAACAAATCACATACATATTAAAACTAAGTACTAATAAATAAATGAATGAATAAACCTAAAAAACAATTGTCCAAGTCCCCAAATTTTTTGCATCAGCAAGAAAGTAATATCCTTAAATTTCAAGATTTTTATCGTATAATTTTTTTAATCAGCATTTATAAAAAATAATATAATTATCACGTAGCTTGAAAAGGTAATATAATAATAATAAATTGCTAAATTGTTTGTCACGAGAAATGATAGCTTGCAAAAGGCCACCAATAAGAGTATTTTAGAACTTCACATCATGTCAATGAGTCTCTTTTACACACGACTTGTGTAGATGAAAGCTTCATCTAGGCCACCTTAATTCTTCAATAATACTAATTTTATGGCCAACCATAAATAGTTTTATTTCTTATTATTGAACATTTTGGATATCTAAAAAATAGGAATCCAATTATAAATCAACTCAAATTGGGCATGACTTTTTTGATCTAAAGTTTCATAACTCCAACATTTATGAACATTACCCTTTTCAGTTTCAGAAATTGAATATCATGATAATTCTATGATGAATATTATTTTAGGTAGTTTTACATTGTAATAGGTTCATGCATAACATAAATTCTAAATCTTTTAAGATCCAAAAGTTGTTAGATCAATTGAATTTCAAATCCCAAAAATAATTGCAAAAACACATTATATGTTCATAATATCCTTTAGTGTTTTTTTTCCAAATTTGTGAAAATATTTTTTTTGGAAAATTCCCTACCTCGGACCAAAAAATTCAAAAGTAGTTTTACATTAAAAAAACAAAATATCGCAATTTTGGCCCAATGCTTTTGTTGAAAAAAAACACTTTGTCAAAAAAAATCATTGGTCTTATTTCATCCAATGTCATATTTTAAATGTCTACAATTGGAACTTTTTTTACAATAATTATCGTTTCCAAAATAAATAGATTATATCACTGACATTGCCCAAAAATTGAACAAGGTGTTAAACATATGTTTTATACAAGAATTATCTATAGTGCATTTAATAACCTTAAATTACATTTAAAATTTGAGGCAATTTAACAAAAAAATGTTAAATCTTTCTTTAATTGTTTTTGGACATGCATGTAATTAGCATTTATTGAAACACACAAATAATTCACAAAATAATGAACATGTTTACTACTTACATAACTTCAAGAGAACTATCTTCCAAGGCTTTAGTTAAAACTAAATCTTGGCATGGGTTTCTAAAACATTCAAAACTTTTGAACCATTTTGTCACAACTTAGTGTTGGGTTTTCCTTTTAGATGGAGGTAATGCCAAACATTTAAGTTGTATTGTTGGGTTGCATTTTTTCCATGTATGAAGTTTTTTTTAAAACAATGTGAAAGAAGCTTTACTTTTTTGGATTTTAAAACTTTTATTTCTACTACATGGAGGTTTGTTTCTTCAAAGGGTTTATCATAAGAACATTGATGCAATGAAACTAATGAACAATGCTTTCTTTGTTCTTGAAAAACATGTTAGAAAAAATTGTTCATGTTGAACGTGTATTTTGGAAAAAGAAATTATTCTTTATTAAATGAGGAATAATAATAAAATTCAACCATAGATGCATGACAACCAAGGTGTTCAACAATGTTTGGATCTAAATGTTTATTACATAGTTGTGTAAATGATGTGTTTTACATTAGAATAAAGATTGTTTTATCACAAAACACATTCGTTAATGTTTTCAAAGCATTATATATTCTAATGCATGCTTATATATGGTATTGTGAATGTGAATGGATTGCCTTATCATTTTGTCTCTTTCATTACCTTTTAAACTACACATAATATGAACATTTTTTCAATTGTTGAACTCATTTGGTCCTAGTCTCTTTTGGAGTTACATGCTTGAGTTAAAGATTTGGGACATTGAGTCATTGGCCTACCATTTACAATTGGTATTAACTAACACATCTTTGGCCAACAATTTGCCATAAAAACAACATGTAATTTTTTATGTTGCATGTTCACCTTTTCTTCCAAATTTGATTCTTTTAAAGCTAATTTCCTCACAAATGATTGAACATATATATTGTGACGATAACCTTAGTTTAATTGTCATCCTTGTTACAAAATGAAAAATTCCCTATAACTAATTGATTATTGAACACACCAAGACTATCTATTGTTTTTCTAATCACTTGGAACTTGATTTACTTATTTGTCTTGTTTGACCCATGTTTATTGCGCCTTGCTCCTTACAAGGACAAGGATTGTCACATTTGGGTTCTTTTACATTGGTGCAGCTAATTTAAGGTTTTTTTTTATACTAGTTTAATGAGTTTGGGATTGGTGCATTAAACTAGTTGAATGGGTTTGGGGCTTTCTACTATTTAGGTTTAAGGTTATGTGAGCATGATGTGACATTTTTTTTTGTTGAATATCAAACATGTAGGGGTGCACAATGTAAAAGAACAATTTCTTTTGTTGTTTTTTTGTTGGTTTATATTGTTAAGGTGTGAAAATGCACAAGTCTACTAATTTTTACGATTTATTTTTTGTCGAGAGGAGGTGTTTTGTGACAAGATGTGTCAATGGATATCATTGCAATATGATTTTTTTTTGTGGTTGAAGACAAAATATGTGTTTTTATTTTGTTTTGTTTTGTATGAGTATGAAAGAGAATTTAGTTATTACAATTTGATTTGGTTTTGTTGGAGATAACACAAAATGGAACAATACCATGTTAGGTTTTGCAATGGATTTTGAAAATGGTATTAAAGAAAAATGTTTTGACTTTACCATTTTTGGTCATCAATGCACTTATTTTGTCCAATTTTTTTTGTAGTTTTGCATTTTGTTATTTCAATTCCAATTCATGGAAACATTTGTTTTGTTTAATTATTTTTGCAATTATTATGTTTGTTTGCTCATCAAAGAAATTGTATGTTTCAATTTGTCTTGTAAGTTTTGCATTTGCTTATGGGTAAAATCACAATCAATGGAGTCACCCAAGTGAGTGGACATTTCTTCAAATTGTATTTTTGTATGTTTGAAAGATAACAAGATAAGCATAATAATTTGAATTGTAAATTTTTTTGGGGGAATATTTTCCATTAATTTCAAATTTTACATGCTCAAAGTTTGATACAAATCAAAAATATTTTTGCATGTTCAAAGCACTCAAACCTCAAACGTGAATAGTCCTTGTTTTTTTCAAACATCATTTTCCTACCAAATGTGCAACATTCCTTTTGAAAATTGAAGAGGATTTTAACATTGATGATTATAAAGGCAAAAGGATTTGAATTGATGAATTTTTTTTTATAACCCATTTGAACACATTTGGCTCAAAAGTGTTTTTGACCTTCAAAATTATAGATTTTGTAAATGTGGCTTTAATAAAAATTGTTCATGTGTGTGTGTGTGTGTGTGTGTGTGTGTGATAAAAAACATGAATGCATAATATACATGATATAAAATCAATTTGTGGTCAAAATGTATTTATATCTAAAATGCAATGTTAAATGGGGTATTCAAAATACAAAACTTTAAATTATAAACCAACATAGAAATGACATGTGTCATGTGTAATCCTTGGAAAAGGACATTTACCTTGGCGCCCTGGCTCATTTGATTGTGATTTCACCTTTATTGATGACATCATTTGTTTTTTTCCAATTTTTCTAACATCTCTTACACATGTTTGCTCACTAAATTTCTTGTTTTGTTCAAATTTTTTTGTAGTTGTTGCACTTGCTTCCTCATCAAAACAATTGTAGCTTGTAATGGGGTGAAAACCTTTAACATGTATCACTTAGGATGAAAAAAATTTAGTCTTTAACAAAGTTTTTTTTTCCCTTATATTTGGATCCCCATCAATATAAATGAATTATAAAACATAAAATATTTTATAATATAATACATTAGACCACCACAATTATAGATTTCAAAATATCACCCACTTTGTGTTCCATATATGGTAAAACAATATTAAATAAATGAATATAGAAAATGGCAACGTTGTGATATAATTTTGGTTAGACCTTAAAATTTTGGACCCAATGCAAGTATTTGTTTTGGTATTTTGTTTTTCTATATATGCTTATATTTACCAAGTTCAAAAATTCAATATTTTGAGCAAGACTTGTCTGAAGCTTGAAGTTTCATCACATTAATGTTTTAACTTTTCATTGTTTGTTTTAAGCTTGTTACACACTAACTATGCCATAGTTGCCACATTTGCCTCCAAGCCAAGTTTTTGTTTAAGCTTTGGGTGTAAGGAAACAATTGTCTTCCATAGGTTTTCAGGGACAACTATTATAATTTATGTTTTTTATTAACAATTGTTCAAATTTTGCTCAAGCTTTTAAACAAAATGTTGAAAAGTATTTTCCCCTTATTTGAACATGAACAAATCTTTTTTTATCTACATAAAAAAAATTTAACATTTTGTCATGGGCTTGTGATCATAGCTTTGAACTTGCAACCACAACAAAAACACCAAAATGAAAGAGGATCATGAAAGTGTACCAATATTCAAACACACTTTTAAAATGCAGAAAATATGAATCCTAAGCATTCATGAGTGAAAAACATTATGGGAATAATGATTTGTGCAAATCTTAATAATATTTGAAATAAGAGTTCATATATTAAATTTGATCCAATTGGGTTTTCAATGTACCATCAGAAAGGTTTTGAAACATTAATGTTGAAAGTGGGCTTGTGAACCAAAAGTCATAGCTAAAAGAATGACCGATAATCAAAATTGTAATTTGCTTCCCGACCATTAAAACTCCAAAAAAAAATTCAAATAACCTTTGAATTGAACATGCAACATGGTGTTGGAAAAAAATTTCAAGGGTTAAAATTTTGCCCTTGAATGATCTTTTTTATTGGAGCTTGTATGTTGGAGTTATGAATTTACAAAATTATAGGACTCATAACTTTGCAAAATTAGGAATTTTCAATACTTTTGGGATTCTTAAGACATTTTGACATTTTAATGCAAGTTCTATCATTGCCAATCACAAAGTATATTAGGAAAGGAGGTGATGGCTCCTTTCCAAGTCAAAGTCTTGGTGTGTTTTACAACTTTGGTTTGCTTGTGATTTGTCAATGCACTAGTTTGGTTTCAATTTGCATTAACCACCCTCTTTTTTGGTTGTGCAAGTAGATTTCACTTTGAATCTTCATTTATGAATTTGTCATAGTCCCATTTCAAAGATCCCAATCTTTTTTTTTGGGGGGAGCTAAGGAACATGCTTTAGGTTTGTAGTTTGTTGCAAACTTTAATTTACTTCCAATACCATTTAACAAACCTAAGGTTGCATCATTCTTGCTTCATAACTAAGGCTTCAAATTAGTTTCAAGATTACATATTTAATAAGGATAATGCGAATTGTTTAGTTTTTTTTTTCAATGAAAACAATTTTTTGTGTGAATCTTCATTATTGGAAGACATGTAACTAGACCATTAGACAAACTAACCTATTTTCAACAGTTTGCAACAATACCATCTTATTAGTTTTGTGATATCTTTGGTTGGTTTCGCATGATAGTTGGTCCTACATGACAAATGGAAGCATTCACATTCCACCCATCATTGTTTTAGTTGTCACCAAATGGTTTAACAATTAGGGACTATTCATTTTCTTTTTTTGCAATTTTATATTAAAAAAATAATAGGAAGGTGGGCTTGGGGGGTGGTGGGGGGGATTTACGAATGGTCTTTTGGTGGGTTGGTCTAAATGTTCTATGGGTGGTTTATTAGTGTTTTATGTGTGATAAATTGTAATAACTTAATAGTGGCATTATGGGATGTTTGTTTATATATTGGTTTAAATGGTGATGGTATGGGCGGGGTATGGGTGAGGTCACAAATAGTTTTGTGGAAAGGCTTTGGGTGGGTTTAAGGTGGTTTCTTGAGTTGTTTTATTGATGGTGTTCTATTTGGGTTTGAAGTGTTTTTTAAAGTGGTTTTATTGGTGGTGATATGGGTGGGTTTTAAGTGGTTTCTTGAGGGATTTTATTAATGATGTTATAATGGTCAATGTGTTCCACATTAGGTGGTTTAAGATGGTATCAACTTGGGGATTGGTGGAACATGTTCAATAATGGCCATTGTTATACTTGTTCATTGCATTATAATTAATTATTTAAAATTAACAAAACAAGTAATCATTGTGCCATTTTTTTAATGTCACAATTTGCATAATATAAGTCATTTTCAAGCTACATCCAATAAAAATACTTAAATTTTCAATGGTTTGGAAAGTTGTTGCCTTACATAAACTCACACAAAGCTTTAAACTTTGACATTAAATTATTTTTTTTGCAACTTACATCATTGCATATCATTTCTTTTTTTAAAAAATCATACATGACATATCCCATTATTTCACATGTTGTTGGATTATGGTTCATTTTCATTATGTTTTTTTGAATTACCCACTAAGGATGTTCTTCAAAATAAATCTTTTTGTTCAATTTTTTCTGGTGTTTATAACTATATGTTCGAGGATCACCAAGAGGTTGTTTACATACTAAGTAAAGGGAACCTAGATAAAGGACATATTATGAAGTGATTAGGAGTGATGTATGGTTTATGGATCTTCATATGCTAGCTAATATGCAATACATCTAATACATGATGACTTTCTTTGCATTTGAGGGTGAAAGCACACTAGGGTGAAACAAAAACAACACAACTTGACAATCCATTTTTAGCTAGAACTAATGGCCAATTTTTTGTATGAAAACATTTGAAGGTTTAAGTTTGTGATAGAAAAGTTCAAGGATACTACATGCATTTAACAAATTTGTGGGGTTGTGGATGGGTCTCATGTGCCTTTTTTTTACAAGCTTGATAAGAGGATCACTATTGCTACTAGTGATTATAATAATCGCAAGCAAGTTGTGAACATTGTAATGTAGAAGATATGTGATATACACAAATTTTTTTGGGATGTTTGTATTGTTTAGCTAGGTGGAATTCATGATGGAAGACATTTGAGATTTTTTAGTCTATACATGTGATTAAGGATTATAATTTTTTTAATAAAAATTATATTGGAGGTTCATGGTGTGGAAGTTTTACCTTTTATCTTGGGGGATTTTGCTTATTTTATTAAATCTTATTTGATAAAAATTACAGGTCTAGGAATGCTATAAAGGTGAATAATTTTTTTTTGATTTTGCTATGAATGTAAGAAGAGTTTTGATAAAAAATACTTTTGGATCCCTTAAGAACTAGTGGAGGATTCTTAAGGGTATGCCTTGTAGAGTAAACAAGGCCTTTAAGTATATCATGGCATGTTGTGTGTGGTTGCATTGTCACATCAAACAACTTCCCCCACCTAAACTATAAACTCATAGGTGTTCATGCATAACTTCTCAACAAAAAACAAAAGGTTTTTTTATAGACAATAGCCTCCACACTAAAGTTTATATCACCAATACTTGATGCATTGCAACTCAAAGTATTTATAGCCAAGATGACCGATGCATTTAAAACCTTAAAAATCCAACATTAACTTCATTGTCTGCATCAACATTTTTTTTTGCACAAAATTTCGCACTGTCACGAAATTTGAAAATGACCAAAATTTTACTAACTTGAAAATAGTTGCATGTAAATGGATGAACCTATTTTTTTAAATAAGGTGGAGCATCATGTTTTTTAGTATCCTCTGAATTGACAAGCTTTTGTGTAGATCCACCCATTGAATTAGTGTGAACACCATTGTGCATGTTGTTAAAGTGTTGCAAGCCTTGGTAGTTTTGCCCCAAATCCTTAAACACCTCTAAAACCATGGCCATTTGCATTGACCTACATTGGATTCTCCATGCTCTTGTTTCAACCCATTGAATTTTTTCTACATCTTGTGTACTTGGATTGAATTTAAGCCTAAATACGTGAAGGGGTCAATGGAAATGTTGCTTCAACTTTGATTAAAATTTCTTACCACTATTGTTGTGTTAAGTAGTTCATGTTATTAACAAAACAAAATTCATCTAACAAATCCATCAATAATGTTGTAAAATTGTCTTTCCAATATTTATTGGATTTGGGTGGAGGAAGAGGTGTTATGTGAAGCACATTGGACAAAGGAAGTGAAAAGCACGAAGCCATCATCATCTAGTAGAGGAAACTTGGCTCTTGAAATGGTTCCATGGTGAGAAAGATGAAAAAAATGTGATCAAAAGGAAAATAAAATGGCGTGTGTATGGTGTGTAATGAGAAAATGGCTATGGAAGATGGGCACCTTGAGACTAAACAAGTGAGCACATGTGAGTATGAAGGTGAACAATATTGAGACTTGTGAAAAACTTGAACATAATGTTAAAAGGAATGTCGCAATTCTTGAGTAGTGTGGAAGGGGAACTATATATAGTGGCAAATGTCTATTTATTGGGTGTAGTCGAGTAGAAAGTCAAGATTTTCTACTTGCCAAGGTTAGTGGAAAATCACATGCATATTTTTTTCTTGCATGGTAGTTTGTCATGTTTTTTCCTTCACGTGCATATCTGTAGGCTTAAAACAATGCTTTCAAAAATTGTTCCTTGAGAACCCATTCTTATGTATGAAAATAATAAATTGGTTAAAAGGTCAATAAAAACTTTGTTTCAACAATGGGCATTTTAGAAGAAGGATACACAAAAATCCTAAAGAATACACATGATTACATTGACAACTACATAAGATTGCATTGGAAGAAGGAAACACAAGAATCCTAAAGAATCCACATGCGTACATTGACAACTACATAAGACTAAATTGGAAGAAGGAAACACAAGAATATTAAAGAATCCACATGCTTACATTGATAATTGCATGAGATTGAAAACTATTAGAAAGTCCAACTGGGTGACAAAGAAAAAGGAAAAAATTGTTTTTTCCTTATTCGGTAGTAGAACAAAATTGTCATTTGACCAAAACCTAACTTGTCAAACTCCACTAATCTGAAAATGAAATTTCTCACAAGTTAATAACTATGGAACCACCCAAAGTAATGTTACACAAAATCAAGCTTACAAAACAAAAATGGTGCATGAAATAATAGTTAACAAATGGGTTTCACTTGCTAATAAGACATAAGGGGCAATGGTATAACCTTTAGGAACCTTCAACAAGCGGGTTCAAAAACAAGTGGCTTGATTATTGGTGACAATGTGTCATTAGTCTTTTTAACACCTTCCTTCACTATTATGTCATCTTTGCTTTTTGAAATGTTGTTGCACCTTCACATTTTCATTCTTATTGTAATCATGAGTCTATTGACCCTCCCTTTCCTCAAGATTTGAGGGTGTTAAATTGTGCCTAAAACTATAAAATCTACCAAAGAAAAATGTAATAAATATGATTTGACTACTGTTCCCCATTTTTGATGAGTCTAGGTGAATTGTTATTAATGGTCTCCCACCTATTTATAGTTGTAGTTTCAAGGTAAATCAATCCATCACTCATTAGGTGATTATGACCAAACATTTATTTAGTGTGTTTTCTTTTTGAACATATTGGTGAAGGACATAAGGTTTCACCTGACCTAAAGCAAGGAGCTTTAGTCGGAGGTCTTATGTAGCTCTACAACTGCTTCACATTAGAGATTTTCATTGGCTTGATAAAGAACTCTGTAGCACCTTCCTTGAAATAGTTGTCATAAACAAAAACCCATCACGTGACACAATGGAATGAGACGTTGAGATCATGAACTGTGCACAAGCAGCAAACTACGTGAAAATGACAAGAAAAAAGGTTTCCAAAATGCAAATGTAGATGTTAATGGTGATGAGTAAGGTGTGAGAAGCACCTCATCCATGCAACATGAGAAGCTTGACCTGTGCATCACTTGTAACAATAATCACATAGCAACAACATGCAACATCAACAAGATTACAAGGGAGTTAGATCGTTGACAACATCAAGAGCAACAATGATAGTGAAATTGCTAATCGACACACAAAGACAAACACAACCTAGAACATATTGACAACAAACAAAGAGGGATAGAAAGAGAGACTTCAAAAAGTCGGAAGGGAGACATTGTAAGAGAAATTATGCCAGTCATTGTAACAATGTTCTTCTCTCACATCTTGGGAAAGATAGGTAGATCAACCCATGTGGCTTGACAAGGATTGTCAATTTTAGGGTACTAGGCTATTGTTAAAAAAAAATCTATTTCAAAACCCTTAAAGCTCCATAATTGTGTGGCTTGTGTTGCAAATATTTAGCCATATTACAAATTTTGAAAAATATGAATAATAATAAAAAATAATCAAAACTTAATTATAAATATATTCTCTTCTTTATAAGAGGTAAAATGTCCTTTCATAACTTTTTAAGTGTTTGTTCATAGGGTCTAAAATGCATGAAAACAAGGACCTTATATGTTTTGTCCAAGTTGTTTCAAACAACAAGACCCCCCTAAACTTTAGGGGGTCATAACTTTCTCATTCTAGATCAAAATCAACTTCTGTAAAGGCCTACTAATGCTCTGGCTTAAGGGGCAACTAATCTCTTGGAAGACCATGACCAAAAAATGACCGGTTACTAAACCCCTGGAGTTTGAACCCCAAAGTGTTCGGTCATGGACCGGTTTACTCTAGTTTTATGGGTCAGGTTGCAAAAAAAGGTAAATAACTAAACTTGGATGTGAGAAATGTTTTTGCAGGGTCACATGCTGAGCACCCGCTGGGATGACGAAGAAGAAGAAGAAGAAGAAGAAGGCTGCTGTACAAGCTATGGATTTCCTAAAACCCTAACATGTCAGGCTAGGGTTTATAACAACGAAGAGTGTAGTAAGAATTAAGTAGGGTTTGGACTCTGGACCAGCAGCAGCAGCAAGATGAAGCCATTAAGTTCCTAGTTCCACATCCTCCTCATGTGTTTGCTTCCTCCCAGATACAATACCCTAATCTCCTCTTGAGCGTCCACTGAATTTTGGAATTCATAATATCTTAAGCCTGGATTAATCCAGAGCTTTCTTCCCCCCCCGGCGATGGGGTTCTAATTTTCATCATGCGGGTTTGAGAACAGGAGAGCAGAATGGCGGAGTCCAGGGATGGACGAAGTGCAGCGGCAATTGGGAGAGATGTTGCTCCTGCTGCTGCTGCTGATGGAGCATCATCGCTACTACTGTCTCCCTTCCCTCAGCTTCAAGTCCCTAAGCTTGAGCCTGACTCTTGTGTTCCATCGCAACAAGTTCATGTCAAGCCTAAGTTTGAGCCCAAGGTGAAACCTCGGCCTGGAGCAAGAGCAAAATTGCAGGAGCAGCAACAGCAAACTGGGATTGGGCGTTCTTCTTCTGTCACAGCGCAAGCCTCGAATGGTGTAGGAAATGGAGCTTCTTCTACTGCTGCTGCTGCGAAGGAGGAGAAGAAAGAAATACTCAGTTTGCAGGAAAAGCTTCTGGAGACAGCAGTGTACTTGACGCCGAAAGAAGGACCGCGGGATGAGGATGGGGCGGCGATTATGGGAGAAGACTCGGGAGGAAGTAGGAGGAAGCTGAAACATGAAAGCGTGGCGGCGAAGGACGAGCCTATTCTTCTCGCCGCGAGAGTAAAAGCTGAGGATTTGCCTTCTTCTTCTTCGCTGTTGGATTCAGATCAAGGAGGAGAAGAAGAGGATCCTGTTGTGCGCGAGATCGACTTGTTTCTTTCACCTACTGTGAATGGAGGAGAATCACAGGTATGTGTGCTGTTGATGCTGCTGCTGCTGTCTCTCCCCTCCTTTCTTCCACCGCTCAAACCTGAACAGTTTGCAATTAGGTCGATCTCCCTCAAGATGGATCTGTCTCCTGGATTGCAGCTGTATCTCTTGCAATACCCACTGCGACCAGCTTGGAGACCTTATGGACTGGAGGAACGATGTCAGGAGGTAAAGCATCTCCATCTCCATCTTCTGTTTGAATTTTGCAGTTTCTCTTACACAAACTACTGCTGCTGCAACAACTGCTGTTGTTGTGTTGCTGCAAACTGCAGAGAGATCGTTCCGTGAAAGTTTTCTCCATCTGTGATGCAATGCAAGACGATTCATTCTCTTGCCCTTGTGTGTGGTGGTTCGCAGGTACGTGTAAAACCACAGCAATCAAAGCTGGAGGTGGACCTTGTTGTGGACACCACGGGAGAGAATTATGACACAGAAAGAGAAAGTCATTTGCAAATCACCAAACAGGTGTGTTGCTTTGCGGTCCTCTTGCACAGCAGATGGAACTGAAGCTTTGCATAGTTAGGTTTTGATGGGAGACACTTCAGAGGCTTGCAGGTTTGGCGGGATTCTTGTTGCTCTGTTTGCTGATGAACTCTAGGACTCAAAGCATATGGTCTGAAGACAAATCTTTTCTTTGTAGACCAAATGATTGTGTGGTGGATGTTGATGTACTACTCTGGTTTGATGTGTTTTGGAGCTCCATACAGAGAATTCTCAGATTACTTGCTTTTTTAGAGCATGTCTGAATTTTTTTTTGTGCACAGTACATCCATTGTTGCTTTGAATTGTTTTGGGGCAAGAGGTTGTCTCTACTCATCTCTTCAACATCAGATTCTGATTCTGATGTGATTTCTCAGGATGATGGTGATTCTTGTTTGTTGTGGATTTGTTTTGAAGACACTCACATCATCTCGGGTGGCATTGAACACAAACTATGCTGTTGGGGTGTTGCATCGTGGCCAGGTTAGTCTCTCTCTCTCTCTCTCTCTCCTATTATCAGCCCGGCCATCTTTCTTCTTTTGCAGTTTTTTTTCCAGTAAAAGGTGCAACTAACATGATGATGGGTGGGAGATATGCCACAAAGCAGTTGCATTTGAATCCAATAAAGGCAGTTGTTCAGTTGCGGCCCTCAATGAAGTACATAGATGATGCTGATGTCGCAAAGAAAAAACAAAACAGAGAGGCTGGAATCACTGATGGTGATGATGAGGAGATGGTGGAGGCTGAAGCTTCTGAATCAAAATCAGAACTTACTCTTCTCCAGGTATGCATTTCTGATCTTTTCACCTGGAGGTTAGGATTAAATGTTTCTGGGGACCATGTTGATGTAGTCACAAATGTTCTTGGTTTTGTTGCAATTGGATTTGACAGAGGTAAATGCATGCTTCTATTATAAGTAGCTGCAATAATGGGCAAGCAACAGTGTGAATGTCTTGTGTTCTGTACAATAGGTCAGCATCCGAAGGCGTGAAACAGAGCGTCAAGAAGCAAGTCGGCTGCAGTCTCATGCATATCTGAAGCAGCTTGATGAAGCTGAAGTAAGTCAGGATGCCAAGGACAGTAAACTATAGCTTTGCCTCAACTTATTTTTCCTCCCCAAGGGGGGTAATTTGGGATTCCATATGTTTGTTTTGGTTTCTTCCATTCCCTGTATGAGGCTTGTTTTCTTTTGCCAGACCACCTACAGTTGCCTGGATGCAAGATTTTTCATTTCCATCTTCAATGCTTATGGTTGCTGGGTATTTTTGTTGTGTAGTCATGGATTCCTCTCGAACCACATGGAGTGGACAGTCCACTGACTGATGGCATTCGGCAGAAGATGGTTGCATCAACAAAAACTCCAATTCCTTTTACATTGCGCCCGTATGAAACACATTTCAGTGCCTTTCCAGCAGGGTTTTGCCAGTCTTTGATGTTTGAATTTGAGTTTGGGTACTGTGCACTTTAGTCTGCTCTATTCTGCCTAAGATCATGTCACAGGCTTTGATGTTTGTGGAAACTAATCAAGCTTTGACATGTCAGAGAGGAGTACATTGACACGTTGGTACCTGGACGGGCAAGTGCAAGCACTGTGGAAGTTCTACATGAAGATGGATCTGGAAACGTAGGAATTTCTAGAAGGTGATGAAAAACATGCACTTCAGTATTATGTTGTTTGATGCGTGTAATTGCATAAGTGGGCAAAACTGAGTGCTTGTTACAGATATCTCCTTCTTAGCTCTGCTTTATGGTGAGAAGCCTAGAGTATGGGAAAATTGAAGAGTAGGTTCCCTCTCTCTGTTTCAGTTACCCAGCACATACTTTGTCTGCATGCTAGCAAGATGTTTATATTGCTGCCCAAATTTGTTGGAAGTGCAGATACTAACATTGATTTCTTATGTTTTCTCTGTGATTGGAATTCAGCTTTTTGAACACATTGTCACTTGAGGACAGATTTCATGTACTTTTGTCAAAAGTAAGTAATTCGTCGGGAGCCATGTAGTTTGTTTCATTCACTGATTTCTCTGTCTGTTCTTGTATCTGGGTGTATGAGAAGTTTCAGGTTGTTTTGGAGTGTTTAAAACATTTTCTCTAAACACAAGACAACTCACCGATAAATTGTCTGGACAACAGGGTCGTGTTCAAGTGTTGCAGTTTGAGAGGTTGATGAAACTGGCACCTATGGGTTGCACAGAAGCAGAAGTGCTAGATGTGCTGCAGCAGAAAGCTCTCTTGGTTCAAGGCTGCTGGGTGGCAGCAAGTTTTATTCGTTATGAACAACCTTTGTCAATAATCCGAGACTACATTCTTTCACTTTTCAACAAGAATCGTGTGGTACTCCATGAACAGCTTGAAGATCTCCCAATCTCTAAAGAGGCTTTAAGGGAGATCATGCTTTCATTAGCTGTCCAGAGGAGTAATGTTGGCTGGGAATTTCAGGTAAGTGTATAGGAAATTGAGGGGAAGATCTCCTTTGAGCTTTAAATATACTATGGTTCAGAACAAGAGAGTTTGAGTTTGAGTTCTGTCAAATCCAACTTCACAACATCCACCATCCTGCAAGCCTAATATGGAGATGTAACCTCTTTTAGTTGCTGTTAGTTGATAGACAGAACTGCTTCAATTTGTGCAAGGAACATCTGTACCATCTTTGCATGGGCAAATTCAAATCTGAGTCCTGATGTGCAGGAGAGTACAGACAGATCATTTATTAAGAAGCATCAAGGAGTGGCTAAAGCGCAAGCCAATCAGTGGGTAGAATCAACAGAGGGAATCAGGGAAGCAATTTTGGAGCTTAAGTCTTCAACACCAGATGCTGTTGGGGCTCAGCCAATGGATACTGATGACAAGAGACCTCTTAGGAAGGGTGAACCTAGCAGTGTCCCTCGTGGTGAAAGGTGGGAAAACCTGGAGTCTGCAGTACCACCTGCAACAAGGAAACCGGCACCTTTGGCCAAATCTCAGGTAGTTGTTGCAGATGATGGTCGTGGTCCAGGGCGAAGTGGTCTGGAGAATGGGGAATTTGCTGGGCAGGTGACCATGTCCGAGGCCACTCAAGCTGCATTGCCAGGTGCTTTGAAGGCAATTTTTCTCAAGCATAATGTTTGCAGGTACTGCAACTGGTGCCTGTTGGTATATCTGTTCTGTGGGTTGAGATATTTCAGGTCCCCTGAATTTGATTGGTTTTTCCTTTAGGTTCAGATTGGACTATTTCTTTCTTTAAGCGATTGGTTGAGGGCACACAAACTGGTAGATTTGTGTACAATAGTAATGGTTGTGTTGAAGGCACACAAACTGTATGATTTGTGGTAGGGTTGAGGATTTGTTCACATAAAATCCTCAATATGTATGGCCTGTTTGGCATGAAATGTATTGACTTCATCCTCTTGATCAAGGTGGAAATATCAGCATCATGTGGACTTTCTCTTGGTTGCATGGTTCAATGGGGCCAATTTTTCCATCTTGATTATTTAGGCAGTCAGAGGCCTCTGAGGCTAATTACCATCTGGTGGACCCTGCATGGAGGCCTCTTCTTAGAAGTGAAGGAAGGTCAAGGAAGTGGGGGCTACTGGCTGTTGCGTTGGTAGAAGGCCTAATAAAATTTGGTTGGGTGATGTGAATGTACTTTACTAACTGTTTGATGAATGTAATGGCCTTCCTTTTCATTTCAATTGAATGGCAGTTTTCCACAGCACATGTATCATTTTTTGAGTTTTTGGACTACTGTGCATCAGATTGCAGCTTATATGTCAGAGTCTGCGGGATATGGCCATTGAGTCGACTGCAACAAACTCAAATCCAAAGGTGGTGGCAGCTGCTGTGGCTGCAGCTATGGGTGCCAATGCACCACTCCCAGAGCTGGCTGCTGCTGTCAGCAAAATTGCTAGCAACATTGAGAATGTCTATTTTCTGTCATCCTTGGGGAATCCATCACTTGATCCTTTCAGGTTTTAAAGTGCATTCTTTCTTCTATTCCTTCCTCTCAGGTTGCCCCTTTTGACAAAAGTTCATTCATCTTCATACCGTGGTCATCCTGTTGTGAGCTTGCTTAGGTTAAATTGAAACGAGATAGCCTGAGCAAAGTAGGGAGTGTCTTCTGATGCGGGATATATCTACATGCAGAAATGTGGTGGTTGCACTCCTGCGAGCCAAAGGCCCAAATGCAGGCCTACGCAGGTCAGACATAATGGAAGCTTCCAAGATTGCTCTACGATCTGAAGTACCAGGAGCTACATACCAGAAGGTGAGAGTTTTGGCAAGTGTTTGAGGTATTGTCAATGTTACCATAAGTTTCAGGTAGAAGAGAGGGATGCAACGGTCATCAGTGTCTGTTGATATATGGAATGTATGGTAACATTTGGGTTAACCTGGACCACTGAGAAGCAAAAACCAGGGAAAGGCATGCTTCCCAATTATCCCTCAAAACCAGAAAGCCCTTACAAGAATTAGTTGACCTGTTAGTCAATCACTGTATATATTGTTGAATTCTGCGTATTTTCTATCCTGCATTTTGTGGGATTTGAGCCCAGAGGGTGACTTCTGATGAGGTCATGTGCTCTAGCTACTAGGGGGCTATCAGTTGCATTTTCAGTGTCTTGAGATTCAGGTTGGGGCTTTTTCATTTCTATGTTTTATTTTAAATCTTGGTGGTGAAATCAGGTATTGAAGGAGCTTTGCTACACAAGAGGTGGAGCTTGGGTGCTTAAACCAGGGGATGGGCGTCCAACATAAAATTCATGAGAGACCATTGATCCAACTTTTTAACTCTTCTATCAGGCCTCATATGCCAGATGTGAAGTCACTTAGTGTTTTCTCATCAGGTGCGTTCACCATTTTGAGCATCTATGGTCCACAATTGTGTACAGCTTTGGGCCAGCTTGAGTAGGGAAAAAAGAGATGTACCAAAAACTACCACTGGATTTGCATTTTTAAGCCCATAGTAGCTTCAAGCAGATTCTAATCATGTCAACTGAAGAGGAAATATAGGGCAAAGTTTTAAGAGTGCTCTGCCACGGATGGAACTTAATTTTTTTTCAATAAGTTTTTAGCAAACCTCGTGTGAGCTGTAGAAATCAGTGGTTTGCAATTCAGTGTATGTGTCATTTGAATTCTTGGTGGAGAAGGCATTTCTTCTTGTTGATGCTTGCTTGCACATCTTTTCTAACCTTTTATTTTGTCGCAAGTCGAATATGTGTCCAGGGAATAGAATGGGGAAGGACTAGGAAGTGCAATTGAAAATCCTGTCCAATAAAAAACTAAGGCTAATGGTCATACAAGTGAAATTGACATTGAGTTAAAATGTAAAGTGTAATAATACAAATCAAGTTGCCAATTATCATCAATTTGATTTCCTTTATCCTTTAAGTAAATGCAACAGTATTTACAAAGGCTAAAACCCTAGGTGCTAAAAGTCCTAGTGGTATTTTTTAAAAGCAAATTTTGTGGTTTTTTCAAAAAACAATCTGGGAGCATTTTTCAATCTGGGAGAATTTTGAAAATTTCATTTTCCTAATGTAAATTCAACTAATTTTCGCCAAAAAATTTATGTCACAAAAATAAATAAATTAAAAAAAAGGTTTAACTTATGATGAGCACATGTTTGAAGATGTAAGATTGATCATTACAATGCTTGGCAAAATTACAATTTGAAGATTTGTATCAAGATATAAAGGTTGTAAAATTTGTTAGGATCAAATTTCTTGGTCAATATGTGATCTTTGCCCCTTTTTTAACTATTTCGTTTCCTATTCCCTTTCATTCATTTGTTGAATGTGAAGTCACTTCCTTTCCCCCCTTATCATCAACAATCAATTTGTTGGGAAAAAAAGAAAAAAAGATCTTGGCCTTTGCAACACACATGAATTCCTTTTTAAATTCATAGATTCATTACACCCCCACTAAATAACTTGTAACTTCTTAACACCATGTTCAAGATTTCACATTGTCATGTCTTTGTGTTAACTTTTGTGCATAAGAATTTATGTTATACCATGAAGAAAGAGAAAACCCACAACAAAGGAGCAAGATTGTCACACATTGATCACATGACATGAAGTGCAATGGGGAGAAGAAAAAGACCCAATTGAATGTGTAATGCACTACTCTTTCTCCAAGAGAAACCATGTCCAACCAGCACCCACATTGGTACTTGGTATTTTGACCTTTTTTGTGTGAGGCCTCTTAGCGATCATATTCAGCACAAAAAATTGTTAGATTTGAACTCAGAGACCCTGATTTAGTCCAGGCATGCAAGATTGAGATTTGTGGTATTTATAAATAATTTAAAATGAATTTTGAGATTTTTACCATGGTACCAAAGTGTGTGCTGGTTCACCCAAGGTGTCTAACAATGTGCCCACTTTAAAGCCATTCCACCCAATTTCGCAAAAAGGTTTACAAAGTATAACAAACTTTGAAATTTTCATTTGTTTTTGTTATCTTTTAGAGATGGTTTTTTTTAATAATGTGGCAAGCCTTTTTCTTAAAGTTGAAAGGCACTTCTTTTTTTGGGTTGTTTTTGCCCTTCAATTGACTTTTGGCAAACATTTAATCTGCAAAAAATAAAACCAAAACCATGAACCTCTTTGATGATAACTCAAGCAGTACTTGATCAAAATTTTGCCATCATAACATCATCTATTATGTACAAAAAAATGTTTTCATTCCTCATCACTTGTTCTCCAACAACAATATCACTCCAACAATAATTAATGCATTTCTTCACTCTAGATCTTAGCTTGAGCTTCCTTCAAGGGGATCATATTCATCCATCATGATTTATTTCATCCATCAAAAAGCATCCATTGGGAGCACCTCATCCATTATATCTCATTTGTTGTGGATGAATTTGACCTAAGAGTAGATGGAAATCACTTAACACATCATGACCCTTGTTAATAAGTGCAATTGTTAGATCTTTACAGATAATTGATATATTTGATAATTGAATCTTAAGAAATTTTAAGTTTCTAATTGAGATATTTTCAGAATTTCGTTTAAATTTTTTTTTATCTACTTACTTTTTTCATCCATTGAATTTCATCCCATAATGTTTCAATATAATTCCATTTATTCAAATAGAAGTGTCACACTGCCTCATCATATATGGTTTCTTCTAATGGATGATTGTAATTAAGGAACATTGCGATCCATCAGAGTTCATTTTATTTTCAGTTTGATCCATATATGTTCACCATATGGTTCCCACAACAATCATCTATTAAATGTTGTTTCATCCATAGAAGTTTATCCAATGTGCTCACATTCATCAAGATATAGCAATTCAGCTATGGAAGATCATTCAATGGAATCATATTCATCCATCAAAGTTCGTTTCAATTACTAGGATAAATTTCAATTTAAAAGCGTTATATACCTCCATAGACCTTCAAATAATTTCATGCATGGAAGTTTATCTATTGGACCGCATTCATTTCATTTTCTTGAGTTAAATTCATGTATCATTATGCGCTCCATCCATTCCCATCTTACTCTTCATTTGCTTTCATTTCATCCAATGGGGTTGCATCCATACATCAAAATTAATGTTAAATTTCATTGATGCAACTCCACCAGTCCTCAAAAATGTGACGCTGCAAATTAAAATTGGATGAAAAAAAGTCAAAACATGCCAGTTTGGCTCAACAAAATGGTCCAGCGTTTTTGCACAGTTTGCTGAGGCTGGTAAAGAGTAGTGTAATCATATGACCTCACTGTTGCTCCTTGTTTCTGGTTGGCATTGGTGTAGGTGAGTAGGTAGGGTGTTCTTTGCAAGGGGTATTAGTCGAGGCCAAAAATGGTGACAAACTCTTTTGGGAAGAGATATTTCATGCAGCCAATGGGAATGCTCAAGCACGTACTTAAGGTGCCTTGCTTTTTTTATTGCCCCAAGCTAATGGATGCGCATGTGTAGATTTTGGGTGCACACATCCAATTGATGGGTTGTTTTGAAATCTACCCATCTACTTGTTGGGTTTCTTCTCAAAATATGAATGTTGGGTAACTGATTTAATCATGTCTCTATATCATTTTATTTTTGGGTTGTCACTTGCCTTTTTGTATCATGAGGTTTCATATCATTTTTGAAATGTAAAAACAATTCATATGATTAATTTGTAAGATAAAATTTGTTTGATAAACATACAAATAATTAGCTTCAATTCTTTTAAATCTTATAAGAATGAGATTCTTAAAAAAATGATTTAAAAAATTACGCAAGAACTGATTAAAATAAAACATGTCAATTTAAAAATAAATTAACATTTTAATATAAAATTTACTTTTGAGATATAGATGTTTTTAATTAATTTGGTGTTATTCTAAAAACTTCAATAATGCTTTGATGAAAATTTAATAACAAAAATCATAATGAAATTAATTTTTAATTAATTAATTAGTTTGTATTGTTATTGCTTTTTATGTTACAAAAATTTAGTATTGCCCTAAGATAGTAGACATGCATGTATGATTTTAAGTTTTACCAAGCATGTATGGGGCAAACACAACTAATTTCCTTTTACGTTTGGGATGGGAAGGATTTTTTTTCATTTCTCCTTGGTTTTCACTATGTTATTTTAAAGTTCTCATCAGGTTCCCAATGTGTTCCTCAACATGTTCTCCATAGCACCGCACTTTTATCCCATATGATTTGGCAAATGTTGTCATCTTTTCACCTATATGCCTGGGTCAAAGGGGAACTCTAAACTTCAAAATAAAAGGTTTTATTTTGGGTAGCCTCCATAGTTCAGTCTTTTTGAGTCATGGGCCAATCAAATTGGCTCTGAGCAAAAAACAAAAATTCGAACTTGGAAGGCACCTCATCTATCTATGAAGGAAGGTAGTTTGTTTTGTAGTTATCAGATCCACTGAATCGGGATGCTTCAGATTGTGTTCTTGGTGTCTTTGGAAAGCTCTTGATGAGAAGGGGGTTCCATGGGGCTTGGTTCCATGATGTTTGGACTTGCAGTGCAAAAAACCTTGAATATTGAGTGATCTCTTCTCAGCTGAATATTTCAGAGGAATTGGAATGTGCCTTTGGTGTTGTTAAGAAGGTTTGGATGAGCAGGATTTAATGGAATTTATTTGGTAAAGATCTGGATTCAGAATGTGGGAGATATTGATTTTGAAGTGATTTCTGCTGCTGAAAATTCAAATAAATTCCAAAAAACCGGTTTTGGAAGGAAAAATCAGTTGAGAACGTGGTAACACTTGAAGGCTTACTATTCAATTCAAGCATGATTTCCTTTCATGTTTGGCTGTTCAAAAAATCAATACATACATTGCAAAACAATGTTCACATGTCGAGTTTCAGTATTTTGTAATGGGTTCACACTTGGGCCAACATCACAGGCCACACTAGTCTAATTGATAGGAGCCGTGAATAGGAGAGGTCCGTTTTATAGTTCCAGTTTTAATTTTATTGGTGTGGTTAAAAAACAATTAAGTAACTAAATTTGGATTTGAGAAACTGTTTTGCAGGGTCACATAGCACCACTGAAGATGTTTGAGGTTTCAACCTTCAACAATCACCTAGTATTAATCCCATTCATTACCATAACATTCACTAATCAAATTTTCAGTTAATATGATGGGGTTTTAGGGTTTAGGGTTTATGAATATTGATGGGCTGAAATTCATCCATTGATCTTTAAGTACTACATTTCATCTGTGGAAGTTCCTCCCCCAGGGCGGTCACATATAAGTCTCAACAGTTTGGGACTATTTTCACAGTGGTAGTCAATCTCATCCCATCCAGTTTGAGATCACTGATTCATCAATGAGAGTCTAATTACATGCAGCAATCCTCTGCCTCATTTTTTTCATCTCGAGGAGTACCCAATCATCTAATAGATCATTAACCAAGAAAGAGCTCTAAATTCTAACAGAAAAGAATTTTCTTCAATGATGTGTAGCTTGGACAACACCACAATCTAACAAACTTTTGTCCACAATCATCTCCTGCAAAAATGATAAACTCCTGAACTCTACAGGAACTGCAAGGTGCCCAAAGCATTCTTGAGGGGGCAGAGGAGAGAGGGGAAAAAAACATCAGCTGGAAGTAGCTGCAACTGTGTTAGATTGGAGTGGTTGTCCGTGAGAGGACCAATTTGCTGTGTTGGCCTCATCAATAAGTGCATACAGTGTTCTTAACACATCCTTCCGATTTTCTTCTCTTAGATCAAACCTGTCCAAAAATACAAAACACATTTTGTAAGAAGCTCACAAAATAAAACATTTTGAAAGAGGAGGTCATACAGAACTCAGGTATCCACAGCAGCTCATAAGAAATCTCATGCAACAAGTTCTCCTTTTGCTGAAATATCACTGCAAAAAAAATTCAAACTTCCAAGTCCTGTGTAAGCCCCTTTTAACAGAATAGACCTGGTGGGCATTATGTATTTGCCCCAACTGGTGTGGCAGATTATGTCATTTTCTCAACCACATTATATGACAATCTTCTGGTGATGGTCATACACTTGTAATAGTTACCAAAATGTGTCTGTTCAACATGAATGTTTTTTTTTCAAATTGTTGAATCTGCCACCTCAGACCTTAATGTCATGGAATAATGGTCTCACTCTTGCCAATTATGTTGGGTGTGTCACCTAGCAAGCCCATAACACAATGTGCAAGGGCTTGACCATTCCATAGTCCATAACTGTCAAACAAGGTGCACAGAAAGACCGACAAACAGTCTCCAACCATCTCCAGTAACTAGTAATCAGGCAAAGCTCTTCCATGGTACATTTTACAAGATCCAGCAGCCCAAATATCCATGCATGCAAGAACCAGCATAACCAACAAGTGTGACTTACCGCTCGCTAGTGATTGTGAGTTCATCATTGTTAGGCTTGTATCGCTTGCCAACGAGTAGCAGCATCCGCTCCCGTGCTTGTGGAGTGAGCCCAAGATCTTTCAAATAAACAGAAAGTTTCACTTTCCTGTTGGCTGGGTGCCAAGCCTGGCCTCCGGGACTCAACACCACTCGGGTCTCCCACCGTAGAATGGGACCTTCCCCAGGTGGCTCAACATTTGGTACCTTCCCCTTTGCGTACAGATCCTTATCTGTTGCCAGTTCAACCAAAGCTTAGCATCATCCAAAGACTCAAGAAATCTTTTTTTTCCCCCTTAACAAAGCTTGCTAATCTCATTGCCTGGATATTCAAGAGTTTGCTAGTCAGCAGCTTCACCCAGACTACTGTTATTGTACATAAGCATTTCAAAAAGGTCTTGAGAGAGAGAAATGAGACCAAGAAAAATTAACAAAGAAAGGAGTGCTGACAACAGTTGATCTTTGTGAACTGACGTCACAGTGCAAGGAAAGAGCATCTGGCAGTGAGGCGAGGTGAAGAAGGGGGACCTGGAAATATGGCATCAAGAGTGGGATGGCCCAGCCATTTATCAACAATCCCACGAGCATTATACAGATGGGTGATTCCTTCTTCAAGTGGCACCATGTCGAGCTCATCTTCAAAGCTCTTGTCATATGTCCCATACCTTGCTCTCCTTCTCAACTTCTTAGGTCGCGGTGGTTTCACATCATCATCTTTTGGTGGTTCCCCTGCAAAATCGCCGCTGGAAAAGAAAACGTAAGCCGACAAACATGATGACAATCTTTCAGCTGTTACAACTGCAACAGTTCCCGCTAAGACTCACGAACGAAAGCTGATAAACACGACAATCTGTAATGCAACAGTTCCTGTTATGAATCACGAGAGAAACGATAGAGATGGGACCCAAAAGAGAGAGACAGAGAGAGACATACAGAGAAAGAGAGGAAATGATCAAGGAGTTTAGATTACAGAACTGACCGTCAGACGAGCTGCTGAAAGGTCTACACACCCATGTGCTATTCGAGGATGCCCGTGGCCACGATTGCAAAGATATTCCATTAGCGACGAAAGTGCAGCCTCTCGCTGGATCCAAAGATTTCTGCGCCTGCTTCCACACACTCCACCCGACCCTTTGCATCTGTGTGTGTGCGTGTGTATGAGTGTGTCTATCTCTTTCTCTCTGTGTCTCTCTGTGCTTCTCCGCTGGGTACGAGAGACACAACACAGACGGACTTAGAGTTCGAGCGTTCTAGTCTTTTGCTCAAACAAGAAGAAGAAGAAAAAAACCCTCGTTTGGGGAAATTCTTCAGAAACAGAATTTCCTTCTCTGCATCTTCACATTCTCTCGTTGGGTGTGACCAAATGCTTGCCAGAAGAAGATCTCCTTCTGCGATCACAGCTTCTCACCGTCATCCACGATTTCTCCTCTCTCTCTCCCACTCCTGCTCTAGGGTTTCGAAGAACGGAGCTTCTTACTGCCCTAGGGTTTCGAAGAATGGAGCGACTGCATGCCCGAAGAGTCCGGGGCATGGATGCCCACGCTTGTGACCGGATGAAACTTGAACATTATTCATTCATCCACATCCACATCCACACAAAAAGGTTCTCATCCCTAATTTCAGTTCCTCATTCCCTCTAAAGTACTCACATTTCGAGACTAACTTAATGGAAACTCAAATATTTCACCATGCAAAAATATAATCTTCAAAAAATCCTCTTTAAAAAAATTAAAAAAAGCCAAAATCCTTCAAGATATTATAAGAACTCTATAATAACTAATCTCAAGTTTCAACACAAGCCAAAAGATATCATCTTTCAAAAATCCTCATATAAAAATAAATAGACCTATTATTTATTATTACCTAGGGGCCAAAGTCCCTTAAACTACTATACTCTATAATGAATCTAAACACAATAAAAACCCACCGTTCTTGTGATCAAAACTTGACCCAACACCATTTTGGTGGAACTTGTGATTCTTTGTCATTGAAATTGAAACCCAACACCATTTTGGTGTGACTAGACTAGCGATTTTTCGATTGAACCTTGACCCAACATCATTTTGGTGGAACTAGCACAAAGATTGGACTATGAAATTATTTTTTATTAAAAAATTATTAAATAATTAAAAATTTTATTTAAAATTGAAATGGGAATTGAAAACTTGAAAATAAACTTTTGAAAAGAATTTCAAATATTTTAATCCTTAAACATATTAAAGCATAACAATTCGGTCCACCTCTCCCTCAATAGTCATAGCTTGGAGCAATGGTTTCAAAATTTGACATATGTGACTTGTAGTTGCCATGTAGTTGAGTGGGGCCGTCCTTCCGATGAGCATTTTTTTATAAAATTTTGTGTACTTATTGTAAGAAATTTTGTGACTTCTCCAACATGATAAGAAGCTCTAAGTATTATGCAACACTAACATTAAAGTCAATGAATTTTTTTGATGTTCAATGTTTTCAACATTTTGAAAATAGGAGTTGAATTACTAACATTAAAATCAATGATTTTTAAATTTTTTTGATGTTCAATGTTTTCAACATTTTGAAAATAGGAGTTGAATTACTAACATTAAAATCAATGATTTTTTAATTTTTTTGATGTTCAATGTTTTCAACATTTTGAAAATAGGAGTTGAATTACTAACATTAAAATCAATGATTTTTATTTTTATTTTGATGTTCGATGTTTTCAACATTTTGAAAATAAGAGTTGAATTACTACCATTAAAATCAATGATTTTGTTTTTTTTTTTATGTTCAATGTTTTTAACATTTTAAAAATAAGAGTTGAATTAGATGATGAATTGCCTAGTTCGAGGATAGGAGCACGAGTTGGGCCCAAGCAAGTTGCATCAAAATGGTCAAGATTTCTTTGCTTGTGTGTACATAACCCTGGTTATGTGCAACTTTGAGCATTCCTTTCTCCTTCATCCCAAATTCAAATGTCTCTTTATTTATTTATATTTTTTCCACCCCTCTTGTATGATTGCATTCTTCCTACCTTTCAAAATTTTGAATTCAATGAAGAATGGCAAGGGGGTCAATTTCTGAAAAAGCAAGGAAATTTTACAAGAGCAACTAAGTACTCTAATTGCACACTCAATGGTGGAAATTTTTCATTTCTTAACCAAATGCCTTTTTTCAAAATTTTATTTACCAAAGATTCAACTTCAAGTTGATCATAACATGATTGAGTTGAATTTTAAAAAGATTTTACCCAAAGGTCAATTTCATCATGAAATAATCTTTAAAATAGTCAAATGAAATTTTGTGAAGAGATGTTGAAAACCATCATAGTTTCACAAGCTAAAATCTAAATAATTTCACTTTTCATATTACAATATCATGTACTGGTTCATGAAAAAATAAAAATTTCAATTTTATAAAAATGATTTAAAAAAAATATTCAAAACACATTTGTTTTGTCAATGTGGAAGCTAACCCTAGACTACAATACTATGGATTTCACATGTCAATTGGGGGTAGGTGGGTGGCTACACTTCCCTCCACGCACTTGGTACATTTTTTCCTATTATTATATTTAAAGGTTAAGGTAGGTCAAGTTCTTAAGGTAAGCATAGTGAATTTTTTTTGAAAAGTCAAGTATTTTAGGGAACTTTCTAGTTAGATGATTGATTTTAATGTGTTGTAAAACTCGATGTCTTCACAATTTTCAATTTTAACATCATGTAAAGTATAGTATTTTCATAATTTTCAATTTTAATTTCTTGTAAAACTTCATTCCTATGAAATTTCTAATCTTGGGGAGTGTGTAGTGTGTACATGGAACTGGGTTCCAAATTTGTATTTACAAAAAAAATGTGAGAATTAAAACTAAATTTTAATTAAATTTTAAATAACCAAACTCAAACCCGCACTTCAAAAACTAACCAAAACTTGTTAAGTGTCAAAATTGAGATTATAGATTGTTTCCCCAAAAAAAACCGAGTGACTTAACATTGGTAAAATCGACATTACAAATGGACCAGGGCGACGAGGGGGGGACCAACGGTTGTTTGAAAAGAAAAGTTTTTTTAAAAAACCAAAAACATCAACCAAACATTGTTGAAATAACACACCTGTGCATTATGCACGGGGTTCACACTAGTAACTACATAACTAAAGAACATGTTCGAATCATATGACATGTATTCTTGATCAATTGTTGATGACAATTGCTTGGTTTCAATTTGATATTTTAGAATTGTAGTACTTGAAGGTTTAATCAATACGGAACAATTCATCCATTATTAAATTAAAGGTTACACTTAATTTTTGTTTCTTTTCAAATGCAATATTCAAGCCACTACTAAAAGGTTTAGTATGAAAAAAAATATGAAGGGAAAAGATATATAATTATCAAGTGTATCCATCACCAATTTGTTTTTCAACAATTGAGAACCCAATTGATTTCTTTTGAAAATTTAACTACAAAAAATATTTGTGAAGATGACACAAATACAATATATGAGTAAAAAAAATAAAAAAATGTATGATGAGACACAATAAATGATGTAATGTCTTTACATTTGATTAAAAATAAAATGTAATTATGAAAAATAAACACATGTGAGACTACATAAGTTTTGTTAAATTTTGTAATTAAAAAAAAATTGAAATTATTTTAATGATTAAACTACACAATTAAAAATTAATTATATAATTTGAAATGTCTTTATTTTCATAACAAATTGAATGTAAATGTGGAACTAAAGACATGTGAAATTACATATGGAATATACACACACACACACACACACACACACACAAAATTAAAAATTGAGTATATTATTAACAACTACATTGGTGTCATGGTAAAAACTAAAACTTCCAAAATTTCATTTAAATTGCTTCTAAATGCCATTTTCTTTCTCTCTTTTTTTCCAAATGCAAGAAATTGAGAATCCTTGATTCTTGCAAGATATTGGAACAAATTATGGTATCTTGTATTTGGATATACGCAAAAGATCCGGATTGGTTTTTGGTGTGCATTCTACAACCTCGTCATGGAATGAAATATGCGAAAATAAACTAAAAAAAAATTGATGGAAGATTTTGCCATTTGGAGTGCAAGAGTAAGTCCGGCCACTTTTATGTCCACTTTTATGCCCAATTGAGGGCTACTTTTTCTTTCTATACACTATTGGCCTGGGTGAACCGGAACCGGGTACCTTCACCTTCTTGCACGAGGCCTCTTAGTGGCCATATTAAACTCAAGAAATGTTAGATCGGGAATTTATTATTTTGAGCCATCTTAGATGGAACTCAAAGGGCCAAATATCGCCTTGTAAAGCACTCAAAACCTAGTGGATTATTTGGAGGGCACCTTATATCCTTTGTTGATGAAAAGATGAGGGGTCTTACACCTACTAATAGGTGTAAGAACCGTGCCCCTCCTACACCTCTTGACCTAATTATGTTGAGGGCTCATGTTGATGTGTGCCTTGCCCCTTACAATGGGTAAAGCCAATGGCCAAGGGACATTCCCAAAAGGGCCTTGGGTGAACCGGCACCCACTCTTGTAGTATGGTTTTAAAAATTCCTGAATTTTTTTTTTAAAGGTTGCTTCTAACTATGGTAAGTAGTATCTCATATTAGGACTAAATCAAGGTCTCGGAGTCCCAATTTAAAAATTTGCCGGGTTGAATTATGCCCACTTAAAAGGCCTAACTCAAGAAGGTGAAGGTACCCGTGTGGGTGCCGGTTCACCCTAGGCCCATCAAATTGAAAATGCGCCTCACCCTAAGGCTTTATCTAGGCCCGTCAAATTGAAAATGCCCCCACCCTAGGACTAGTGGGGTCTTTCTTTCTTGTGTCAATTGAATAATTTTAAGGGTTTTCTTTTGTGTAGTTTAGAAGTTGGTCCATCTCACATATTGTGAAGGAGCCATGGAAACCGACGTAGCATGTGATTGTTGAATTATGTTATGATTTGTATTTAATGCAATTGTGTTAATAGTCATTTTTTGGTTGTCTATCTCAATATTTGCATTGGGAATTACATTCAAAAATCAAATTTCTTGTAGCACTTATGAAAGCAAAAAAAGCAATTTGATCCTAATTTTGGCACCCAATGCAAATGAATTAAGCAATTTAATGGTCACTTAATCACTTTGACTTGTTTTGCATCCCTAATGAACAATTTCATCCTTTTTGTTTGAAATACTTTACGAATAATTTTAATATGTGTTATTCACTAGAATTTTTTAAAAAATCAAGCAGACTTGGAATTGTATGTCTCTTTTGTTGTGTAGTATTTATTTGTTTAAGGCCTACTTAAGAAAAAGACATTTGGGGTACACTTGTCAATTAGGAGAGGAAAAAAATTCTAAGGTTTATTCCATTATTCAAATAGTCAGTTTTCCCAAAATCTTGCAACAAATATTAAACTTTTCCATAAAGTTCTCCCCCAGTCCCACATTGAGTCCCATCCCTTGTTTTTGGTCATTTGTAAAGTCACCAAATCTACCTATGAAGGAAGATAGTTTGTTTTGTTTTGTAGTTATGAGATCCATTGAACTGGGTTGCTTTAGACCGTGTTCTTTGTGTCTTTGGAAAGCTCTCGATGAGGAGGGGTGCATGGGCTTGGTTCCATGACATTTGGACCTGTGGTGCAAAAGTTCTTGAAGATTGAATGATTTCTTCACTGAAAATTAAATTAAATTAAATTGTAGCTGAAAGTTCTGGAGGAAATGGAATGTGCCTTTGGTGTTGTTGGAAAGATCTTGATGAGCAGGATTTAATGGAATGTATTTGCTAAGATTTGGATTCAGAATGTGAGAGAGATTGATTTTAAAATGATTTTTGTTGCTGAAAATTCAAATAAAATTTGAAAAACTAGGTTTCGGAAGGAAAAATCAGTTGAAGATGCGGTAACGCTTGGGCCAACGACACATGCCACACTAGTTTAAAATGAGTTCTAAAAACAAGACTCACAAATATGGGTGATGGCTTAATTCCTCATCAAGGAATGATAATGAGATTTTTTGGCCATGCACATGCAACAATAGATCATGCTTGGAATTATAGTTGTGATGGCTAGTGTAGCAAGAATGTTATGTTTGATGATACAATTTTTATTACATTTTATATTTATGAGGGGTCCAAGTATGGTCAGGATACCCCATTTGAAACATAAGGACTCATTCCTAGGATCTCGAAAATCACCTTTTTTTTCATAAAACTTATGACCTGTTTTAGATTTTTCTCTTTTTTTCATGTCAAGTGAAATAAATTTGTTTCAAATTTTATATGGGCATTTAAAGTATTTATTATTTTCACTTATGAATGTAAGAATGATAAAAGTTATCCAATGCAAGCCATGTTCTATCAGTGACTCAAAATTTTCAAAAATTTCATTTTTAAAATTTTTTATATTTCAATAAGGCACTTGGTTCTTGTTAGACTTGCACACTTTATATACATTAGTAGTTAAGGTGTTTGTGATAAAAATCTTGAGGCAAAATAATTTATTTAGATGTTCCTTACGGGTCTTTAATTTTTTTTTTCCTCATGAGACAAAGTCTTGAAAAGTTTTCAAGGACTTGTTAGGAATATTTAAACTTGTTCAAATTTGAAGTTCTATGCATAAAATAGTACCTTAATAATGTATATATTTATATATTAAAAAAATTTCAATATGAATATGCTATTAAGTTTCAACAACATGTTCAAACGAGGGGGTCCATTGGATATTAAATGAGATAGTCCTTCTGGGTACACTAACCATACTTGGACCCTAAGGCCATAAGTCATAAGATTCGATGGCCTACTATTAAAGAACAAGTTATCACTAGTATGCATCTTTTAGAATTCTAGGGTTATATTCATACTCATTGATGGGACTTTGATCAATATTTGCAAACCCTAGAACAATGACACTCATATATCGTGATTCAACATGTTCAAAAAAAAGATGTATTGCATGAATGATGTTTTAGTCTTTCAACACCATGGATTGTTCATTTACTTGGACATTGGGTATCATGACTCTTTCCATGATGTGAACATCTTGTGCACCTTAGATTTATACAACAATTGACATTCATGTTTTTATAATGTGGACAAGTATTTCAAATATTTATTGGGAGACCCAAATCATATGTGTGAATGTATGTTTATGATGTGATGATTTAAGAGGTGTGAACTTGCCCTTGGGCAAACATGATATGAATGTATTATGACATATAATAAAATGTATGCAAGATATAAAGTATGGGTGGGGTGGGGAATTGAGGGGTTGAAATAATAATGGAAAAGACTTGTGAAATGTTTTGATTCAACAAAATCTAAACATATAGTCACTTGTTCATAGTTGTAGTTATTTTGATTAATTTGTTACATAGATACCCCATGGATTTCACATACAAAATCATTGGGTTCCACATAAATGACCCAACTTACTACAATTGAGATGGTTCCATTTCTAGTTACAAGTTTAATAATTCCTTTACCTTTGCTTTAAATTTTGCATCTACCAAAATTTCAAGGTCTTCAACTACTTTTGAATTGCATGTCCATTTGTTGTTTTTAATTGTGCCAACCTTGTTCACATTACAACACCACATGATCACTTCTTTTTTCATTAGATATATGTCCTAATTTTCAACTTTTTCAAGGCATCCCAAAATCGATCCTTTCAAATGTTTTCTTGAATTGGATTATTGGGATAAGTAGTTTTATATTTTTCCACACAAAAGAAGGAATCATCTAGGTCATATGTTTATTGTTTTTGGAATACAAGTCAAAGTGATGGTTGTAAATTGTGGTCATGATGTTCAAATGGATGGTTTCCATAATCATCCATAATGCATTCTCCTTTTGTGGCACCTTTGCCTTCAATTGACTAATTACGACTTCACATTTTGCATCCAATTCAATTAAGTTCCTTTGCACCATCCATTTTAGCTTTTCATGATCACATGCCATGTTTACTTGGTCAAGACCATAAAATCTTCTTTTAATTAAATGCAAACAAATTACCTTGTCTCCCACATAAATAATAATTACAAAGTTCAAATCACAAAATTGCCAAAAACAATTGATAGCATTTGGGATTAAATGATATATACCCAAACAATATGCAATCAAGCTAGAATTTGGGCTAAGGCCAAAACCCAATCACTTCAAGAACCTTTGGAAGTTCAAATGAGATCAATACAAACCATTATATAACATTTACGATTTCAAATCCAAACTAACACACACCCTTATAAAGGTTCCAATTGTTTTTTAGTTTCAAATGGTGGCTTTTGGAAATTTAAATGATGTTAATATAAACCATTACATGCTTCTAGGTTTAGGGCAAAACATTACTTACAAATCCATTTACAAAGCCTTTATGACTTGTATCTAAGTTTGTTACACAAATGACGCCTTTAAAATTCATTTCAAATGCATTATAAAACTTTTTTCATGACCTTTTCTACAAATCTTTAGTGCAAATGAGACCATTCTAATTCAATTTAAAGCCATGTATGATTCATTCTAACTTCTTTCCAACTTGTGTTATACATTGTTAGGGGGTTTGAAGTAATTAAGGGGTTTCATTGAATATGTGCAACTCAAAATGTTATCAAGGTGTTATAATTTTTCAGGTTACCTATATTATTTTAATGATATTAACTAAATTGCCCACATTTTGTTTTTCTACCCGAAAAAAAAAGAAGAAATCCTCCTAGGTATTGGGCTCTTGAAGGTACTAGTGAGGGTTTAGGGTTTAGGGTTCACCTTTCATGATTGATCCAAAATGAAGTTGTGTAGGGTAAAAAGCTCGAGGCAAATTTTCATTTAATTTTTATTTTTCCCCCATGATACCTAGCGGGTACCACCCAAAAGAAAAAAGAAAGAAAAAAGAGGGCAGGTATTTTGAAAAAAGAAGCATAACTTTTTTTTTTTTTGGTTTTAGAGCACCTGCCCTTTGTAGACCTGCAGATGAAATTGCATCCTTTGTTTGACCGTATCAAAAATTATTTTTTAGGTTATGGAATTCATCTTGGATCACATTAAAATCTTTATTTGACGATTTTGGGATATTACACTTACCATTCAAAAAAAAAATCTAACTACCCATTAGGAAACCCTTAAGATTTAAAAAAAAATTTTGAGCACCACATTGCTCACACTACTACTAGTGAAGATCAACTATTTAAATTTGTTTTAAAATAATGTTTTCATATGGTTTTCAATAATTCATCATTATTTATTTCAATATAAAATTTAATTTAAATCAATAATACATTTCATGAACATGAAGAGACACATGTTAATTTATTTTTTAATATCCATATTGGTGGATAGGGGAAAAGAGTGAGATAATTATAAAAATGGAGGTAGTTATTAGGAAAGGTGGGAAATAATTATTAAAAATGTTAATAAAAAGATGGGAGTAGTTATTAAAAAAATAAAATTGAAGTAGCTAAGCTTGAAAATGAGATAATTATTTTTGAAATTGTCTTTGGAATGGTTCATGGATGACAATATAAAGGATTCCAAAAACAAATCCCCCCCAATATAGCCTACCAGTTCTGATTACTTGTCATAATTAATTAAAATCATAATTAATTGAAAATAAGTAAAAAAAAAAAAGAGAAAAAAAAAGCTTCAACTTGGGTTGAGTTTCAAATTGTCTTGTGTTTTAAGGGGGGAAAAAAAAAGAAAATTGTAAAAGAAAATTGAAGTCTGATTTGCTTAGACTGGTGGGTTTAGGGTTTAGGGTTTAAGAGACAAATTGCTTCCTACAGGGAGGTTTTCAATCCTAACATAATGTGGAAAAAACTCATGTTAGTGAGCTCTCAGAAAAACAGCCATGAGAACTTACAAAAGGAAATTCAGAATTGGGTTGGCTATGGTTTAGGGTTTTTATACAATAAGGTGCTTCCAGTATAGGCAATACTGCAACATAAAGATTAACATTCTTTCAAAAGAAGCCACAACTTTTTTTTTTCTTTGTGTTGTTGGGTTGAAAACTAGCAAATTTTTCAGTATTCTCCATGGAGCATCTGATTATAGACACACCCCATTACAGTAATGTCCAGGCTCTCTGATGACATGGGTTGTGTGATAAGTGCCTTTGTTTGTAGGATCTAAAGAACATATAACAAGAAGAAGGGCCATCTCTAATCAGCTGCAAAAGTCCAAGACTTGAGATCATCAGCAAAAAAAACAAAGCTCATCACCCAAGATCTGATCTTTTGCAAAGCAGAATGGATGATTGATTGATTGATTGATTGATTATTACATGAGTGCATATTTGCATCTCCTTGGATTGTTGGAGCTCCACCTGAAGTGGTTGCAACAGGCTGCATGACTTGATGTATGCACTTGGTAGATTGAAACAACTGCATCGTTTTCGCTTTGGAGAATTGCCTAAGCATCTGGCAGCTACACACAGTCAATTGGACAGCTAAGTGGTGCAGCCTCCATGAAATGGATCTCCCAAGCTGCACAAACATCACCACCCTCCGTGCAGAGATTGGGAATCTTGTGCCTTTGCAGAAGGTGGATCTCTCATGCTGTGCAAAAAATTTCCGCTACATCTGCCAATAGAAAATTGGATCACTTGGAAGCTTGACCCATCTCAATCTTGGGCATTCTGGTATCAGAACAGTGCCTCAGGAGGTTGGGAAACTCGTTGCCTAAGATATTGGAAGAAGAGCTGTCCCTCTCTGGCCGTGAGCAGCTGCAGAAACTGCCAAAGGAAATTGGGAACACCAAAGGCTTACCTATCTCCTAATCAAAACCCTATTCAAAGAGGAAACTCTGGAAACAGCTGGGGTCACAGCATAGAAATTTGAATAAGCTTGGAGCCTTTTGACAATTGTGGTTTTTTTTCCCCAATAGAAAGTACCTAGTTTCAGCCACGGGTATACTTTACTATGAATGGGGCCCCACTACTTACATCATCATCAGCAGCAATTGCAAAGCAAAAGATCTCATAAGAGCAAAGCTAAAATGGGTGTTTTCATTTTCAGAAGTATATACACTTGTGCTGCCCGTGTAGGGCTGAGAAAGAAAACAGAGAGAGAGAGAGAGAGAGATTCCTGTGGAGATCAGGATCTGAGGAATAGTTGAGGGAATGATTCCTGTGGAGATCAGGACCTGAGGAACAGTTGAGGCTTTTTTTAAGCTTTCAGGGAAGGAGGGAGTTTTCAGACGAAGGGATGAAGGAACCTTTGTTGGAATGTTCTTCTTCTTCTTCCTGGCGCTGAGGCTCCAGTGGATTGTTTTGTGGCGGACAACTTGGTCTCAGAAGTCAATTTAGATGGAGGAGGACCTGGAGTCTGTAGGGGGGGTGGGGAGGGTGGGGGTTGATCAGTGTTTTTCAACTGCTGGCAACAAACAACAGATGGAGGAGCATGTTGTGGGTGTCACTTCTTGCAATTGCTGTAGCACCCCTCCGCCTGCAACTAGTTTGAAAGCTTTCTGTTAAGCTCTCTCTAGGGGGGGAGGGGGCAGGGCGTGCGTGCGTGCGTGCGTGCGTGCGTGTGTGTTCAAGGGAACCTATTCTGTTTTGGAGGAAAGTGATACAACAGGTGCCACCAGCAGGCCATGCGTTTTGTTTGTGTCAGAAGAAGCTCATTTCACTCCAAGCTTCTTTACTGCTGATCTACAGGTATAAAAAGGAGATTCTCGACTGATCTGAGTTGGTCCTTGAAGAAACTGCGTTTCTCTGTCATCATTCTATCTTGTGTCTTGTAGTAGTATCGTCTTGCGGTCATGGGTTGTGCAGGAATTTTGGAATTTCCTTCTGTGAAGCAAAGAAGCAAGCATGGGTGACATGCCTGCCCAGGTTTTGTTTCTGGTCCAAAGGAAACCGCACCGTGTAGGAAGGAAGATATAAAGGATCAGCATCATCATCATCATATAATCCATTTTTTCCCAATGTTGAGGATACGGAGTTCGGGTTTCAGAATCAATCAGCAGAACTTCATGGCTGGCTTCTTCGAGAAAGTTTGAGAGAGAGAGAGAGAGAGAGAGAGAGAGAGAGAGAGAGCGAAGCTCGATAATTCGTGATTAAACCCAATTGCTGTGCTTGTATCATCGTCTGGAAGCTTGGTACCCATCTGGACACAAGAGGAAGAATTGAATCGTGTAAGAACATGAAACACAGCCTCGCTCGCTCGCTCGATGATCGCAATCCTCCCTTCGAGAGAGACTGACTCTCTGAGAATCGGTTTCTTGCACCCATTTCACAAAACTCCCTATTCTTGGAGTGTTTCCAGAAAGCTTTGGGGCAATGAGATTTTTCTTATCTGTTTGTGGAACCTGACGGCGGGAAGGAAGAAGAAGAAGAAGACGACGCGAAGAAGAATTACGCTCTCTTCTGATCCAGGAGGATGACGTACTTGTAACCTACGAAGAGCTTGCTCTTGTGCTATTTCTTCTCACCCATGTTGCGAATTTCTTTGATTTCATGGAGAATACCATAGTTTTGTTTCCGGGTGAGGATTTTTTGATTGACAGAAGAGAAAAATTCCATCTCGAGTTGGCGCAGGAGGAGGAGGAGGAGGAGGAGGAGGGAATTGGGTCGTGGTGGTGGTGGGTTGCAATGTCGTCGCTGCGCCGAAGTGGATCTTTCGAGGTCCTACGGGCATTAGACAGGGCCAGAACGCAGTGGTACCACTTCACAACCATCATCATCGCAGGGATGGGCTTCTTCACAGGTACTACAACAAGAACATCATAGCTTGTGTCCTGAGCTGGAGCTTTGTCCTGAGCTTGATGGGGTTTTTTTCACAGATGATGCGAGCTCCTGTTGTTTAGCATCTCTCCACTTGTGTGACAGATGCCTACGACCTCTTCTGCATCTCCACTGTGACGCGCCTCCTGGGTCGTCTCTACTACTACAATCCCGCCACCGGGCAACCCGGGCAGCTACCCCCCAACGTCTCGGCTGCCGTCAACGGCGTCGCCCTCTGCGGGACCTTGTGTGGACAGCTCTTCTTCGGATGGTTGGGTGATCGCCTTGGACGCAAGAAAGCATATGGGAGTACTCTTGTGCTCATGATCCTTACTTCCATCGCCTCTGGGATGAGCTTCGGAAAATCTGCCAAGGCCGTGATGTCCACACTGTGCGAATTCTTCTTCTTCTTCCCCAACACACCAGAGCTCAGCTCCTCCTTTTATGTTATGCTTGCCATCTTGCTGCAGTGTTGCAGCTCCTTGTGTTGTTGAATCTCTTTGATGCATGTTGTTCCTAAATACTAAGTGTCTCCTTCCATTACGTTGTTTTTGTGATCACAGTTACACAGAGCGTGTGCTGTGATCACTGTAGCCTAGTGGAAAATCGATGACAGAGGGCCTTGCTTCTTGCTGGAGGGACATGTGCTTTTCATTTGGAGAGTTACAACTGCATTGAAAATATGTAGTCAATCAATGTTAGGAATTCTGAGAATACATTTCTATGAAAGAAAAAAAAAACACAGATGTCTCTTTGTGGTGAGTTACAATTTGACTCACAGCTCTCACACTTCCTGCATTTGATCAATGTTTGACTGGTAAAGCTATGAGGTGACTGTGAACATAGAAAGCTGGAAAAATAATAATGGAAAGCTGCATTTGGTCAATACTTGACTGGTAGAGCTGTGAGGTGACTGAGCATAGCTAGCTGGAAAAAAATAATGGAAAGGTACTGTGATCATAAAACTTGTGATCACAGCAGCCTAATGGAAAGATGTCATAACTTTTGTGTGGTGTTTTTCTTCTCTCAGGTGCTTCTTTCGATTTTGGCTCGGGTTTGGGATAGGGGGTGACTACCCGTTGTCAGCAACCATCATGTCAGAATATGCCAACAAGTCAACACGTGGTGCGTTCATTGCGGCAGTGTTTGGGATGCAGGGTATAGGGATCTTGGGAGGTGCAACAGTTTCCATAGTGGTGGCTGCAATCTTTCAGCACCAATATCCAGAGCCTGCGTTTGTGGATGACCCCATAGGTTCTACACCACCTCAAGCTGATTATGTGTGGCGCATTATCTTTTTGTTTGGGGCTCTGCCGGCTGCCCTCACCTTCTACTATCGGATGAAAATGCCAGAGACTGCCCGGTACACAGCACTTGTGGAGCACAACAATAAGCGTGCAGCCTTTGACATGGGTCGTGTTCTGCAGATCGATTTCAGCGGCATCACCTACACCAACACGCCCTCTCAAAGAGGTCAGTTATAGTTCACAACCAATGAGTGCATCATCCCACACAAAACTTGCACACAAAACCTGAAGCTCACAATTCCCGGAATTTCTAGATTCTCCAACTCTAAATTGTTTTACTGAGCTGATCAATGAGCTGATTAATATTGCCATGATTTGCTGTGAGATTTTGAGTGTGTATACAATCTTTTGTAGAGAGCACCTATTTCTACCATCCCATCTTATGACCCAGTATGGCAATTCGGTTTGAAGGTTTATGAATCAGTGAAGCAACAAGAGCTTCTCTTGCTCCATGAAAAACACTTCTAGACTTCGATGAAAAAATGAAGAGTCTGTGTATGTACCATAACTTTGGATTCTCGGAGTGCCATTTCTGCATTTGAGACAATGACTGATTTGCTGTTGTGTGATGATCTTCATAATTGTCTTCAAATTTTCAAATATACATTCTGGGTGTCAGTTCAATCAATTTTCTACATCTTGTGGATTCTTGAAATCCTTTGTTTCAAGTGCTTCCTGGTTGAATTCTCCTTATGACGATGACCAGGACTATTATGAGCTTGATGGTACACTGGGTGCACCTGAGTTTTTCTGTTAAAAGGTCAACTAGTGTGGATTCAACCCTTGGTGTTGCCCAAGTACTCCTTAGTTGTGGATTCGACTCTTGGTATTGCCTGAGTCCTCTTCTTCTTGAGTGCACAATTTTGCATGATTTGTGCATACCCTTGTCACTCAAGACGATTTTTTCTTCTCATATCTGAACAAAAAAGGGTTCAAGTGAGAAGTTTGGACTCTTCAACACTTTGGACTTTATTAGATGCGACTTGCCTTTGGGAAGTTCATTTGAATTCTCAAAATTTCTTCTAATTGCAGTTTTTGATTAGGGAGAGCTTCTTGCCAAATACAATGCGTTCTGGGTAGCTGTGAAGATCAAAGCTTGTCTGAAGCAAGATAGCGAAATGTGACCTTAGGGATCAACTTTTAGTTTCTCCCTCTTCTGTATTTGTCTAGAGAATTTCAGCATTTGATCGTCCATGTGTTAGGTACAAAGCTTGCTTGCAATCAGAATGCAGACTTGTGACCCTGATTTTCTTGTTGCATTGAAGTATGGCTGATTTTTAGATTTACATTCTTGTGACACTGATTTGATTGTTGTAGGCCGTGAGTATGGGCTGTTCTCAAGGGAGTTTGCAAAGAGGCATGGGCTCCAGCTCCTGGGCACCACTAGCACCTGGTTTTTCCTTGATATCGCCTTCTACAGCCAGAACCTGTTCCAGAAAGACATCTTCACAGCAGTGGGTTGGCTCCCACCACCCAAGACAATGAGTGCTCTGGAAGAGATTTTAAAAGTTTCTAGGGCTCAAGCCCTAATCGCTCTCTGCTCCACAGTCCCAGGGTATTATTTTACGGTTGTCTTTGTTGATGTGATTGGCAGATGGATCATCCAATTGGGAGGCTTCTTCATGATGACCCTTTTCATGTTCATTCTCACTTTTGACTATTATCACCTCAGAGGTCAGCCCTGTCCCAACAACAGCTCCAGCCTTTGTGGTGGCAACCATGTGGCTTTTCTAGTGCTGTATGCCTTCACTTTCTTCTTTTCCAATTTTGGACCCAATGCCACCACTTTCATCATCCCTGCCGAGCTCTTCCCTGCCAGGCTAAGGACTACTTGTCATGGGATTTCAGCTGCATCAGGGAAGGCAGGTGCCATTGTTGGTGCTTTTGGGTTCCTGTATGCAGCTCAGGGGGCACATACTGGGGAACCTGACCCAGGGTATCCCAGAGGAATTGGGATCAAAGACTCCTTTCTCATCCTCTCTTGTATTAATGCTGCTGGCTTTGTCATGACATTCTTTGTGCCAGAGACCATGGGGAGGTCTCTGGAGGAGCTTTCTGGGGAGAATGAGGAGGAAGAATCCATGTTCCCTGCAGTTGCTGCCAATCAACAACCGAGGCTGCTGCATAACATACAACACGTGAGGCCTGGTGAACAAATTTGTAACCTTACCAGACAAGGTGACCAGCATGCTATTGTATACTGTTGAAAGAAACTAACCCCTACAATCACCAACCCACTTTTGTCAGAGCCACAGTGTGAGATATAATTGTTCTTTAGCATGTACATATATGCAAATAACTGATGAGAGATTGTTTTATGGCATGTACATATGCAGAACTCACTCTTTTAAGCCATCATCATGTGCAATGTTTAATCTATTGGTACTTTCCATTATTCTTTTTTCTGTCTGTCTTCTTCACAGCTTTGCTTGGGCACAGGAACTGATCTTCCCCAGATTTTCAGCAAAGCCAAAAAAGTTTTGTATGCATGAGAAGGTTCACTTAATGACCTGTTTGGTTTCAATAAATTTCCACTCAAATGTGTGTTGTTAACTTTAGATATTGTTGATGGGTCACTTTCACCCAATGTACACGTTGTTCATATAATGGGGCTCCATATCACAGACTTGCTTAATGGCTGTCTTACCCTTTTCATCATCCATGACGTGACATTTTTTTGTCATACTGTATCAGAGGTCAGCTACATATGGCCATATTTCACTCAAAGAATGTAATGATGAATTCACTTTATACATTGAGGATTCATGTTTCATAGTACTATGGTTGTGTTTGAAAATGTCATGATGATCCCATGGTGAGATGTGAAGACTTGTACTTGAAAGACGGCAACCAAGTCATGTGAAGCCACTGCCTTTCCCAAGACCTACCACAGTTGATGTCGTTGATGTGGTGAGATATGGTGATGTTGTTGGGAGGAATTGTGGTGATGATGAAATTATTGTTTTTTTATTGATGTGGTGAGATATGGTGATGTTGTTGTAGGAGGAATGGCGGAGATGATGATATTATTGTTGTTGTTGATGTGGTGAGATATGATGATGTTGTAGGAGGCATTGTGGTGATGATTTTGGAGGGATTGTGGTGATTGGTGTTGTGGTTAAACTAGGAGGCATTATTGTTGGAGGGCATTATTGTGGTGATGATTTTGGAGGGAATGAGGTCATAGGTGTTGTGGTTGTAGGAGGGTGAAATTGTGGTGATGGTGTTGTTGTTGTGTGAGGAGGCATTGTGATGGTGGTGGTGGTGTTGTTGTTGCTGGAGGCATTGTGTGATATGAAGTTGTTGGAGGCACTATTATGTAGCTGATGATGTTGGAGGCATTTTCTGTTGTGATGTAGTTGTTGTTTGAGGAATTATTTTGTAGTTCACTTTTGAAACCAAAGATAATTTTGTAGCCACAGCTGCAAGAATTGTTTGTTTGTGCAGGAACTCATGTGCACTGCACCAGTTAGTAACTCCATCATCTTTGACAGCAAGCTTGTCATGTGTGTGCATGGGCCGGTAGCAAACAGTGGTAGCAGCTTCATGCTCATGTGAAAGATGTCTTGGATTGATTGCAACTGCTGTTTCCATAAAGTTGATAGCAAGGAATATAATTGTTCACGAGGTTGATGATAAGACTAAGATTCTCGTAACTTGAGAATTTCGGATTCCTTCGACTAAACATTCTGATATCGTACATGAAGTTTCTGAGCTTCGCTGTTGTTGTTCAAAGCATCATCAGCCACCGGCCGGTTGCGTCTTATGGATATTATTATACGAAATCTGAGGAACACTTTCCGACGTCGTGAATTGCGGTTGTTTGTCCTGTTTCTCCTCCCTCCACAAAAATTGTATTTTCCATTTCGCCTTGCGTTGTTCCAACTTCCTCGTAGCAAAATTTTGAGTCAGATGACATACGGTTTTCCATTTCACCCTTTGCATGTCACGTAAATTCTGTTTGCATATTGTTTATTGAACAAGTGATAGAACTGCTGCCTCACCTTGATCGTCGTCGTGAAGAAGAAGAAGAAGAAGAAGAAGGGAGCCAGCCAAGTAGCAATGCAACAAGGAACAATAATGTGAGGAGAGTCTAGGGCGGCGTAACCAGATGCACCAGCAACAAACGGTTATGGAACTGGCAAATTTTGTCTCGATTCTTACTTTTAGAAATTTCAGGCAAAGAAATGTAGGTGTAACTCCTGGCACACTTTGCAGAAGCGAGGTTTCTTCTCTATTTTCCCCTCTGCAGCCAGAGCTTCTTCGTATGCTTCTGAGACAACAGCTTCCCACCAAAATTGCAAGCTTTTCTGGAGGAATTATAGATCAAATAGTAATTATTTCTTTCTGTGATGACTTGAGAGGGTTACAAGAGCCATATGGATCGATCACATGAGACTTAGGCATCATCATGTGTTGGAGCAGGTGGGAATTGATCTTCGTCTTCCTGATGGATTCTAGTTAAGTCCGTGGAATCAGGATGATTGATTCAAGGGCAAAGTCAAAATCCCTGCAGCATTTTGTAGGGGAGGAGGAGTTCTTGACAATTTGCACTCAGACTTGGGTTACAGTAAATGTCTTTTGAGATGCGAAAGCAAAGAGAGGGCCCAAGAAGGCAAGCTTGCCATGGATTTGTTAGCCAAAAACCACCTGCTGAATAGTTTGCTGGAAATTACACTTTAAACAATTTTCTAGCATTTCTTTCACTGCTGGATTTCCCAGTTGGAGAGTCTTTGATACTAGGTACTGTAGGCATTCCAACACAGATTCATGTGTCTATGCATAGGGTCTTTTCCAAGATTTTTTTCGTATGTACTCATGCAGGCATACTCCTGGATTAGAGGATGGTTTTCAGTTTGGTAGGTTTGTTGCTTTTTCAGCTAGTACTGTTGTCCTGAGAGTTCCTTGATATGAATAGCAACCAAGCAGCTGACGTTAGGATGACATTGTTTGCCTGTCAGCTCTCTCCCTTTGGAATCAAAGAATTGTACTAATCGTTTATGTTGGCTCTGCCCTTCAGGTTAGAGACATTGTGATGCAACCAGAAGTGGGTCAAAGTTTGGTATCTCTACATTCTAAGGTCATGTGGAGTCCACTATAGAAACATTTATGGCATAACAGAAGGATTCACTTGGGCCTCACTATGCTCAACTATCACGTGTTTCCAATTTAGTATGTTGAATAATTTTTGTCCTTATGGATGTCATTTAAAGGGCAGAGCACCATTATTTGACCAGCTGCTTGCTTACTTTGCTGGCCACCTGAATTCACAGCTTCCTGATGATGAATATGAACTTATTTCTTCTCATCTTGATCTTTACTCCTTGCAGGACTGGCCTTGACAGATATCTGTGATAAACATGAGGTGAAGACAATTTGTTTGTAATGAGCTTGTGGAGAGAATGACCCATGCAGCAGATGCTTGCAAGTTCATGCGTAGCTTTGACTTGGAGGAGATTGACTCAGGAAAGAAGGTAGGAACACAATCAACAATAAAGAGAGAAGGGAGGTTATAGAAGGGGATGGGGTGATTGTATTATCTGTTTCACCAAAAGCGAGTGATCAGTCTGTGTGTGTGTGTGTGTGTGTGTGTGTGTGTGTGTGAAGTGTTTCCACAGTTTGGGAGTGTCAAAAAAATGCAGTCAAACAACTTCTAAGAGACTCAAGGCTTTCTTCCGTATGGACTGAAAAGTCTGCCAATGTCGTTTGATGACGACTCTGGAATTTTTAGTAGCAATAGGCCTCTACCTGGAGAATTGGCAATGTTTGCAGATGAGGACTTCAATCCTGAAGTGTATGTCATCAACAGGCTTATTGCCAAAGACAAGATGGTAATTGCCCTCTGTTTGTGGATTTCAAACCCAAGTCCCTAATTTGCATTGAAAAGAGTCCAGCTCTTCCTTAATTGAAATCATTTTGTTTCAATTGGGCTTTGGGTTTCTGCATTACAACAAAACCTCTCTCTAGTCTGGACATTTGTCTTCCCCAACTGATGCTTCAGGTCTTTGTGCTGGATAGACTGGCAGAAAGTTTTCTATATGTCCTTTCTCAAGGGGAAAGCTACTGGCGGAACGGGATGATGCAGCTCCCTTGAAACATGTGAGTGTTCAATGTTACTATGTCTCATGTGATAGGAACTTATGAGTTTCTCTTCCTTGCTGTTATGTAACTGTCCCCTTCAACTCTCTGAGTTTTGGGGAAGATGATTGCTGTTGTGGTTTGTGCACTCAAGATAGAGTTGTGATGGACAGGAACTTCGGTTGTTGTCAATGGAGCTGAGAAACCTAAGGAAGAAGACTGGGAAACAAATGCAGAAGAGTGTTATTTCCAACTACAATATCTTCATCCGGTATCCATGCTTCATCAAATTGCTTCCCACAATTCTACCTCTGTTGGACCCTGCAGCAATAACCTGAGCCTGTGCTTGGGCAGGCTGTTGGGTCAAGGATACAAATGTTCGGCATCCTCACTCTGTCATTGCATTTGCAGGGTATCTCAAGAGATTTCCAATTTGGAGGACGAGGTACTGACATTGCGATCTTTGCTGCGCACTCGAGCAGCTGTCGAACGCAACCTGGTAGTGCGTGGGTGGAGATGGAACATTGCAGGGACCAAAGTGTCAGACACAAATGTGCTCTGCTATGGAGGAGATGATCCAGATCCTTCAGAGCATGAGAGACGTGCACATTCTCTTCCAGATGTTCTTGATGTTCTACTGGCTGAGAGGAAGGTTGATCAGGCGATTGCAGCTTTAGATGAGGGGGAGAAGCTGGTACATGAAGGATATTCTTGCACTCATAATGAAGGGGACATGACCCCTGTGACACCAGTGACAGCAGCATTCTTGCAGGTTGCTCTGTCTGAGAAAAGAGCCAGGCTAGTGGAGTATCTGATACACGTAAGTCAGGAGCCATTTGTGCGTGGAATGGAGCTTCGTTCAGCAATAACTGGACTAGTTCAGCTAGGCGAAGGAATGCATGCCCACACACTGTTGTTGCATTCTCACAATGGAAGCCTTCAACACAACATCCAGGGGCTTGTTCCTATTGGAACATCGTATGGAGGTGCCTTCACTGCTGCTCTATCACAGATGGTCTTTTCTGCAATTGCTCAGGCAACCTCTCACCTCCTCATGTTTCTGATCTTGAGGAAAGCACAACATGGAGATAAAAACACCACTCAGTTCTCTGAAGAGTCATCCAGCTTTAATCAATACTGCTAAGTTGCACATCAGTCACATTGAGAGCTAGAAGAGTCTTGTTGCCACCATTTGCAGGCTGCTAGAGACTCATCTACATTGTTTGGAGAGGTGCCTGCATGTGCATCAGAGCTGGTCGTTTGGGCTCGAGATTTGACCGAAATGTGCTCATCCCTCATAAAGCAACATGTACTGTCTTCAGCGGCAGCAGCAGGAGGATTGCAAGCAGCGGCTGAATGTGTGCAAATTGCTTTGGGGCACTGTAAATTATTGGAGACACAAGGCCTGGCATTGTGCTCACTACTTAACAAGAGCATGCAGCCGAGTGTGCTACAGGTTATGGAGGCAGATCTAAAGAGGATTGAGGAAAGTGTGGCTGCAATGGCTGTGGTTGATGACTGGGTCCTTTCTTCATATCCTCAGAGTGATCCTCGATTTATGGCCTCTGCTAGACCTAGACCCAGTGGGAGTGTACCCAACCTGAGACTCTCAAGCAGTGCCCACCACTTTAACTCCATGGTCCAGGTTTGTCTTTTACATACTCTGTCTCCTTTTTCCTTCTTTTGTCACTCCATGTCTCCACCATTTTCTTTGTTGTTACTGACAGAAGTCTATCAGTGAGTTGTGCATTGGGTGCAGGACTTTCTAGAAGGTGTTTCACCACTCAAGAGTATGCATTTGGGTGGAGTTTCTTTGGAGGGGATATCTAAGCTCTTTAAACAGTACATTGACATTCTCATAATGGCCATACCTGACCCCAGAGGGGATCCAGAGGTACACACATTGGACAAAGGAACTGGATCACCATGTGAAAACTATTGAGTACATCACAATATTGCTTCTGATTGGGTTGAATGTCAAGTTTCTATTGAGTCTGGAACTCCGATGTCCAATCCAGAAGTAATAATTTTCATTTTTCTTGCAAACTGCTAAGTTGGGTTGATGTGAAGGTGGTAGAATTTTAAGTTCATATGGGACTGAAAATCAATGTTTTGGTTAGCATGTACATTGTGCAGTTACAGAGGGTCAGCAACTTGCACTTCTGGCTAATGCATCAGCGCTCGGAGATGAGCTCTTGCCACAATTGGCTTCTAAGCTGACACAAGGTGCTGGAACAACACTGCTCACAATTAGGGATAAAGGTCCTCTCTACCATTTAGGGGCAGACCAGTCCAACTTACTGGATCAAGTGTGGCTAAGCAACCTACAGAGGGGAATTGGGAGACTAAGAGATCACCTCTCTAGACATCATGTGATGCACATACTATATGATGGTGACAAACATGAAGCGCAGCTCAGCACAAACACATACCTAGTGCTTGATTTAGATGGAGCTAGCAGCTCCTTGTCAAGCAAAGATCCAATGCCATCAGTTGTCTTTCAGGTTGTTTCAGTTCCCTCTGCTTTCACAATGGACCTTGGCAGTTTCCCTTGCTGGTTCATCACTCCAAGTAGTCCAATGGTCCATATTGTCACCCAGGGAACTAAAAAGAATATTGTTGGGTTGCAGTTGCTGTTCACAAAACTTGCTGCCCTAGCCAAGATAGCAGCAGATGTGATCATTGGCAGGGAACATGTTGTCTTGGCATTCCTGGCCAGGGTTGTCGAGGTACTTGTCGGCTGGTTAGAGTCAGAGGGTAGTTTCTGGAGTGGTATTGAGGATGGCCCTCAGATGCTTGGTCCCAAAGGCCTACAGCAAGTAAGTCTGTCTATCACCTTCATTCAAAGCCATAGATGCAGCTCCACAGAAATCATTATGCACAGTTTCTTTTGAAGTTCAAACTGAAAGCTTCCATCAGGAACTTTTGCTGCACTGAAAATGAATGATTTTGCATGATATGACAGTCTGATTGATGAATGCAAGTGGAGTGTCTTGAAATTTTATTCCTTTGCCTTGTATCCTCCAGAGTGTGTTATCTTTTGGTGTTTGATTTGGGGGGATGTGGGCTTCATTTATTTGGGTGAAAAGTTTGTGTTAGACATGCAATTTGTGGTTCAACTAGCAACACATGAGCGATGTGCATCAAGGCTTATGTGCTCAGCTGTATCAGAGCTCACCTCCCGTGCTGTCAATGCATATGCTTCAACAGGGGCTGACCCTGACAGGTCTGCCATCGATTCTTTATACCAATCCCCAAGGTTGCTCTATCAATGTTGTTGGTTCAGCCATTATTGGAACAAGAGTGCGCTCTCTACATTCCAGTGCATTGGACTGTGTACTGAATTAGTGAAAACATGTTTCTCAATATTGGCATAAACCAACATAGAAGAATAGCATGTATCACTAAACAACTGGTCTTTTCACTAATTGTGTGGGTGTTGCATGAGACAGCATGTTGCCGGATGACGATTGGTTTCTGAAAACTGCCCAAACTGCTCTCCACAAGTTGCAACTGGCAGAGAGCAAGGACCAAGAAGAACGGGCATACTGCAACATTCCATCCAGCAATTCCTGTTGACCAGATGAAGTAAGTTTATCCACTCTTTGCACTTTTCTTTTTGCGAAAAAAGGCTCTTTTCAATGCGCTTCATTGACATTGTTGCCCCTTATAACATTAGAGGTGGGTCTGGTCAGATTGAACAATGCCAAGCCCACACTTCAATTCAACCTCACTTTTTTTCTTTTTTTCTGCATGAGGTTCATGGTGTTGAATTTGTACTCTGTATGAACTTGGGTAATGTTTCTACTTGAAGGAGTTGAACAGGAAATCGGTATGTATTTAGACCACAAAAGCAATCAAAGGAGCTAAAATGAAATCATCGCATATTCATACCACAGGATCAATCAAAGGAGTTAAACATGAAATCATTTGTGTTTTCAGAACACAAAATTAGTTATTGAAGTTAAACATGAAATTATTATGTATTTTGGGCACACTATTCTATCTATCCCCTTTATGGGAACAGAACAGGGCTTAGTTTATTCCTTATATTTTTGTCATTTTTTAAACCCCAAATCAAGAGAGGATTAAATGAAATAAGAATATCCCTACTAACCCCTTGGTGCAAATCCAGCTAAAGGGGATTTAAAATGAAATAAAAAACCAAACACTTGTAAGGCAAGGCCCGTGCGGAGAATTCTTGAGAGAAGAAGAAGTGAATGTTTAAATCCTCAACAACAAATCTTTGTTATAACAATGGTAGAATGAAGAGCAAATGAAAACTTGTAAAACCCATGGGAAAAATGAAACAAAATTAAAACAGCTTACAGTTTTGGGTCTAAAGAGAATTATTGTTGGTTATCTGTTGATACTAATTGACCCCTTTAAGCATATTTAAGACTTGAGCTCCTTTAAGCATCACCTTGCAATGCATTATCCCAATAAATGTTTCCTTGTCCTAACCTAACCTAAATGATAACGTACCACACTAGGGTAATAATTTTCTAACTATCTCAACTTGCATGTAAAGGTGAAAGGGAAGGAAAGATTTTGACACATTCATCATTGACATGAAATAATTGGTAACATGAATTTGATTATAATTTGTTACATTTGTTTTGTTTGGAATCTAATTGTTGCAATTTTCTTCTCAACAAAACTTCATTTGGTGGCATTTTCAAAACATGAAGGCCATCAACAATCAATCAATTGATAACTACTCTTAAAATCAAGTTGGGCTTGAGGTTTCACATTACTACTGACTATCAAGTATAGCGAGATAAGCTAGAAGTGAACCAATACATATGGGATAAAGATAACTTGTCAAGAGAAATTTTTTGGAAGCTAGAACCTACAACCATAAAGCTCTATTACTAGAAAAAAATCAAGTTGAAAATTAGGTGAAATTGAATACATTTTATTTGAATTTGAGCTACTCAAAATACTCTATATGGTTAGAAGTTCTTGGTTATGTCAGGTTCTTGAAGCATCTAAATCTCTTCTACTTGTGCCTCTTTACAAACAATGGGCTAATAGCCATTTTTGCAAAATGTTAAAACAAGATAAATCATGAAAGTCTATATTGTAACAATTGTAAAATCTTGGATTGTGCATAATCACAATAATCATAAATGTTCATTCATCCTCAAATTATTGCAATTGGACTCTATGAGGGGAAAACCTTGCTTAATTCATCACTAGCATTTTCAAAATATGTGTCATGCATTAGAAGCTATAATCTAGTGTGGTCAAGAGTTAATTGAATTGTTTGTTTAAGCCATGACACAATTGCATTCCCTTCAAACATTTATCTCATGTGTGTTAAAAAACATAGCATGCAAATCTTGTTTGTTGATGTTTGGTTGATAATTCATAAGGTTTGAAAAAGAAGCATAATCATTATTCTTTGCAAAATCAAATGCCTATGATCATGTGCATAATCATCTCCAATAACAAGACATGGCTTGGTTGGAAATTTGAAGGAGCACAATCGATTCTCCTCTTTGGTGCACAATAGAACAACTAGAACAAAGGGGAAAACAAGATGAAGAACATTGCTCTCTATTTGGTAAGGAACAATGAGAACTTGGAAAGAATCAAGAGCACCTTATCCTTCCTTGCGAACCATGAGCACCTTATACATCTTTTGCAAGGCAATTCACACCAAAAAAAAAAAAGAACAAAGAGGAAATTCGAAGCTATATGGGCTTCTCCTTGACCGAGGAGTTGTTCTTAGGGGAGAACACAAGAAGGGGCAAGGAGTTAAATACCTTGGTGTCCTCATTTGCTTTGGGCTACCAAGGGCAATCAAATTTGATAAACTCATGACAACCTTAAAATCCAAGATGATCACATGGTCCACATGCAAGTAACAATCACTAGTGGGTAGGGCCCTAATAATGGCTAAATTCAAGTCATCCCTTATGGCTATTCAAGTCATCCTTTAGCTCAATTTGGTATACCTATTGCAGCTTATTGTGAGCCCCACCCCCAACAAAATGTGCACTCAAATAAAAGGGGACTTGGTGAGAAATTTTATATGGGAAGTGAAAAGCTTTTAACACTTGAGCTAAAGTCAAGTGATCTACCATCACCCAACTAGTGGGGACTAGGTGGGATGGGCATCATGGACCCACAAGCTCAAAGCCCAAGCCCTTCTTGTCAAGCTCTTATTGGAGATCTCTCCCCAAGGTAGGAACCTTGGCATGTTGCACCCTCAAGTTTGATGGCTACCACTTAAAGAGTTATGTACTTGGATTGCCACTTATTCAAGTGGGCTTAGCCTCTTGGAAAAGGCCATTAGAAAAATAAAAATGCCAGGTCTAGTAGGGAGAGGCTAATAAGTAGGGGCTAGGATTAAATATCCTTTATTAACCACCAAGGTTAGGTTTCACAATGTTCATAAAATGTTTTAAAAATTAACCTTAGTTTGTTTAGATGAATGAAGATGATTTATAAATATTTTGCTATCAATTACATATTGGATGGGATTCATCCACAATGACCCATTTTCACCAATGGAGGATTTGAAAGTTTTTTTTAAAAATTAAAATGAAATGAATATTTTATTTTTTTCGACATGGAATCTTAGAAATTAATTAATTATTTAACAAACACATGTTGAATATGGCTTATGAATTTTTAAATTTTTTTTGACATGGAATCTTAAAAATAAATAAATAATTTGACAAACATGTGTTGAATCTCGGGTTATGAATATTTTATTTTTCGACATGGAATCTTAAGAATTAATTAATTTATTCGACAAACATGTGTTGAATCCGGCCTTGTATTATGCTATAACCTTTTCATTCCCAAATATATGTTAAAAAATAAAAGAAAAAGTAGAACTTGAGATGGAAAGTGGAACAAGTGGTGGACAAGGTATAAAGAAAACAAACAAAAATTAATGAAATGGAAAGGGGAGGGGGGGTTGTGGGGGAGAGAAAAATATATTCAAGGGGGTTTATTGTAGCCATGGTATTCATGATATTTATTTATTTATTGCAAATTTCTCATATTTTAACCTGGAAAGTATGATATTTTACACATTCAAAGGATTTTTGTGGAAAAAAAACCCTAATTTTCCTTATTTTTAGAAAAAGAGAAAATTTAATTGTTAGGCTTTTGCAACAAGATCCAATAGGTAAGCTAAAATATAAAAGGATTCTTTCATAAAATTACTTTCATATATGATCTATAGCCAAATTTGGCCAATTCTTCTCATTGATAATTGCCAATTTGGCTAAATAATAAAAAAAAGAGAAAAAAAACCATTTTGACAATACAAACTGCTCATCATGATATTGATCTACTACATTTTATGTGAATTTCAAACAAAATCACGAGAAATGCTGGGAAATGAGTGTTTTTCTCTTTCAACAAAAATTGTCATTTTTTCATTTGGCAAAAAATTGGGGGAATTTCTTTTTTGGGGGTCTAGTGTAAATGATATTAATTTAGCTATTTTCCAATTTTGTGATGTAGCCAAATTGGCGATCACCAACAAGAAGAATTAGGAAAATTTGGCTATAGACAAGACATGAAAATAAAAGAAATTGGGGAAAAAAAAATCTGGCAAATCAGGGCAATTTTTTTAACAACAATGCTTTGTACCGAAATCATATTTTTCAGGATAAAAAAATGCAAAATTTCACACACCTGCCAACCCTTTTTAAATAGAAAATTCTCATTTAAATCAAAATAAAGAAGATTTTTGTTATAAAAAAAGGATTTTTCTTGAAATAAGATTTTCAAATAACCTAAAAAAGGACTCGTTTGGTGAAAAAAGATTGGTGGGGGGTGGGGTGGGGTGGGGCACATAACCGGAACCGCCGGGTACTAAATAAATACAATGCGAAAAAAGAACCACACAACACTGATCTAAAATTAGCCACTAATAAGGGGGGGGCGCAAATGGAGATAAAATCAACGGTCCGTTTCCAGAGTTGACGAACGATCGGACGGTAAAGGATCAAACTCCGCAGCGATCGGTTCTTTTGTGCCCAGTCGCGACTTTTGACGGTCCAGATTTGAAGACGATTGAGGTGAGAAAAAGATTCTTCTTGTTCTTGTTCTTCTTTTTGTAACAACGCCAGTTTCGGACCGTTCGATGGAAATGGATCTAACGGCACTCATGCGAGAGAAATATACCCCAGAGCTATACGTGGCTAATTCCTATTCGTCGACACCACACAAACCCGCTGCCTCTCTCTCTCGCTCGCTCGCTCGCTTTCTTTCTTTCTTTTTTTCTGACTTGAATTTGGACTCCAGAATCTCCCGTTTTGTAGTGCGAAAATTTGCGCTCTCCGATCATCTCTTGAGGGTATGTTTTGGAATTTTTTGGGACCTTTTTTTTTCTAGAACTCTGGAATTTTTTTTTGGGTTCTTTTGTGCTGCATTTTTTGTATCAGGTTTGTAAAAGGGAGCTTTTGTTGTTGCATTGTGGAGTTTGTGTATTACAAGAAGCAAAATTTCTAAGCGTTTCAAGTATTTGGGTCTTGAAATTCAGTAACATTGAACCCATCGGCAGATTCCCCCCTTCCCCAAAAGAAA